>OBLW0100000166.1_pt1 | contig 53739 bp, 41 predicted proteins | sample 1520161 | NCBI WGS metagenome assembly OBLW01 (sample SAMEA3539309, study PRJEB22396) | soil metagenome | biome: tundra; feature: field; material: soil | place: USA | collected 2010-05 | depth 0.15 m
TCGATTCCACTCCACTACGCCGAACCCTGCTTGCTTGGGTTTTCCGAAACGGCTGGGCCGTCCCCTCACATCCGTACAATGATAGATCCTTTGTGGCAGAATGGAAAGGATAAATATCGTCAGGGATTCCGGGAGGCGCCAGCATGCCGCTTGAAAAAACGCTCCTGTGTTTGGTCGTGGGAATAAGTGCTCTGTCCGGCCAAACCAGCGCGCCTGAGTCAGCCAAGAAGCTCTCCGCCCGCGATTTGTTCTACGCCCCGGCGCCGCCGGCCGACCAGAAAGTTCCGGCCCGGCCGACAAAGCAGGCAGCGCCGAAAAAGACCCCGGCGGCCGTGACGCCGTCCTCCGGCCCTTCGCCGGTGGAGCGCGACGTCCCCGCGCCGGTCTCCTCCGGCGGCGCGCAGATCATACAGGCCGCCGCGTATGTGGGGAAGCCCCTGGGGCTGCGATACAGCATCTTGCGCAACAACGGTGGAGACGATTACCGCGAAGCCGCGCCGGGCTCCGTCTTTCACTCCGGCGACCGAATCCGCGTCGCCGTCGAGGCGAACGACGCCGGCTACCTGTACGTTGCGATGAAGGGGGCCAGCGGCGCCTGGAAGATTCTGTTCCCGACCGCGGAAATCGCCGGTGGGAACAATCGCGTCGAAAGCGGCCGCCAATATACCATCCCTTCGCCGCCCGGCCGGTTCGCGTTCGACCAGCAACCGGGCGAGGAGAAACTCTTCATCGTACTCTCGCGGCAGCCCGAGCCCAGCTTAGAGCAGTTGATCTACTCGCTCGGCAGCGGCAGCGCGTCTCCCGCCAGCGCTCCGGCCAAGCCCAGCGAGCGGACCATGGTGGCGCAAGCCGGTCCGCTTGGAGATCCCCTGGTCAGCCGCCTGCGCAGCCAGGTTTACGCGCGAGACCTGGTTTTCGAGACGGTGGACGAAAGCACGCCGGGTGAAAAGAAGGAGAACGCCGTTTACGTCCTCAACCGTACCGGCAGCCCCGACTCGCGCCTGGTGGCGGACTTCGTATTGAAGCATCAATAGGGCCGTAGAATTGAGCCGGAGGCCGCCATGAATGTGAGAACCTCACTGTTTCCGACGCTCGCGGCGATATACGCTTTGGCAGCAGCCGGCTCCGCGACCGGCCAGACCAAGACCCTCGATCAGGGGCCTCACCGCATGGAACTCACCCTGGAGCGCCAGGCGGGCGACGCCTGGAGAGTGGAAGACCCCGGCCTGGTGTTTTCGCAAGACGACCGCGTCCGTTTCCGGTTCCACACCAACTTCGACGGATATCTCTATGTCATGAACCAGGCGACGTCGGGCGATTACCAGATCCTCTTCCCCCGGCAGGACACCGGGCAACAGAACCGAATCGAGGCCGGAAAGGAATACCTGGTACCTGCCACCCAGGGCTGGTTCCGTGTAGCCGGGCCGCCGGGCTACGACATTCTGTACTGGATGGTCACGCCGCTATCGATAGGTGAGCAACCGAAATATCAGCCGCTGCCCCCGCCGCCGAAGCCCGGCGCCGCTCCGCCGCGCCTGATACCCCGCTGCGACGACACCATCTTCAAAGCGCGCGGCGAATGCGTGGACGGCTCGGCCGGAGCAAAGGAAGCGCCCCCGGCGGACAAGCTGCCGGACAACCTGAGCAAGGCGCCGGGGCTGAGCTCGCGCCCCCTGGTGTTCATCCGCGAAAAGGATGTTTCGGTGGTTGCATCGCCGGGGCCGCTCACCGCGCCGGCGATCTACGAGTTCCGGCTGGCGCACCGGTGAACGTTATGAAACTCGCGCGCATCCTCGCCATTCTGGCCGCGGCAGCCGCGGCGCTGGGCGCACAGACGCCGCCGCAGCCGACGCAGCAGCGCGACCTGAAATATGAAAGCGGCGCGCCCCCCGCCACCGCTACGCCGCCGGCCCCAACCGCCGTCGCCATTCCACGCTCATACGCGCTGGTGCTCGGCATCGCCAATTACAAGAACCTTTCCGCGAAAGACCAGTTGCAGTTCTCCGAGCGCGACGCGGAGGCGATTTACTCCATTCTCATCAGCCCGGAGGGAGGCAATTTCCACGCGGAGAACGTGCACAAGCTGACGGGCGCGCGCGCCACCCTGGCCAACATGCGCCACGAACTGGAAGAATGGCTGCCTTCGACGGCGCGCGATGACGATCGGGTACTGATCTACTTCGCCGGCCACGGGTTCGTTTTCGACGGGCGCGCCTATCTGGCGCCTTACGACCTGGAGCCCGGCAACATCCCCAGGACGGGTTACCCCATGGAGACGCTAGGGTCGGTTATCGGCACGCGCATCAAGGCCAAGTGGAAGGTTTTGATCACGGATGCATGCCACAGCGGCGCCATCACGCCGGAGGCCGACCGCGCCGCGGTGAGCAGCGGCCTGCTGAACCTCAACAGCTCGCTGTTTTCGCTCACCGCCAGCCGCGACCGGGAGAGCTCTTTTGAGAGTCCCGACTGGGGCGGCGGGCATGGCATCTTCACCTACTACGTGGTCAAGGGCCTGGAGGGGGCGGCCGACGACTCGCACGACGGCATCGTGACCGCCGACGAACTCGCCGAGTACGTCCGCCGCAACGTGCGCGAGGCGACCAACGCGCTGCAGAACCCCACTTCGGAGCGCGGCAGCTTCGACCCCAACATGCTGCTCGCCTACGCGCCTTCGGGGGCGGCGCCGGGCGCCCCTCCGCCGCCCAAAGACGGGGCCTTCGTCTTCGAGACCAACATGGACGGCGTGGAAGTCTTCGTGGACGGCAAGTCCGCGGGGGTTGTCGACAAGGGCAAGCCTCTGCGCCTGCCCGGCCTTCAGCCCGGCGTCCACACGGTGAGAGGCGTGCACCTGGGCTACGAACCCGATGGCCCCCGGGAGGAAACCGTATTCCCGGGACAGGAATCCACCGTCACGCTGAAGATTCTGATTCCCCGCCGCCGTACGGGCGCGGCAGTCGAGCAGTTCGACAAGGGCCTGGAACTATACAACAAAGGAACCGCCGAGAACTATCGCAAGGCCGTCGAGTGCTTCCAGGCGGCGCTGGCGGCCGACTCCACCTACAGCCAGGCGGCGCTTTACCTGGGCCGCGTGTACCGCGATCTCTTTCAGTATGATGAAGCCGAAAAAGCCCTGCGGCGAGCCATCGAAATCGATCCCGATTACCTGGAGGCGCGCGCCACCCTCGGCGGCATGCTGCTGGACCGGGGATCGCTCGACGAATCCATTCGCCAGTTGAACACCGTGGTGCAGCGCGACCCGAAGAACGCACTGGCGTGGTATCTGCTGGCCCAAGCCCTGCGCATGAAGGAGCTTTACCCGGACTCCATCGAGGCGGCGCGCAACGCCATCCGGCTCACGCCCAACAACGCCGAGGCGCACTTCTGGCTGGCGGAAAGCCTGCGGCTTACCGGCAAGTACCAGGAGGCCGTCGATTCCTATCAGCAATATCTGAAGCTCAGCGATTTCGATAGCCACCTTGCGGGCAAGATGAACTACTACGTGCTCGGCTATCTCATCGGATTCGGAAAGAAGAAGCGTGCGGCGCAGGGCGACGTGTGGAAGGACCTCCGGAACCTAGCGTATTTCGGGCTCTGCGATAGCGAACGCTTGCTGAACCAGTTCGACAGCGCAATCGCCTATTGCGAGAAATCCCTCACGTACGATCCCTCCGATCCCTTCGCCCACTTTGGCTTGGCCCTTTCCTACACCAGCAAGGCGCAGGCCTCTGGCGCCGTCGAGCCCCTGATACCGGCGCGCAAGCACTTCTCCGAGATGGTCGCCCTCAACCCCGACATGCCGGAATCCGAGCGGGCCAAGAAGTACATCGCGCGAATCGACGCGCTGCTGGCGCCCGCGGCCAAGTAAGCTGTGAGGCCGGGTAAGAAGAGAAAGTACTCACTCTATTTACCCAAAATAATCTTGTAACGCGCGGCTGTTTCGCCTACGATACCAGGAGGAGCAACGTTGATGATTCGCAGAACTCTATCGACATTGATGGGTCTGACCGCGGCGGTGACCATGCTGTACGCGGACTTCGGCTATCAGCAGACCACCACGATCACCGGGGGCATGATGGCCAGCATGATGAACATGGCGGGCCTGTTCTCAAAGAGCGCGAAGGAGCCGGTGCGCGTCACGGTCGCGCTGAAGGGCGACAAGATGGCGCATCGCGGGGCGAACGACTCCACGGTCATCGACTTGAACGCGCAAACGATCACGCATATCGATTTCCAGAAGAAGACCTACTCCGTCATGACCTTCGACGAAATGAAGGCGGCGCTGGAGCAAGTGTCGAAGAAGATGGAGAAGCAGAAGGAAGGCGCCCCGCAGCAGGATTTCAAGGTCTCCGTAGACGCCACCGGAAACACCAAGCAGATTGCCGGTTATGATGCCAAGGAAGCAATCGTCAAGATGGAGATGCAGACGACCGACGCGAAGAGCGGACAGCAGGCATCTATGACGATTACAAACGACATGTGGATCGCGGCCGGCGTGGCCGGCTACGACCAAGTCCGAGACTTCTATCGCAGAATGGCCGAGAAGATCGACTGGTCCCCGAACGGCAATATGTTCATGTCGCAGCCCCAGATGGCCAAGGGTATGGCAGGGTTGACCAAGGAAATGGCCAAGCTGGAGGGCGTGCCCGTGTTGCAGCTCATGACCATGGGCGGGGTCGGCCAGCCCGGAGCGGACACCGCTGGCGGGCCGGCGCAGACGCCTCCGCCGGCGCAGACGCCGCCGCCTCAACAGCAGCAAGCCGCGCGCCCGAGCCTGGGCAGCGCGCTGGGGGGGTTGGGACGCTTTGGCCTTGGCAAGAAGAGCCAACCAGCGCAGGACTCGCCGCCGCCGGCCCAGGCCGGAAACGCGCCGGCCCAAGCCGGCAATTCCGGAGCGCCTGGTTCCCTGATCGAAACGAGAACGGAGATGAGCGATTTCTCGACGAACGCCGTCGACGACTCGCAATTCGCCGTCCCGGCCGGATTCAAAAAGGTGGACGCGGACCTTACTAAAGCTCGATAAAACCGCGCCCTGCGCGGCATTACCGGCCCAGGAAGGACTCGATTTTGGAAACTTCGCGTTCCGCGGAGTCGAGGTTCTTCTTCCCCGCGGCAGCGTCTTTCCGCTGCAGCGCGGACCCGGTTGCATTGAGGTAGTAGTCCATGCGCTGCGCGGATTCGGCGATATCGGCCCTCAGTCCCAGGCCGGAGCTTGCCTGCGCGCGGCGAAGGTTGTCGACGCCCGTCTTGCAGGTTCCGGCGCGGATACCGAGCAGGTTCAGTTGCTCCTGCAATTTCTCGAGTTTCGCGGAGTTGGCGTTGTCGGACGCGGCGGCTGGGGCCGGTTGAACGGACTGCGCGGGAGGCGCCTGTTGTGCAACTGCCTGTGGCGGCGTCTGCGGCTGCGGGGGCTGAACCACTCCGCTTACCGGCGCCGAACCGGCGCGAACCGGCGGGAGCACGGAAACGGCGGAGGATACCGCGGCCTGCCGCTGTCCCGCGGGACTCCGGGCAGGGGAACCCGGAACGGACAGTGCCGGCTGAGTCTCCACCGCCGGCGCAGTCGCCACGGCGGGAGCAGGCGCGGAGGACGTTTCGGATCGGACGGGCGCATTTTCGGCGGATGCGCGGCGGAACTTGGGAATCTGGGTGGCCGCGCCAATCAGCACGGCGACGGCCAAGAGCGCTCCCATTGCCATGTACAGGCCGCGCCGGCTGCGCGGCGCCGCGAGCTGAGCCGACGGGGCGGCCAGGACAGGCTTTGGCGCCACGCTCAGCGCTGGGGGAGGGGCGGGAGACGCCGGCGGCGCGGGGGTGGGAACCGCGGCGCTTTGCGGTGGATGCGCCACGCCGAGCAAGGCGGTCCGGAACGCCGCCGCCGTCTGGAACCGTCGTGCCGGGTCCTTTTCAAGCGACATTAAAATGAGATCGCTCAACCCCTGGGGCAGATTCGGGACCACCTGGATGGGCGGCGGCGGATTCTGTTGAAGGTGCGCCGTCATGATGGAGAATTCGCTATCGCCCTGGAACGGCCGCGCTCCCGTCACCATCTCATATAGCGAAACGCCGAGCGAGTAAAGGTCCGATCGGGGATCGATATCGAGGGCACCCTTAATCTGTTCCGGCGACATGTAGAAAAGCGATCCCACGGTGCAACCGGTCCGGGTCAGCTTCTGATCCGCCGTCATCTTGGCGATGCCGAAATCCATGAGCTTGACCACGCCGCCCGGAGTGACGATCATATTGGCCGGCTTCAGGTCGCGATGCACCACGCCGCGCGCGTGGGCATACGATAACGCCGAAAGCACCTGGGCCATGTAATCCACGGCTTTATCGAGCGGAATGGGCCCGGAACGGAGCAGCGCTTCGATGGTTGTTCCTTCGACGTACTCCATCAGCATCAGGAGCTGGTTATCGATGCGCAGGGCGGTGTGCAGGGCGGCGATGTTGGCGTGCTCGAGGCTGGCCTGCACCTTGATTTCCCGCATGAACCTGTCGGCAAGCTCCGGATCCCCCTCGAGGTTCGGCAGCAGGACTTTCATGGCTTCCACGCGGTCGGATATGACGTTCCGCACTTTGTAGACGCAGCCCATTCCGCCCGCGCCCAACACCTCGATTACCTCGTAGTCGCCCACCCGGGAGCCGATCTCGTAGTTGCTCATGGCGCCTCTATCAGTGATGGACGCGATCCCCGACTTTGGCGGGGGCGGATCCAGTGAACTTACCGACAGCGGAAAGCTCGTCCACTTCCGTGATCACGACTTCGCCGAGAGCGTCCTCCATGCGGCGGATCACCTTGCCGGTGCCGGGATCGCGGATTTCGCGGCCCACCCGCGAGACGGAGAGCTTGTCGCCCACTTTCACGCCGGCTTTGCCGCCAATGTTCAACACCAGGGTGTCGCCGGTTGCGTCAGCCACCAATCCGTCCACGGTCAGAACCTTCTCCGGCAGCTTCGCGGCGCTCGCCTGCAGTTGTTGGACGACCGCGGTCACGGCCTCGCCCACGGCTTCGCCAATGATGGTGTTCGCGAAATTGCTGCTGTGCATATTGAGCCCGCCGGTTGCGGAATCGTTCGAACTGCCGCCGGAACCGAGCAGCGTGGTCCCGGATCGCTTGGATTCGCCCTTTGCCGTAGCCGCGCTGAAAATCTCGCCGGTGCTGGTGTTCACCAGGCGAGCGCTGATTGCCACCACGGCTTTGGACTGCCGCCTGCCGGCCGAGCCCAGGCCGTAGCGGCTGGCCAAGCCGCCGACCGCGGTCCCGGCCACGCCGGTACTCTTATCGTCGCGGCCGAACTGCGTGATGCTGCCCACGATGATCGCGTCCACGCCCAAAATCCGGCCGATCTTGGCGGCCGAGTTGGCATCGGCGCGGTCGCTATTGGAAAAGTTCTGCTCGGCGACGATCTTGTCGAGATCTTTCCGCTCGATGACTGAGTAGACTCCGCCATTCACGAGCCGGTCCACCAACAGGTCCGCAATGCCTTTACCAATGTCGGCGGTTGTCCCGAACTCCGCGGAGACGGCGCTCTTCACGGTGGCGTAATCGAAATCCATCACCGCCACCCGTCTCTTTTCCTGGGCGACGGCGTCCACTGACAGCGACAAAACAACCAAGACGGTACAAAAGACGGCGCGAATGTCCAAATAGCGGCGCATAATCGACCTCACTGATTATAATGCTCTACCCGGGCGGCAGACACAAGCGCTAACAGACCGCTGAGGCCTATCGAAGGTCTAGCCGCGGAGGGCCCAACTGCCGGAGAGGGGCGCGGGGGGATCGGCGATGGACTGCATGCGGAGGAGGAGGACGGAATCCTGGTCTTTCCTCGAAAGAAGCGGCATGAATCCGTTGGCCAGAATGAAATCGGCGTCGGCATCGCCGAGGAGAGCTTCGGCGCAGGGTTTGGCGACGGATTCGCCATCCACGCGATAGATGTGCTGCGGCAGCCCTCCGATCTCCCGATGGAGCGCGGGACGCATCCCCCAGCCGTCGCTGCGAAAGGCCAAGCCCAGGACGCAGGCGCAAAAGAAAGCCGGGTTGCCCCACAGATAGCTCGCGTGGATGCTCTCCGGCATCTCTTCAAAGTCGAACTGCTCCACCGGTGAAGTGTCCTTCCCGTAGGGCAGGCGCAGCAGGAATCTCGGCAAGGCGAGGCCGATCCAGCGCGCCTCGGGGGAGCGAACCAGTTCCCGCCAATGAGGGCCGGGTTCGGAATCGGACGGCGGCGCGGCTTCGCCCAGGAACGGCGCGCCCAACGCCGCGGCGAGGCGGCCCAGGCATTGAAGGCGGGCGGCATCCGCGGGAGTCTGTTCGAAGGCGAAGTTGCCGACGATCAACGACCACGGGTCTTTCGAACCGAAGAGAGAAGAAGGCAGACCAGGAGGTCCGCCCCACTGGGTCAGTTCATCGAGCGTGGCGTCGAACACGTAGATCTTAAGCGCGGTGTCCGGTTGGAGCCGGTCGATCAGCATGGCGACGGCGCGCCAGGCAGCTTCGAGCGATTGGAAATGCGGGTGGTGGAGGATGGCGCGCATTTGGTCGCCCGCGGCGGCATCGACGCGCGAGGCCCATTCCAATTGGCGGGGATCCTGGCGCGGCGCCAGATGAGGCTCGACCGCTCGCTTGAGGAAATCCGCCAGCGCGTCGCGCTCCTCCGCCACCCGGGAAGCGGACGCCTCGCTGGCCTGCTCCATCATGCTCTCCAGAAGACCTCGGCCCGATGTCAGGCCCGTGAGCCTGGCGGGCCGAGGGCCTTCCCGAGCCTCCGCGGGCGCCGGCGCTGGCTGGTTGCGCACGTCCGCGAGCTTGCGGAAAAGATCGGCGCGCCGATAGATGTGGTCGGGATGAAAGTCGTCGAGCGAGCGGAAGCGCAGCGCTGCCTGCGGCAACTGGAGGGAGGGCGAAAGCGACGCGAGCACCTCGTCGAGGTTGTCGCAGTCCACGGCCTTTGGCCGGCGTTCGGCAATGGGGGCGCGTTCGCCGCGGCCGCTGAAATCCCCGAGTATCAGGATACGAAAGGGCGTTTCGTCGTCGGGGGCGCTCCGGATTGGCTCGGCGCGCGCGCCGACATCGAGGTTGACAGAGGTTCTCGATATGCGTTCGGACATAAAGACCCCTACTTGGCCACGTCTGCAACGCAGGCGAAGCGCGAAAAATAGCCGTTTTGGAACACCGCCGGCGCGCCGGCCATGTCGAGTTCAAAGTGGACGGTGAGGGGCTTGCCGTTGGGCAGCTTCATCGGGTCCTTGCCCGCCCGGATGATCCATTCGAGGGACTGACCGGAACCGGCGGGCGTCCACCGGTCGGCCTTGTTGAAGAAGCGGAACACCGCCCAGATGCCCTCGTGCTCCGAAAATGTGATCTCAGGACCGCCAAACTGGACCGCAGCCTTCACACCGTGCGCTCCGCCCGCTTGCCAGGTGAACTGCTTGGGCGTAGCCGCGCCGCCCGAGTAGCTGAGGTTCTGGCCGTCAATCGACAGGCTCACCGTCTGGATACCCTCGGAAGGTTCCGGCTTGAGCGTGTACGCGAAGTGCGGATCCTGTGCGCCGCCGGCGTAAATCGCGTCGGAAAACTCGGCGGCCGCGTTGAAGAAGGTGAGGAAAGCCGGGCTCACTCCGCCCGTGGGACCGACGGCGAATTGCGATCCCTGTTTGACCACCAGCTTTTGCAGGTTCTGATCGTAGAAGCTCCAGAGAGCCCCATCGGGCTTGCGCAGGAGGCCATTGACATCCGCCACGGTGGCTTCCACGGTGGCGTTGGGACTGAACGGGTATTTGGCCAGCACCGCCCGGAACTGTCCGCACAGCGCCTTGCCCTTGCCATTCAGCTCCGCCGGGCCGAGCGCGCGAAACATGCTTTCCACATAAACAATGGGGTCTTCCAACAGCTTCTGCACTTCGCCTTCGATATGGCCTTCCGAATCGATGCGGAAGGCCTGCGCCATCTGGCGAGTGGTAACCTTGGCCTGCGTGGCGTTGGTGAGAGTGGGGGTCGCCGCCGCGTCGCTGGGGGATCCGCCCTGGCCGGCGATCGCCTCCAGGGAGGCCTGTAGCGTCACCAGCGCATTGACGTAGTTCTGGTTAGGCGGCAGGATGTACCGGTCCGTGCTCGTCGGCGGGACCACGGTCTGCACCGGCTGAAACACGGACGCCACATCCGGATCGTCCACCGCCGTGTTTTGCGATGCCAGCGCGAGCAACTCCAACAGCGGCGACTGGTTGCCGGAGAGCTTCATCAACTTGTTCGAAGCGTCCGCCAGACCGGCGTAGCGCACCACCGAAGCCGACTTGATATAGGCGCGCCATTGCTGGATATAGTCTGTGTTATAGCGGGCGCGCAGATCTTGCTCCAGCTTGACGCGATCGATGTTCGCGGACGCCTGCTCGCCGAGGACCCACTGCTCCCCGCTGAAGTACCGGTCGGCGTTCTTGATGGCGTCCTTCATGAAAGCCCAGCCGCCTTTGGAGAATGCGCCAGGCACTTCGTGCGACTCCAGCACCACCTCGGCCGATCCGGCGAACTGGCGATTGAAATTGATGGGCAGGTTGGACTTTCCGGCCTCCGACAGCATGAAAGCGTAAACGCGCTCGGCGCCGGCGAATTGGGCCAGGTAGCGGCGCGCCTTGTCGATAGCGGCGGCGTCATTGTCCTTCGAGTATGGATTCTGGTCCTTCAGTACGTCGGAGTAGAAATCGAATTGCTTCTGGGCGAGTTGCTGGCGTTCCGGATCGACAGTGCGATCGTTGGCCCACCACTTCATCAGAACCGGTGAAAGAAATTGCCGGCTGCTGTGCTCGTGATAGGACGTGGTGATGAGATAGGCCTTCAGCGCATCGTAGGTAGGGCCGTACTCCGGTCCCGGGGTTGCTGGCAGGCCGCGCAGCGCTTGCAACATGCCGTTTTGCGTTTGCATGAAAAGCACCTGGCGGAAGCGGTCGAAATAGATGCGCCACGCCTCGGGATAGAGATCGTTGCCGACGTAAAGGCCCATGCGGTAAAACATCGGGGCGCCGTCACGCCGGTATTCGATCAGCGACTCGAGCGACTGGCGGAGCGTTTCCAGCTTCCGCAGGCTGTCGACCGGCGCGAGATTCGCGCCAGCCACGCCGGCGGTCGCACTGCTCTCAGCCGCGGTGCGCACGCGCGTCTCGAGCCCGCGGTTCTTGAAGAACGAAACCGTAAACACGATAGACAGCAGCAGACACAGCGCCGCCGCCGCGAGGAACAGCAGGCGCCGCGCGAAATTGGTCCGTACGCTGGCGCCGCTGGCGCCCATCGCGGCCCGGTCGGAGAGCAGAATATCGTTAAACAAGCGGCTGAGAAAGAGCCACTGCGGCACCTTGCGCGCGCCGCCCACCTGCGCGGGAGCGGCCGGAGCGGCCTGCGCCCGGCCGCCGGCGGCGAAAATACCGGTGGCGCCGGAGACCGACCCGTAGCCGCCCGGCTGTTGCGGCGCCGCCGCGGCCACCGGGGCGGCTTCGTTGATGATGATGGGCCGTACGCCGGTGAAGTAAAACCCGCGCAACATCGGCCCCACGCTCAACTGGCTGGGCCGGCACAGATCCACCAGAAATTGCACGGCGGCGGGACGGATCTTGCGGAACTCGCGCGGAAACTCGTAGGTGGCGGGCGCCTTGGCGGCGTCGGTCTCGCGCGTCAGGAACTCCGGCCGCGCATCCGCGAGCGACCGGAAAAGGCGCTCGAAGGAGCCGCTCAAGCGCGCGGTTTCCTCTTCGGCGTACACTCCTTCGGCGCGGCCGGCGAACAGCGGGAGAGTCACGCCAATCACCTGCGTGGCTTCGTCATCGCTCAGGTTGCGCACGTACTCGGTAAAGAACGGCAGGCGGTCCATCTTGGTGAACAGCACATAGACCGGGAGATTGATGCCGAGCGCCTGGGAAATCTCGCCGAGACGGGCCCGCAAGGTACGGGCGCCGTTCGCCAGGGCTTCCTGAGCGCCGGCTCGCGTGAAGGCCTCGCAGTCCAGGCAGACCACCGCCGCGCGCGGCGCCTGGCCGCCTTTACGGAACACCGAGGAGCGCGGCTTCATTGCGCGGACAAAGCGGTTCCATTGCCCGCTGTCCGCCAACAGCTTGCCGCCCGCCTCGGCGAAGATGGAACGCCGCGAGAACCACAAGTTGGCGGCCGGCGTCGGCGCGACCTCGGCATTCCGATAGACCTGGCCGGCCAGCAGTTCCGGGTCGAGACCGCAGTGGAGCATAACGCTGGTCTTGGCGCCGCCGGACTCGCCCATCAGAACATAAACCGGCAGGTCGCCGATCTTGGCGCCATGTTCGATTTTGGAGGCGGAGAGCTTGGCCTCGGCCGCGCGCACCAGCAGAGAAATCTCATCTCCGCCTGGCGCCGCGGTATCGCCAGGCCGATCGGCGGCGGCCTTGGCTTTCTTCTTCTTCAGGTAGAAGACAACCACCAGGACGACAAGAGCCACCACCACAAGCGCGAGCAAAATGTAGAGAAGCGTCACGTGGATCTCCTATGGCTGCGTCTGGGTGGCGATGGCCCGAACGTCCGACACTCCCGAGCCAAGAGCGGCCTTGTAGCCGCCGAACAGCAGCAACATCAATAGGCCGCACGCCAGGGCAACGAAGCCCAGCTTTCGCACCAGCGGGTCCGCACGGCTACCGACGGTTTCCTGAGGGAACATCCACGCCGGCGAAAGCGGCCCGTGCGGCCCGCGGATGCGGCGGATCTTTTCCGCGGTGAGGCTCATTACCTGCGCCAGCTCTCCGCGATTGCCGGCGCTGTAACGCCCGCCAAAACCGAGCAGCAGGCAGAGATAGTGGACCTCGAGGGCATCCGCCAGGTCCGCGGAATCGTTTCGGCCGAGGAGTTGCTGCAAATGCTGAAAGAAGACCTCGCCCGCGATGTGAGTGCCGAACAGTTCCTCCTGCAGGGGCTTGCTCTCCCAGCCGGTGAAAACGGGGTTGCGCGAATTGAGCACGGATTCATCCAGAAACGCGACCGTGGCGAAGGTGGCGAACTTGACGTCCTCGGATGGATAGCCGGCGGCCAGCGCCTGGCTGGCTGCGGTCTTAAGCGCCTCGCGGGTGTGGTGGCGGAAGGCCTGCGAATCGGCGACGCCCTGGCGATTCGAGCGGAGCCGTTCGATGGCGGTGAAGACTTCCTGGAAAATGAGCGGCAGATTATCCGGCCTGCGGGTGGTAACCGAAGGGTCCATATTAGTTTTCCAGCACGACTAGAATCTCAATTTCAGGATCGCGAAACTCGCCGGGAACGTACACTCCCACCTTACGGGTCTTGGTCATGTGTTCCCAGCAAGGGCCGCCTTTGCTGAGGCCGAAGTATTGCGTCTCCACGCGGGCGGAAACCGCGGGCGGAGGCGTCGGCAGATGAGTCAGCGCCAGGCCGGGGAGGGCGCGTTTCACCAGTTCCCGCACAAAAACAGGGCTACAGACCTTGATGAGCTGAGGCGCTTTGACCATCAGGTCGGCTTCACCCATACCGGAGCGGATGGCCAGCAGCCATCGCGAATGGCCCAGGCAGCGCTGGTCGGCGATGTCGCCTTCCCAGTAGCAATCGTCGGCGGGCCGGAGCGAAATGGAGACGCAGTTCGTGGGAACGATGATCTCCAGGTGGGCGCGAATGTGGCGGTCGAGCGCTTCGAAGCAATCGCTGAGGTTGTCGTGATCGTACAGCGGCAGGTCGCGCGGGTGGGCATCGAGCGCGAAGGTGCACAGGGCGCCGGCGAGGCGTGACATCTCGACGAACAGCTCTTCGGGATGGCCGCGCTTGGCGATGAGTTGGTGACGCAGCGGCGTCAGCGCCGAATTTACGGCATGTAGCAGCCAGAAGCTGGCTATCTGACGTGTGGAGAACTCCGCGGGCCCGCCGGACGTGTTGCGCGCGCCGCCGCCGATGGCGACGCTCTTGTCGTCCAGGATTTCGATGAGGCGCTGCACCTGCAGCATGAGCCGGGGGGAGGCGGAAATCCGCAGCACCGGCGGGACGAAATTGGCATCGTAAACGAAGTGGCCGGCGCCATCCCGCACTACGCGCGCGACGGGCATGGCGAGCAGGTCGCCGGCCGGTTCGGTATCGAGCAGCAGGCGCAGGTTCTTGCGGCCTAGCTGCACCGTGCGCTCGTCGGCGCCGGTATTCTCATCGTGCAGGGCGCGCGGTTCGGCGGTGTAGCGGGCCTCCGCGGCCGTGTCTTCCACCAGCGAGCAGTTGACGCCGCCAGGTCTGCGCGGTGGAATCGCGAGCATGACGACGATGCCGTCGCGCGTCGGCGGAAACAGGTCGGCGATGGCCCGCGGCTCCGGCAGCGCATCGCTTTCGGGCATGTGGAAGGGCAGGCCGTCGCGGAAAACTCCGCGTGCGTGGAGCAGTGAAACGGTGCCGTTATGGAGCGCTTCGGCGTCGAGCTCCACGCCTGCCAAGCCGTACGAAGCGAACCAGAGGGACGAAGTGGCGAAGTGGATGGAGTCTTCAAAATACCGGTTCTGGACCTGGAAATGGTGCGGTTCCAGGCACATGCCTTCCGACCAGACCACCCTCGAAAGCAAGTTCATAGGCCCGTCCCGCATAGGGTAGCATAGGCGGCGGGATGTGGCATCGATTTGAGATGCGCCCTTGGAAGTCAGCGCGGTACGATGTCAGATGTCGGATGAAGGCGGAGCGCGATGGACATCTCTCAAAAGTACGAGTTGATTGAAGAGCTGCCAGGCGAGGGTGCAAGAAGCTTCCGGGCCCGGCGGAGCGGCCTCGGGCGCGACGTAACCGTGCACATTTTGGCGGTCGGGCAGACTGCGGAGAACCAGGGGCTGTTGGCCCGGCTGCGCGCTCTTCCGGCGAATTGGCAGGCGCGGATTGTCGAAGTCGGGACCGATAATGAAGGCGCCCAGTACATTGTGACGGCCGCCCCGCCGTTTCAGCGCCTGTTGGAGTGGCTCAAGGACCAGGAGCAAGCCGCGATGGAAGCTCAGAAGCTTACTCGCGCGGGCGTTTGGAAGATTCCCGTGGGACCGCCGCCAGCTTCGCCACCTCCGGCTCCGCCAGCCGAGCCCCCGCCGGCCGAGGCCGGCGCGTTCGCTGACATGTTTCGGGAGCCGCAGCCTATGCCCACCGGCCAGATGATGGCCGCGCCGAGCCCTCCTCCGCCGCCCGCGCCGCCGGTGGTCGCTACGGAGCCGGGGGAGTTCACGCGCATGTTTGAGTCGGTAACCGTCCAACCGGCGCCGACTCTCGCGCCGCCGCCTCCGCCGTCTCCGGCGCCGCCGGCCGAGTCGCAGCCAGGCGAGTTCACGCGGCTTTTTCTAGCGTCGACGGCGCCCGCAGCACAGCCTTCTGCGCCCGCTCCGCCGCCGGCCGAATCGCAGCCGGGCGAGTTCACGCGGCTGTTTCAAGCGCCGGCGGTCCCCGTTGCGACGTCCCCTCACCCTGTCGCATCGCCCGCAAGTCCGCCGGCGTCGTCTCCGCCATCGGGGCCGGAGCCCGGCGAATTCACACGAATGTTTCAGGCGCCAGCCATGCCCGTGTCCGCGCCGCCCGCATCGCAAGCCGGCGAATTCACTCGCATGTTTCAGTCGCCGGCGCCGCCAGCGGAGAGCCGGCCGCGAGCGGGCGAATTTACACGGTTTTTCGGGGCCTCGGAGCCTGAGACAGAGAGACCGCCATTGCCGGCAGCGTCCGGATTCCCGGCCGCGTCGGGACCGTCGGCGGTTCCGCCGCCCCCGCCAATGCCAGCCGCGCCAGCCGGTGCGACGCAGGCGTTTAGGATTCCACCGGCGCCGTTCGAAAGTCCAGAGCCTGTCGTACAGGCGGGGCCCAGCGAGTACACGCGCATGATTTCGCTGGCCTCGATCCCGGGCGGCGACTCCGGGGCGGCGGCAGCTCCGGCGGCGCCGCCGGCGCCACCGGCGTTGCCCGCAATGGCGCCGCCCAAAGCGCCTCAGATCCCCGGTTTGGCGCCCCCCGCGGTTCCGAAGCCGGCGGTTCCCCAGTTCTCCATGCCGCCACCGCCACCGCCGCCGCCCGTCAAGGCTCCGGCCACCAATACCTTGCTGATGGCGATTCTGGTTCTGGCGGGGTTTCTGGCGGGCGGGTTGGTGGTGTTTCTGCTGATGCGGCGCTAAGGCCGTTTCTACCCGGCTTGCGGCAGCAGAATAATCAGCTCCAGTTTGGGGTTGGGCAATTCCCCGGGGACGTACGCGGCCAGGTTGCGGGCGCGCTGCACGGCTTCCCATGCGGGGCCGGATTGGCTCAGGCTGAAGTATTGGTGGTTTATCTTGACTGGAATCGCGCTTGGCGGCGCGGATACGTAAGTCAGCGTGACACCGGGCAGCGCCTGCCGCACCAGGTGCTCGATATGGCTGGCCGAGCAGACCTTGACCAACTGCGGCGTCTTGCCCACAATCTCCGCCTGGCTGGTCTCGGCGCTCACCGCCAGGTACATGCGGGTGTTGACCAGGTATTTGTCGTTGTCGAGCGATGCGGCGTAGATGGACGGCTGGACCAACTTCAGAGGCATCGACACGATATTGGTGGGCACCACGGTTTCGAGCAGCGTGCGAAGCTTCTCGTCCAAGTCGGTGAAGCAAACGCCAAGGTTGTCGTGATCGTACGCCGGCAGGTCGCGGGGGTGGATGGCGGTGGAAAACGTAGAGAGCGCTCCGGCCAGCGAGAGCATGGCGTCGTACAGCGCCTCGGGATGCCCCCGGCGGGTTTCGAATAAGTGGCGCAGAACGGGGAACGCCGAATTGACCGTATAAAGCAGCCAGAAATTGGCGATATCGGCGGCTGTGAAATCCGCCAGACTCTGATTCTTCTGGCGCCGCAGGCCGGAGATGGCGCTGGACCGCGAGGCGAGAATCTCCACCAGGCGGCGCGCAATCGAGACCAGGTGGTCGCTAGCGGCGAAATCTATCAGCGGGGGCACAAAGCCCGGGTCCAGTTGGAACGTGCCCGTTTCGCTGCGCAGGACGCGGGCCACGCGCAGCGTCGAGTAGCCGTCGCGATTCTCGCCTTCCGCCAGCAAGCGCAGATTCTTGCGCGCCACCTGGATGGGTTTCTCGGAAAGGCCGGTGTTCTCATCGCGGAACACTTCGATCTCGGCGCGATACCGCGCACCGCCCTCGCGCGTGGAAGAAGATACGTTGAGACCTCGCTCGCGGTACTGCGGGACGGCCAGGTATATGTCGAGCGTGGTTTGGTCCGGCTCGAAACAATCAGCCAGTCCTTTGGGGGGCGGGGCGCCGTCGGACCCGGGCATATCGAAGATCAGGCCGTCCGGCAACAGCCCGGAGGCCTTGGCGATGCCGAACACGCCGGCGGCAAGACCTTCCCGGCTGATTTGCAGTGTGGAGAAGCCCCAGGGGCGGAACGCGAGGCTATCGAGGTGGAACTCCAGCAGGTTCTCGAGAAAGCGATCCTGAAGTTGCAGGTGTTGGGGGGTGAGAAAGGTGCCCTTTGTCCAGATCACCGGTTGCAGTGGCCGCATTCGCATTCACAGTACCAGAACTTGCCGGTTATGCCAAATGGTTCTTCACGCGAAAATGCGCCTGCGCCTGAAGCGCCCAATCGGGGAAACTCTTGATGAGCACGACGGTCCAGCGGCCCCGGGAAAAAGCCAACCACCCGAGCATTCTGCGGTAGAGTGTCGTGAGGACACCCGATGCTTACGCCCCTGGCCGCGAATCCACAAGCGCTTCTCGAGTTTTTCCGGGAGGCCGGCTTCACGCACGGGCAGTTCCAGCAGAACCCGACGCTGCGCGACCTCCCTTCCCACCGCCTCGGCAACCTGCAGGACCTGCTGCAGCGCACTTCCGATCCCACCGCGTTGAACGCCTTGCTACGGTGGTTCTTCCTGGGCATGCCGATGGAAAGCGAGTCCATCGCGGACCTCGTCCCAGCGTCCGTGGTTACGCCGATGCTGGAAACGGGAATGCTGGTTTGCGACGGCGGCCGACTAACTCCCACGGTGATGCTTACGCCGTGCGAAGGCTTTCTGTTCGCGGCGGATCCAGCCCGCACGCTGGAGTCGCCGGAAGCCTCCGGAATGGTTCTGTGGCCCAATCCTTCCACGCGACTGCTGCAAATGTTCACGCTGCGGCGGCCGGCGGGGGCGACTCTCGATCTCGGAACCGGCTGCGGTATCCTTGCCATCCTCGCGTCGCGTCACAGCCGGCAGGTGGTGGCCACGGACTTGAACCCGCGCGCCACCGAGTTTGCCCGCTTCAACGTCTGGCTCAACGGGGTAAAGAATGTCGACTGCCTGACAGGCGACACTTTCGAACCCGTCCAAGGCCAAACGTTCGACCTGATCGTCAGCAACCCGCCGTTCTTCGTAACTCCGTCCACGGACCAGATCTATTGTGAAAACAGCCTGGAATTGGACGATTACTGCAGGGACCTCATTCGCGCGGCGCCGCACTATCTTAACGAAGGCGGCTTTCTGCAGATCACTTTGGAGTGGGTCGAAGTGAGGGGACAATCCTGGCGGGACCGCCTGACGGAGTGGCTTACGGATACCGGCTGCGACGCCTGGGTACTCCGCAGTTTCAAACGCTCGGGCGCCGCGTACGCCTCCGAGCGCATCGGCAGGATGATGCCGTATTCGCCGCTGACCGCCAATCAAAGGTTCGACGAATGGATGGCCTATTACCGCGACCGTGGCGTTGAAGAGGTCCAAGGCGGAATCCTGGCCATGCGGCGAAGATCCGGTAAGAACTGGATCCGCCTGGAGGACGTGACCAGCCTGGACCCAGCGCAGCCGTTCGGCGAGTCCGTTGTTGAATTGTTCGGCAACCAGGACAAGCTGGAAACGGATGTCTCCGTCGACCAAATGATGGCTTGGAAACCGCGGCTGCCGCCCGATGCGCATCTCGACCAGCAGTTGCGCCTGGAGGCCGGGGAGTGGAAGCCCGCCTCGATGCAACTCAGGCGCCCCGGCGGCCTCTCCAGCTCTCTGGCGCTCGATTCGCAGGTGGCCGGTTTCCTCGCTGGATGCGACGGATCCAGGACTTTGTGCGACCTGGCGCAGGATCTGGCCGCGGCGGTCAAGATTGCTCCGGACCAGGTGCTGCGGCAGTGTTGCGCCATAATGCGTAAGCTGGTCGAGCGGCGCCTGGTCCTACTGTGATGTTTCGTACAGATTTGGATCTGGCTCAGAAGCGGCACTGCTTCGCATTGGCGCAAGAGCTTGACGTTCCGTCTCTCGGCGACGTATAGTGTGATGCACCGACTATTTGTTCTGGAGGGCCAATGGCCAGAGAAAGTACGCAGCATAAGTTGGACCGCGTTCGTGCCCCACGGGTACAGATCACGTATGACGTTGAAGTGGGCGGAGCGATTGAATTAAAAGAGCTTCCTTTCGTGGTTGGAGTACTGGGGGATTTCACCGGCCAACCGGAGCAGCCGCTGCCCAAGCTCAAGGACCGCAAGTTCGTCGAGGTAAATCCCGACAACTTCGACACGGTTCTGGAGGGCATGAAGCCACACCTCAGCTTTTCGGTGGAGAACAAGTTGAGCGAAGAACAGGATGCCGCCAACCTCAAGGTGGACTTGAAGTTCGCCAAGTTGGAAGACTTCGAGCCGCAGAACGTGGCGCGTCAGGTCAAGCCGCTCAAGGAACTGCTCGACCTGCGAACCCGGCTGAGCGATCTCCGCGGCAGTTTGCAGGGGAACGACAAGCTGGAAGAGTTGCTGCTGGAGAGCGTCGGCAACACCGAGAAGCTGGACAAGTTGAAGGGCGAAATGGGAAAGGGAGGGGAATCCAATGGCTGAGGCTAAGAGCGCGCAATCTGCCGCGCCCGCCAGCGAACAGGTTCAGGAGAAGAGCCTGCTCGATCAGATTGTGGAAGAAGGCCGCTTTGGCGTAGAGCCGGCTTCCCGCGAGCGGGGCAAGAACCTGGTGAAAGAGTTCGTGGCGCAGGTCCTCGATGGCTCCATGACCATCGCGCGCGATGCGGAGATGATGATCAACGCCCGCATTGCGCAAATCGACCACCTGGTGTCCCTCCAGTTGAACGAGATTATGCATAACCCCTCGCTTCAGAAGCTGGAATCCACCTGGCGCGGGGTGAAGTACCTGATGGATCAGAGCGAAACCGGCACGATGCTGAAGATCCGCGTCCTCAACTGCAACAAGAAGGAGTTGCTGAAGGATCTGCAGCGCGCGCCGGAATTCGACCAAAGCGCCCTGTTCAAGAAAGTATACGAAGAAGAGTACGGCGTATTCGGCGGCGCTCCCTTCGGGGCCCTGGTGGGGGACTACGAGTTCGGCAGGCACCCCGAGGACATCGAACTATTGGAGCAGGTTTCCCATGTGGCGGCGGCCGCGCATGCGCCGTTCTGCACGGCGGCCAGCGCCGACATGCTCAACCTGCCGTCCTGGACCAGCCTGGACGCCCCTCGCGACCTGGCCAAGATTCTGGATACCACGGAGTACGCCAAGTGGAAGGGCTTCCGGCAGTCGGAAGATTCCCGCTACGTGGCTCTCGCCCTGCCTCGCGTTCTGGGCCGGCTGCCTTACGGCAAGGATACCAAGCCGGTGGAAGAATTCAACTACGAAGAGCACGTGGATGGGAGCGATCATTCGAAGTACCTGTGGATGAACGCGGCATTCGCACTGGCCTCGCGGATGACCAATTCCTTCTCGCAGTTCGGCATGTGCGTCGCCATGCGGGGCGTGGAAGGCGGCGGCCTGGTGACCGGCCTGCCGGTGCACAACTTTTACACCGATGAGGGCGACGTGGCGATGAAGTGCCCCACCGAGACGCCCATTACCGACCGGCGCGAAAAGGAACTGGCGGACCTCGGTTTTGTGCCTCTGGTGCACTGCAAGGACACGGACTACGCCGCGTTCTTCAGCGTGCAGTCCTGCCAGAAGCCGAAGGTGTTCGACACCGATTCGGCGAATGCCAACGCCCGCCTGTCGGCGCAGATCCCCTACATCATGGCGGTTTCGCGCTTCGCGCATTACCTGAAGGCCATGATGCGGGACAAGATCGGCAGCTTCATGTCGCGCCCCGAAGCCGAGATCTTCCTCAACCGCTGGATTACCAAGTATGTGGTTCCGGACGACACGGCGTCGCCGCAGATGAAGGCGAGGTGTCCGTTGCGGGAAGCTCGCGTGGATGTGTCGGAAATTCCGGGTAAGCCGGGCTGCTACCGGGCCGTCGCTTTTCTGCGGCCGCACTTCCAGCTTGAGGAGTTGACGGTTTCGCTGCGTCTCGTGGCGGATCTGCCGGCGCCGGCTAAGTAGGGTTGTGAGAGATTTATTTTGGGGATGGAGAAGAGGAGATACGCATGGCGGTAAACGCATATTTGATTATTGACGGCGTCACGGGGCCCAGCACGAGCAAGACGGGGGCCATCGACATCCTGTCGTTCAGTTGGGGAGTGTCCCAAACGTCCACTTACGGATCCGGCGCATCGGGCAAGGAAGCCAAGGCCGGGCGAGCCGACTTTGCAAACCTGAGTATTATGAAGGTCCTGGATGCGACCAGCCCGCTATTGACCGATCACTGCGCCACCGGCAATATTTTCAAAGAGGTCCACATCCTGTACGACAAGCCGGTAGCCGACAAACAGGACGATTACTTCCGCATCTGGCTCAAGGATGCGCTCATCACCTCGGTGCAGTTGTCGGGCAGCAACGAGAACCCCACCGAGTCGGTGAGTTTCGCCTACCAGGGCATAGAAGTCGCCTACAAGCCGGAGAATGACGATGGGTCGCTCGGGGCGGCTGTCCCCAAGGGATACGACTTGGCACTAGGGACGGCCGATTTTGCGGCGTCGGATAAGTTTTAACACTCAGGCCCCGACATGACAGCCAAGGAACTTCTCCACGCTGGGAAGGTCCGGGAAGCGGAGAAAGCGCTCAGCGGCTTTCTCCGCGACAACCCTGCGGATACCGCGCAGCGGACATTTCTTTTCGAGCTCCTCTGCTTCTCCGGGCAGTACGATCGCGCGGAGAAGCAGTTGGGCGTTTTGGCGAAGGGCAGCCACGAGGCGGAAATGGGCGCAGTGCTGTATTACTCCGCGCTTCATGGCGAAAAGACCCGCCATTCCATGTTCCAGAAGCAGGAGTTTCCCCAGGCGCCCGCCCCAGCGTCGCCGCCGGGAACACTGAACGGCAAGCGGTTTGAATCCATCGCCGACGCCGACCCCACCATCGGCCCGCGCCTCGAAATGTATGCGGCCGGGGCCTATCTGTGGATCCCATTCGAGCACATCGCCTCGGTTCAGATCGCGCCTCCACGCATCCTGCGCGATACCCTGTGGACTCCCGCCTCCGTTCTGACGGGCCCGAGCTTTAAAGGAACCGACATCGGGGAGGCGATCATTCCCGCAATCTATCCCTTCTCCTGGAAATCCGAGGACGAATCCGTCTGGCTGGGGCGCACCACCGAGTGGGTCGCCGACGATGAGGGCCACGAGTTCCCCGTAGGTCAGAAGATGTTCATCGTGGATGGCGAGGAAGTGCCGCTGCTGGAGATCCGGTCGCTGGAGTTCACTTCCAATGCCGCTGCGTGAAGACATTCTCAACCCGATCGCAGGAGACAACCCCGGCGGCCAGAGCCTGCGCTACGCTCCCGTCTACGACAAGATCAAGGAGGCTCGCCGCGAGGACGACGAGTTAGCCCAGGGCGCCTGGCAGTACGAGCGCAAGGTGGCCGATTGGGTCCAGGTTTCCAAGCTCTGCCAGGATGCCATCGCCACCCAGAGCAAAGACCTGCAACTGGCGGTCTGGCTCGCGGAAGCTCAACTCAAGCGGGAGGGCGTCCGCGGCTTTGGCGAAGCCGTGGAATTGTGCCGGGGACTCTTGGAGAAGTTCTGGGACAATCTCTACCCCGAACTGGAAGATGACGACGCCGAGCAACGCGCGGCCCCGCTCGATTGGCTTGGCTCCCGGCTGATTGTGGCGATCAAGAGCGTCCCCCTTTGCCATGACGGCTACAATTTCCTCCAGTACAAGGATTCGCGGACCGTCGTTTATGAGGATCAGGCGCAGAACAAGGACCAGAAAGCCTCCCGCGACAAAGCCCTGAAAGAGGGCAAACTCGCGCCCGAGATCTTCGACAAGTCCTTCGTCGAAACCCCCAAGGCCTTTTACGCCGGCCTGGAAAAGCAGTGCGACGCCACCCTGGCGAGCATTGGCGCTCTGGACGAAACCGCCCAACAGAAGTTCGGCGACGTGGCCCCGGGGTTCGGCAGGCTCAAGGAAGGCTTGGCGGAAGTCCGCCAGGTGGTCCATGGCCTGCTGCAAAAGAAGCGCGAAACGGAGCCGGACCCGGTGGAAGAGGCTCCAGCGGAAACCGCGGAAGGAACGGCCGAAGCCGAAGCGGGCGACGCAGGCGGACCAGCCACGGTTGGGGGATCCTTCTCGGGCTTAGGCGGCCTGGTTTCCGCGGAACCCGCCGAACGCCGCGACGCCATCGCTTCCGCCGTGGCGGCCGCGGCGGTTCTCCGCAAGCGCGATCCTTTCAGCCCCGCGCCTTATCTGATGCTGCGAGGACTCCGCTGGGGCGAGTTGCGCGGCTCGTCCGATCCCATTGTGCTCGAAGCTCCGCCGGGCGACCTCCGCCAGCAGGTCAAGGCCCTGGCAACGCGCAACCGCTGGGCCGAACTTTTGGAGCTGGCCGAGCAGGTGATGGCCCTTCCGTGCAGCCGGGCATGGCTCGATCTGCAGCGCTTCGTGGTGGAGGCCTGCACGGCGCTGGGCGACAATTACAACACCATTGCCGTCGCTATCCGGTCCGAGTTGCGCACGCTGCTGCGCGACCTGCCGCAACTCCTCGACGCCAGCCTCACAGACGACACCCCCGCGGCCAATTCCGAAACGCAAAGGTGGCTCCGCGAACTCCTCGCCGAACCCTCCGGCGACCCGCCGTTGCCCGCTGCGCCGCATGGCCCCGCCGTCGACGACCCGCGCGCGCCCGGCTGGCAGAAGCGCTTTGTCGATCCGCAGGCCCTTGCCCAGGAGGCCATGCGGGCCGGCCAGCAGCCGAAAGCCGTCGAGATTTTGCAGCGCGAAGTGGAACGCGCCCCCAGCGGCCGCGCCCGCTTCCTGCGCAAAATGCAACTGGCGCAGGTCTGTATCGCCGCCGGCAAGGACGGCATCGCCCAGCTCTTGCTCGACGAGCTGGCCGCCGCCATCGAGGCGCACAAACTGGACGATTGGGAGGATCGCGAAACGGTCGGGCGGGCCCTTGTGTTTCTGCTCCAGAGCAGCAAGAAAATCCAGGCCGACGCCAAAGCCAAACAGGCGCTATTCGAGCGAATCTGCCGGCTGGATCCCGTTCAGGCCTTGTCGGTATAAGCCATGCCTCGAAACGGTCCCGATGCGGCTGTCACTTTGTCGGTGCTGGACCGGCTGATCGACGACGACCCGCGCACCTCGATCGAGGCGCCTCTCACACGCGCGCAATCCGTCCGGACCCTGCGCGATGCGGTGCGCCGCGACCTCGAATGGCTCCTCAATACCCGTCAAGTGGCCTTTCCACCCTCCGAAGGGTTCCGCGAACTCAACCGTTCGGTATACGTCTACGGTTTGCCGGACTTCACTGGGTTCACCCTGGCATCCGCCGCCGCGGAAGCCCGGTTGACGCGCCAGTTGCAATTCGCCTTGAAACTCTTTGAGCCGCGGCTGGCCAGGGTGCGCGTGACGCCGCTCGATCCGCTCGCCGCCAGCAGCCGCACCTTCCGCTTCCGCATCGAAGGCCTGCTGATGATGGATCCCGCGCCCGAACATATCTCTTTCGACACGGTCTTGAAGCTCAGCACCAACCAGTGCGAGGTCCAGGATGCGGGATGACCTCCTGCTGTATTACGAACGCGAGCTGACCTACCTGCGCGAGATGGGAGCGCATTTCGCGGAGAAATACCCGAAAATCGCCGCGCGGCTCATGCTCGAGGAGTCCAAGGAATCCGAGGACCCCCACGTGGAGCGTCTGGTCGAGGCCTTCGCCTTCCTGGCCGCGCGCGTGCATCTGAAGCTGGACGACGATTTTCCCGAGATCACCGAAGCCTTACTCGGCCTCGTCTACCCGCATTTCATCCGGCCGATTCCTTCCATGTCGATCGTGGAGTTTCGTCTCGACATGGAACGCGGCAAGCTGACCACCGGTATGAAAATCGATCGCGGCACAGTGCTGTATTCCCGTCCCGTCGGCGGCGTCCCCTGCAAGTTCCGCACCTGCTTCGATGCCACCCTGTGGCCGGTAGCCGTGACCGCCGCCGAATGGAAAAGCCCCGGCCAGTTGCAGCCGCCTTTGCGCGCCCTCGACGCCGCCGGCGCGCTTCGATTGGTGGTGAACTCCGCGTCGGACGCCCCTCTGCCCAAGCTGGAGTTGGATTGTCTCCGCTTTCACCTCACCGGCGAAAACAACCTGGTGCACGCCCTGTATGAGCTGCTTTGTTCCAAGCTCACCCGCATCGTGGTCCGCGACCCGACCAATCCTAAAGTTTCCCCCGTGACTCTGCCGGCTTCCTCGGTGCGCCCGGTCGGATTCGCCGAAGATGAAGGCATGGCTCCGTACCCGCTCCGCTCGCACATCGGCTATCGCATCCTGCAGGAATTCTTTGCGTTCCCCAGCAAGTTTCTTTTCGTGGATGTAGCGGGCCTCGACGCAGTGTGGAGCGCGGGTTTCCGGAACAGCGCGGAGCTGATTTTCCTGTTTTCGAGCGCCGGCGACGAGGAGCGCGCGCAGCGCCTGGAGATGGGCGTTTCTCCCAGAACGTTTCGCCTCGGCTGCGTTCCCATCGTCAATCTGTTCCCGCAGACCGCCGATCCCATCCTGCTCGACCAGCGGAAGTACGAATACCAGATCAGGCCCGACATCCGCCGCCCTACGGCCGTCGAGGTCTTCTCCATCGACGAGGTCGGCTCCATCGATGCCGATACCCGTGAAGTCGTGACCTACCGCCCGTTTTATTCCTACCGTCAGGAAACCGGCGTCGCTGGAAACGAGTGCTACTGGATCGCCAATCGGCGCGTTTCCAGCCGCTTGAACGACGACGCCTCGGACATGTACATCTCGCTCGTGGACCGGTCCGGGCGAACGGCTTTCCCCGAGCTCGACACGCTGACGGTCCGCACCACCTGCACCAACCGGAACCTGCCCGCGCGTCTGCCTTTTGGCAATGAGGACGGCGATTTCGAACTGGAAGGCGGCGCCAATATCAAGAGCATCGTGGCCCTCACCAAGCCTACGCTTCCGTTGCGCCCCCCCGCATCGAAAATGGCCCTCTGGCGCCTGATTTCGCATCTCTCGCTCAATCATCTGTCCCTGGTGGCGGACGGCCGCGACGCTCTCCAGCAGATCCTCCGCCTTTACGACTTCACCGATTCCCCGTTCGCCCAGAAGATGATCGAAGGGATTGCCGATTTGAAGAGCCGTCCGCACTTCGCGCCTATCGTCTCGGAAAACGGAGTGACCTTCGCTCGCGGAATCCGCGTCGAGCTCGAACTCGACGAGGAGCAGTTCGTGGGCGGCGGCGTCTATCTGTTTGCCAGCGTGATTGAGCGCTTCCTGGCGCTCTACGCGACCCTGAACAGCTTCACCCAGCTCAGCGCCAGAACCCGGCAGAGAAAGGAGGCGATCCGCGAATGGCCCCCGCGAGCGGGACAGAAAATCCTGGTCTGACGCCGGCGGCCGCCTCCCTGGCGGTCGTGCGTAGCGACCTGCGGGAACATCCCGGCCGCTTCGACTTCTTTCAAGCCGTGCGGCTGCTGCTGCGGATGTTCAACCAGCGCGGCGCGCCGGGCGCGCCCGCGTCAGCCACCCGCGAAGTCCTGCGTTTCCGCGTCAACAACTCGTTCGGGTTTCCTCCCAGCCAGATCGATTCCATCGACTGGGACGGCGATGTGCCCGTCATGGCGGTGAATTTCATGGGCCTCACCGGTCCCATGGGCGTGCTCCCGCGCGTCTATACGGAGCTGATCATGTCGCGCGGCCGCGCCCGCGATCGCGCCCAGGCCGACTTCTTCGACATCTTCAACCACCGCATGATCTCCCTGTTCTACCAGGCATGGGAAAAGTACCGCTCCCCGGTGGCATACGAGCGTGACGGCGAAGACCGCGTTTCGAATTACCTCATGTCGCTCATCGGCCTGGGTACCGGCGGCCTGCGGGACCGCATGGTAGTCCGCGACGATTCGCTGCTCTACTATGCCGGCCTACTGTCCCTGCAGCCGCATTCCGCCGTTGCGATTCGGGGCGTACTCCAGGACTATTTCGGGATTCCCGTGGAGGTAAAGCAGTTCGTGGGCGCCTGGCAGCGCCTGGGGAAAGCCGACCAATGCGAACTCGGCAACGGCGCGTCGTTCACCTCGCAACTCGGAGTGGGGACTGTGGTGGGCGACGAGATATGGGACCGGCAGTCGCGAATCCGCCTGAAATTGGGCCCCCTGACCGAGCGGCAGTACCTGGACTTTTTGCCGGGCGGCGCCGCCTACGAAGCCTTGCGCGAGCTGGCCCGGTTCTCCTGCGGCATTCATCTGGAAATTGAGGTTCAGCTCAGCCTTCAGCGCGAGGCAGTGCCGCGCTGCGAGTTGGGCGAAGTTGGTTTAACGGGGCCGCGATTGGGCTGGTTCGCCTGGATAAAGTCCGGGCCGGACTTTGATCGCGCGCCCGAGGATACGGTGTTTCTGTTGGCATAGGGAGAGGAATATGGGACTCAATCTACGATCACTTATCGCGAAACTGAACGACTCGGCGCGCCTGGCGTTGGAGGCTTCCGCGGGATTCTGCTTGTCCCGGACTCATTATGACGTCGAAATCGAGCATTACCTGATGAAGCTGCTCGATTCGAGCGATGGCGACTTTGCATGCATCCTGAAGCAATTCGGCGTCGACAAGTCGCGCCTGGCCGCAGAGTTGACGCGCAGCCTCGACAAGCTCAAGTCCGGCAATGCACGCACGCCGGCGTTGAGCCCGTCTTTGCTGAGGATGTTCACAGAGGCCTGGACCATAGGCTCGATCGACTTCGCGGCCACGCGCATTCGGACCGGATTCACCATCCTGGCGCTGGTCTCGGACGAAGAACTGGCGCGCATTGTGCGCGATGTCAGCAGGGAGCTGCAGAAAATTCCCGCCGACGCGCTCAAGAAAGATTTCCTGGCCACCGTCGCCAACTCCGCCGAGAGCGAGGAAATGGCGGCCGCCGAAGCCGCCGCGCCGGAAGGCGGGCCGCGCCCCGGAATCGGCGGCAAAACCCCCAACCTCGATCAGTACACTGTCAACCTGACCGAGAACGCCCGCCAAGGCAAAGTGGACCCCGTCCTGGCGCGCGATTCCGAAATCCGACAGGTGGTCGACATCCTCACCCGCCGGCGACAGAACAACCCGATTCTGGTTGGCGAGGCGGGCGTTGGCAAGACCGCCGTGGTTGAGGGCTTCGCTCTGCGCATCGCGCAAGGCGACGTGCCGCCGGTGCTGAAGAACGTCGCCGTAAGAACCCTGGACCTGGCACTGCTGCAAGCCGGCGCCGGAGTCAAGGGTGAATTCGAAAACCGCCTCAAGGGATTGATCAACGAAGTCAAAGCCTCTCCCACGCCGATTATCCTGTTCATCGATGAGGCCCACACCATGATCGGGGCGGGCGGCCAGGCCGGCCAGAACGACGCCGCCAATCTTCTCAAGCCGGCCCTCGCCCGCGGCGAATTGCGCACGGTCGCGGCCACCACCTGGTCCGAGTACAAGAAGTACTTCGAAAAGGATCCGGCCCTGGCGCGCCGCTTCCAGTTGGTCAAGGTGGAGGAACCCACGGAAACGCAATGCGCCCTCATGTTGCGGGGAGTGGTCCCGGTTCTCGAGAAACATCACGGCGTTCGCATCCTGGATGAAGGATTGCTGGCCGGCGTCAAGCTCTCACACCGCTACCTTCCGGATCGTCAGTTGCCCGACAAGGCCGTCAGCGTCCTCGATACGGCCTGCGCCCGCCTTGCGCTGGGTCAGAACTCCATACCCCCGGCCATCGAGGACGCCATGCGCACACTCGAAGATCTCGCCGTGCAGACTCGCATCCTGGAGCGGGAAGCAGCCGCGGGCGCGGATCACACGGAACGGCTGGCCACCATCGCCGAGAAAAAGACCGCCACCGAAGCGCGCCTCCAGGAATTGACCGCCCGCTTTGAGAAAGAACGCGATCTGGTGGCTCGCATTCGGGAAATCCGCTCGCAACTGGAGACGGGCAACGCCCCCGCGCCGCCGCCTGCCGCCGAAGCCGCACCGGCTGCCGCCGCGGCCGCTGTCGAGGCTGCGCCCAGCCCCGATCAGCTACGTTCACAGCTCGGCGAACTGAACGCGGAGTTGGCCGCCATGCAGGGCGAAACACCGCTCCTGCGCGTCTGCGTGGATGCCCAGATCATCGGCGAGGTGGTTTCGGCCTGGACGGGCATTCCCGTCGGCAAGATGCTCAAGGATGAAATCGCCACGGTGCTCACGCTGGAACAGCACCTCGGCGCGCGCGTCATCGGCCAGGACCACGCCCTCGCCGGAATCAGCCAGCGCGTCCGCACCGCTCGCGCCGGCCTGGACGATCCTGGCAAACCGGTGGGCGTGTTTCTGCTGGTCGGCCCCAGCGGCGTCGGCAAGACCGAGACCGCCCTGGCGCTTTCCGACCTCCTCTTTGGAGGGGAGCGCAACCTGATCGGAATCAATATGTCCGAGTTCCAGGAAGCCCACACCGTCTCCACCCTCAAGGGATCGCCTCCGGGCTATGTGGGCTACGGCGAAGGCGGCGTGCTCACCGAGGCCGTCCGCCGCCGTCCGTATTCCGTGGTCCTGCTCGATGAAGTCGAGAAGGCCCACCCCGACGTGCTGGAGCTTTTCTTCCAGGTGTTCGACAAGGGCCAGATGGAAGACGGCGAAGGCCGCGAGATCGACTTCAAGAACACCATCATCATCCTGACCTCCAACGCCGCCACCGACAGCATCATGAAGCTCACCGCCGATCCGGAAACCACGCCTTCGCAGGAGGGGCTGGTCAAAGCCATCAAGCCGGAACTCGACAAGATCTTCAAGCCAGCCTTTCTGGGCCGCCTCGTGATCATTCCGTACTTCCCGATACGCGACGAAGCGCTGAAGAAAATCATCGTGCTGAAGCTCGCCAAGATCCAGCGCCGGCTCCAGGAGAGCCACCGCATCTCGTTCACTTACGACGGCGCGCTGGTGGATGAAGTGGCCCGCCGCTGCACCGAGGTGGAAAGCGGGGCCCGAAACGTGGATAATATCTTGACGAATACCATGCTGCCGGAAATCTCCGTGCAGATTTTGGGCAAGATCGCCGAAGGCCTCAAACCCGAGAGCGTGCACGTGGGCGTCGGCGAGGGCGGAGCGTTTACCTATTCGTAAACGGACCGGATTCGAATCGGCCGCCTGGCCGGCCGGGGGACCATAGCTTGGCTGCAACTCAGATTGAACGTCCATTTAGCTTCACGACGCCCCTGGGCGCGGACGCCCTGCTGCTCGAGAGCTTCACCGGCGAAGAGCGGGTCTCCACGCCCTATCGGTTCATCCTGCAATTGCTGTCGGAGAATCCCAACATCGACATGAAAGGTCTGCTGACGAAGCCCGCGACCTTGTCCATCAAGTTGGAGGACGGATCCGAACGGAGCATCCACGGGGTACTGAACCGCATCAAGCTGGTGGAGGCGGGCTCGGATGGCATGGCAAGGTACCAGGCCGAAATGGTCCCCTGGCTCTGGTTTCTCAACCTCTACTCCAATTGCCGCATTTTCCAGAACAAATCGGTCCCCGACATTGTCGAAAAGATCTTTCAGGACCGCGGCTTCCACGACTATCAGCTCAAAACCCAGGGAACCTACGAGCCTCGCGAATACTGCGTGCAATACCGCGAGACCGACTTCAACTTTGTTTCCCGCCTCCTTGAGGATGAGGGCATCTTCTATTTCTTCGAGCAGACCGCGGACAAGCACACGCTGGTGCTGGCCGACGATAAGCTCGCTTTCAAGGCCTGCCCTCACAAAGCCAAAGCTCGCTATACGCCGTCTCTTGGAGGCCGCCTCGATGAGGACACCGTCCTCTCCGTCGAAGAGGAACACAAAGTAAATACCGGTACCGCTTCGCTGGCGGACTACGACTTTGAGAAGCCTAACACCAAACTGTATGCCACTCTTTCCGGCGCCGAACCCGCCGAGTACTACGATTATCCCGGCAAATACAGCACCAAGGACGATGGCGACCACTACGCCAAGGTCCGTCTGGAAGAGCGCGAAGTAGAACTGGTGTCCGTGCGCGGCAAGAGCAACTGCATGGGCCTCGAGTGCGGCTACAAGTTCACCTTGGAAGAGCACTTCCGCGATGCCGCCAACCAGGATTACACGTTGATCGCGCTCCGCCACGATGCCAAGAACTCCAGCTACCGCGCCGGCGAGCCGGAGCCGTTTGAGTACGCCAATGAGTTCGACGCCATTCCCAATTCGGTCCAATTCCGGCCGCCGCGCCTGGCCCGCAAGCCGGTAATCCCCAGCACGCAGACCGCAGTGGTGGTCGGCAAGTCCGGCGAAGAGATCTGGACCGACAAGTACAGCCGCGTCGTCGTGCAGTTCTTCTGGGACCGGGAAGGAGAAAACGACGAGAAAAGCTCCTGCTGGGTCCGCGTCGCCCAAGGCTGGGCCGGGAAACAGTGGGGCTCCATCTACATCCCGCGCATCGGCCAGGAAGTCGTGGTCGGTTTTCTTGAAGGCGACCCGGACCGCCCCCTGATCACCGGGTCGGTTTACAACGCCGACCAGATGCCGCCCTACCCACTGCCCGACGAGCAGACCAAGAGTACGGTCAAGTCGGATAGTTCCAAGGGCGGCGGCGGGTTTAACGAGATTCGCCTGGAAGACAAGAAAGGCAGTGAGCAGGTTTTCATTCACGGCCAAAAGGACCTCGACATACGCATCGAAAACGACCGCAGGGAATGGATCGGGGAGGACCGGCATCTGATCGTAACGCGCGACAAGATAGAAAAAGTCTCGCGCGACAGTCAAAACAACATCGCTCGCGACCAGGTTCAGAGCATCGGCCGCGACTATAACTTGGCAATCCAGGGAAAGGCCGCGGTCAAGATTACCGGTTCGAACTCCCTGGCCGTGACGGGCGATGTGATCGAGCAGTTTACCGGCAACCACAGCAGTCAGGTAACTCAGAACCTCTACCTGAAAGCCTTGCAGGTGGTGATTGAAGCGGAAGTGGGCCTGACTCTGAAGGTGGGCCCCAACTTCATTACTCTCGGTCCGTCGGGAATCGCGATTTCGGGAGTTCCCATGGTGCAGATCAATAGCGGCGGATCCGCCCTCTCCGGTTCGCCGGGTTCGCTGGTTTCGCCTGGTTCACCGACCGCTCCCGCTGAGGCCGACAAGGCAAACCCGGGCCAACCATGACGCCCCCAGCTCCGCCAACCGCGGCGCCTCCCATTACCGCCGAATACGCAACCGCATTGCAGCCGGCCGAGCCTAACTCCACGCCCGTGCAGTCGGCCTTTCGCTTCTGCCGCGGCGCCGGAGGACAGACGCGCGTCGATTCCGGCAACACGTCGGTGATCTCAAACCCGGCGGCCGGGCAGACCATTCTGCTCGACCACGTGAAGAAGACAGCCACTGTTCAGCAGGCTCCTCCGCCGCCGCCATTGCCCGGCGCGCCGCCTGCGCCCGCATTACCGGGCGCGCCCGCCGCTCCCAAAGCGCCCAACGTGCAGGTGCAGGACCTGGGAAAGAGCGTCATCCAAGGCCAGGCGGTGGAGGGGAAGCGCTTCCTGATTCCGCCGCCGCCACCGCTGCCGGGGCTTCCCGCTATGCCGAAGCCGCCCGCTTTACCCGGCGCGCCGCAAGCTCCCAAGGCCCCCGGCGCGCCCGCCGCGCCCCCAGTTCCGAAACCGCCCACCATTGCGGACTTCTGGCATAGTCCAGCCTTGTGTCTGCCGATGCTTACCCAGATGAGCGGTCCCTTTGGCCAAATGACGCAAGCCTGTCAGAGCGCCGTCCCCGGTGAGCCCCACCCTGCGGCCTTTCAGATTCCGCCGGACTACAAAGTGATTCTGGCGCCTCCGCCCAAGCCGCCTGCCCCGCCGCCGCTCTGACCCGCCACCAGCTACGGAACTTCTACCGTGAATTCGCCGGGCGTGTCGAACATGATCACCCCGCCCCAGATGCACATCAACTTGGAAACGTTGTCCAGCGTCGGGAAGTTGCCGAGGAGCACGGTTGGCGCTCCGGGAACCCAAGGCGCCGGCGTATTTGGAACGCATGGCATGGGGGTGAGAACCCCAAGCGCCGCGGCGGTGGCGGCGGCCACGGTGGGGTTCGAAGGCGACATACACACCCCAAACGGCATGATGTTCATCAAGGGAACGTGATCCATGATGTTGGCGTCGGGAACTTCTTGCGTCATCACGCGGTTGGCGGGCAGCACCATCAATGAACTCGGGGCCGCCCCGAATGTGCATTGCATCATGGCTCCCATGCAGACCTGCATCGGCATCCCAATACCTCCTGGCGGACCTCACTCAGGCGACGCGCCGTCCCACTCATGCAGCGGATCCGGGTAGAACGTCACGCCCGCGCCGCATGCCACAAGCCACCCGCCGGGCACCTTGGCCCGCGCCGCGGAATAACCGCCCGCATCCAGCCGCTCGAACTTCAGCCTGGCCTCTTTAGCGGTCGGCTTGGCCGGCGCTTCCGGCCCAACTGCCGCGCGAGCGGCCGCCGGAGCTTCTGCCGGCGCCGGCTCGACCTCATCCGCCTTGGTGGCGGCCAGGAATATGTCGGCGCGCACGGAATACAACTCTCCGAGGTAGCGAAACTTCTCCCGGTCGCGATCGGCGCCCGCCGGTTCGACCAACGCTCCGAACGGTATCGTCACTTCCGGACCCGCCATCGGCGCTCCGGTCCGCTCATGGAGCTTGGTGGCTTCAATCCTCTTGTTCAACGATATCTTGCTCATTTCGCATCTTTCACGCAACGGAATCCCACATACATGTCCTTCCAACGCTCAGGGATCGCGGATGAATCCCAGATGGCCTGTTCAACCAGGGGATCCAACGCGGACTCGCCGCGGATCATGTACCAGGCTTCGTCGGGCTGCACAGGCGGCTTCAGCGACTGGAAGGGGCGCAGGTCGGAGGGAGGAGCGCGGCGCTTGTCCACCATTTCCCAGGCGTTGCCGACCATCTGCAAGGCGCCGTACGGGCTCGCGCCCGATGGAAAGCCGTCGACGGGCCTCAGCTCTTTGGATCCCGTGTTAGCCCTGGAGATGTCCATTTCGGCGCCCCACGGAAAGGTGCGGCCATCGGCGCCCCGCGCGGCCTTTTCCCACTCCAAGTCGGTCGGCAGCCGCTGGCCCGCCCACTTGGCGAAGTCGCGCGCATCGGCAATGGTGACGTTGACAACCGGATAACCCGGCCCGTGCTCCGCAAAACGCTGGGGAAGCGGCCGGTTGGTCGCTTGACAGAACTGCGCATACGCGGCGTTGCTCACCTCGGTCTTATCTATGTAGAAGGCCTGAAGGGAAGCCACCTGCTTCTTTTCCCCAAACAGGAAATCCCCAGCCGGGACCAAGACCATGTCGCCACTGGGAGCGGAGATGGTTTTGGGCAGCTCCGCCCGAGTCAACTCCGTCTTCGGCGCTTCTGCCCTGGGCGCCGCCTTAGGCCTCAAGGCAAAATACCCGCCGGCCCCTATCACCAGCGCCGCGGCCACGGCAGCCAGCAGTACGCCCGTACGGACTCGGCGCGCCGCGGCGGAAGCCGGCCGGCTCTCCGATACCGGCGTTTCCGCCGTAACGCCGCCAATCATCCGCTCCAGTTCGGCGATGATAGGAGCGAAGCCCTGCGGCCGTTCCGCGGGCAGCTTCGCGTTGCAGGACGCCACCAGTTGGATCAGTGGCTGGGGCAAGCCCGCACTCTGCAACGGCCCCACGTCGAGGGGAACATTCAGGATGCTGTAGAAGATCCGGTCCACCGAGTCCGCCGCAAAAACCTTCTGTCCCGTGAGCAGCTCAAACAGCAGAACCCCGAAGGCGTAGACATCCACCTGACCTGTGAGCGGCTCTCCCCGCACCTGTTCGGGCGCCATGTAGTAGGGCGTCCCCAGAACATATCCCGGTTGCGTCCGCGAGAAGTCTTCGGTCTTGGCAATCCCGAAATCCATCAGCTTGACCACGCCGGCGGAGTTGATGTGGATGTTCTCCGGCTTGATGTCGCGATGGATGATCTTGTTCTTGTGAATGAAATCGAGCGCGCGCGCGGTTTGCAGCGCGATCTTGAGCTTGCTGCGGAGGTCGCCCGTGTGGCCGTCCTTGATGGCGTGGCGCAGGTCTTCGCCCTGCAGGAACTCCATCACCATGAACAGGCGCTTCTCTTCGTCCACGCCGAAATCGTAGATGCTGATGACGTTCTCGTGGGTCACTTTGGCGGCGGTGCGCGCTTCGGCGAGGAAGCGGTCGCGAGCTTCGTCATCCTGCGCCGCCTGCTCGGTCAGGATCTTTACCGCTACCGTCCGTCCGATGACCGTATCGAAGGCGCGGTACACGTGCGACATCCCGCCGCCGAGAAATTCCTGCAGCTCATACTTACCGAGGCGCGCGGGCAGTTGCATCAAAGTGAAGGAAACCCTCTGCAAGCACCGGTCATTCGGGGCTTCCAGGCGTATCAGGTACTATACCATAATAGGTTTCAGCTCGGACGTCGTCATTGCGCCATGCGCAGCGGCTTGGGTTCGGGAGCCGTCCGCTTGCGGACCACGCGCAGGCCAGCCAGAGTGACCGGGTTGGTATCGGAGATGGAGTGGAGCCGCACCTCGCGAATGGGCTTGCCGAACCGCGGGTTGATCCATTCGTAAGCGAAGTCCGCTTTGCCATCGCCGCGGGGCAGCATCTCCGCTTCGTACGCCACACTTTTCGGCGCGCGCGCCCCCAACCAGTCTTCCTCCAGGATGTTCAGCCCGTAACGGAGCGGAACGCTTTGGACCAGCCCGTCCTCGTACACCACTTCGTACCAGCCGACCAACTGGGCGGTATCGGCGGGATCCCACGTGGCGGTGTAGGCGAACGCGTTGCGCGCCCGTGTGCGGCAGGAGTGCACGAAGATGAGGCTGCTCACGTCCGCGCCGATGGCGACCGGCAGGGTCGAAGACCCGGAGACCTGTTCCACGGGCGCGTCCGCGCTCGGCAGCGGTGCGGCGCCGAGGCTTTGCCGTATGGCGGGCAGGCGCTCCTGCACCGTCACGGCCAGCTTGTTCATATCCGGCCGGTCGGTGGACCACAGCAGATTGGCGCAGCCCAGGAACGTGAACATGAGATCCTTGCCGAAGTTCAATTCGGTGGTGGCGGCCCAGGACGAGGGCGCCCCCCCGATAATGCCCCGGCGCGCGGCGCGCCGGTCGAAATCCGCGATATGGGGCTCCATGTTGCCGTAGACCTGGCGAAATCCCCAGTTCGATAGCGCAATTTCGTCGGGCTCGCCAATGCCGTTATGCAGGCCTTCGCCTTGTTGGTTATCCCAGAACCAATTGAAGATCAGGATGTCTTTGGGGATCAGCTTATTCACCTGCTCGGCGGACAATCCGCCGGGGGTGTCATAGGGCGTGCCGCGGGGGTTAGCCACGTGCTGGACTTTTTTGCCGCGCAGTGGTTCGATCAGATGGTCGCCCCAGATGGCGACGCCGATGTTCTTGGCGTGCAGGTGAGCGTAGATGCGGTTCAGATCGGCGGCATAGAGCTCGGTGGGGTCCTTGCCCTTACAACGCTGGCATACGCCCACGGGCACGCGCCACTCGTCGTGGCCGATGTGCACCACTGAGGGTTTGGTCACCTCGATGTACTCGTCCATCACGTCGAAAAGCAGGTCGTAGACCTTCGGCTCGGAAGGGCAGTAAGTATCGGGCCATTCCGCATCCGGGACTTCCGCCAGTTCCCGGTGACGCGCCAGCAGATAGTAACTATGGGTTAGGGATGGGATCTCCGGAATGACGTCGATATAATGCTGGCGGGCGTACCGCACCAGGTCGGCCACCTCATCCTTCTCCAGCACGCCGAAATCGGCTACGTCGGCATTGGCCGAATCCTGAGACTGGCGTCCCGGCCCCCAGCTTCGCTCGCGGCGGGTGTAGTTCATGTCCTTGCCGAACTCAATCCAGCCGGCGTTCACTTCCGGATGCCGGTCCAGGCGCATGGCGCCATTCAATTCGACAATCAACTCATTGTATTTGTACAGCGCCATGAAATCGCGCACGAATCGCTTGAAGTAGCCGATGTTATCGCGCCCCGGCAAATACAGCTTGATGCCGCGGAACGGCTTGTAAGGCCAGTCTTTCACAACGATTCCCGGTATGCCGACCCCGGCCTCGGTCTTTCCGACCAACTGCCTCAGCGATTGCAATCCGTAGAAGGCGCCGCGCTCATCGCTGCCGGCCACTACGGCCGCGCTTCCGTTGGCTTCGAGAATGTAACCCTCCTTTCCAGGACTGGTTGGCGTCACCGCCAGACCGTGTTGCGCAGCGTACTGCTTCACCAGCGGATTCTTGATTGCGCCCATCAGAATGAAGCGGTCGGAGACGGGAAGCCGCGCGGTCTTTTCGATCCTCACATTGATGCCGCGACGGTCGCCGAGGTCCCCTGCCAACTCTCGCGCCAGCAGCCAATCGTTCTCCGATGGTTCCGCCGGCAGGATGATGCGGACCGGTTCCTCCAGCGGGAATCGTGAACCTTTCATCTGCATCGCTCGAGGGACGGGAAAAACCAGCGGATTCGAGGGGGCGCCACCCACCCGGAAGCAGGCTAACAGCGCCAGGACAAGTGCTTTCTTCATTGTCATAACCTATCGAATCCGAGCCACCACCATAGCACGCCGTTTCACGGGTTGCTCCGGTTCAGATGTTACACTCTTTCTGACATGGCGACATGGAAGGGCTTATGACAAGACGAACTGCGATAGGACTTTTGGCGGGAAGCGTGCCCGCTTTGAAGCAGGGGCGAGTCTTTGCACAAAACGCGGGTCCCGAGATCGCCCCGGGGCCGTTTCAAGGAACCCGTGAATCGCTCAAGGAATACCGTATCCCCGACTGGTTCCGGGACGCCAAGTTCGGCATCTGGGCGCATTGGGGGCCCCAATCGGCGGCCGAGTACGGCGACTGGTACGCCCGGAACATGTACATCGAGGGCAGCCGGCAGTACAAGTATCACGTCAAGACCTACGGCCACCCCTCCAAGTTCGGCTTCAAAGACGTGATCCAAACGTGGAAGGGCGACAAGTTCGATCCGGACGGTCTGTTGAGCTTGTATAAGAAGGCCGGCGCGAAGTATTTCTGCAGCATGGGAGTGCATTGCGACAACTTCGACCTTTGGAACTCGAAGTATCATCGCTGGAACGCGGTGCGGATGGGACCGAAAAAGGACATTGTCGGCCTGTTTCGGAAGGCCACGCTGAAGGCGGGTTTACGGTTTGGTGTCTCCGAGCACGTTTGGGGCAGTTACAATTGGTTTGCCACCAACAAGGGCGCCGACAAGGAGGGCCCTTACGCCGGAGTGCCTTACGACGGCAACGACCCCGCAAACCGGGATCTCTACCACGAGCCGCACGACATTCCGCCGGGGGCCAGCGCCTGGGCCGAGTTAGGCAACGAGCCGGTCGCCTGGAAACGCGAATGGCTGACGCGCATGAAGGATCTGGTGGACCAGTACCAGCCCGACCTGCTGTACCACGATGGCCCCGTCACCTTTGGCGAATGGGGCTTGGCCTTGGCCGCGCACTACTACAACCAGAGCGCCAAATGGCACAAGGGCGTGGTGGAGGGGATCCACACCATTAAGAGCGCCAGCGACTGCGCGGTGGGAACCTGCGTTCTGGACCTGGAGCGGGGCGTGACCGCAGGCATATCTGTGAACCCCTGCCAATCGGAAACCTGCATCGGCGGCTGGCACTACGACAAGGAGGCCAAGTACAAAACGCCCAAGACCATCATCGACATGCTCGTCGACGTTGTCAGCCGGAACGGCAACCTGCTGCTGAATTTCCCCCTGCCCAACAGCGGCGAACTGGATGCCGAAGAGATGAAGATCGTCTCCGAGATCACGAAATGGATGGCGGTCAACAGCCAGGGCATCTACGGCACTCGTCCGTGGAAGACCTTCGGCGACGGGCCCGTGGCATTGGCTCCGGCGCGTGGCGGCGCATTCAACGAGCAGTACCGCAAGGATTTCACCGCCGAGGAGGTGCGCTTCACCACCAAAGGGAAGACTATCTACGCCTTCGTGATGGGCTGGCCGGAAAAGCAGGCCGTGGTCAAGCCCCTGGGCGTCAATAGCAGCGTGGAGAAGGTCAAGATCGGGAACGTCGAACTGCTGGGCTTTCAGGGCAAAGTGAAGTGGACCCAGGATGATAAAGGGTTGACGGTGCAGATGCCGGAGCAGAAGCCCTGCGATCACGCCATCGCGTTGAAGATCGTGGTTTCATAGAGCGTCTGCCATTTCAGCCACCTCTGCGGCCGGCCACAGCGTCGAACGAGCCGTCCGCAAGAATACGTCCGACCATTCCCACCACCTCTGGGATCGCAGATTGCACGTTCGGGTGCATGGCGCCGCCCACAGTCGTACAATCGAAAGCCTCGACAGCGATTGCCAGGGTTTCCCGCGGCACGGGAAGGCCCAACACCTTTCCGACCGCCAACACTTCGAACAGCCCTAGAAAGTGAGGCGAGCCTCCAACGGGCCGCATCTGTTCCGCGGTCAGAATCGAGATGGCGCCGGGCTTCGCGCGGCCGGTGACAATCGTATCCACCACCAGCAGCCGCGCCGCCCCCAGCACATCGTCCATCAGATGGAAGCTGGAGGCCGACGAGCAGACAACTTCCACTTGCCCCGGGAACCGGCGTTGCACCTCTCTCGCCACGTGAATGCCAAAGGCATCGTCGGCAAGGATCTCGTTTCCCAATCCCAGCAGGCGAACGGTGGCGCGCTCACTCCCGGTGAATGCTTCCATCGTCGTCGCGCCTCAGTACGGCCACCGGATCTCCGCGCGGGCCACGAACCCGAACCACAAGGGGCATGCTGCCCGGCAGTGAATGCGTAGCGCATCCCAGGCATGGATCGTAGGCGCGAAACGCCATTTCGACCATATTCAAAAGGCCCTCGGGGACGTTCCCGCCGGTAATCAGCTTTTTAGCGGCTTTCTCCACGCTCATTGCGATGCGGGCCGCGTTGTTCTGCGTGGCGACGATCAGGTTCGCAGCGGTGATGATGCCCCGCTCATCGGTGCGATAGTGATGGAACAGCGTGCCGCGCGGTGCCTCGACCACCCCGACGCCTTCGAGGGGAACCGCCGAGGGCAGCTTGCGCACGACCGGGTTGGTCAATTCGGGATCGTGGGCCAGTTCCTTCATGCGCTCCGCGGCGTACAGCATCTCGACCACCCTGGCCCAATGGTTGGCCAGCGTGTGATGGACCGGCCGGCCGCCCAGAGTCCCATGGAATTTCAGGTAGGCCTGGTGGGCCTGCGGGGTGGCCATGCCGTCGGCGACGTTCAGCCGCGCCAAGGGCGCCACGCAGTAGACGCCGCTTTCCTCTTCCTCTGAAAAGCCCTTCCAGCCGACCTGCTTCAGGTAACAGAACTTCATGTAGCTCCAGGGCTCGGTGCGCTCGGAGATGTGATCCTGGTATTCCGCTGGCCGGAACGTGGACCACTGGTGCCCATCCGGCGCCACGACGCGAAGGTTGCCGTCGTAGAAATTGACGTCGTTGTTTTTGTCCACCAGGCCCATGTAGTAGGTGCGATGCGTATATGCGTCAGAGAGGATCAGATCCACGTACTCGGAATTCCCGAGCACGATTTTCTCGAACACCTCCAGCGTGAAGCAGGCGAAATCCACAGCTTCGCCGGCCACCGCGCGGAACCGCGCGGCGTCTTCGGCGGTTAACGGCTTGGACACGCCGCCAGGCAGGCCGAACACCGGATGGGCGGCCTTTCCGGCGGCCAGCGCCATCAACTCGCGGAGCTTGCGCCGCATGGCGATCACTTTCTGGCCGGTCTCGATGCCCACCTTGGCGATGACTCCCAGGACGTTGCGTTCCGCGGCCGGGGCCCGCGGTCCAACCACGAAATCCGGTCCGCCCAGAAAGTAAAAGTGCAACGCGTGGTCCTCCACGAAGAAGGTGGAGTAAACCAACTCGCGAATCAGGCGGGCGGCGCGCGGCGGCTCAACCTGGTACAAGGCGTCCAGGGCCTTGGTCGACGCCATGTGATGAGCGGTGGGACAAACGCCGCAAATCCGCGAGGTAATTTGCGGCATGTCCTCCGCCGGGCGGCCTTGCGCGAACTTCTCGAATCCCCGGAGCTCCGGCACCTGGAAATACGCGCGCTCCACCTGTCCCTGCGCGTCCAGAAAGACCTCGATCCTGCCGTGGCCTTCCAACCGGGTTATGGGTTCGATGGTGATCCTGCGAACGCTGTCCATAAGGCTCACTCCATCCGCCGCCGTCCCAACATGGAAGACGGCAGGCTATATCGATAAAAAGTTCCGACCGGATCGGGAACGGCATCCAGAATCCGGGCGATCTCTCCCTCGTCGTTGCTGTCGATCACGGATGCGACGGCGGAGAGGGCTTTGGCGCCGAAATCCCGAACCCGGCTGGTGGGGCCGAAGCAGCCGGTGCAGGGCATGTTTCCGCGGACGCACAGCGCCTCGCAGCCGGCGCGCGTCGCGGGTCCCATGCAAACCAGCCCCTGCGCCAACAGGCAGGTTTGTGGGTCCGCCACGGTTTGATGCGGGCGCTTGAACTCCTTGAGCAAGAGTTTCTCCGGGCGCGAATCTTTCCGCGGGCACTGCTCGCACAGCGCGTGGTCCGGCGCAAGTACCGTTCCCTTGGGCGGCGCCTCCGAGCCGAGGAGCGCCTGCAGGGCGTCTTTGATGATTTTGGGCGTCGGCGGGCAGCCGGGCACGTAGTAATCCACATCGATCACGCGCTCCAGCGCCAGAACCGTATCGAAGAACTCCGGCAGGGTCAGCGGATGCCCATTCTCGCGGTGGATTCTCATGGGCCGCACGCCGTCGCCGTACACCTGCTGGAGAATGCCTTCGGCGTCGGTCATATTGGCCAAACCGGGTATCCCGCCTAGTTGAGCGCAACTCCCGAACGCCACCACCACCTGCGATTTGGCGCGCAGCAATTGCGCCATCTCCAGTTGGTCGCTGTTGCGGATCGCGCCGTTGATGAAGCAGGCAAAAATCGATCGATCCGGCATGGCTTCGACGTCCGTCAGCTTGAAGTCCAGGGCCACCGGCCAGAACACGATATCCACCGCATTCGCGACGTCGAGGATCTCTTCGTCCAGATCCACCACGGCTTCCTCGCATCCGCCGCAGGACGCGCACCAATAGAAAGCCACTTTGGGTTTCATGCGACCTCCTTCCGGCGGGCAGGAACGCGCGGGCCCAACGCGCGCAGCTTTTCCACCATGTCGTCGATTACGGTCTTGACCCGCTCGCCTTCCGCCGCCGAGATCCACTCCAGGCGGAAGCGCTCGTCCTCGATTCCCATTTGCTTCAACAGGCGCCGCAGAAGTTCCACGCGGCGGAGCGCTTTGTAGTTCCCCTCCTGGTAGTGGCAATCGCCGGGATGGCAGCCGCCGATGAGAACGCCGTCGGCGCCCTTGGCGAACGCATTCAGCACGAACTGCGGATCCACGCGACCGGAGCACATCACGCGAACCACGCGTGCGTTCGGCTGGTACTTGATACGCGAAGTCCCCGCAAGATCGGCGGCGAGATACGTGCACCAGTTACAGAAAAACGCAACGATTCTGGGTTCAAAGGTTTCAGGCATTGGCTAGAATCCCCTCGATCTCTTCAAAGATCTGTTCGTCCTCAAACAGGTTCTGGCGGATAGATCCGGAAGGACAGGCGGCGACGCACGTGCCGCAGCCCTTGCAGGTCGCCCGGTTAATCCGTGCCTTCCCGGTCGCTTCCATGAATTCGATGGCGTTGTAAGCGCATAGCGGAATGCAGGTCCGGCAACCGGAGCACGCCTCCTCGATTACGTAGGCGGCGTTGGGTTCCGTTTCGAAGTACCCGGAGTCGATCGACGCAAGCGCCTCTGCGGCCGCGGCGCCGGCCTGCGCCACCGTGTCGGGTATATCCTTGGGACCCTGGCAGCAACCGGCGATGAAAACGCCGTCGGTAAATGTGCTCACCGGATCCAGTTTCGGGTGACGCTCCCGGAAGAAACCGCCGTCCGAACAGCCGATGTGGAACAGGCGGCGAACGTCCTGGGAGTCGGCCCGCGGTTCCAGGCCGGTGGAGAGAACCACCATGTCCACCGGAATCCGGCGCACGAGGCCAGCCAGAGTATCCTCCACGCGAATGACCAGCTTGCCGTCCTCGGTCGGATCCAAAGCCCAATCCGTGATCTCCGCCACGCGGCCCCGGACGAAGTGCACGCGCTCGTTCAAGAGCTTCTGGTAGAACTCCTCGAAATCCTTACCGGGCGTGCGGATATCGATGTAAAAATTGAAAACGTCGGCGCCGGTCCGCTCCTTGATCAAGTGGGCAAGCTTGAGCGAATACATGCAGCAGACGCGGGAGCACCAACGGTTTGTGTTCTCGTCCCGCGAGCCGACGCAATGCACGATGCCGACGGTCTTCGGCGTCCGGCCGTCCCGCAGAACGATCTCTCCGCCGGTCGGACCCGAGGCATTCACCAGCCGCTCAACCTCAAGAGCCGTGTACACGTTGGGATAAGCGCCATAGCCGTAGTACGGCGTGCGGCGTACATCGAAGGTCTGAAATCCCGTAGCTACGATGATGTTGCCCACTTCGATCTCTTCGATCTGTTCCTGCTGCTGAAAACTGATGGCATGGCGTTCGCCGCAAGCATCGACGCAAGGCTTCTTGCAGCGCCCGGACTTGAACTGGATGCAGGACTCGGGGTCGATCACCGGAACCTGCGGCACGGCTTGGGGGAACGGGAGGTAGATCGGCTTCCGCTTGGCAAGGCCAAGGTTGAAATCGTCCAGGACCCGGGCGTCTTTGTACACGCACGCGTCGAGGCACTCCATGCAGCCAACGCACAGGTCCTCCCGCACGTAGCGCGGCCAGCGCGTCACCTTCACCTTATAGTTGCCGGCGTACCCGTCCACCTGAGTGACATCGGAATAAGTCCACAGGGTGATGTTCGGATGGTTCTTGACCGCGGACATCTTGGGAGTCAGGATGCAGGCGGCGCAATCCAGCGTGGGAAAAGTCCTGTCGAACTTCGCCATGTGGCCGCCGATGGTGGGTTCGCGTTCCACCAGGTAGACGGGCTTGCCGGCTCTCGCCAGCGTCAGTGCGGCATGGATCCCGGCTATGCCCCCGCCCACTACCAGCGTGGCTGGGTGAATCGGAATCCGCTCAGGCTCCAGAGGAGCGTGACGGGCGACCCGCCTCACGGCTGCCCGCAGCAGGTCCCGCGATTTCCGCGTCGCCTCTTCTTTGTCCTCGTGGACCCAGGAAACGTGCTCCCGGATGTTCGCCATCTGGAGGCAGAACGGGTTCAGTCCGGCTGCGGCTACGGCTGCGCGGAACGTTCGCTCGTGGAGCTGCGGCGAGCACGCCGCCACCACCACGCGGTTCAGCCGGCGCTCCGCGATGTCCTGCCGGATCAGGTCCTGCCCAGGGTCCGAACACAGGTATTTGCAGTCCCGCGACACCGCCACATTCGGCAAAGTGGCGCCGTACGAAGTGAGCGCTTCCATGTCCACGACTGCCGCAATGTTCGCGCCGCAGTGGCAGGTGTACACGCCGATCCGTATCGCGCCGCCGTTTTCAGACATAGCTCTGCACTTCGGCCGGATGTTCCGGGAACCATTCCTTAAGCAATCGCCGGCCGGAAATGGCGCGCCGCAGCCCCAGGGAGCGGAAGTCGCCGCCCAGAGCCCAGCCGAGGACCTGCGTGAAGAAAAGCACCGGCATGTCCAGCGTTTCGCCGGCCTCCTTGCGGATCTCGGACTGATAGGCGTCCAGGTTGTATTGGCATAGGGGACAGACAGTGACGATCGCGTCCGCTCCTTTCCGCGCCGCCTCTTTTAAAAGGATGTAATTCAGCCGGACGCCCACCGAGTGAATTGTGCCGGTGAGCGATCCGCCGCAGCACTTGGTCTTCAACGGGAATTCCACCGTGGGGACGCCGGCGGCGCGCAGCAGCTCGTCCATGCGGCAGGGGTTGTGATCGCGGTCCGCCTCCCCGAACGGCCGTACCAGTTGGCACCCGTAGTAACAGGCCACTGGCCCGCCTCGCCAGTGGCGAACCGTTTGGGAGCGAATCCGCTCCGGCGTCACATCCAGGAATAGAACTTCCAGCGGGTGGCGCACCCGCACCGAATCGAGGGCGGGAAGGTTCGCCGCGGCCAGTGAGTCCTGGATGCGCTTGGCGATCTGTGGGTATCTCTGGGCGTACTCCTGTGTCTTGCGCAGGCCCAGGTAACAGGCGCTGCAAGGAGTGACCAACTCGCTAAAGCCCGCCTGGTGCGCGAGCGAGAGGTTTCTCGCGGACAGCAGAAACGCCATGCCTTCGTCGGTGGACATGTAGGACGTGGCCCCGCAGCAGTTCCAGTCGCGCAATTCCTCGAGCGGCAAATCGAGCAGCCGGAAGAGGGTCAGCAGGCTCTCTTCGTACGCGATTCCCGTGCCTCGCATCGAGCAGCCCGGGTAATAACCGTAGGCGGAACCGCTCATGTGACGCTCCGTCCCGCCAACCCGCGTTCCAGTTCGTGCAGCCGTTCGATCCGCGCCCGGCGCAAGGAAAGCCTGCCTGTCCGAACCAACTGCCAGCCCGTCCGAATCATGCCCAACAACTGAAACGGATGCGACCGGAGCGCCATGCGCAGAACGAGCCAGAATTCGGAACTGCGCCCGCGGCGGCTGACCATCTCATGGAACTCCCGCGCCAGCACCGGAATCGGGAAGCGCCGGGGGTAGAGCCTTCGCCGCAGCGCCTCTCTTTTCAGGGTGTGCATCACGTCGGTGATGCGGATCTGGCGCGGGCAGTGCACCGCGCAGGAGTAACAGGACGTACACAGCCAGATGGTCTGGCAACTGAGCGCGTCTTCCACGAACCCTTCCCGAACCAGGGCGATGATACGGCGCGGCGGAAAGTCCATGTAGATCGAGAGAGGGCAGGTTCCCGAACACGACCCGCATTGCAAGCAGGAGAACAGCCCTTCGCATCCTGGCCGCGAGGCGACTTCCTGGGCCCACGCAGGGTCCGCTTCCCGTTGGAACCTCAGTTTGCGGCGGAACTCCGGCCCGAGCCAAAAGGCATTCAATCGCCCCATGGAACTCCTCGCCCACGAACGGCGCCAAGCGCCGGCGCCCGGATGACAAACTCGCCGAACGCGCTCGCCGAATAGCGGTTTTCCATATCAAGCTCGATCCCGCGTCAAGCCACGGCGGCGCCGGCATACGCCAGCAAGCCGTCAATCTCTTCGAAGATCTCCTCGTCCTCGAACAGGTTCTGCCGGATAGACCCGGACGGGCACGCCGCCACGCACGTCCCGCAGCCCTTGCAAAGCACCTCGTTGATCCGCGCCTTTTTCGCCTGCTCCTCATACGAGATCGCCTGGTAGGGGCAGAGCGGAAGGCAGGTCTTGCAGCCCGAGCAGTCTTCCTCCAAAACGTGAGCCGTGTTCGGCTCCAGTTCGATAACCCCAGCATCGATCAAGGCCAGAGTTTGCGCCGCCGCCGCCCCCGACTGCGCTACCGTATCGGGAATGTCCTTGGGACCCTGGCAGCATCCAGCCAGGAAAATGCCATCGGCGAAAGTATTGACCGGCGCCAGCTTCGGGTGGCGTTCCAGAAAGAAACCATCGCCCGAGCAGCCGATATTGAAGAGACGTCGGACGTCTTTGGCATCGGGGCGCGGCTCCAGGCCCGTCGAGAGAACCACCATGTCGACCGGAAACTTGCGAACCATGCCCAGGAGGGTATCCTCGGCCTGCACGATCAGACGGCCGTCCCCATTTTCGGCGGGGTAGACGTCGGCGGCCTTCCCGCGAACGAATACCACGCCTTCCTCGGCGACGTGGTTATAGAACTCCTCGAATGCCTTGCCGGCGCAGCGCATGTCGATGTAGAAGTTGTAGACCTCGGCCCCGGTCTTTTCCTTGATCAGGTGCGCGAGTTTCAGCGAGTACATGCAGCAGACCCGGGAACAGTAGCGATTCGTGTTGTGGTCCCGGCTGCCGACGCAATGAACGATGCCGACCGCCGCCGGCTTGCGGCCGTCGCGCAGCGTAACTTCGCCGCCGGTTGGGCCGGAGGCATTCACCAGCCGTTCGATTTCCAACGCCGTGTAGACGTTGGGGTATAGTCCGTACCCGTAGTAGGGAATCCGCCGGGCGTCGAACACCTCGAAACCGGTCGCCAGAACGATGGCGCCGACCTTGATGCTCTTGATCTCTTCCGGCTGCTTAAAATCGATCGCGTTCCGTTCGGCGCAGACTTCCACGCAGGTCTTCTTGCATTTCCCGCTCTTGAATTCAATGCAGGTTTCCGGATCGATGACCACCACCGGCGGCACGGCCTGCGGGAAAGGAATGTAGATCGGCTTGCGCTTGCCCAGTCCCAAATTGAATTCGTCGGGAACCTTCGCCTGCTTGTAGACGCACGCCTGAATGCACTCCATGCAACCCACGCACAGGTCCTCGATCACGTAGCGGGGCTTCCGGCGAACCTTCACCTCGAAGTTGCCCACGTAGCCTTCCACCTGCTGAATCTCGGAATACGTCCACAACGTGATATTGCGATGACTCTTCACGGCGGTCATCTTGGGAGTGAGAATGCAGGCGGCGCAGTCCAGCGTCGGGAAGGTCTTATCGAACTGAGCCATGTGGCCGCCGATGGTCGGTTCGCGCTCCACCAGGTAGACGTGCTTGCCGGCATTGGCCAGAGTCAGCGCGGCGTCGATCCCCGCGATCCCCCCGCCCACAACCAGCGCATCGGCATGAATCGGAACCTGCCTGCGCTCCAGGGGCACGTGGCGCCGGACGCGCATAACGGCTGCGCGAACCAAGTCCATGGCCTTCGCGGTGGCCGCCTCTTTGTCCGCGTGCACCCAGGCATCGTGCTCCCGCAAGTTGACCATGTGGAAGAAATATGGATTCAGGCCTCCCTGCGAGACGGCCTCTCGAAACGTCTTCTCGTGCAGATGCGGAGAACAGGCCGCCACCACGATGCGGTCCAACTCACGGTCGCGGATATCCTGCCGGATCAGCTCCTGGCCCGGGTCCGAGCACATGTACTTGTGCTCCCTGGCCACCGTGACGCCGGGCAGACTCCCGGCGTATGCGGCCAGGGCTTGGACGTCGACGATCCCTGAAATGTTCGTCCCGCAGTGACAAACATACACGCCGACTCGCGCGCCGACTTCCGTTACCCCATGGCTTGCTCCACTAGCTCGGCGAGTTCTTTCACCTCGAGCTTGCCTTCCAGTCCAGTTGTCTTGATGGCGTCCTGAAACATCACCAGGTCCTTTGGGCAGGCCACGACGAGGGTGCGCACGCCATCGAGCGCCGCCGCCTCGCGCACGCGGGTCACCGCGGGCCGTTCCTTGAGCACGGGCGGATCTTCCATCCAGATTCGTCCGCCCCCGGCGCCGCAGCAATAGGAATAGGTGCGATTGCGCGGCATCTCGACCAGCTTCAGCCCCAGGGCGCCAATCACCCGGCGGGGGGCGCTGAAAATAGCGTTGTACCGCCCCAGATAGCAGGGGTCGTGGTACGTCACCGTCATATCCAGCTTGTTCCGCAAGGGAAGGTCTCCGCGGAGGATCAAGTCGCTCAGCAGTTGCGTGTAATGCAGGACCGGCGGCCCGCCGTTACCGGGCGAGTATTCGTGCTTGACTGCCTGAAACGTATGCGGGTCCGTGGTGACGATTTCGTCGAAACGCGCTTTGGCGAACGCGTTCCGATTCTTCTCCCGCAAAGTCTCGAACAGTCCCTCCTCGCCTGCCAGGCGGACGTCGTTCCCGGAGTTCTGCTCGCTTTCGTAGAGAATCCCGAAATCGAGACCGGCCTTGTGAAACACGCGCGCCGCCGCGCAGGTTGCGGCGGCCACGCGCGGATCGTAGGAACAATAGTCGCCCACAAACCACAGGTAATGGACCGGCGTCTTCCGGGCGTCCGCGATGGGAACGCCCGCTTGCTGGGTCCACTTCGGGCGAGCCCTCGAAGGAGCCCCAAACGAGTTTCCATAGCGCGTCAGGTTCTTCAGCGCTTCCTGAAGGGACTTGTCCATATCACCCTCCCCAAGCAGGCGCCGGCGCAACTCGATGAGCACGGGGACGTGCTCGTTCATTACCGGACACCTCTGCATGCACGCGAGGCAAGTGGTGCAAGCCCAGATCTCCTCGCGTTTCACCACGCCGCCGGCGAAACTGGCTCCATCCGATCCGCCGTTTTCGCTGCGCACCAACTCCTTCAGGTGGTGCATCAGCATTTTGGGGGACAGGGCGAAGCCGCTCTGAAAAGCCGGGCATGCCCGATCACAGCGGCCGCACTCGGCGCAAGCCAGACCGCTAAACAACTGCCGCCAGGTGAAATCCTCGCGGCGCGCCGCTCCTTCCGAAGCCGCCGGCGCGCTTCCAGGCTGGAGCGATCCGAAGAACACGCCGAACGGAGCGGCCAGAAGATGCATGTGCTTGGAATAGGGCAGGTAGGCCAGGAACCCCAGCACGGTCACCATGTGGATCCACCACATTGTCCCCGAGACCGCCGGGCTGGCCGTCCGATACCACTGCCCTACCAGGCAAGACAGGAGCACCACCGCGATCAGGCTCAGGATGATGTTGGCGTCTCTCGATTTCTCCAAGCTCGGCGGCGGAAAAAACCAGCGCCGGACCGCGGCCACCGCCAGCGCAACCAACCCGAGAACGCCGAACACCGCCAGCGCTGCGCGCATCCACGGGACCTGGTCGGCGAACGGAATCGGCAGGAACGGCAGCAGCCCGCGAACCAGGTTCCAGAAGAAACTCGAGGCATAAAAGACGAAGGCCCAGAAGATCAGGAAATGGGCCGCGCCTACCGGCTCTTCCAACAACCTTCGCTGCCCCAGCACCTGCACGAGAACCAGCTTCAGCCGCTTCCCGGGATGGCCCCAGCGCTTCTCCGGCCTGGCAGCGAGCAGTACCTTGACATACCGGAACACGCGGGCCCCGAACAGCCCAAAAGCAGCCAGCGTCAAGACCCAAAGGATCGGCGTTGCGCTAGGCATGATGGCCCACGGCCCTCTTTGCCTCTATGGCGGCGGTCAACAGCGGAATGGTCTCCAACACGTCTCCTACGATTCCGTAGTTTGCGACGTTGAAGATCGGAGCCTGCGGGTCGCTATTGATGGCCACTATCAACTCAGAGTCTTTCATCCCTTCCACGTGCTCCGGCGCCCCGCTGATCCCCAGGGCCACGTAGAGTTTCGGCTTCACCGAAATTCCCGACTTGCCGACCTGGCGCGAAAGCGGCAGCCAGCCTTGATCGATTACCGGTCTGGATCCAGCGACCGCGCCACCCAAGCATGTTGCCAGCTCCTCGGCGAGGCCGAGGTTATCCTTGCTCTGGATACCGCGTCCTACAGCCACCAGCACGTCCTGCTTGGTGAGGTCCACATCGCCGGCTTCCGGCTCGACGTATCGCTTCAGCCGCACGGGGGAATCCCGCAACGAGACCGTGGCTTGCTCGACGGTAGGTGAGCGACCGGAGCGGCCCTTATCCGCCGGCCGCGATCCGGGCCACAGGCCCAGGATGACCGGTTCGCCTACAGCCTCGACCGTGGCCTCGATCTTCCCGCCGTACATGACGCAGATGGCCTGCAGCTTGCCGCCGGCGACCCTCACGTCCCTGCAAAAGTTGATGCAAGCCGTTGCCAGGCGAACAGCCAACAGCGTGCCCACGCCGAGGCTGACGTTCGTTAGCGGGACGATGACGGCGCGCGGCCTCCGGTCCCGCAGCAACTGCGCCAGGGCCTCCGCCGTGGGCTGGGGGAAAGTTTCCGCGAGCAACGGGTGATCCACATAGAGCACCGAATCGGCCGCGCCCAAGCTCTCGGTCAACTCCAGCGCGTTGGATCCCGTTAAGATCGCGGTGAGTGGAACGCCCAGCTCATCGGCGACTTCCCGTCCCAACGCGAGCGCTTCATAAGTCACCTCGGAGATCCGTCCTCTCCATTGCTCCGCAAATACGCAAATGCTTCCGGTCATGACGATCGCCTCCTTACAAAAGGCCGTGCCCGGCCAGAATTCCGCAAAGCTTGTCCGAAACGCTCTCCGGGGATCCGTCCAACATTTCGGCGTGCCCCGCAGGCTCGTTCCTCTTCATCTCCACGACCTGCACCGCTGCGTACCCCCCGTCAGCCAGGAGAGAGACCGGTGTGCAATCGATCTTCTGCGTTCTCATCGCTGAGCGCACCTTGGCCACGGGGACGTAACGAGGTGGCTTTTCCGCCGCCTGGATTCCCAGCACGGCGGGAAGCGCTATTTCAAATTCGCCGCGAACCCCGCCCGGGTATTCCTTGGTCGCCAGAGCCGTCCGGCCAGAGGCATCCAGGCTAAGCCGCGTGACGATACCCACATAGGGCAGGTCGAGCTCGTGCGCCACCATGGGCGCGATCAGCCCGTCCAGGTCGTCGATAGCCTGTACCCCGGTGAGCATCAGGTCGGCTGGCCACAGGCCGGAAACTCGTACAATGGCTCGCGACAAGGCGAGCGCCGCCTGACTGGTGGGGAACCCGGCGTCGACGCCGGCGATCTTCACGGCGCGGTCTGCGCCCTTCGCCAGCGCGGTGTACAGCGCGTCGTCCACCTCCGGCGCATCGAGCGCGAGAACGGTTACGGCGCCGCCGTGGCGTTCCTTCAATAACAGCGCCTCTTCCAGCGCGTGGTCGTCCGATTCGCTCAGGCTCATGCGAACGGCATCGAGATCGAGTCCCTTTCCGTCCGGAGCGATCTCCAATTCCTCCACGACATCGGGCGTCATCTTCATGAGAACGAGAATATGCACGTCCTATTCCTCCATTGCCTCGGCGAGGAGTTCCGTCACGTCCCGGACAATCATCCGCTTGTCGTATCCCACCACCTTCAGGGCGTCCTCGAATCGGGAAACCTCGTAAGGGCAGGAGACCGCCAGAACATCTGCTCCCGTCGCAACGGCTTCCTTGACGCGCCGTTCCGAGAGCCGTTCGTAACCCTTGGCCTTAAAGTAAGTGTCCAACCACATCCCGCCTCCTCCGCCGCCGCAGCAGATCGAATTGACGCGGTTGTGGACCATCTCGACGAGCTTCACGCCTGGAATGGCTCGCAACAATTGCCTGGGGTGCTCAAAAAACTCGTTTTGCCTCCCCAGACAGCACGAGTCGTGATAAGTCACGCGGTAGTCGAGTTTTCGCGTAAGCAGGGGTTTGAAACGGGCCAGGTACTTCGCCAGAAACGGCGTGGTGTGCTCCAGGCCCCAGTGGAAGCCGAGGGCCGGGTACCGGTTCTTGAAGGCATTGTGCGCGTGCGGGCAGGAAGTCACGATGCGGTCAAACCGGTACTTCTGAAACACCGCCATGTTATAGTCCATGAGGGTCTCAAACAGGCCCGGTTCCCACGTGAGCCGTCCGCATTCGCCGGCGCATTTCTCCTCGTTGCCCAAAATCGCGAAGTCGATTCCCAACTTGTGGAAGATGCGGGCGGTGGCCCGGGCGGTATCCTGCCCGCGCGGATAGAACGCGGTGTAGCATTCCAGGAACCAGAGCACATCCGCCGGCCTCGGGTCTTCGGCCAGGATGCGGATCGGCACGCCGGCGGTCTTGACCCAGGCCGCCCGCTTGCGGGATGGCTCGCCCATGGGGTTGCCGTAGCGCAGCGTGCTCTGCAAGGCCCTTTGCAACTCCGCGGGCAATTCCGGCAGGTGCAAGAGGGTCTGCTCTTTCATTAGGGGCAGCAGGATCTCAGTGAGCCGGATGCCCCGCGGACATTTCGCCATGCACGCATAACACGCCACGCACGCAAGCAGGCTGTCGCTGGTGTAGACCCTTTCCTGCATCCCCGCGCGCATCATGGCGATCATGCGGCGCGGAGGGTATTCCATTACATCGCCATACGGACACGTGCCGGAACACACGCCGCACTGAAGGCAGGTGAGGATTTCCTTTCCCTCGGGATGCTGCGGGAGCGTCTCCAGGTTCACCGCGCATGCGCCCATCGATCCCTCCAGAATTCATTCACGCAGCGGAGCGTTTCGCCGGACAGCTAAGCCGTCCGGGAACGGCCCCCCGCTTCTCAGCCAGGCTTCTTGTTATGGGCGTGCCTGGAAGCCGGCCGCTGACTTCATGGCCGCCCGCAAAACTCTGCTTGTCGTGTCGATCTAACAGATGGGTCAGGGAATGACCGGGTCTTGGAGAGACTGCCGCAATGGAACCGCCGGCCTTCGGCAGAAGTGGCTCGGATTGCGTTGAACTCTCTTCCGTCACAAGCACGGCTTCCTTCTTCCGCGATTGTTGGGACCCGCTGCCAGCCAGATAATAGCACCTTCTTCTCCTCTTTCAAAACAAAAAATTTGTGAATTTAGCAGGGTGCTATTAGGCGTGGAGAAAGCGCCAGTAATATGGCCAGGTTAGTTACTTCTTGATGCGATTCGCTACAGATTGAGGAAATAGCCAAACCCTGTCGAACCAGCGAGAGTTCAAGCGGTCACAGCGGCTTTCACCGGCGGGGCGGTCGTCTCTCGCACTACGAAGCGCACCG
>OBLW0100000168.1_pt1 | contig 53399 bp, 45 predicted proteins | sample 1520161 | NCBI WGS metagenome assembly OBLW01 (sample SAMEA3539309, study PRJEB22396) | soil metagenome | biome: tundra; feature: field; material: soil | place: USA | collected 2010-05 | depth 0.15 m
CAATTCGCATGGAAAAAATGTGCTGAAAATAGAGGCTTTACGCCGGTTGGTTTAGTGCGAATTTAGTGAAATCTGGAAATTTTTCGGCCAGAATCGAGGTCGAAAAAGTGTATGGTCTAAATACCTAACCTTTTGATTCAACTATAGTTCAACTACAGTTCGGCCTTAGCGAGGCCAGAACGCAGTTTTGTCCCCCAATGAGACTGGTTGGCTGGATTTTGGAAGATTTCTCTGCTTGTAAACTATTGAAACAATTGATTTTAAAAGATTTAACTTGACTTCTGGTGCCGAAGAAGGGACTCGAACCCCCACACCCTTGCGAGTACGTGGACCTGAACCACGCGCGTCTGCCAATTCCGCCACTTCGGCACGGTATACATGCTCAGCGATCTTCGCCGAACATGGCAGCAACCTTGAGTCTCGCAAATGCGGGACGTGGTGTCAAATTAGCCGAGGCATATCGAATGCGATCGCACTAACCGGGAGTTTTTATGCCTCCGCGGAGCATCTCAACAGCCTTTGCCATGCGACTCGATCGGCTCTCTTCCTTTTTGGCCTCAGCAATCCAGCGGCAATATTCCTTGCGGTGGGTGTAGCTGAGTTTTTCAAAACCAGCCAGAAGGCCTTGCTTCTTGAGCAACGCAGCAAAAGGAGCGGGAACGTCGAGCGTCCTGACCTCCTCGACCTTCCAAACCTCTACCTGAATGGTGCCTCCGGGACCCTGGCCGTTGTGCCGAATTCCCGTTCAACATCGTTGGGGAAAACGATGCCGCCGCCGCCGCTGATGCCTGGTTGAATTGTCGCCTTGAACTTGTATTTCTTCATCGTTGCACCCGATTCGCGGTCTACTGCTCCCGCGTTCAAGAGCGAGGTCAGGAAAACGACCTGCCGCGCTCTCATTTGACGAAAGCGCGGCAGGCATCGGTCGATGACACATCAAGGATTGAAGGCCCCGATCAGGGCTTTCCTTACACCAGCTTGGCGTCTAGCGTTATCTCGGTGTTGTTGGCGAACAGCTTCGAGATGGGGCAGCCGGCCTTGGCGTCGGCAGCGGCTTTGTCGAAAGCTTCCTTGCTGGCGCCGGGAACGATGGCGGTCGCTGTGAGGGCAATCTTGGTTACGGCGAAGCCCCCATCCGTCTTGGCCAGGGTGACCGCCGCCTGGGTCTCAATCTTCGTCGGTGTCAGCCCGGCGCCGCCCAACTGCGCGCCCAGGGCCATCGAGAAACAGCTTGCGTGGGCCGCCGCGATCAACTCCTCGGGAGTGGTGCCGGAGTCGGCGCCTTCAAAACGCGTTGCGAAGGAATAGTTCGCGTTTTTCAGCACGCCCGTCGCTGTGGAAATGGTGCCTTTGCCTTCCTTCAGTGAACCTGTCCAAACCGCACTTGCCTTGCTAGCCATAGTCCCTCCTTGGGGGATTGGATATCCAGTTGATTTGTCCGATGCGCCGCCAGGAGAAGCATGGGCGCAGCCGGAGAGTTAATGCCTGAGGCGCATGCCGGATCTTTACGCGGCTCCGGCGCCTGCTCTCTCATGGTAATCTGTCGTGCATGTTGCCGCAGCGGCCGTCAGCCCTGGACCCCGATTTTGATCCCCATTTTTCGGTCAGTTTCTCACATGGTGAGCCGGGCGACGCCTCGCAGGTAGCCCAGTCCGGCACTCGACAAGGCGAGCAGCCGGTCGAGCACCATTGCCAGATATGCCCCACCTGCGGCCACCGGCTCAGCGGCCACCACTGCAAGCTTGTCTGCACCCAATGCGGCTATTACCTCAGCTGTGCGGACTACTACTGAGCCACTCTACTCTAAACCTGGACAAGCAGCACAGGTCTACAACGGCCCCGGGTAGGCCGATCCACGGCATTGCAGATCGACTTTCAGGCTGTTCCCACCCACCTCCTTATCCATCAGCCATAAGTACGTGTCGAGACTGTGCCAGCATGCCGCGTTCGCGTTGACCGAACCGAATGGCGAAACCACCTCCAAGTCGTTCCCCACATGCTCATAGGGATAAATAGGCGCCTGCGGCACGATGTCTGTCCGGTTGTGGACGCGATAGGAGTCTGGCACAACCGAATCGTATGTGTGTTGAAAGAAGAGTTCCCCTACCCGGGGGCTCGCAAAGGTATAGACTGACGTCCCCTTGGCTCCAACTCCGCTATTGAGGCCGACATCCAAACTGAGCAGAGTTGCAAGCGCCGCTCCCAGGCTGTGTCCTGTAACCGTAATCAGCGATACTCCGCCTTTGCCAACCAGGCTCGAAATTGCGGCAATGGCGGAAGGTGAGTTGGGGTCTGCACCCGCACGCAACGACCTGTAAATCGCGGCAAAGCCATCTTCGATGAGTCCGCCGCCCGCGTGGATCGGGTTTGGAACAAACAGGAACGAGAAATCATGGAGCCATTCCTGAATCGTTTCTGTGCCGCGAATTACCGCAACCAGTTCTCCAGCGGCTGACGTTGCCAGAAAACCGTAAGTTACTGTCTCACCTATATGAGGTGAGACATCGGTGGCCAGTTCATTGCCATAAAGAGCTTCGACGAACGTATAGCCGGTTTGGGTAATCGCCGCAATCGTGGTTGGTGTGTATGCGGCAGCCGGCGCCACGCTGTAGGCGATGCCGACGAGTTGGGCGTAGCGAATTGCTGCGTTCCAGTCAACTGCAGCCATTGTCTGATCTCCTTCGGGAAAGATAACCACGCAGGCAAATTATGCCCTGTTCCCCGCTGAGGAGCCATAAAAATCCGTCAAAAAACGAAGGCGCAACTGATATATCCGCGGAGTTCTCCGCCGGCCCTGCGAACTTACCAGTCGCTACTGAGCCCGGCTCGCCTTCCGCGCCGCTTCAAACTCATCGCCGGAATTCCACTCCACAAGTTTCGGCTGAGCGCTTGCCAGCCATCCGAGCACAAAGCCGAATCGCGCCATTTTGGCATTACCTCTGAAATCCCAGTCGGCGTGGTACTCGTCGGATGGTTGGTGATAGTGATGCGCGGTGAAGTCCGCAAACTGATCGTGGCCCCACTCCTGCTTGTGCCCTTCAAACAGATCGCCCTGGCCGACCGAAATGCCGGGAATGCCGACCCGCGCCAGCGAGAAATGGTCGGAGCGGTAATAGTGGCCGGCCATTGGATTTGAGTCAGGCTGCAGCTCCAGGTCAAATGCCTTGGCAACACTCTGAACAGTGGGCCAAAAGTCAGTGCGCTCAGCTCCAGCCAGGTTCGCCGAGAGTGGAACGCCGATGGGCAGCAGCATGTCGTAGTTGAGGTCGAGTGTAATGTGCCCCGCGGGAACAGGCGGGTGCATCCCCAGGTATTGCGAACCCAGCAGCCCCTGCTCCTCTGCCGTGACCGACGCAAAATAGACCGCGTGGGGCGGGCGCACCTTCGACTGCGCAAAAGCGCGCGCCAATTCGAGCAAAACGCCGCAGCCAGTGCCGTTATCGGCCGCGCCGTTATAAATGTTGTCCCCCTTGCCGTTTGGATCGATGCCGAGGTGATCGTAGTGCGCAGAGTAAAGAACAGCCTGGTCAGCAGAACTCACACCAGCCACGCGGCCCATGACGTTCGTGCTGTCATAGCGGCGTACGCGGCTTTCCACATGCGCCCGCAACCTCACGGGAAATTCAACCGCATGGAATCCGCGCTTCCCCGCCGCATCGATCGCCTGATCCAGATCGCCGAGCCCGGCCATCGTCAGCAGTTGCTGCGCCACGTCGTGCTGAATCCACGCCGCGGCGCGCAAAGTAGCAGAAGGATCGCCCTGAAGATAGCTCTTCTCGATCGCCTGCGAGTTCCGCACCACATCCCACGGATAGCTCGCCAGATCGGTGCGGTGAATGATCAGCACGCCCACAGCCCCGCGCCGCGCTGCCTCCTCATACTTATAAGTCCAGCGCCCGTAATACGTGAGAGCCTTGCCCTTGAAGAACTTCTCGTCGTCGGAAGGCGGCTCGTTCACAATGACCAGCGCTATCTTGCCTTTCAGATCGATATCGTGGCCGTTTGGGCCTGCGTAGTCGTTCCACTTGTACTCCGGCGCATCAATCCCGTAGCCGACAAACACAACCGGAACGTCGAAGTCCGCGGATTCCTGTCCCGTCTGGTCCTTGGAGACGATCTGCGAACTGTAGGCGAGCTCCACCGGCGCGCCGTTCGCAGGAATGAAGGCAAACTTCGTTTTGTCCTCGACAGTGTGCACAGCAAACAGCGGCACGCGTTGGAAGTACGTTCCGTTGTCCCCCGCCGGCTCCAGCCCTGCCAGCGCAAACTGTGTGGCCATGTACTCAGCAGAGAGCTGGTCTCCACGCGTGCCAGGTCCTCGCCCTTCCATCAGATCGAGCGAAAGAAACCGCACATGCGCGCGAATCTTCTCCGGATCGATAGAGGCTGCCGCATCCCGTGCCGCCGACGGCAGCCCCGCAATTGCAGGAACAGAAGCAGCATTGGGTTGCTGCGTGTTGGCCAGAGGTACGGATAAAATGACTGCTGACACGACGGCTAAAACCAGAAAAGGACGCATGAAATCTCCGTGGATTGTGCAGATATTGCGAAAGTTTCGCTCAAATGATTACTGGAGTTGTCTTCTTTAGAGTACTTCCCCATCCCGCCGTGGAGCAATCGCATCCAGGGCTACCGTAGGCAGCAGGTGAGCCCGCGAGAGCACCTTGCGCGTCAGACCGGTCAACGCCATCCGCGCAGCCTCGCTCAGCGGAGCCCACCGGCGCGCACCGCCTGGCATCGTCATCGCATCAACATCGTCTTCAAATACAGTGCGGATGCGCACGTAGTAGTTCACCTGCATGATGGCGTGGCGCACCGTCATGCGCAGATCCTTTTCCGGAACAGCAGGCTCGCGCAACACGGGCAGCTCCCACAACCCTGGCATCACCGTCTGTGTCTCAGGGCGCTGTTCCAGCAGAACCTCCCTGCTGCCGGGCCCGCGTGCCTTGCCTGCACCGCGGCCCATCCGCACCGAGAGTGCGTGGCCAACCTCGCGGCTCAACATGCGCGGCCGGGCCATCGTCTTGTGCTCGCCGCGTGTCTTGCAGTCCGCGGAAATCGGGCACACCAGGCACTTCGGATTACGCGGCAGGCAAACCGTTGCGCCCAGTTCCATCATCGCCTGGTTGAAGTCGCCGGGACGTTCGGGATCCACCAGCCGCGCCGCCAGCTTCTCAATCTTGCGGCGCAGTGCGGCTGCTCCGGCGCGGCTCGCGGACTCCCATCCAGCCATGCGGCACAGCACCCGCTCCACGTTGCCGTCCACTACCGCCACCGGCTCGCCGTGCGCGATGCTCGCAATGGCCGCTGCCGTGTACACGCCAATGCCGGGCAGCGCACGCAACTCAACCGAACTGACCGGCAGATTGCCCTCATAGTTGCCGGCCACAAACTGCGCCGCCCTGTGCAACATGCGTGCACGCCGGTAGTAGCCCAGCCCGCTCCATAGCGCCAGCACGTCCTGTTCCGATGCCTCGGCCAGCGAAACAAGCGTCGGAAAACGCGCCATGAATGCCTGGTAGCGTTCAACTACCACGGCCACTCGAGTCTGCTGCAACATGATCTCAGAGACCCAGATAGCGTACGGTCCCTGGGTTTTGCGCCACGGAAGGTCGCGACGATTGCTTCCGTACCACTCAATCAGACGGAGGCGCAGCGCGGCGATTTTTGCACGATCCTGATCCTGCCCGGCCATTCGCTCAGATTAAGGCATTTGCCCCATCCGCTGCCCTGTCCGCGCAGTCTTTCGTGACGCTGGCGGCATTCCCTGGCACAAAAGGGGCATTGTGCCGGCCAATCTCCAACATTAGGATTTCGAAATAACCCCCCACCCGGCGTGGTGTTGCACGTGCAGTTATACGAATAAATTACACAATGAAGCCCGGCTCAGTTTCAGGACCTAAGGATCGAATTGCCGGGTATCCAATCTCGACTCTTTGGAGGCTTTTGCATGAAATGTTCTGTTCTTTGCCTGACGCTGGTCCTTCTCACCGGTTCCGCAGCATTGTCCGCACAATCATCGTCCCTGCAGGGCGAAAAAGCCATGCTGTCCGCACCGGCCACCAGCGTAAGTTCTCTCGCTACGAAACCCATCGATTCAACCGTCCGCCCTTTTTCGCGCCTCGCCCTGGGCGGCGGAGTCTCGCCGCTGGGCATCAACATGCAAGTTGCTGTTAACGCCAGCCGTTATATCAACCTGCGCGGCGTGGGCAACCTCTTCAATTACAACGTCAACAACATCTCAACAAACGGCTTGAACATCAACGGCAAATTGAACTTTGCCACGGCCGGAGCTTCCGTCGACTTCTATCCCTTCCCGAACCACGGCTTCCGTCTGAGCCCAGGGGCATTGTTCTACAACCAAAATAATGTCGCCGCCGATGTAACTGTCGCCGGCGGCACCAACTTTACGCTCAACGGCGTCACTTACTATGCGTCGAGCGCAAACCCCATCAAAGGCAACGGCGCGTTGGGCCTGAACTCGCGTAACCCCACATTCGCCATGACCACCGGTTGGGGAAACATGATTCCTCGCCGCGGTGGGCATTGGTCGTTCCCGTTTGAAATCGGCGCGGCCTTCGTTGGCGCCCCTACCATCAATATGGGACTCACCAGCGGACAGGCCTGCGATGCCCAGGGACAGAACTGCGTGAATGTGGCCACTGACCCCACTGTGCAGGCAAACCTGCAGGCTCAGCTCGTCAAGTACAGGAACGATGTGAACCCGTTCCAGTACTACCCCATCATCAACTTCGGCGCGGCATACAACTTCAAGCTGCGGTAACCGTTCATTTTCGTCCACGAAGAAGGGCCGCTTCCCAATCGGAAGCGGCCCTTTTGTTTTTTGATACTTCAAAAAGCTTGGGTGCCCCGCCCTCGCCACGTTTTTGTTTTTGTGGCTAGGGTGGGATAGTGAGAATCACCTCTACCCCAGCAACTCCCCAAAAATCCCTGGTGCAGCCATCAGCGCCGCATCAATTTGCGCATGGTCTTTGCCACCCGCCTCTGCGATCTCAGGCTTGCCACCACCTGAACCGCCCACGACCTTCGCGACCGCACCGACAAACTTCCCGGCTTGAATGCGCTTTATCAGCCCGGGAGTAACCCCAGCGATCAACGCGACTTTACCTTCCGGCTGAGCGGAGGCAAGCAAAATCACGCCTTCGCCAACCTTCTGCTTCAGGTTATCCACCAGCGTTCGTAACTGGCCGCGTTCCAAATTGTCGGCGCGGAACCTGACTAGCTTCACACCACGAATTTCTATAGTTCCCGTGACGTTTCCAGAAGCCACAACTTCCCCAACACTTCCTTTTGCAGAGACACCCGTTACATTGACAACGGCATCCAGTCTTTCCGCGGCCGACTTCATCCGCATCTCATCCAGCTCGCGGCGCAGCTTCTTCATCTCATCTTCCTGCGCATTTAACCTAGCAAGTAATCCGTCCGAAAGTCTGCCCCCGGCAGGGGTGCCCGCGACCTGCGCGGCTACCTGCGCCACCGCAAAATCATCGCGGAAAGTTTTCAGCGAACCAAATCCGGTAATCGCCTCAAGCCGCCGCACGCCCGAGGAAACCGACTCCTCAGCCATAATCTTGATCAGCCCAATCTCGCCCGTGGCGCTCGTGTGCATGCCGCCGCAAAGCTCCGTCGAAAATCCATCCGACAGCTTCACCACGCGCACCTTGTCGCCGTATTTCTCGCCGAACAGAGCCATGGCGTGGTACTCGTTCACGGCCACATCAATCGGCACGTCTTCCAGAGTTTCCACCTTCGCATTGGCCAGCACCTCGCGGTTTACGATCGACTCAATCTCTTCCAACTCTTCATCCGCAACCTGCGCAAAGTGAGAGAAGTCGAAGCGCAGCCGCTCAGGATGGACCGCTGAGCCGGCCTGCTTTACGTGCGTACCCAGCACCTGTCGTAGCGCAGCGTGAAGCAGATGCGTTCCAGTGTGATTGCGGCGAATGGAGTTGCGGCGCTCGCCATCAACGACCGTATTCACGCGATCGCCCACAGCCAGCGGCTGCTTCAGCTCCGCCTTGTGTGCGCGAACTCCCTGCACCGGCAGAACGCAGCCCGTGATTTCTGCAATCGTAGAATTTCCGTCCAAAGTCTGAAAAAAACCTGTATCGCCCACCTGCCCGCCCGAGTCGCCGTAGAAGCTCGTATGATCCAGCACAACCTCAACCGAATCGCCCGCAGCAGCCGCAGGCACGCCCACTCCATCCTTCACGATGGCCAGCACTTCGCAGTTGGTGGAGTTCACCTGCCGATAGCCCTCGAACACCGTCTTCGGCAGTTCGCGGAATGTCGGGCTCGCCGACTTCTGACTGCCGCCCTTCCAGCTTGCGCGGGCGCGGGACTGCTCCTCGGCGCGGGCGGCTTCAAATCCCTCAAGATCGAAGCTGATCCCAGCATCTCGCGTTGCATCGGTCATGAAGTCGAGCGGGAGACCATAAGTTTCATAGAGGTGGAAAGCGTCTGCGCCAGAGAATACCTTTTTCCCTTGTTCATCGGCATCACTCCGATTGAGTAAAGCTTGTAGCATCGTCGCTCCACTCACAAGAACACGGCCGAACTGTTTCTCCTCAGCCTCAATCACTTTGGCAACGCGGGCGGCAGAATCGGCCAGTTCGGGATACCCCTCCCGCATCAAATCGCGGACTGAAAAGACCATTTGATAAAGAAAAGGCTCGGGTTGATTCAGCTTGCGACCATGAAAGATCGCCCGTCGGAGAATCTTTCTCAACACATAACCGCGACCTTCATTCGAGGGCACTACGCCATCGCTGATGAGAAAGGTTGCTGCTCGCGCGTGATCCGCAATGATGCGTAAGCTGGGGTTCTTTATGTTCTCTTCTAAATACTGCCGCTCAAAATCATCTTCCTCGGCTTTGTAAGTCGGTACGGGAAAGGCGTCCTCCGGGCCAGTAGGCGCTTTTCGCGATCGTGGTTTCACGGGAAGACCAACTAATTTAGCAGCGGATGTAATCAGTGGCGTAAACAAATCCGTCTCGAAGTTCGAAACCTTCCCTTGCAGCACGGCCGCCACGCGCTCAAGGCCCATGCCGGTATCGATCGAAGGCTTCGGCAGCGGCTCGAGTTTGTAGCCGGTCGTCTTGCCCGCGGCATCCGTCACCGCCGAGCGGTCGAACTGCATGAACACCAGGTTCCAGATCTCCACGTACCGCGCTTCGTCCTGCCCGAACGGCTTGTCCACCCCCGGAGTCTCTGCGGCCTGCATCCCCATGTCGTAAAAAATTTCCGAGCAGGGACCGCACGGCCCGATCTCGCCCATCTGCCAGAAGTTGTCCTTCAACCCGTACTGGTAAATGCGCTCCTTCGGCACTCCGGCTTCGATCCAGTAACCCTCGGCCTCATCGTCGCGAGGCACTCCGTCCGCACCTTCGAAAATGGTGACGTACAGCCGATCCTTGGGAATCCCGAACCACTCCTCGCTCGTCACCAGCTCCCAGGCAAACGCAATCGCATCCTGCTTGAAGTAGTCGCCGAAGCTGAAGTTGCCCAGCATCTCAAAGAACGTGTGATGCCGCCGCGTAAAGCCAACGTTTTCAAGGTCGTTGTGCTTGCCGCCCGCGCGCACGCACTTCTGCGAAGTCGTCGCGCGCGAGTACGCGCGCTTCTCCGCCCCCAGAAACAGGTCTTTGAACTGATTCATCCCCGCGTTGGTAAACAGCAGCGTCGGGTCGTTGGCAGGCACCAGAGAGGAAGAGTGCACACGGCGGTGTCCCTTCGTCTCAAAAAAGCGCAGAAAAGCTTCGCGTATCTCGTTCCCAGAGCGGTTTTGCATGGCTTTATCAGTGTATCCAATGCAGGGTGCGACCTGAAGGGTACGGGCTTCAGCCCGTACATTTTTACCTGCCAATGACGCGGGGCTTCAGCCCCTGAGGGAGCTTTGCTGCAACCCTGAAGCGCGATCAAGATTCATGGTGCCCGTGCCCCATCCTTTCGCCTTTTTCCTGGCGAAAGGGTGGGATACCCATATATCGCTCTCAAAATTGCTTCACTCTTCGTGCCTATCCTCGTCAAGATTGTCCAGCGCCGCCAGGCTCTCCTCCGGCACATCCCACTGGCGCAAAATCTTGTAGATCACCCCGGTCGAGAACCCCGCCGTAACCAGCCGCCGCATCACCCGCGCGGTCTCCTTCTCGTTCTCCGGCTTGCGGATCCGCTTGCGTTCCAGATGCTGCCGTGCCAGTGCCTCTTCGTTGGTCTGCCCGTAGCGGGCTTCGAGAGTTTCGGCGATCAGTTCTTTGTTCACGCCCTTCTGTTGCAGGTCCTGCCGGACCCGGCGCTGGCCCAGCTTCTCGTTCTCCTGCCGCAGCCGCGCGTAGGTCTCGGCAAATGCGGCATCGTCCAGGTAGCCGTACTCGTGCAGGCGCGCAACAACCGCCGCTATCACCGCGTCTCCCCGCTCCCCCGGCTCCACTCGCTTCATCATCAGCCGCCGCAGATCGGCTTCGGTCCGCATCTGCCGGCCCAGAGCTTTGGTGGCGTACTCAAAGAGCCCCGCCACGTTCAGAAACGCGCGCGGCTTGCCGGGTTTGCGTTGAAAGGTCAGCTTCCAGCTCCTTGCTTCCACTCGCTGATCTCTGTCACCCCCACAGTCGGGAATAACGAGAAATTACAGCGACAAAACTCTGCCAAATACGCTGTTTCAGGCCGTTTTTGGCGTCAAAATGCGCCTATTTCGCACTTAAAGTCCCCTTTTTTGACCAATTTCGGGAAGTCCTGGACAACCTGTGGCTCACTTTCGGAACCTTCTCGACAATCAATTCGTTGATTCGGGTGGCCTGCAGGGTTAAGTGCTCAAAAAACTGCAACCCTATAGGCCACTATTTACGCGAAATCGCAACCCTATAAGCGAACCTTTCGCGCTTACATGCAACCTTATAAGCCAACCTTTCAGAGTATCCAAGGGCCCGATTCTGACCCCTGATTCCTGAACCCTGACCCCTGTTATTTCGTCCACTCGTCCACCCAGTCGTTCACCGTCTTCCACCAGAGCTGGGAGTTCTGCGGCTTCAGCACCCAGTGTCCCTCGTCCGGAAAGTACAGCATCTTGCTCGGCACCTTCAGCCTCTGCAGCGTGTCGAAAAGCTGGAACCCCTCACTCACATCGAGCCTGTAATCAAGCTGTCCGTGCACCACCAGCGTAGGCGTCTTGAAGTTCTTCGCAGCCAGCATTGGCGCCCACTTGCGGAACGGATTCTCCGCGTCCGGCTTCCCGTAATAGTCCCACGGATGGCCCTTGAACTCCCACTCATTGAACCACATCTCTTCCGTAGACCCGTATGCCGATTCAGGATTGAACATCCCATCGTGCGACACGATGCACTTGAAGCGATCCGTATGCCCCAGCACCCAATTCGCCATGTACCCGCCGTAGCTCGCGCCCAGCGCGCACTCGCGCGTCTTGTCGATGAACGGATAATGCTGCTCCGCGTAATCAAGCCCCGTCATCAGATCAGTGAAAGGCTTGCCGCCCCAGTCGCCATTCACGCCGTCAACAATAGCCTGCCCATACCCCGTAGACCCGCGCGGATTGATCATGACGACAACATATCCATTCGCCGCAAACAACTCCGGATTCCACCGATACGACCAAGCATCGCCCCAGTTCCCCTGCGGCCCTCCGTGCATAAGAAACTTCACCGGATACTTCTTCTGCGCATCAAACCCCGGCGGCCGAATAATGAACCCTTGCAGCTTAGTCTTGTCCGCCGCGCTGAACCAGAAGGATTCCATCTTCGGCAAGTCGAGCTGGTCTATGAGTGCATCGTTAAGGTGCGTGATCGACTTCGGTTCATAACTCTGGCTGGTCACGTCTTCAGCGGGTTTATTGCTGTTGGCGGTTGCACGTAACTTGACCGCAGTATCGTCCATCTCCAGTGCATTGCCGAGCACGACTTCGGAAGGACGGTCAACCCGCATGAGCGTGCCCAGAACGTATGGGAATCCGTTCATCAAGATTAGGCGGGGGTTACTCCACTCCCCTGCTGCTTTGCCGGAACGGCTCAAATCATCCCCAGTCACATTTACCTCGTAGACAGGTGCTTCGCCTTTGTCACCAGAAACGAACAGAATGTGCTGTGAATCATCTACCCAGGAGAATTCGTCAACCCAATTTCCGAACTTGAAGCCTTCGAGCACATCCTTGATCGTCTTCGCCGAGCGGTCATAGACCACGAGCCGAAATTTATCGGCCTCATACCCTGCCCGTGCTTCCGAGCGCCACGCGAGATACTTGCCATCCGGCGAGTAGGCCGGTGAGAAATCGCCGCCGAGCGAAGTACTGATCTTCACGGGCTTTGCCGCCGCGTCAGTCAGGTCGAGCGTGAAGATATCCGCATTGGTGCTAATCGCCGGCTCGGGATCGAGATTCTCAGTAAACGCCAGCTCCTTCGAGTCCGGTGCGAACGCAAACCCGCCACCACCACCCAACGAGAAAGGCGGAACGTCATGCGGATCGTTCGGCGTGAGGTCGCGCATTGCGCCGTTGTCGACTGAGACGATGAAAAGATGCGACCTCTTGTCGCCCGTGTAATGGTTCCAGTGGCGATAGAGCAGATGAGTGAAGATCTGCGCCTTCACTTTGCTCGACGCGAGCGCCGCATCGCGATTCGCATTGCACTTGTTGCCCGCGTCGAAGTCCGCCGTCGTAACCGCCGCGCAATCGGGATAGACCGCCGATGTGAACACAATAGACTTCCCATCCGGCGACCACAACGCATTGTCCGCCTCTGTAGAAATCGCCGTCAGCTTCTTTGCATTGCTCGTCGCGCCGGTGGCGGGATCGAAGTCCGCAAGCCACACCTGCTGCCCGCCTTCACGGCCGCTGAGAAACAGAATCCGGTTGCCGAGTGGAGCAAATTGCGGCTCTCCGTCGCCGGGCCGCGCCACCGCCATCCGCTGCGGTTCGCTTCCAGTTCCGGACGACGGGGCAATCGCCTGCACCCACAGCTCCGCTGTTTTGGTGTTTTGGTTGAGATCAACCGTGGTCACCGAGTACGCCAGCCACTTGCCATCCGGCGAAACAGCGGTCTCGCCCAGACGCTTCATCTTCATCATGTCTTCGAAGGTCATGGGGCGCTTCTGCTGAATGGTTTGTGCAGTGCAGAACGGTGCGAGAACGAAAGCGGCAATATAAACAATGGCGAAACTGAATCTACGCATTGAATCCCTCGGTCGCGCAGAAAATCAGCTTGCGCGCGAAGAAAAAGTGTACACCGAACGCGGAAGACTCTGCGGTGACTTGGACCAGTCATAGTTCGGCCGTTTCACGAGGAGACTTGTTGAGAGATTCCCCTTGGGCTTAAGCTGGCAGTGCTATCTAATCTGCGATAACGGTGGGGGCTAATCGATGAATCGACGGCAGTTCTTAGGCGTGGCTGGAGCAGCCGCGGCGGCACCAACATTTGCGGCAGCACCAGCATTTGCAGCGGCCGCGGACATTCAAAAACAGATGCGCATTACAGGATTGGAAACCGACATCCTGCACTTCCCTCCGGGCAAGGTCTATTACGATGCGATCCACGAGTTCGGCGCTGCGCACGGCGGCCTGGTGTTGCGCCTGCAGACGGACGCCGGTATTACCGGATGGGCCAGCACGGCGTTTGGAACGGAGCCGGGCGCAGAGAATGCATTGCAGGAGATAGTGCAGCGCACGCTCAAGCCGATGCTGGTTGGCCAGGATCCTGCTTTTCCCAAACGCCTGCGCTCTGATTTGTGGAATGCGCTGGAGTACTCCGGGGTTCGAGGCCTGAATCAATTTGCAATCTCGCTTACGGAGATTGCGTTGTGGGACATTCTGGGAAAAGCGTTTCAGACGCCGGTGTACAAGATGCTGGGCGCCTATGCAGAAAAGTGCCGCGTCTACTCGATGTGCGGTTGGTACTACCCCAACGACGATGACCTGTCGCAGTTCCGCAAGGCAGTGGAGGATGCCTTCGACGAAGGATTCAGCGGGGCAAAAATCAAGGTGGGCCGGTTCTCGTTGCAGGACGACGAAAAGAGAATCAAGCTGGCCATGCAGGTTGCCGGACCGAACCGCAGCATCATGGTGGATGCAAATCAAAAATTCGACGTGGCCGAAGCGATCATTCGCGGCAAAGTCTACCAGGAGATGGGATGTTACTGGTATGAGGAGCCAACCGTCCCGTACGATCATGCGGGTTATGCGCAGATCGCGGCGGAACTTGAGATACGCATCGCGGGCGGCGAGAACGAATACACAAAGTACGATTTTGCTGACTTGATTTCGCGCCGGTGTGTCGATGTGGTGCAACCGGACGGACGTCGCGCCGGAGGCGTTTCAGAATGGATGGAGATTGGAGCACTGGCCGACGCTGCCAGGCTGCCAATTGCGAGTCATGGAGGTGGACCGTCCGACCTGCAAATGCTACTCGCGATGCCGAATGCCATTGGCATGGAGTCCGGCAGTTACAAGGGTGTTTCTTCGACAATCGAGCAACTTCACATGGCCGATAGCGCAGTTTCGGCTCCAGTCACTCCTGGGATGGGAACCGAATTGCGGCCTGACTATCTCAAGAAGAACCGGGCCTGAGACGGAGCGGCTTAAATTTTCGACTGATGTGCAGCGCGCACATGCAAGCGCGCTGCGCGAGGAAGCTATCTGTTCTCGTTGCCGGTGAGGCGGAAGGTGATGGTGCCCCAGAAGAGGCGGGCGCGCATCTGCACGGGCAGGTGACGATCGTCGTCTGTGTACCAGATCCAGATGTTGCCGCGATTCTTCACGACGCCAGCGTCAGCAGTGGGCTGGACGCGCAGGGTCTTGAAGGTGCCCAACGTGGTCTTGATCTCTTCACGGCCTTCTACCTTCATGGTCACAGGGACGGTGCGCTGGGCGTCAACAACCGGGATGATGAAAGTCTGCCCCAGAGACATGGGCTGCGACGTTGCGTAAAAGACTCCGGTAAGCAGGTCGGTGAGACAGCCGGGAATGGCCGTTTCAACGTGCTTGGTCTGCCCGGTGACCTGGTTCTTCTCGTCGAGAATTGATTTGCCTTGTCCGTAGTCCAGGCGGAGCGTGGAGTTGACCTGGCGGCGGCCCTCCACAGTCTGCTTATCAAATTCGTAAGTGCAGCCGGTCTGTCGATCGAAGGTGGATTGGAAGCGATCGCCGACATGGAACAGCAGGTTGATGGCGCCGATGGTGTCGGCATTGGCTGTAATGCGTTCGCGGTCGCCGTTTGCCTCAAAGTGGATGATGGCTGTGCCTGCAGGAAAGACCCGCCAGTCCACTGAATAGGTAAGGGTCTGTTTCTGCGGAAAGCTGAAGCCGGCGCGAGGCGGCGCGAGAGGGCGCGACTGCTGGCCGAGAGCCACAGCGGCCAGCGCAAAGGCGCAAAGAAAAACTGGTACGTACGTGCGCGTCTTCAACGTCGGCCGTAACTCCTTTTGATTTGACCTTCTATGACCGGGAAAACGCTCACCGCGTCCCGTGCAGGATCGCTTCCATCGCCGGCCGCAAAAAGAGCAGGCTGAGGTAAAGCAGCGCGGCCCCTATAGCAGCATTGTACTCGCGGTGCCTACGGTAGAGCTCAAATGAGAAGCTGCCGGCTGTGGCATCGGGAACTAGGTCGCTCCCTGAAGGTGAGTCCTTTTTTGATGGTTGCCTGGCAGGCGTTAAGCGAGGAATCAGCCTGGGAACGCTTCGGCAATAGGCATCGAAGCCGGGGAATGTAGCACGTAAAAAGCGTTCCTCCGACGCGATGACAGGAATGTAAATGACGCTAAAGCCAACAGCCAGCACCAGCGCTACCGCCCAACTGAGCAGCGCCATCGCAAAACCTGCAGCGATCAACATTGAACCAAGGTAAAGCGGGTTGCGGGTGTGCGCATATGGGCCGGTAACCGTGAGTTCGCGATTCTTCTTCACATAGCCGGCAGCATAAGCACGCAGCCACACGCCAGGAAGCACCAGCGCAAGGCTCCAGACTACAGCGGCCGGACGGGGTGCGTGCCGCCAAAGGTCGAATACATAGAGAACCGCAGTCAAGAAGCCCAACGGTACGCGTATGCGGCGGGCCACTCGCTGCCAGCGGGCAATCCAATCCAATTGCGCCGGGCTAGAGTTTTGATTAGTGCTGTGGTTGGCCATCAGGCGTTCCCCTGTGTCAGCAGTTCGCTGGCGGCGCGTAACACATCTTCGGGTTCAATGGTGAGCAATCCGGCTTCCGGCTCAGGAAGACGCGTGTGATCGCGACGGCTAAGGGGGCTACGAAGCACTTTGAATCTGGTCCCGAAAGGACCGTTGCGACTAGGGTCAGTGGGCCCATAGATACCGATGACCGGCCGGCCTAGCGCACAGGCTAGATGGAGCGGGCCCGTGTCGCCGGCAACGCACAACGCGATGCGGCGAGTTAGAGCAATCAGTTGTTCCAGCGAAGTTGCGAGAGGAATGGCCGCGCCGCTCGTTCCCTGCACAATTACGTCGGCCATCGGCTCTTCGCCGGGGCCCGCGTTGATCAAGATGCGGAAGCCCCGCTCGATAAGCCCGCGGGCAACGGCCGCATAACGCTCGACCGGCCAACGCTTGGCGCCCCATCCTGCGCCAGGATTGATCAGTGCGACGGGGCGGGTTCCGCTGGAAGCAAGCAATGCGTCACACCAGGCTTCAGCGGCTGTGTCGACGGGCAGCAAGGGCGCAAGTGCAGTGAGGGGATCGCCAGCCACCGCTGACGCCAGTTCCACATCCTGCTCGATTACGTGCGCGCCGCGAGTAGCAACACGCTCGGTAAACAGCCAACGCGCAGGGCCTTCGCGCGGCACGGCCTCACCAATTAAACGTTGGCAGCCGGCCAGCCGGCCAACAACTGCTGAGCGTAGCGCACCCTGCAGATCGATAACCGCGTTATAGGGTACTGACCGAAGCTGGGTGCGCAGGGCTCTGATCTCATTGAGTGTCTTCATGCTCAATGGGCTTTGCCGCCAACCTTTGGTGGGGGCAAAGTAGATGCGGTCGACGAGGGGACGCGTTGGTCCGAGGCTGGCGCTTCCAGGCGCACTTAGAAGGGCACGCCATCGCGGTTCGACAACCCAGTCAATTTCCCAGGCGGGATGCGCGTGGCGCAGCGCCGTAACCGCAGGAAGCGCGTGGAGAATGTCGCCCATGGCGCCGAGCCGGACCACAAGGAGGCGGAACTTTGACTGCGTGTGCAAACTTTAATTTTCTCACAAGGGTATGCACGAGCCCAACGCCCCGAGGATTGGACGGATGGAAGCGCGCCGGGAGGTTAACCCGCAGTTATCGCTGAAGCAAGTCGATCGGCTTTGTGAAGTCGGTTACGCGGATGTGCGCTGCGAGCGATGGGTGCTGACGCTGCAACACCAGAAACATCTCCCAGGCTACGCGGCGATAGCTGAAATGGCCCGCGGGACCGGAGCGCAATTCAGAGATGTACTGGGCCTCAGCGAAGTCCATCTTGAACAGGCTGCGAATGCGGGTGGCTAGCGGAAGCAGGTAAAGAGCGGACTGGGCAGCTTCCGGAGCCTGACTGGCTGCGATTTGGGCGCTGGCCTGATGGGCGGATTCGACGGCGGATTGGTAGTCGGCCAGGATACCGGCTTCGGCAAGAATGTCGGCATCGCCAGCGAGATCGCCTGAGCCGGGCGTTTCGTAGCCGTGTAGAGCGGTGAATGACTGGATGATCTGCGTACAACGGCGATGGCGGTGCATGTCGCGGAAGCCGCCGATGTCCATGAGAATGTCGAACCGAAGTGCTGCTCCTGCGTGAAAGGCGCGAAGTAATTCGTCATGCTTGCCGCGGTGGCGTATACCCAGCTCGATGATCTCCGAGACCTGAGAGCTTGGAAAACCGGTGAGCAGGTCGCGGATCTGACGGTAGGGGTGGTGACTCGCGGAGTAAAGAAGTGTCGCGGCCAGTTCCACTTCAAGGGTCTCGGTGCGCTCGACCAGATCCACCAATGGAGACTCGGCGATGGGTATCCCAGTAAGCAACTCTGCAGCGGCTTGCGCTAGCTCAGCGCGGGTCTGGATTTCGTAATCGCTGGGCTGGGCGTATTTGACTAGTGTTGGAGCGGTGCGGACCTCACGAGTGAGGAGCTGAGCAGCCTCGGTAGCGAGGGCGGAATCGGCCGAAGTTACTTTCTCGACAAAGGCTGCGGCCGATTGGGCGTTAACGTTCCAAGCGGGGCCAGTAGCAGCTTCGCGGAGCTTGATTCCCAGATCGCGTACCTCGGCGACCGGGTGGGAGAGCAGGCGGGAGACCTGGGTCTCGAGGGTGCGGGCGCTGACGATCTGGCCAAGTGAGGTGTTGGTGGCCAATGGGAGCAGGTAGCGGGCCACGTCGAACGCACGGGCCTTTAGGGTGCGCTCGTAGGCTTCGGGCTTAAGGGATTCAGGGCAGGCGATTCGCTGACGCAGAAGATCGAGAACGGCCGCAGTGGTGCGCTGATAGGCGGCAAATAGATTCTCAACGGTCCCGGCGTAAAGCTGGGCCGAGCTCGAGTCCTCTCCAAAATCTGGAAAATACCAGCCGGATTTGAGGAAATTCTGGTAGCGGGTGGAGCGCTCCTGACCGTCCCAGCGCTGCTCGTCCACCAACACGATAGCGGCCAGAAGGCTCAGGCGCTCGACGGCAAATGCAATGTGAGCCAGGTCCGCAATCGAGCGGTGACCGTACTGAAAGTAAAAGGTATTAAGGAACTGCTCCGCGCGCTGGGCACTGATTTCAGTGAGCGACTCGCGCATCGAAAGAGCGGACCGGGAGTACTTGGCCATGGCGAAGGCCAGTACCTCGGGGTCGGCTCCGTGGACGGCAAAGACATCGGTTTGGTTCCGGGCACCGGGGGGGAGAAAAGTTTCACTGGACATTGAAGAGGTCTCGCGAACAGAATACGGCATTGGGGTACGGTCACCGTTTTTCGACTCTCAGAAACCCTTCGGTCGGCAGAACAACAGTAGAGCAGGGCCAACCGGACACGCTGGAGTGGGCCATGCAGGAGTTTCAGCTACGTACGTCGCACAGGCCTCGGCCACTACCTTCCGGCCGCTGGGCGATGACCCAGCGGTGGAACGATCTGCTGTTTGCTCACTGGCCAATTCCAGTGGCGAAAATGGCGGCGTTGTTACCCGAGTGGCTTGAAGTCGATACGTTTCAGGGCTCGGCCTGGCTGGGCGTGGTGCCTTTCTGGCTGGACCGGATCAAGATCCGCGGGGTGCCTCCGATTCCAGGAGCGCGCAGCTTCCCGGATCTGAACCTGCGCACCTACGTCCGAGACCAATTTACCGGCACGCCAGGAGTGTATTGTTTTTCGCTGGATGCCAGCAATCTGCTGGCCGTGGCGGTTGCGCGCACCTACTATCATCTGCCGTACTACTGGTCTGAGATGCGGCTGGAACAGCGCTCAGAGCGAGAGTTTGCGTTCTACAGCAGGCGCCGGTTCTCGAGCAAACAGGTAATCTTCAACGCACGGTATCGGGGCCTGGGACCGAGCAGCAGGTTGGCGGAAAATCGCAATGGAACGCTAGAAAGCTTCCTGACTGAACGCTCCTGCCTATATAGCTCCAACCGGACTGGGCAGCCTATCCGCGCCAATCTTCACTACGTTCCCTGGCCGCTTGAGGAGGCGGAGGCAGAGATTGAGCGCAACGACCTGGCGACCGCGATCGGCCTTAACTTACCAAACATTGCTCCCGTGCTGCATTATTCGCGCCGGCTCGCGGTTTATATTTGGCCGAGAGAGCTGCTGCGTCCGGCGCTGGCGGCCCGGCCGGTCACGGTGGCCGCAACGCCTTCGGGATAAAAGGCGGGCCGTAGGGCTCGGGGTGGGTGGATTCCCAGGGCTCAAAATCTACCCTCCCCCGCCACGCAGACCTCTCGTCGGGCTGCCGAGACCTAGTGCACCGTCAGGTTGAGTAACAACAGTCAGCGATAGATCTGCGGATGCTTGATGCGATGCTCCGGGGTGATCAGCTTCATCTTGCTGGTGTGGACGTCGTAGCCGGTTCCAGGCAGCAGGGACTCGAGGACAAAGGTCTCGGTGCTCCCGGACTTGAGCTCGCGATAACGGTAGATGCCCACTTCGCCTTCGCTGGTTTCAGTGCCTCCCAAGGGCGCATCGAGAAAGTGCTGCGCATCGGCGACTGATGGAGCAGAGTGGGTGTCGGCTGCTGTGAGGCTCTCGGCCGCGTAGGAGCGCACCAGTTTGGTCCAATAGCGGGAGAAAAGCTCGGTGTCGGCAAAGAGGTCGGCCCAGACAATCTCACCACGAACAGCGACAACGACGCCAACTGCGTGTTCCTGACGAAACTGAGTCAGGACCTGGTCGCGCGCCTTCATTACCGGCGCAGCGGCCTCATCGACTTTTTCGCTGACAACGTTTGACTCCATCACTTTGGCGTAGCTGGTGGTGCCGTAGGCGTGAGGTGAGGGCGGATCGTAGTGGGCTCCGCCACCCATTGTGCCACCGCTCGATCCATCCATTGAAGTTGAAGCAGCGGGCGCGGCAGCCATCTGCATTGTGGAAATGGCTCCGTGAACCGAGTCCCATACCTGTTGCTGGTCCTTCTCGACCATGGCCCGCTCGCGTACGGTGGGCTGAACCATAAAGCCGTGCGCAGGCGCTTTCGCCGCCGCGCCGAAGGTGGGCGAACTCTCAGTCCAGCGGCCGGGCTCGATGCAGAAGACCGAAAGGTCGATTGGATCAGCGCCGACGGGCACGATGCGATCCTTGGCAATGACGCGATCCTGCTTGCCACCTGTTACGATTTCGCCGGCCAGCAACAATAGAGGCCTCTTGGAGTTGTTTACGAGAACAAGGGTGTTGACCTCGTCTCCACGCGAGGAATGATCTGCGGCGTCAGGATATCCACGGTAGCGATCATCGTGGAATTGAGGTGGGACATTGCTGTTCGGGACTGGACGCCTGGGGCGTACAAAACCCTGGACGCGGCCAGCCTCAGTGACTTCAACTTCTCCAGTTTTGATTCCCTCGTCGAGGGTAATAAACGCTGTTTCGCCTGATGCCCTGCTGGCGTTCCGAACAACAGGGAACAACAGCAAATTGCCGCTCTCGATGGGGGCCAGTACCCGGTAAGAACCATTGGCCGCTTCAGGCGGGCCACCGGCCGCTTTGACTTGATTTCCCTGTTCATAAGCCGCCAGCGCAAGCACAAATGCCCCAGCCAGACCGAACCTGACTAAATTCTTCATCGCTCTCCTCCGCCGGCTTGCGTAATTGTCGCCGGCCTTTGACTGGAGAACGGGGGGCCGTACGGTTCTTGCAGGATATTTTTGCGTGTGGTTTTGGCTTATCGTTTTCGCGTATTGTGGGGGCGTGGGGATAACGCCGGCACAATCCGTTGACGGCAGTGCGGGCGAGAGTATAGCTGGCCTGCCGGGTACGATTGACGGGTTTCTGCTCGAGGAGCTTTGGCAGGAGTGCGATGGAGCAAGCTGCGGGCTGGAGCGCGGCGAATTTAACGAGATCCTGCTGGACGTGGGAACGGCCCAAAACTACGGACTGGCGGAGGGGACGGCAGCTTCGCGGCAGCAACAGGCGACTTATTTTCGCGCCCTGAAACTGGGCGACCTGGTGCTTGCGCGCGCCTGCGCGGCCGGGAACGAACGCGCATGGGAGTGCTTTGTTGCAACATACCGGCAGCCATTGGTGCGCGCGGCGATTGCGATTACGGGCAGCGATACACTGGGGCGCGAACTGGCCGATCAACTTTATGGCGAGCTCTTCGGGCTGTCGACGCGGGATGGAGAGCGACGATGCCCACTGCAGTCGTACCGGGGAAAGGGGTCACTGATCGGCTGGCTGCGAACCACGCTTGCGCAACGGCACGTTGATCATTTTCGACGCAGTCACCGGGAACAGTCGCTTGAGGAATATGACGCTCCGGCGCCGGTTCATGAGGCCCAAAAGCAAGCAGCCGAGCTTACGGTGCTGGAGAAGGCGGTCGAAGGAGCCTTAAAGTGTTGCGATGCAGAAGAGCGGTTTGTGTTGGCCTCCTATTATCTGGATCAGCGAACGCTCATGCAGATTGCGAAGGTGCTCAACATTCACGAGGCGACGGCGAGCCGCAAGCTGAAGCGCGTGTGCCAGGACCTAAGAAAGCAAGTTCTGAAGAATCTGCAAAGCTTGGGGCTTAGCAGGCGGGCGGCGGACGAGGCGATTGGGGCCGACCCGCGCGACTTGGATCTGAATTTGAAAAAACTGCTGCAATATTCTCAGTCCGACGCGTTCCAAGAGAAGGCTGCACCATGAATGCAAACTCCAAACTCGATGTTCACCCAGACGCGGAGATCCTGAACGCCTTCGCGGAACAGGCGCTTGAGGAACGGGAACGAGGCAAGATCGTTGGGCATCTTGCCGCTTGCAGCCGCTGCCGGCAGGTGGTTTACCTAGCGCAGGAGGCGGCCGCAGAGATGGTGCCGTCCGTCTCTACTCCGGCTGTGCGTCTTGAGGGCCGGCGGGAATCGTGGTTCAAGAGTTGGCGTTTTGCCTGGGTCCCGGTTGCGGCTCTGGCCGCGATTGTTGCGCTGGCATACATTGTGCACGTTCAGCGCATTGAAACCGGTTCGGAGATGGCCAAGGTAACGCCTCAGACCGCTCCACAAACTGCAGGGAGCAATTCTGCGGCCCCTGCGCAGGCGACAGGGGTTGCGGGGGCACCGGTTTCAGCAGGTCCTGCACAGTCTGAGGCGCATGCACGGAAGAAGGCGCCGGTGAGTGCGGAATCTGCACCATTGATGCCTTCATTTTCGGCCGCTATGGCCACCGCTTCTGGGGCAAACGAGCCGCTGAATGCAGTACGCGAAGAAGCCGCGATGCCGCCGGGTGCGTCTGGGAGTGGAAATTCGGCTATGGGTTCAGGAGCTGAGTTGAAGCAGGCGCCTGCGGTGACGGCTTGGCAAAAGGAACAAGAGAGGGCGGCGCCTACTGCAGAAGTTCACGGCATATTCGCAAAGTCGATGGCACAGGCGAGCGAGAATGAATCTGCAAAGCGTGAGGAGACGGACCGAATCATAACGGCTGCCGCACAGCAGTTCGATGCAAATCCTGCGCCGCCTGCAAGCTTCGAGGCCGGCGCACGGCCAAGGGCGGGTGGAGTTTTTGCCGTCTACAAAGGTAAGGAGGGGGAGTTACCGAGTGGGCTGGCTGTTGTGTCTACCGCCTCGTCGCAGCATCAAACATTGGCCATTGATAAGGCGGGCTCGGTGTTCGTGAGAGAAGACTCAGGAGGTCCCTGGGAACGTATTGCAAAGCAATGGACAGGACAGGCTGTTGCAGTGCGCATGCAAGCGGACTTGGGGGCCAATCGCTCCGGTAACGCGCCATCTCCTGAAGCAGTGTTTGAAATTGTGAATGACCTACGTCAGGTGTGGGTGAGTACGGATGGGCGGACTTGGAAAGCAAAATAGAGATTGAGTCGTTTTGGCAACCCTTTAATGGCATGAGTAGCAGGTGGATAAGGCGAACCCGAATTCGCCAACCGAAATAGCTTTTCCCGTTTCGGGCATGTTTTCCAGGCTCCCAGGAATCGAACCAGCGACAGGCTATATCGCAAGCAGTTCCAACTGCAGAAAAGCAGTTTGTTTGCCGACATAGTACTCACAAGGATTCACACGCAGTTGATAACGAACAAGCAGATTCAGCTTGCATGGAAGCGGCCACCTTTTCGCGTGCTTTGAATGATCGACTGAATTTAAGGAGGACATAAAGGTGCAGATTCGGGGGGAAAGCGAAAAGGTGGTCAATCTGCCATGGGCACATCTGCGCCTGCCTCCGTTTCCCCAGGTTGCCATCAGGGTGCTGCAACTGGCGAACAACGAGAATGTGCAACTGCACCAATTGTGCGAACTTATCTCATCCGATCCGGCGTTTGCCAGTGAAGTGCTGACAGTGGCGAACTCAGTCTTGTATGCGCCACGCTATCCCTCGAGCAGCATTCTGCAGGCGATTGCCGTGTTGGGCGCCAACACTCTTCAGGGCATGTGCATCACGGTTGGAGTAAGGGCATACCTTGGCAAGTCGATGAGTCATCCGTCGATGCGGGGCCTGTGGCGCCACAACCTGGCGTGCGCCATCATCGCCGAACGGCTCGCTTCAGTGGGCTTTCTGGACAAAGACACGGCATACACGTCAGGCATTCTGCACGACATCGGGCGCATTGCGCTGGCAGTGATTCAGCCGAAAGAGTACGGCAATCTGCTGGCAACGCATTGCGGCGCTCCCAGCAGCATCCTCGAGAGCGAGCGCCAGTTGTTCGGCTGGGATCACTGTGAAACAGGGCGGCAACTGGTTACGGATTGGAAGCTGCCTTCGGGCTTCGATGCCATTGTGTCAGAGCATCATTGTACAAAGCGGTCGGATGGCGCCTGGGGAATGACCGAGTTGGTCAAGGTGAGTTGCCGGATGGCGGACTCGGCGGGCTTTCCGGCTTTTGCGGGGTGCGAGGCGACCCCGTATCCCGAGTTGCTTGACGAGCTGCCTGCAAGGGAACGGAGGCTTTTCTTTTCCGACCATGAAACTCTGGCCGCTGAAGTCGCGAAGGGCATCCACGCGATCGAGTCGGTTTAAGGGTGGGGAATCTGTTTTTACCGCCCGAGAGCGAGTGAGGGGTTGGCGGAGATGCTGGATGGGGCGAATTCGCCGGCCTGGAGGCGGGGCCACGCGGCGGCTGCGATCATGGCCGCGTTGTCAGTAGAGAGCGCCAGGGTGGGAAACGCGACACGGAGGTTGCGACGCACGGCCTCACTTGTGAAGCGGGCGCGAAGTTCGCGGTTGGCGGCGACTCCGCCAGTGATGAGAATGCGCGCAGCGCCGAGGGACTCCTGGGCGGCGAAGGTCTTTTTGATCAGATCGCCAACGACCGAGTGCTGAAAGCTGGCGATGAGGTCGAGGGTCTGCGGATCGCAGGTCGCTAGCGCATCTTCAATGGTGGGGCTGGCTGGTGCATCGAGTCCGGTGAAGAGCGCTTCGCGCCGAGCTTCCGCTTCAGGGCGGAGGTTGTGGAGCTCGACATAGCGGAGAACAGCGGTTTTGATTCCCGAAAATGAAAAAAGGAAACGCGGGTCGAGGTTGGCGATGGGTGCGGTTTTCGCGGCCTTTGTACGCGGAGCCTTGCCGGCCAGATGAAGTTTTGTCTTGATTTGCGAGAAGGCAAAGGGCACGGCGCGGGGGTTGCCGTGCTGGGCGAGGGCGTCTATCCAGGGACCCCCGGGATAGCCGAGGCCGAGGAGTTTCGCGACCTTGTCGTAAGCTTCGCCGGCTGCGTCGTCGACTGTGCGGCCGATGAGGGCGTAGGTCCAAGCGCCGTAGGCGGGACGGGCGAGATAGAGGTGGGTGTGGCCGCCGGAGACGACGAGGGCCAAAGCGGGTTCGTCGTCGAGAGGCGACGGACTGGCCAATGACTCGCGTTCATTTAACAAGACTGCATGGATGTGGCCTTCGAGATGGTTGACGGCGATAAGAGGGATGTTTTGGGCGAACGCCAAGGCCTTTGCATAGGTGATCCCAACCAGGAGCGCTCCTGCGAGACCGGGGCCGGAGGTGACGGCGATAGCGTCTAAATCGTTGAGGGTGATGTTGGCTTGCGCCAATGCGGCGCGGACGACGGGGACGATGGCGCGGAGATGCTCGCGGCTGGCCAACTCGGGAACGACTCCGCCATAGCGGGCGTGGGTGGCGATTTGGGAAGCCACCGCCGAGGAAAGTGTGCGGGAGCCGCGTTGGACTACGGCGGCGGCGGTCTCGTCGCAGGAGGATTCGATGGCGAGGATGAGGCCGTTGCCCATCTATTCAGTTTAGCGGGTGGGCTGGATGGGGTTTGGCAGGCTAGCATTCCGCTGATGCGGGATGTAGCAAGTTAGCGGACGGAGTTGTGACTGGTCGGTTGGGACGGGCGAGAATGGAAGCAGCTATGTTCACGATTACCCGACAACTCGAAGCGGCTTTGGGGATCGTGGAGAAGCTGCGGGCGGCGGGGCACGAGGCATATTTCGCCGGCGGATGCGTGCGGGACCTGCTACTGGGACTGGAACCCAAGGACTATGACGTGGCGACGAGTGCGACGCCGGATGTGGTGCTGGGGTTATTCGAGAGGACGTTTGCGGTTGGGGCTCACTTCGGGGTGGTGCTGGTTGCGGATGGAGACGAGGCTGGATATGTGACGACGGAAGTAGCGACCTTCAGGTCGGATGGGGCTTATTCCGATGGGCGGCATCCGGACGCGGTGCGGTATACGGCGAGTGCTGAGGAGGATGTGCGACGGAGGGACTTCACAATTAATGGGTTGTTGCTGGACCCGCTGCGTTGGGGAAGACCTTTGGTCGAGTGCATTGGTGATCCTACGCTCCTCCGCTCGGCGGTGCTGGATTTTGTGGGAGGGCTACCTGATCAGGAAGCTGGGGTGGTGAGAGCGATCGGGCGGGCGGAGTTGCGCTTTGACGAGGATCATCTGCGGATGCTGCGCGGGGTGCGGTTCGCGGCGCGGTTCGGATTTGAAGTGGAGGCGAGGACGGCGGCAGCAATGCGAGGGCTTGCGGCGCGCATCCACGCGGTTAGCCGGGAACGGGTGCGGGACGAGTTGACGAAGATGCTGACGGAGGGACGGGCGCGAAGGGCGTTTGAGCTGCTAGATGAAACAGGGTTGCTGGCCGAGGTGTTGCCGGAGGTTGCGCGGATGAAGGGTGTGGAACAGCCTCCGCAGTTTCATCCGGAGGGGAATGTGTGGGTTCATACGCTGGGGCTTTTGGAACAACTGGAATCGGGCTGTAGCATGACGCTGGCGTGGGGGGCGTTGCTGCACGATGTGGGCAAGCCGCCGACGTTTCGTCGGGCTCCGGACCGGATTCGCTTCGACGGGCATGTGGAGATGGGCGTGGCGATGGCAGCGGAGATTTGCCGACAGTTCCGGTTTTCGAATGAGGAGACGCGGCAGATTGTGGCATTGGTCGAGAACCACATGCGATTTATGGATTCTGGGCGGATGAAGGCGTCGACTCTCAAGCGGTTCTTCCGGCTGGAGAGTTTCGAGGAGCACCTGGAACTGCATCGAATGGATTGCATGGCGGGAAGCGGGTACCTGGACCACTGGGAGTTTGTGCGCGAGCGGTGGCTGGCGATGCCGGAAGAGACGATGCGGCCAAAGCCGCTGATTACTGGGCGAGAGCTGATTGCGGCGGGATATCAACCGGGCGCGGGATTCAAGGAGATGCTGCGAACGGTGGAGGATGCTCAGTTGGAAGGGACGATTGGGACGGCGGCTGAGGCGCTGAGGCTGGTGCAGCAGAGGTTTGGTGAGGCTACAGACGGCCAGGTAACTCGCAGCGACACGTTTCAGAAATTCTCCAATTCGACAAATGAGGAGAGCGAAACTTAATGAATTCCGATGGGATTAGCGGGAAAGATCTTGACTGCCTTCGGCGCGCAATCGAGTTGGCACGCGAAGCGCGCAGCGATGGACGCCATCCCTTTGGTGCGCTGATTGTGAACGAACGTGGCGAGACGATTGTTGAAGCACGAAACAATGCGGTGCGGCCAAAAGGCGATCCTACACAACATGCGGAGATGGTGGCATGTGGCGAGGCGGCGCGATTGCTTCCAGAATCCGAGCTGACGCATTGCACTCTCTACACCAGCACAGAACCGTGTGCCATGTGCGCGGGGGCCATCTATTGGACCGGAATTGGCCGTGTGGTGTTCGGATTGTCTGAGGCTGGCCTGATGAAATATACCGGCAGCCATGAAGAGAATCCGACGCTCGACCTGCCGTGCCGAGAGGTTTTCGCACGCGGGCAGAGGAAGATCGCTGTCGCAGGGCCCTTGCTTGAAGACGAGGCCGGTAAGGTGCACGAGGGGTTCTGGGTGCCTGGCAACTGATTCTTTATTCAGATACGCATGCACATTCGGGATTCAGCCTTCCAGACGAGATATTCGCGCTGTGCGGTCAGGAGTGGGCTATCCCGACAAATCCTGGTGTCTCGCGTCAGGCGGCCTTGATAAATCGGTGATTCTCGACGGCAATCCTCTTGCTGCAAACATGACAGTCAAAGCCCGGCGCGTTCACGACGTTGCTCACTTCGGTACCGCACCAGGGGCATTTGCCTTTGAGTTCGCCGATTCCAATCATTGGACCCAAAAGCGGTGCGAGCACACCGGCAATAATCATCGGGACTCCGAGAAATGCGCCGAGGCCGGTTAGGCAAAGCATCGTGCCGACGATGATGCACATGGGCGCGACGATCAGGCCGAATAGCAGTCCGCTAAAGGCGCCTTGTACGGGCGCTTTTTCAATTTCGGCTGGACCGTCGTGGTCCTGGGTCTGCGGTGGGATTACGGCTCCGCATAGGGGGCAGAAGCGCCAGGGTGTTGAAAGGTGCGCTCCGCATTTCGAACATAGCTCGTGCATTTGATAGCCCTCCCTGAGCGCCAGAAACATATCACCGGAAAACATGAAGAAAATAGGACGGGCATCACATGGCTTCGCCAATGTTGAGCAGGTGCAATTAATCGACCGAGTTGGAATACCGGCCGGTGATCAGGTCGATTTGTCTGCCTGGGGCAGAGTGCCGCGGAAGCCATTGAACTGCCTGGAGATGATGGTCAGGGGAAGCAGCGAACACGAAACGCAGGGGCAACTATACCGATGCTCTTTGGAGGCCCGTGCGTTGTGAGTGATTGGGGACGACAGCGGTGTACATAGATTGGACCAGGGCGGTACTATCGCTTCGATGAGAAATGCTGATATTACTGCGGGACTTACGCGCAGGGAGATGCTTCAACTTTCAACTGCTGGGGTTGCCGGTTTGGGCGCGAAGCTGGCGTTTCCTGAGTTGGCGGCGGCGGCTGGGGCGACAAGGGCGACGACAAAGCAGGTGATGACGGCGGAGGAGGGGCTCTACTCAGATCTTTTGCAGAAGTGGTGCGACGGACTGGTAGCGCGGCAGGTTACGGAGCTTGCGGATCGCGCTCTGCGCGGGGGGTGCTGTGCCCGGCGTGCGGGCTGATCCATGGGCGGTGCGGAGATGCGGTTTATCCATTGCTGCGGGTGGCGCATTCGACTGGGAACGAAAAATACCTGCGTGCGGCGCTCGAGGTGCATGAATGGTCCGAGCGCACGGTGAGCAGGCCGGACGGCAGTTGGGTGAACGACGTTTCGTTGAGTTCCTGGCAGGGGATCACGGTGTTTCATGCGATTGCGCTGGCGGAGGCGTTTGAACATCACGGCGCGATTCTGGATGCAGCGGTGCGGAAACGGTGGACCGAGCGGCTGGCGCGGGCTGCGAAGTTTCTGGATGGATTTATCACTATCGAAACGGGCAATATAAATTACCCGGTGACGGCTTCGCTGGCGTTTGTGCTGTGCGGGCGGGTGCTGGAGGACGAGCACTATGTGGAGCGGGGGCGCGGACTGGCTCACGAGGCGCTGGGCCAGTTTACGACGGATGGATTCTTGTTTGGCGAGGGGCATCCGCTGCGCGGTGTGACGGCCAAGGGGTGCCGGCCGGTGGACCTGGGGTACAACGTGGAGGAATCGCTGCCGTCGCTGGCACTCTACAGTGTGCTGGCCAACGACACGGTGGTGCGGGACATCGTGATTAGAGCGATGAAGACTCATTTGGAGTTCATGCTGCCGGATGGCGCGTGGGACAACAGTTGGGGAACACGCAACTATAAGTGGAGTTGGTGGGGGAGCCGGACCAGTGACGGGTGCCACCCGGGGCTGGTGCTTATGGCGGAGCATGAGCCGCGGTTTCGTGAGGCGGCACGGCGCAATGCTGAGTTGATGGCCACTTGCACACACGATGGGCTGCTCTATGGCGGGCCAGACTACTATGCGCACGGCGATCCGGCGTGCATTCATCACACATTTACCCATGCAAAGGCGCTGGCCACGGTGCTGGACCGCGGCAGTTTTGCTGACGAGACGAACGAACGGCCGAAGCTGCCTCGCGACGAGGCGTACGGGCTGAAGAGCTTTCCTGTGATTGGGACACGGCTGGCGGCTGTGGGACCTTGGCGCGCGACGGTGACTGAGTATGACTGGGAATATGTGGAGGATGTGCAGGCGGGGAGCGGTGGCGACTCGGGCGGCGGACACGCGAGCGGGGGCGCATTGTCGCAGTTGTATCACTGCGGGCTGGGGCCGGTTCTTGTGGCCAGCATGACGAAATACGCGATGATTGAAATGTCGAATCAGCAGCAGTATCGCGGCGGGGCGCATATGACGTTGACTCCGCGGATAGAATGCGCGGGGACGGAGACATATACGAGCTTGGACGATCTGAAGGCTGAAGTGACCGCTGCACAGAAGGGCGGAGAGATTGTTTTTGACGCGAAGGGGCGAATGCTGACGACGGGACACAAAGCGACGCCGGGGGAGGAGGTTCACTATCGCCTGGCCTACAAGCTGAGCGAGACGGGCGTGGAACTGACGGCTAGCGTGAATGGGGTTGGGCCGTCACCGATGAGGTTGATTGTGCCTGTGATTGCGCGCGTGGACGAGGCATTTGAGCAACCGGATGTGCGGACGGTACGGATTGCGAAGGCGAAGGGGATGCTGACGGTGACGACCGATGCGGCGGAGGGATTTGAGGCGGTGCCGAAGGAGAGGGCGTTCAATCTGGTACCGGGATTCGAGGCGATTCCACTGGCGGTGGTGTTGCAGGCAGGGAAAGAGACGCGGGTACGGATTGAGGGAGCAGCGAGGGGATAGCTCCTTACAATGTACGTAGAATCCCAGATATCAGAATCGAGATTGGGGGCCCCCGGCCGCTATTCTGAACGGGAGCTATGACCGATGCGCCGCGCCAGTTCGATGTGATTGTTTTGGGGGCGGGTGCGGCTGGGCTGATGTGCGCGGCAGCGGCCGGGCAGCGCGGGCGTCGGGTTGCATTACTCGAACACAATGGGCAGGTGGGGCGTAAAATTCTGATCTCCGGAGGCGGGCGGTGCAATTTTACTAATCTGCACTGCGGACCGGGAAATTTCCTTTCAGAAAATATGCATTTTGCGAAGTCGGCGCTGGCGCTTTATGAGCCGCGACATTTCATTGAGCTTGTGGAGCGATATGGGATTGCGTGGCATGAGAAGACGCTGGGACAGCTTTTCTGCGACAGCTCGGCAAGGGCGATTGTGGAGATGCTACTGGCGGAGTGCGTTCGGGGTGGCGTGGAGATTGTGCTGAATGCGCACGGGATTGAGGTGGAGCGCGCGGCTGGCAGTGGGTTTCGAGTGGGGTGTTCGCAGGGCGAGTTTGTGGCTGCTGCAGTGGTGGTTGCGACGGGCGGATTGTCGATACCGAAGCTGGGGGCTACGGGGCTCGGCTATGAGTTGGCGAGGCAATTTGGGCTGAAGGTGGTTGAGCCGAGGCCGGCCCTTGTGCCGCTCGTGTTGGGCGGCGACGAGGCGGCGTGGACGGGGTTGGCAGGGGTGGCGGCGGAGGTTGTGGTGTGCGCGTCACGGGCTGGCCGCGAAGTCGAGTTCAGAGAGAAGATGCTTGTGACGCATCGAGGGCTAAGCGGGCCTGCGGCGTTGCAGGCGTCTTCATATTGGCGGGCGGGAGAGGAACTCTTAGTGGACTTTGCGCCGGAGATTGACGTCCTGCGGGCGCAAATGAGGCCGGGGGCACGGCGAGATGAGGTGGCTTTCAAGCAAGCTTTGCGCGATGTCTTGCCGCAACGACTGGCAGGGTTCCTCGCAGAGATGGGCGTTCCAGAGGGCTGGTCCAATGCGGCGCTGGAAGCCTGCGAGAAGAGATTGCATCGATGGGTATTTCATCCAGTGAGAACGGAAGGGTTTGAGAAGGCCGAGGTCACAGCCGGGGGTGTGGACACTGCGGGATTGCAGGCGCGCACTATGGAAGCGCGAAGTGTGCCGGGTCTGTTTTTTATCGGGGAGGCTGTGGATGTGACCGGGTGGCTGGGTGGGTTCAACTTCCAATGGGCATGGGCTTCGGGAGTGGCGGCGGGAAGGGCGGCATGACGGGTGCGATCTTTTCAACGGCTCTCGAATCGATCTAACTCTAATTTTGCCGGTGCTTGGGGAATCGGTTGTTCCGGTTTGGGTTGGTGTCAAAGAGGCGGAAGGGCGACTTCTTTGTAAACGGATGAAAATAAAAGGGAAAAGTTAGGCACCTCGGTTGCAGAGGATTCGGTAGGAATTCGGTAAGCTTAAGACATTCATACAGCAATGAAACTGATCGAGGGGAAAGTCTTCTGGACTTTCCCTTTTTCCGTCGGGGTAATATCGCGGGAAAACAGCGGGGTCTCTTGGTGTCCCACCATGTCACCAGAATCAATTCGGAAGGATGAGCGCCGAGTCAGTTCGCCGAGACACTGCGGAATTGTGACACTTGCGCGCACGGAGAGGCTGACCATTCGGGACCGGTGAAAACAACTGGGACGAATTCAAGAGCATCAAGAGTGGCAAGGAGCAAGAACAATTGATGGAGGGCCGGGCTTCTGGCGAGTGCAACATTTGAGTGTTGCGGCGCAGGGGCCACTGCCCGTTGTACTTGGCGAGAGTGCTGGATGACTCGAATTGGGTGCTCCCACAAAAGAAGGATGAGATAAGAATGAAGCTCACGAAGAACAAGTTGTTGCGCAGCGCAGGCAGGCAAATGAGACCGAGCCCGGTTGTTGTGGTCCTGATGGCGATTGGACTGGTGGGGATGGTATTCGTGCAGGCAGCAAGAGCGCAGGCGCTGAGCACCACGACGGTTCAGGGGACGGAGTACCTGGCAAACGGGCATGCAGGCTCAGGCACATTGCGCGTGAGCTGGCCGACATTTACCACCGCAAACGGGCAGGCGGTAATTGCAGACAGCACGACTGTAACGATTGGACCGGACGGGTTCGTAAACGTGAACCTTGCGCCAAACCTGGGCGCGACGCCGGCGGGGCTTTTTTACACTGCGGTTTTTTATCTGAGCGACGGCACGACGAGCACTCAATATTGACAATGCAACGCCTCCGAATTACTCGGAGTTCTCCACGGCATTGTTCATCAACCTGCCGCTAGGCTCATAAGCGGTGAGATTTCCTGGGACAAGTGGGCAGATGGAGTCCGGTGGATGCGCATGATGAATGAATTTGAAGCGCAGGTGTTGAGCGATTTGAGCGTACTGAAGACGCAGATGACCGGTCTGATGGGCGACGGCAATGGCGGACGTATCGCAGAACTGGAGCGGCGCCTTGAGCGCCATGAGCAGAACTGGCAGCGAGCCAAGGGTTTTCTGGCCGCGGCTAGTGTACTGTTTGCGGTGATTGAAGTCGCTCTTGACGCGTGGCACCGGCATTGATGGGCAAAGACAGCGTTCCGCAAAGTTGGAACGTGCGCTTTCACCTTGGGCTTGCTTTACGTAGCCTCGTATAATCACCCTTATGAGCGAACAGCCGCTGGTCGGCGTTGTCATGGGCAGCCGGAGCGATTACGAGACACTCTCGGCGGCCGTTGAAATTCTGCGCGCGCTTCAAATTCCGCATGAGGCACGAATCGTAAGTGCGCATCGAACGCCAGATTGGCTATTCCAATACGCAGAAACTGCGCGGGCGCGGGGGCTGCGTGTCATCATTGCCGGAGCTGGCGGCGCGGCGCACTTGCCTGGAATGTTGGCGGCCAAAACGCTAGTCCCCGTGTTGGGAGTGCCCGTGGCTGCAACGCAACTGAACGGCATGGATTCGCTTCTGTCGATCGTGCAGATGCCGAAGGGCGTGCCGGTAGGCACACTGGCCATCGGCAAGCCGGGAGCGGCCAATGCAGCATTGCTCGCTGCAGAGATACTGGCCGCGACCGACGCTGCACTCTATGAACGGCTGGCTGCATGGCGCGCGGCGCGTACCCAGGAAGTGCTCGACCAGAATCTGGAGCAGGAGCTGCCGGGGTGAGCGCCGCCCCCAAGCCAATCCAACTAGAAAAGGTATCGATCGTCCTGCCCGGCGGCCTGTTGGCAATTCTAGGCGGCGGGCAATTGGGACGCATGACGGCCATGGCCGCGCGCACAATGGGCTATCGCGTGCGTGTCATGGACCCCGAGCCGGCCTGCCCGGCAAGCTTCATCGCGGACGAGACCATCGTAGGCCGATGGGATGACGTGGCCGCGGCTCGGCGCCTGGCTACAGGCGCGGATGCGGTAACCCTTGAGATTGAACAAATCGGCGTAGATGCTCTCTCTGCAGTTGCCCAGATTGCACCGCTGCGTCCCGGTGTCGAACCCATCCGCATCATCCAGGACAAAACCCTCCAAAAAACGTGGCTCGCCGACAAGGGCTTTCCCGTTGGACCGTTTCGCGTGACGCACAGCGAGGCGGAATTGCATGAAGCCGTTGCTGCGCTGGGTGGACGCGTTTTCTTGAAGATTGGCCGCGGCGGTTACGACGGCCGCGGTCAGGCACGCATTGGACTGGATGCACCGGCAACCGAGGAGGCCATCACTGCTGCGTGGCAAAGCATCGGCGCCCATGCGGCAGTGGTCGAGCAGGCGCTAGACCTGGAGTGCGAAATCAGCGTGATGGCTGCGCGCAATCCGTCAGGCGAAGTGCGTAGCTTTCCCGCCGCTCGCAATCATCATGAAAATCAGATACTGGCGTGGAGTGTGTTGCCGGCCGGTGTGCCCCCAATGCTCGAATTGAAAGCCGAAGCGCTGGCCGCGGCCATCATCGAGCAACTTGGTTTGGAGGGAATGCTCTGCGTGGAGATCTTCGTCACCCGCCAGGGCGAGTTGCTTGTGAACGAACTCGCGCCGCGCCCGCATAACAGCTATCATCAAAGCGAGCGCGGATGCGTGACCAGCCAGTTTGAACAGGCCGTGCGCACAACCTGCAACTTGCCGCTCGGCGATACGTCGCTGATCACACCCGCAGCAATTGTCAACCTGCTTGGCGATGTGTGGCTTGACGGCGTTCCCAACTTCGCCGCGGCGCTGGCAGTGCCCGGTGTCCGCCTGCACCTCTATGAAAAACACACACCGCGCGCCGGCAGGAAGATGGGGCACTTATCTGCAACTGGATCGACTGCCGACGAGGCACTTGATCGGGTGCTGGATGCGAAACGGCGGCTCTAGTAAGTCCGGAGTTTTCGAGGAGAATCCTCGTCTTTGCGCCAACGCGAATGACCACGACTAAATCCACTCATCATTCGGCGCCGTCCGTTCGCCACCTTTATCCCCAGTATTCACTACGCCACGCGGTTCAATGAACAGTAGTTTAACCTCATGCTCCGCATCGGGCTTATGCTCCACGCCTTTGGGGACGACAAACATCTCGCCCGATGCTACGTGTACCGCGCCGTCGCGAAAATCGATCCGCAAATCGCCCTCGAGCACAATGAAAGTCTCATCGGTGTCCTTGTGATCGTGCCAGACAAAGTCGCCCTGCAGCTTGACTACCTTGAACTGATAATCATTCATCTCTGCGACGACTTTCGGACTCCACCGTTCCGCAAAGAGTCCCAACTTCTGCTGGAAATTGATCGCCACGTAATTCAAGGATCTGTCCTCAGCTCGCCTGCTGGCCCTTCTCCCAACGCTTTGGCCTGCGATTCTGCTGCAATATCTTCTTGCGCAACCGCAGTGACTTGGGCGTGACTTCCACCATCTCGTCCTCGGCGATGAACTCGATGGCCTGTTCCAGATTCAGAGATCTCACGGGCACCAGCCGGATGGCCTCGTCCGCGCTAGATGCGCGCATGTTGGTCATCTTCTTTTCGCGAACTACATTAACGTCAAGATCGTTGTCGCGCGAGTGCTCGCCGACGATCATGCCCTCGTAAACCTCAACGCCCGCACCAGCAAACAAAATCCCGCGCTCCTGCAGGCTGTTCAGCGAATAAGTGGTTGTCACTCCCTGGCGATCGGAGATCAGCGCGCCAGTGGGCCGTTGCGGAATCTCACCCTGGTAAGGAATGTAACCATCGAACAGAGCATTCATCACGATCGTCCCACGCGTCTCGGTCAGCATCTCGCTGCGCAGGCCAATCAGCCCGCGGCTGGGCACGCGAAACTCCATGCGTACGCGCCCTGAGCCATGATTGTGCATCTTCGTCATCTCGCCCTTGCGCGGTCCCAGTTTCTCGATCACCACCCCGGTGTGAATCTCAGGCACGTCGATGGTCAGGTGCTCCACTGGCTCCATGCGCACGCCGTCCACCATCTTGGTCACGATCTCCGGCCGGCCCGCCATCAGCTCAAAGCTCTCGCGGCGCATCATCTCGATGAGAATCGCAAGTTGCAGTTCGCCGCGGCCAAGCACTTTGAAGCTGTCAGGCGAGCCTGTATCCTCCACGCGAATGCTGACGTTGGTAAGCAGCTCTTTTTCAAGACGCTCGCGCAGGTTGCGGCTGGTCACGTACTGGCCCTCACGTCCCGCAAACGGCGAATTGTTCACGCTGAATTGAATCGCAATCGTCGGCTCGTCAATCACGATCAGCGGCAGCGGCGAAGGATTCTCAACGCTGGTGATGGTCTCGCCGATAGTGATGCCTTCCACGCCCGCCACCGCCACGATGTCGCCCATCGTTGTCTCGGTCGTCTCAATCCGCTTGAGGCCCGAGAACGTAAAGAGTTTGGTAATGCGCGTTTTCATCAGGCTGCCATCGCGCTTCGAAATCGTCACATCATCGCCGGCATGCAGTGTCCCTTGGAAAACGCGGCAGATGGCGATACGGCCGAAATAATCCGAGTAGTCGAGATTCGTAACAAGAATCTGCAATGTGCCTTCAGCGTCGCCGGTGGCTGGGGGAATCGTCGACACGATGGTCTCAAAAAGCGGCTGCAAATCCACGCCCGGTTTAGCCGGATCGAGCGTCGCCGTCCCTGCTTTGGCCACCGCATAAAGCACCGGAAAATCCAGTTGGCTTTCGTCCGCATCCAGGTCGATGAACAGATCGTAAATCTCGTTCAACACTTCCTGCGGCCGCGCATCGGGCCGGTCAATTTTGTTAATCACCACGATAGGCAACAGCTTGGCTTCAAGCGCCTTGGCCAACACGTAGCGCGTCTGTGGCAGCGGCCCTTCGGCCGCATCAACCAGCAGCATCACGCCGTCCACCATCTTCAGCGCGCGCTCCACCTCCCCGCCAAAATCGGCGTGGCCCGGTGTATCCACAATGTTGATTTTGCCGCCTTCAAAAACGATGGCCGTGTTCTTGGCCAAGATGGTGATGCCGCGCTCCCGCTCCAGTTCGTTCGAGTCCATCACCCGATCCGCCACCTGCTCGTTTGCGCGAAAGGTGCCGGACTGCCGCAGCATGGCGTCTACGAGGGTTGTCTTGCCGTGGTCAACATGGGCGATGATGGCGATATTGCGTATCGTCTGGGTCACAGGTACGGTTTTTCCTTATCTTGGGTTCGGCTGCTCGCGCCGTCAGGTTGGGGGACAAAAACACGACAAATCACCGCACAGCGCGGCACTTTCCATTCTACCAGCAGCACGACGACAGGCACGCCATGAATGACCATATAATCGCCAGGCGCACTGAAACTGCCGCATTCAACGTCAATTGGGCGCCGTCGAGCAACACCATCCTTGGTGCGACCCATTCAATCGCAATGCTATGATCAGGCGAGATTTCCGCTCTTTCCCCTCTCAAACCCGGTTGCTCCAACAAGAAGCTACGCTGCACAGGAGTCACGCCTTGAACGACGTGTCCATCAACTCTACGCGCCAGGTGCTGTTCGCCAGCATGATCGGCACCACCATCGAGTTCTTCGACTTCTATATTTACGCAACGGCCGCTGTACTCGTCTTTCCTAAATTGTTCTTCCCTGCCACCGATCCAGCTTCTGCCACACTCGCTTCGCTCGCCACCTTTGGTATCGCGTTCCTGGCACGGCCCATCGGCTCGGCCCTCTTCGGCCATTTCGGCGACCGCGTCGGCCGCAAGACGACATTGGTGGTCGCTCTGCTCACCATGGGCATCTCCACGGTTACCATCGGCGCACTGCCCATTTATCACACGCTTGGCTTCGGTGCGCCATTGCTCCTGGCGCTCTGCCGTTTCGGACAGGGGCTTGGCCTTGGCGGAGAGTGGGGTGGCGCGGTGCTGCTTGCCATCGAGAATGCGCCTTTGAAAAAACGTGCGTGGTACGGCATGTTCCCGCAACTTGGCGCACCAGTCGGATTCTTCCTCTCTGGCGGCGTCTTCCTCGCGCTCTCCCACTGGCTCACGAATGCACAGTTCTTCGCCTTCGGGTGGCGCCTCCCATTCCTCGCCAGTGGCGTCCTCGTGCTTGTCGGGCTCTATGTACGACTCACCATCACCGAGACTCCCGTCTTCCGCGCCGCTCTCGAACGCAGGGAGCGCGTCAAGGTTCCCATGTTCGTCGTTTTTCGCGACCACGCCAAATCGCTCATCATCGGAGTCCTCGTCTGCCTCGCAACATTTGTTCTCTTCTATCTGATGACGGTGTTCGCGCTTTCCTGGGGCACCAGCGCGCTCGGCTACAGCCGCGAAAAGTTCCTCCTCATGCAACTGGTCGACATTGCATTCTTCGCCGTCACCATTCCCATCTCTGCCGTCCTGGCCGAGCGCGGCCGCCGCAGCGCGCTGCTCTGGGTTACGGTCGCCATCGGCGTCTTCGGACTGCTTTTTGCGCCGCTGTTCGCCGCCGGCACCACCCAGGCAATGATCATGATGGCGCTCGGCCTGGCACCGATGGGCATGACCTACGGTCCGCTCGGCACCGTGCTCTCTGAGCTGTTCCCCACCACAGTGCGTTATACGGGCAGTTCGCTGGCCTTCAACTTCGCCGGCATCTTCGGCGCATCGCTCGCACCTTACATCGCCACATGGCTTGCCAAACATTATGGGCTGCAATACGTCGGCTACTATCTCTCCACGGCAGCCTTGATCTCGCTTTGCGGCCTGCTCATGATGCGCGAAACAAGAGACGACGACCTGACCGCCTCGAACCCCTAATCGCTCGACCGATTCAGAGAATACTCCGCGTGTGCCGCCGGGGCAGATCCAAGAGCTCGACGCAGGAAATGCGCCGATCGTCCGGCGATAGACTGGCTGGACACCAGCATCTCCATTGATCTCCCTGCACCTCGCACAACTTGTCTGATAACATGATTTGTTCGCGCGAGGGCCATGTCCGGCGCACCGCGGGCGGAAAGAGGTCACACCATGAAGCGTCGCGAGTTTCTGCTGGGTTCAACCGCCGGTGCAGTCACTACGCTGGTTGCCAACGCGCAGCCTTTCCGCACTCCAGGCGATCGGTTCTTCGACTTCCAGCGCAGCAACGGGCCCTTGGTCATCGACGAAGTGGAAATGTTGGAACTTGAAGGCCACCACATGATGGACACCGGTATCAATAATCAATACCAGGTGAAAGGCGAGTACATATACGACGACATGCGCCCGCCGGAGTACGTTGAGCATCCCAGCCAGATCGAGAATCTCCCCGTGCGCTGGAGCTACTTGAGACTGCGCACGAAACAGGGCCTCGAAGGCATTTTCGGACCCATCGATTGGGACGCACCCACCGTCCTGCGCCACAATTTCCGGCGCTTTCTCCTCGGGCGCGATGCACTTGCCCACGAAACTCTGTGGGACGAGCTCTATCGTGCCGTTCCCTTCTCGCGCAGCGGCGCTCACTGCATGGCGCTCAGCGCAATCGACAACGCACTGTGGGACCTGCGTGCAAAATACTACGGCGTTCCTGTGTACAAGCTTCTCGGCGGACACAGCCGCGAATCCGTCGAGGCCTACGCCAGCAGTTGGATGTACTCGCTGGAACCAAACGCCTTGCGCAAACAGGCCACAATCAACAAGCAGAATGGCTACGGCAAGCAGAAATGGTTCCTCGCCTATGGCCCAGGCTCAGGCGAAGAAGGCATCAAGAAGAATGTCGAGACAGTGCGAATTCTCCGCGAAACCGTCGGCGATGACGATGATCTAATGTTTGACGCCTACAACGGTTGGACGCTCAGTTATGCGCTGGAGTGGGCGCGGCGCGTCGAGCAGTATCATCCACGCTGGATCGAGGAGATCGTGGCCACAGACAAGCTCGACGCGTTCATCGCTTTCCGGCGCGGCAGCAACATTCCCGTCGCCACTGGCGAGCACCTGTTCGGCCGCTGGGAAGTGGAGAAGTTTCTTCAGGCCGGTGCAATCTCTGTCATTCAGACCGACCCTGACTGGTGCGGTGGTATCTCGGAGCTGGTCAAGATTGGCACGCTGGCGTCTGTCTACGACATTCCCGTAGTGCCGCACGGCCATGGCGTCTACGCATCGATGCACACCATCTTCAGCCAGTCACCGGAAACCTTCCCCTGTGCGGAGTATTTGCTCGCTCCAATGCGAATGCCCACCTGGTACTACTTCGAAAAGCATCCGCCCGTTCCGGTCAATGCCCACTTCGCTCTACCCACAGGCGTTGGTTTCAACGTCGAGTTCGATCCGGCAAAAATTGAGAAACAAACGGTTATTACAGGTAACTAGGAGCCGTCTCACGGATGTGCGGCGCCTAGTTTCGCGAAGTGCCGTTTGTCCGGTACACTTGCGCAAATGCGAATTCCCGCTGTTCACCCATCCATCGCTTCCTGCCGCAAGGCCCAGCCGCTCTTCTTGATCAACCTGCTGCTCTCCTTTTGCGCACTGGCGCTTCTATTCGTTTCTGCTCCGCATCCGGCCCACGCACAGTCCAAAGCCCCAGGTCACCTCCTCATCTACTCCATCGATGTCGAGGGCGGCCAGTCCACGCTGCTCGTCGCCCCATCCGGCGCTTCGCTGCTCGTCGATACCGGCTGGCCCAATCACGACGGCCGCGACGCCGTTCGCATCCAGGCAGCAATGAAAGACGCCGGCATTACGCGCATCGACCACGTGTTCATTACCCACTACCACACCGATCACGTAGGTGGCGTGCCGGAGCTCGTCAAGCGCGTTCCCGTCGGCGAGTTCATCGACCACGGCCCTAACCAGGAGGACTCCGATATCACGCGCCACGATTTTGCCGCCTACCTGAAGGCCATTGAGGGCAAGCCGCGGCGCAGCATTCATCCCGGCGACACCATCCAGATTCCCGGCCTCAGCGTCATCGTCCTCGCCGCCGACGGCGAACACATTGCCGCAGGCCCCGGCCTCAAGCCCCAACCCAACTCCCTTTGTGCCAGCGAACGTCCGTGGCCTGCCGATCCCAGCGAAAACGCCCGCTCAGCCGGCATCCTCGTCACCTTCGGCAAGTTCCGCTTCCTCGATCTCGGTGACCTGACCGGCGCAAAAGAGGTTGCGCTTGTCTGCCCCAACAACCCCATCCCCCCGATCGACCTCTATCTGGTCAACCATCACGGCATGAATCTTTCCAACTCCCGCGCCCTGGTCGACGCCATTCATCCACGCGTGGCCATCATGAACAACGGACCGCACAAGGCCGGAATGCCCGAGGCATGGCAAACCGTCCATGACAGCCCCGGCATGGATGACCTATATATGGTGCACACCGCTGAAGGTTCCGACGCCGCCCACAATAGCCTCGAGGCCCTTATCGCGAACCCCAAAGGCAGCGTGATCGATGGCGCATACTTCAAGGTCGTCGCCTCGCCCACCGGCAGCTTCTCCGTCACCAACTCGCGCACCGGCCAAACCAAGGAGTACCCGCACAAATAGACGATTCCAATCCCCCGAGCACGATTCCGGCCCTGGGAAATCCCTGCGCCGAAAGGTCTATAATCGCTGGCGCACAATGAACGCCCTGGCAAGACGCATTGAAATGGGCGCTCTGAAAAATGGAGGAAAATTCTATGTCTTCTTCGCGCCGGGAATTTATTGCCGGCCTGGGAGTCGCGGGTGCGTTGGCAGCAATGCCGCGCCCTGCTCGCGCCAACCTCGCCGGCCCGCTCTATCCGCCCATGAATCTGGCAGCTTTTGACGTGCCAGTGCACAAGGGCGACCCCTTCGTACGCGCCGGCTGCTCGGCCATCACCTGGAGCGACAACGCAGAGCAGGCCATCGGCGATATCTCGGCCGACGGCTTCGCTGGTATCCAGTTGCGCGCGCCCACGCTCGACCAGTATCCCGATCCGCACGTCCTCCGCGACCTGCTTGCCAAGCACAAGCTCACTTTTGTTGCCTTGTCCAGCGGCTCGGCCTCCATCGATCCTGCCGTGCGCAAGTCGCAACTTGAAACCCACGTGAAGCACGCGCAATATGTCCACGAGGCGGGCGGCAATTATCTGCAACTCGTCGCTTCGAGCGCCACGCCTACGCAGACCTTCACCGCCGCGGAGTACAAGTTGCAGGGCGAAGTCTTCTCAGAGATCGGCAAGCGCACTGCCGACTACGGCATCAAGCTCGGCTTCCACAATCACATGAACACGGTCGGCCAGCCGCCCGAAGCCGTTGACGCCATCCTCGCAGCAGCCGATCCCAACTACCTGTTCCTCGAGCTCGACGTTGCCCACTACCTGCAAGGCGGCGGAGACCCCGCGGCAGCCATTCGTAAATACGGCCGCAGGATCCTCTTCATGCACTTCAAGGACGTGAAGAAGTCCGACAACAAGAGTGGTTATGAGTGGGTCGAACTCGGCAACGGCCGCGTCGATTTTCCCGCCGTCTTTGCCGCGCTCCACGAAATCAATTTCCGCGGCTGGGGAATCGTCGAGTTGGATCGCGTGCCCACCGGCGAAACTCTTTCGCCTAAAGACGCCAATGCCGCCAGCCTGCGCTTTCTGCGCGAGAAATTCGGGGTGCAAGCATGAGTTGTCCTTTCCGTCTCGCCGTTATCAATGATGAAATCTCGGCGGATTTCGATCACGCATGTTCAGTTGCCGCCAACGACTTCGGCCTCAGTTGGATCGAGCTCCGCAGCATGTGGAACAAGAACGTCACTGAGCTCAACGCAGAAGAAGTCGACAAGTCCCGCCAGATCCTCGAGAAGTACAAGCTGCGCGTCACTGACATTGCCAGCCCGCTCTTCAAGGTCAACTGGCCCGGCGCGCCGCAATCGAAGGAGGGGCCCCGCCGCGATCAGTTCCACGCCGACTTCGACTTCAAGCAGCAGGACAAGGTACTCGAACGCAGCATCGAGCTCTGCAAGGCATTCCAGACTGACCGCATCCGCTGCTTCGACTTCTGGCGTCTCGACGACCAGAAGCCCTATCGCGATGCCATCAATGAAAAGCTCAGCGATACCGCCCGCACGTGCGCAAAGCACAACATCATCCTGATTCTTGAAAACGAAATGGCGTGCAACACCGGCAGCGGCCCTGAAGCCATTGCGGTGCTCAAGGCCGTCCGCGAGCCCAACTTCATGCTCAACTGGGATCCCGGCAACTCCGCCACCTTCGCCGGCGACACGCCCTACCCCGACGACTACAAGGCCCTGCCCAAGCACCGCATCGGCCACTGCCACTGCAAAGACACCATCCGCAAGCCCGACGGCAAATTCGAGTGGGCGCCAGTCGGCGGAGGCGTCATCGACTGGGTAGGCCAGTTCAAAGCCTTCCAGCGCGATGGCTATCACTTTGCCGTGAGCCTTGAGACTCACTGGCACGGCGGCAAGCCGGAGCCCGGCAGCACCATGGGTGTACCGGAAGCATCCACCCGCGCCAGCATGAAAGGCCTGAAAGAAGCCCTCGCCAAAGCCGGAGCCGCCTGCTAGCACTCACAAATACTCTGGGTGCCCCATCCTTGCCACGCTTTTGTGGCAAGGGTGGGATATCACGAATGCCAATCCGCATCGGGTGACAGGCCACAACTTACAATCCATCCATTTCCATTCTCTGAGGAGAACTTATGAATCGCCGCAATTTTCTAAGTAACGCCGGCATCGGCGCCATCGCAATGGCCGCCATGCCCTCCATGCGCGCTCTTGGCGCCAACGACCGCATCCGCATCGGCCTCATCGGCGCTGGCGACCGCGGCATGCAGGATCTCGATGAAGCTCTCAAGCAGCCCAACGTCGAGTGCGTAGCCGTCGCAGACACTTACTCCCGTCGCCGTGACTTCGCCAAGGCCAAGGTTCCAGGCATAGAAACCTACGACGACCCCATGCGCCTGCTCGAACGCAAAGACATTGACGCTGTCATCAACGCCACGCCCATGCACCTCCACGCCAGATACTTTGTCGCCGCGCTTGCGGCCGGCAAAGACCTCTACAGCGAAAAAACCATGACCTGGAACATCCCCCAGACCGTCGAGTGCCAAAAAGCCGCCAAGGCTTCCAAGCAGGTCATCCAGATCGGCGTCCAGCACGTAAGTTCTGGCGGCATGGCCGACGCCAGGGATTGGATCGCCAAAGGCCATCTCGGCAAAATCACAATGGTCGAGTCTTGGATCTCGCGCAACACGCCCCGCGGTCACGGCCAGTGGGTTCGTCCCATTCCCGACGACTGCGATCTCCAGCACGTCAACTGGAAACTCTTCCTCGACGGCCGCCCCGAGCCAAAATTCGACGCCAACAAGTACATCAACTGGCGTCTCTTCTGGCAGTTTTCCGGCGGCAACGTTACCGAAAATATGGTCCACCAGAATGCCTGGATCACCTCGGCACTCGGTCTCGAACTGCCCATCGCCGCGGTCATGACCGGTGGAGTCTTCTCCGAGCAGGACGGCCGCCAGGTCCCCGACACCTTCAACGTTACCCTCGAATACCCCGGCATGATCGTCGTCTGGCAGTCCACATTCTCAAACTCTCACTTTGCTCTCGGCGAGCGCGTCCTCGGCTCGAACGGCACCATCGAGAGCATCAACTTCGGCCCCTCGACCTTCTGGCCTGAAAAAGCCAACAACCCCGGCGTTGAAACCATGCAGGGCACCAGCAAGGGCGTCAACCACATGGCCAACTGGTTCGAGTGCATCCGCAACCGCAGCCAGGCCACCAACGCACCCATCGAAGTCGGCTACCGCACCGCCATCGCCGGCCACATGGCCAATCTCTCCTACCGCCGCAAGCAGCGCGTAACGCTGGAAGAAGCCATGGCCGCCCCAGCGTCGGCCTGGATGTAAATCAACGTATGAAGCTGTCATCCTGAACGAATCGAAGGACCTGCGTTTCAGGATGACGGCGACCCACAGAAGTCCAGTGCCCCATCCTTTCCGCTTCTTTCCGCGGAAAGAGTGGGACACCACAACCTTCAATACGCAAGCGTCAGAACCACCAGCCAAAGAAAATCGGGGTTCCAGATCATCCCACAAACGTCTTGGATTTTGATGTAGTGGCTTCCCCGCCGCGCCCTCAATCCAGCCGCGTCAAATAAGCCTCGCCCTCGCTGGGCTGAACATGCTGCGCTATGTACTCCGCCATCTGGCGATCGTCGCCCCCGGGACGAATCCGCACCCAGTAGCTCTTCTCGCCCGGAAATTCGATCACGTTGGCATCGGTGTACCTGCGCAGCAGCTGTTCCTTCAGCTTGATTGCGTCGCGCTCGCTGTGGAATGCCCCTATCTGCACGCACCAGCGCCCGCCCGTGTCGATCGGCTTCGGCGTCTTGTATACATCCAGCCGCACATTCGCCAGGCCGACTCGGTAAACGCCCGTGGCCTTGGCGGCAGCGATCGTCAGATCCAGAAACCTGCCGTCCACAAACGGCCCGCGGTCGGTGATGCGCATGGCGCTGGATTGTCCGGTCTTCAAATTCGTCACCACCACCAGTGAGCCCATCGGCAGCGTGCGATGCGCCGCCGTCATGGCGTAGTCGTCGAAAACCTGGCCGTTAGCAGCTTTGCGTCCCGCATAGGGCGCCGTATACCAGGTGGCCAAACCCTCCTCGGTCAGAATTGGCCTGTGCGTCGCCACATACTGAAGATCCTCTGTGCTCACTCCGCCCGGAGGGACCGGCGTTATCGGAATCCGCGCCGGAGCCGTCGCCTGGGGCATAGGAGCATAAGCCGGCCGATTGTAAGGCGCCAGTTCGCTCGGCGGAGGGGCCAGCGCCACTTTCTTGTGGTGCCCGCAACCAGCGACGGCCAGCAGCACCAGTGCCGCGCCGGCAAGGTTGCCTGCGTCCCTCAGTGGTCGATTCGCAATCATCAGGAGCGCGGATCCTTGGGCTGATTGGGAGGCGGGTTATGCGACTGATCAATTCGGTCCGCGAGATTGCGCAGAGTTTCGGCAACGGTCCGCATGGCAGATATCGACTCCCTGCGCACCTGCGGAATCACCGCGTCGTTCACATAGGCAATCGTATGGCGCAGTTCCAGCTCGATCAGCTCAACAGCTTCTTCGATGCGCCGGCCCACGCCGCCAGCCCCCGGTCCCGGAGGAGGATAAGTGTTCATGAAAAGCGACCTTTGCTGGTTACCAACTGCAGGTAGCCTCTCCCAAGTCTGCTGGACACGCCCCGGCGCGTCAATCCCGTTCGCCCCAAAGGTGCCGCAAAGATCAATACAGATGCGGGTTTCGGCAATGTCCCTCCCATCCGCGAATTCCCGGCTTTCGTCGGTCCGCCCCATGTGACTTTTTCCTGCAAATCTGCGTCAGACCGTTAAGGCACACACCGAACGCGATTCATTCAGCGCCAATTCCGACCGATACTTCCGCTTGGCCGTCGATTTTGCATCAAACAAATGTGCAGCTTGAACCTATGCTCGTGAGGGTCCGGTTGTTGCAAAGCAGTCCACCCCATCACCACAAAACCGGATGCACCGCCGGCAAGCGGAGATGCCCGCTGCTGGCTCGGCTTCTCGCCCCAATCATGCTCCTGGCGCTGGTCCTTTTGCCTGCATTTCCCAACTGCGCCGGCCAGGCTGCGACTTCTAAACAAGAATCGGCGCTGCCTGAAGCTCCCAAAACCCAGCTTCCGCCCAACCCCAAAACTCAGAGTGCAGCACCCTGCCAGCTAAAGAGGGATGCCATCGCAATAGTCCAGGCGGGAGCCGCTGGGGCAGTGGCTTCCGATCCCGCCAATCCCGTCATAAGCCCTACCCTGCAGCCCGAAGCCTGCCCGCCGCTAGCCCCCTTGATTGACTGGTACGCCCGGTTCCTCAACGGCCCGCAGGTCAAGGCGCTCACCCCAAAAGAGAAAGCCCGGCTTGCCGCCCGAAATCTTCTCGACCCCTTCAATGGGATTACCATCCTCGCCAACTCCGCCATTTTCGTGGGCGCCAACGCTCACTCCGCCTACGGCCCTGGAATGGCCGGCTTCGGACGAAACGTCGGTGTCAGCTTCACCCAGGACCTGACCGGCGAGTTCTTTGGCACCTTCCTCATCCCCTCTATCGTGCATCAGGACCCCCACTACCACCGCCTGCCTGATGCCGGCATAAAGCACAGAATCGCCCATGCCATCTACGAGGTTGTGTGGACCCAGGGCGACAACGGCAAAGGAATGCTGAATTACGCCAACCTGGTCGGCTTTGCCATCGACGACGCAATCGGCAATCTCTATGTCCCCGGCCAGCATACCGATCTGCCTTCCAGCGCATCCCGCTACGCCATTGGCCTCGCCACCGCCCCTATCGACAACTTCATCACCGAGTTCCTGCCCGACGTAGCCCGCCGCATCCATATCCGAGTCGTCCTCGTCCAGCGCATCATCAACCAGGTAGCCATCTCGAACAACACCGGACAATAGACCCAGCCGATTCCTGCAACTCACCAGCCATCAGCGGCTTACACCCCAGCCCCGTTCGCCGCCCCCCAATCCCCGTTCAGCCTGAAATTCCGCCGTTCACTGTCCAGGGTTTGGGTTGACCGGCCCATCCGGTTACCCTACAGATGAATTTTCAGCCTCCGGATTTCCTCCGGAAACTCCAGTACAGGGCCGGGCAGGCGCAGGCGCCGTCGGCTACTTCAATTGAGGAGACTGCACTAATTATGTCCAAAGCGATTAAATACGCCGAGAAAGCAGCCGTATACGCAGCCAAGGGAGCCTGGGTGGTTTTCGAGAAGCTGAACCGCATCAGCCCAAACGCAGCCTTCACTCCCAAATGGAGCGACAAGCCTCTCCTCAAGAGCTATCAGAAGGAAAAGCCGCCCCTCGGCTGGCCTCGCACAACCGACTCGCTCTGCCCCAAGTGCGTCCCCGAGATTCGCAAGCAGATCCTCGACGGCAAGCTGCCCCATGAAGTCCTCCTCAACGAGAAGGTCGGCGAAATCAAGGCTCAGATCATTGAGCGCGACGGCCAGATCCTCATGGTCAAGGACTGCCCCAAGCACGGCCACTTTGAAGACGTAATGTCCATCGACACCAAGTTCTTCAAGCACCTCGAAGAGAGCTTCCCCGGCCGCGACATGCGCGCCCACGGCAAGGGTGACGAGGAACTCCACCACCACGGCACGTCAACTGTCACACACGGCCGCGGATCAGTTCTGACCATCGACCTCACCAACCGCTGCAACATGATGTGCGATCCCTGCTTCATGGACGCCAACCAGGTTGGCTTCGTCCACGAACTCACCTGGGACGAAATCAAGACCATGCTCGACAACGCCATCACCGTCAAGCCCAAGCGGCAGATGAGCGTCCAGTTCTCCGGCGGCGAGCCCACTCTCTCGCCCTACTTCCTTGACGCCGTTGCCTACTCGCGCAAGGTTGGCTACAACAGTGTCCAGGCAGCTTCAAACGGCATCGAATTCGCCAAGAGCAAGGAACTCTGCCGCGCCGCCGCCGAAGCCGGACTCCGCTACGTCTATTTGCAATTTGACGGCATCGGCAATGCGGCCAACTCGCACCGCAAGGTTGGCAACCTGTTTGACGTCAAGCTCCAGGCCATCAACAACCTTCACGAAGCCGGCGTTGAAATCGTTCCCGTCACCACCATCATCAACGGCATCAACAACGAGCAGGTTGGCAACATCATCAAGTTCGCTCTCGACAACCCCAGAAAAATCAGCTTCCTCAGCTTCCAGCCCGTCAGCTTCACTGGCCGCGACGAGGACATCACCGACGAGCGTCGCATCGCCCAGCGTTACACCCTCTCCCACATGGCCCACGACGTAAAGGCCCAGTGCGGCATCGGCGAGCCTGAGCGTGACTGGTTCCCCATCAGCTTCATGAGCACATTCTCTGACTGGGCCGATCTGATCCACGGGCCCACAGCCGAGTGGGGCCAGCTCTCCTGCGGCTGCCATCCCAACTGCGGAATTGGAATGGCTTTGATGATCGACAAGGAAACCAAGGAGTCAGCTCCCGTCACCGCTTTCCTCGACATGGGCCAGGTAGCCAAGGATCTGGCCAAGGTCAACGACGCGGCTCGCGGCAAGTGGCTCTCGGTCATCGGCCTGGCCCTTGCGCTCATGCGCAATTACGATCCCTTCCAGTCCCCCACCCACTTCAAGATCACCGACATGATGAAGAAGATGGACAAGACCTTCAACGCCACCGGCAAGAACTACGGCAGCGTCAAAGGCGACCGCACCATCGAAGACATCAAGCTCCGCCGCCAGGACCGCTGGAACTTCCTCTTCATCGCCGGCATGTGGTTCCAGGACCTGTTCAACTACGACTTCCGCCGCACCGAGCAGTGCATCATTCCTTACGCCACCCAGGAAGGCGAAATCAGCTTCTGCGCCTACAACACCGGCGTCGGCTGGCGCAACATCATCGAGAAAATGCACATGACCGCCACCCTCACCAAGTGGTATGAGGAGCACGGCCGCCACGAAATCTTCGCCGGCGGCAAAAAGGTCAGCATGACGAACGTTGGTCACGACCTCGCTCTCAACATGGAGCACGTCAACTCCGAGGCCAACCACACGCTCGATAACCTCGGTATCGCAAAGAACTCCCGCGAAGAAAAGCTCCGCGCCCGCGAAACCAAGATCAAGGAAGAAGCCGAGAACGCAAAGATGGCCAAGCTCTACCGCGAGCATGTCCTCGGTGAAAAGCCCGTCGAGGGCCTGGTTCGCCTCGACGCTATCGCCCCCGCCAAGCCCGTCCAGACCGGCGAGCCTGTAGCCGGCGACTGATTCTCTGCACCTTGGTTCTCTCCATAACAAAGGCCGCTCCCATCCGGAGCGGCCTTTGTGCATTAGAGGCTCGAATCGCGCTCTTTTCGAGATGTTAAGCCGGGTGCCCCATCCTTGAATCGTTCTTTGATTCAAGGGTGGGAGACCACGAACCTCGACCCGGAATCTCGGTTCTTCCGCAACCGCCGCTTGATCCCAGCCTGATCTTTGGTCATTCCAGCTCAGCAACCCTTTGCCGCCATCCAATCATCCCACTAGCCAGAAGTGGATGAATGAAAACCCATCTGGCGCTACGCTTTCTGTCATGGTCCATGATCACCATACTGCTCTGCGCCTGGCAACCGGGCGCTTCAGCGGCCCCCGTCCCCGTCCGCTTTACAAACGGAACCCTTCACGGCTTTCTCGAATTGCGCTCGGCAGAAGGCCACGTCCTCGCCGCAGGAGACCTCGTTCAGGTCGCCCATGGCAATCAGGTCACTTCGCGGTTACTCTTCACATTTAAAGACGGCTCAATCGACGATGAAACGACCGTCTTCTCGCAACACCGCAACTTCCAGCTCATCACCTACCGCCACATACAAAAAGGAACTTCATTCCCTCACCCCATCGATCTTTTGATCGACGCCCGCAGCGGCAAGGTTACGATCCACTCCACTGGAAAAGATGGCAACGATGAGGTCAAAACGGACCAACTTCACCTGCCGCCCGATCTCGCCAACGGAATGGTTTCCACCCTAATCCAGAACATCCCTCCTGGCACCTCGGAGACGAGAGTGTCAATTCTCGCGGCCACGCCCAAGCCGCGGTTCGTCACGCTGTCCATCTCTTCCCGTGGCGAGGAACCCTTCTCGCTGGCCGGTTCTCCTCGAAAGGCGATTCACTACGAGATCAGGATCGATCTCGGCGGAGTTGCCGGTATCGTTGCGCCCATGATTGGCAAGCAGCCGCCGAACATTCAGGTGTGGATTCTGGGCGGGCAAGCTCCCTCCTTCCTCAGAGAACAGGGCCCGCTCTATCCTGATGGCCCCATCACCAACATCGAATTAATCAGTCCCACTTGGGCGGACCTGCAACATCCCACCGATTAGTGTTCCCGTACCCAAAGCCTGTCCTGAGCTTCCCCTAGAATCCAAGCTGTCTGGACCCTGGTTGGCACGAGCTTGTTCCCATGTTGTTCGATAGATTCTTCTTGCAACCCTCCAGCACCCAGCGAGGCAATCTCTTCGGGATTAATTACCTTGGGACGGCCAACCAACAGGGCCGAATGGGAATCCTCTTGTATATGAAAACTAATTTTCAACTGTCTGCGCTAGTTCCGTTCTTTCTGGGAACCGCCCTTGTTTGCGCACCGGCTTCTGGATTCAGCCAACCATCCAACCCCAGCCAGGACAGCGGCGCAAAACAGGATATGAAGGACGCGGGACACGAAACGAAGAGCGCGGCCAAAGACACCGGCCACGCCATCAACCAGGGAACTGACAAGGCCTACCACTCGACAAAACACCAAACAAAGAAGGCCTACCACGCGACCAAACGTGGAACAGAGAAGGCCGTGGACAAAACAGAGAACACGACGAAGGGCGCGGTAAATGGCGCTAAGGAAGGCGCAAGGCAGCCGCAGTAATGGCCAGTTGGATCCCCGTTCAACCACGCTGCTGCGCTAACCACAAGGAGGGACGCCTTATCCCTGAGTCGCTTTTTTGACGCAAGGATTGCGAGACCGCGACCGAAGCCCCGTATGCATCAGCGATTTCCCGAGCCTCCGCACCTTGGGCCTCCACGCCTGTTCTGTTTTTCTCCCGCTCCCACCCAGGACTATGATTAAACTCATAGTCCCATTCAAGCGAGGAGATTCCTATGAGCGAGCACTCAACCTTCGGCGGCCATGGGCGCCGCGAATTCCTGAAAGCCAGCGGAGCCGTTACCGCCGCACTTCTGGCCCCGTCGGCCCTCGCGGCTGAGACTCAAGAGACCCTCCCCGGCCTTCCGTCGAACCCCGTAACCCCCACCGCCATGCCCACTCGCAACCTGGGCAAAACCGGCTACAAGGTCGGCATCTTCTCGCTAGGCGGCCAAGCTTCGTTGGAAAAGCCCAACAACGAAGCCGTAGCAGTCCCCATAATCGAGCGCGCCCTCGACCTCGGCGTCAACTACATCGATACCTCCTCCATCTACGGCGGCCCCGATCGCTGGAGCGAGCAATACGTGGGCAAGGTTATGGCCCACCGCCGCAACCAGGCCTTCCTCGCCACCAAGACCAAGGAACGCACTCGCGACGACTCCATGCGCATGATCGAGAAGTCTCTTCAGCTCCTCCAGACTGATCACGTCGACCTCTGGCAGTTGCACGACATCGGCACTCTCTTCGATGTGAATCAGGTATTCGCCAAGGGCGGCGCCATGGAAGCCCTCATCGAAATGAAAGACCAGAAGGTCGTGCGCCACCTCGGCCTCACCGGCCACTACCGCCCCGACGCGCTGATGGAAGGCATCCGCCGCTATCCCTTCGACACCGTACTCATGGCCATGAGCGCCGCCGATCCCCACCACTTCAGCTTCAACGAAGCGCTGCTGCCGCTAGCCGTTGAACGCCAGATGGGAATCATAGGCATGAAGGTCCCCGGCCGCGGCCGCCTGCTCTCCAACTGGACTCCGCAGCCGCTCGAAGTACAGGCAAAAATGTGGGAAGGCATGGTGCCCGCACCCACGCCCGGCACTCTCACCATGCGCGAAGCCATGTACTACACCCTCTCGCGCCCGGTGAGCACCATCATCATCGGCTGCGATTCCATCGCCCAGCTCGAAGAAAACGTGCACCACGCACGCGAGTTCACCCCGCTCAGCGATCCCCAGGTCGCGGCAATAGTAGCGCGCGCCGAGCCCGTCTCCAAGCCCTCGCTCTTCTTCCGCTTCTACGACCGCCCCTGAAGAATCTCTGAGCAGGCCGATGTTTTGAACGGTACGGGCTTCACAGGCTGCAGAAGAACTCGATCAGTTGAACGGCACGGGCTTCAGCCCGTACGTCAATTCAGAAAAATGAGCGCGGGCTTTAGCCCATGAGGGAATGCTCGTTCTGCAATGAGAACCTCCTCGACGAGTCGCAACATAGATCGCCTGCGCCCACGCGACCCTTACCCCTCAACCTTCAAATAAATTAGATAAATCTCATCCTGAATCGCAGCAAACGACCGCCGTGTGAGTGTGCCAGCCAACTGTCCAACCGCAACTCTCCCGCGATCTCCGTGTCTACACATCCACTGGCCCGTAAGCACGATCAAGGCCGAAGGGAGAATCCAACGTATGTACACGACAAAGGCAACATTCATTTTGGGCGCATTGCTTTCTGCGGGAACATTGCTCGCACAGGCGCCCGACCCCAACCAGGCACCCCCTGCGAATGCTCCGCAAGTCACGCAAACGCAGCCGGGCCGCCCGCATCGCACCATGGACCCCGCTAAACAGGCCGCGCATCTAGGCAAACGGCTCGGCCTCAGCAGCGATCAGGTGGCGCAGATTACGCCCATCT
>OBLW0100000169.1_pt1 | contig 53368 bp, 38 predicted proteins | sample 1520161 | NCBI WGS metagenome assembly OBLW01 (sample SAMEA3539309, study PRJEB22396) | soil metagenome | biome: tundra; feature: field; material: soil | place: USA | collected 2010-05 | depth 0.15 m
TGGCTTATTCCCAGCAGACGACGATTACCGTGCTGGCCACCACGGACATGCACGGCAACCTCTTTCCCGTCGATTACCTGACGGATAAACCGGCCGCGCGCGGTCTGGCGAAGGTGGCCACGTTGATCCGGGCCGCCGAAGCCGAGAACCCGAATCACCTGCTGATCGACTGTGGCGATACCATTCAGGGCACGCCGCTGGAGTACGCCTACCAGGACCTTGTGCGAACCGGATTGGGCCCGCTCGGCTTGAAGCCCGCCACGCCGCTGGAACACGACCCCATGATGCTGGCCATGAACCTTCTGGGCTACGACGCCATGGCGGTGGGGAACCACGAGTTCAATTTCGGGTTGAAGAACCTGAATAGAGCGCGGTCGGACGCCCATTTTCCGTGGCTCTCGGCGAACACCGCGGTCGCGCCCGGCGGCAAAGAGCGCCCTTTCGATGCCCACGTCGTGAAGACGGTTGGCGGCGTCAAGGTGGCCATCATCGGCATCACTACGCCCGCCATCCCCACCTGGGAGAAGCCCGAGAACATCGGGTCGTACCGCTTTTTGGCGCCCGTGGACGCTCTGAAGATGGCCGTGGCTGCGCTACGCGCCACCGAACATCCCGACTTGATCGTGGTGGCGGCGCACACCGGCCTGGGCCGCGACCTCGATACCGGCCGGCCGGAAAACCCGGAGGAGAACGCGACGTACGCCATGGCGGTGGGCGTCCCCGATGTGGATGCCATCGTGTTCGGCCACTCGCACAGCCAACTGGAGGGCAGATCGGTCGGCAAGGTTCTGCTGGTGCAGCCGAAGAACTGGGCAATTTCGCTGGCCCGTCTGGATTTCACGATGGAACGGAAGCCGGGCGGCGGCTGGAGCGTAGTGAAGAAGACGAGCCGCCTGATTCCCGTGACCGCGGCCACGGCGGCCGCGGAAGACATTCTGGCTATCGGGAAACCCTATCAGGAGCTTGCGGAACGTTACCTGGACACGCCGGTGGCCGCTTCACCGGTCCCGCTGAGCGCGGCGCTGGGGCGTGTGGAGGACACCGCCATCGTGGATGCCGTGCAAGAGGTGCAGCTCTACTATTCCAAGGCCGATGTATCGTTCGCGGCCCTTTTCAACCCGGCTGTTCGCGTGCCGCAAGGCCAGGCGACCGTACGGCAGATTGCGGCGCTCTATCCTTACGATAACGACCTGTATGCCGTCGAGGGAGACGGCAAGATGGTGAAAGACGCGCTGGAGAACGCTGCGCGATTCTACCTGTCTTGCGAGGGCGCGCGCTGTTCCCAACTGCCGCTGACCGATCGGAGCGTGGCGGGGTTTAACTACGACATGGCGCAGGGGGTGGAGTACGAGATCGACCTGACCCGGCCGGTGGGCGACCGCATACGCAATCTGCGCTGGCATGGGGCGCCGCTCGCGCCGGACCAGAAGCTTCGCATCGCGGTCAACAATTACCGCGCGGCCGGCAGCGCCGGGTATTCCATGTTCGCAAGGGCCAAAGTGGTCTGGCGGGGCCAGGAAGAAATCCGCGACATGATCGTACGCTACTACACGGACAAGAAGAAGCTCTCGGCCGCCGTCGACAACCACTGGCGCCTGATTCCCGACGAAGCACGGCAGACTTTAGAAAAAGAGGCGCAAGCCGCAAGGCCTCCGTTGCAGTGAGTGAGTGGGACTACTTACCTACCACCAGCACGTGGAAGCTATCGGGTAGGGCTGGCACTCTGCCGCGGCCGGGTTGCGCGCCGGCGGCCGGCGCCGGGTACTCCGCTGCCAATAGGTAGACCCGGTGCGTTTTCAGGTCTACCGTCATGGTGCGGGCGCCGCGCTCGGTGGGGACCGTGTCAATCGTGTCGTACTTACCGTTGACCAGGCCCACAATGCTCAGGTTCGCATCGCTGCCGTTGGAGCTGAAAGCATAACCGGTATCCGGGTCGAACCCCGCGGCATCGGGACCTTGGCCAATCTTAGGCGTGGCGATCACCTTAAACGTGGGAATGTCGGTAACCGCCATGGTCCCGTCGCAAACGGAGAAGAGCTTCTTGCCTTTGGTGTCGATGGCTAGGCCGGATGGGCCCTCGCACGGCAGGATGGAAACCCGGCGAGTGACCGACGGTTTGGCGCCGGCGGCATCGATTTCGACCACTTCGCTCTTGTCTTCGAGGTTGTTATACAGTTTTCCGGCGCCATCCGCCGCGCAAAACTCCGGCTTGCCGTTGAGCGCGACGGTCGCCACCACTTCCCCCGTCTTGGCGTTCAGCACGGAGGAGTCGTTGGAGCGGCCATTGAAGGTGAAGACGCGCTGGGTCTTCGGCTCGTAACAAATGGCGTCCGGATTCTGGCCGACCGCCGGCTCGCCGCTCTTGGCCAGCGTCTTCAGGTCGAAGATGGTCACGCTGTTGGACTGGCCATTGCTGATGAACCCCTTGCCAAGGTCCGCCGCGATGGCGATTCCATGAACGCCGTGCAGATCCGGGATGGTCCCCACGACTTTGACGGCGTCGACGTCCACCACCTCGACGCTGGTCCCGTGCGACACGTAAAGACGGCGGGCGGCGTTATCCATGCTGCAGTAGTCCCAACTGCCCGCGCCGCCGATTTTGATCTTGTTGAGAACCTTGTAGCCGGTCGCGGCGAACGTCGCGGCGGCCAGGAAAACGACTGTCAGAAGCTTCTTCATTCCGTTACTCCTTGATTGTTAGCCTGCCGGCCTCCCAGGTAATAGCGAACGGCCGGCGTCACCACCAGCGAAAGAACCATCGAAGCGAGGATTCCTCCGATCACCGCGATGGCCAAAGGTTGCAGCATCTGCGAGCCGGCGCCCCACGCGAGCGCCAGCGGAATCATGCCGGCCACGGTGGCCAGCGCGGTCATCAGGATGGGGCGCAGGCGGCGCTCACCGGCGCGAATCATGGCCTCTTCGGGCGGAAGTCCCTCCGCCCGGTATTTCTGGTCGGCGTCCAGCAGCAAAATGCCGTTCTTGGCCACGATGCCGATCACCATGATCAGCCCCATGAAAGAAGCCAAGTTGAACGTCTTGCCGGTGATGAGCAAACCGGCGAACACGCCACACGTGGAAAGCAGCGCGGAACAGAGCACCGCGATGGGGGCGGCGAAATTAGCGAACTCGAACAGCAGCACGGTGAACACCAGCACAATCGCCAGGATGAGCACGAAGGCGAGGTCCTTGAACGACCGCTGTTGTTCCTGGTACCCGCCGCCGAATTCCACGCGGATGGAGGGCGGCAAGTTCAAGCCCGCCAGGGTTTCCTTCACCGCCGCGATTCCCGCTCCCAGGTTCACATTTTCCAGGCGGCCGGTGACGGTCACCAGGCGCTGGAGGTTGTCGCGCCGGATCTCGGTCTGGCCGGGGATGTCGGTGACGCTGGCCAGGCTCCCAATGGTCGCGGTCTTGCCCGTACCGCTGATCAGCAGGGTATTGCGGATGTCGTCCAGAGTCGCGCGGGTCCGCTCGGGAAAGCGCACGCGGATGGTGTAGACGCGGTCGTTGACCACCACGGGGGTCGCCGCGGGCTCGCCTTGGAGGATAGCGCTGGCATCCAACTCGATTTCTTGCGGCGTGAACCCGGCGCGGGCGCTGGCCACGGGATCGACCTGGAAGACGCTGGCAGGCCCGCTGATGGTGTTCTCGATGCCATCCAGCACGTCCACCACGCCGGGGATCTTCTTGATGGCGTCGCCCACGCGAGTGGCCCAGTCGCGCAGCACGTCGGGATCCTCGCAGAAGAGCTTGATGGCGATGGGCTCGGGCTCGTTGGAGAGGTCTCCGATTTCGTCCTCGAGCTTCTGCACCAGCTCGATGTCCATGATTGGCTCGGCCTTCGTCACGCGCGCGCGTACGTCATCCATGACCTCTTCGGTGGTGCGCTTGCGATTGTCCTTCAGACGGACGGAAATGTCGCCGCGGTTGGCCTCGGTGACCGCCGCCAGGCCCAGTTCCAGGCCCGTTCGCCGCGAAGTGGTTTCCACTTCCGGCACCTGGCTGAGGACGCGCTCAATGTGGGAAAGCATGCGGTTGGTTTCCGCGAGCGAAGACCCGGCGGGCGTAAAGTAGTCCACGATGAAGCCGCCCTCGTCGAGGGTTGGCAGCAGATCCGATCCAATCCTGACGTAGCAGAAGTACGAGCCGGCCACCAGGGCGATGCTGGCGAGTCCCAGCAACAGGGGGTGCTTCATGGCGCCGCGCAGCACACGTTCATAAAGGCGCATGAGCCCGCGCGGCACGCTGCTTTCCACAGCCCGGCCCGTATGCTGTTTGCGGATGAAGTAATGGCTGAGCGTGGGGGTCCAGGTGAGCGCCAGCATCAGGGAGGTCAGCAGCGCGGCGCCCACGGTGAATGCCAGCGCGCGGAAAAACACGCCCGTCACGCCGGCGATGGCGACCAGCGGAATAAACACCACGATGGGGGTGACCGTAGAGCCGACCAGCGGCACGCGGATCTCCTGAATGGCGCTGCGGATCGCCTGGGCGCGCGACTGGCCCGAATCGCGGTGCGTGACAATGTTCTCCACCACCACAATGGCGTCGTCAATCACCAGACCGACGGCGGCCGCCAGACCGCCCAGGGTCATCAGGTCGAAGTTCTCGTGCGCCAGGCGCAGCGCGATGAAGGTGACCGCGATGGTGGCGGGAATGACCAGGCCGGCCACCAGGGACGTGCCCCAGTCGCGCAGGAACAGCACCATGATGAGCGAGGCGAGCACCAGGCCGATGAGGACCGCATCGCGCACGCTGGCGATAGAGGCGGACACGATGTCGGACTGGTCATAGAAGGAACGCAGGTCCACGCCTCGCGGCAGCGATTGTTGCAGGCGCGCGATCTCGGCGTGAACGGCATTGGCCACATCTACGGTATTGCTATCCGGCTGGCGGTTGATGTTGAGGAGGACAGCGGGCTTGCGATTGGCGGTGACGATGGTGTAGACGGGCTGAATCGAAGGACCTACCGTGCCGATGTCGCCGATGCGGATGGGCGCGCCGGCGGGAGTGGTCTTGACGACAATATCCGAGATCTCTGCGGGCGTTTTGACCTGCCCGGTCACCAGGCTGAGGATGAGCTCGTGATTCGCCTCGATCAGGCCGGGGGAATCGATCAGATTGCTGCGGCCTATGGCGTCGAGAATATCGGGCACCGTGACGGCGGCCCGGACGAGCTTGGACGGGTCGGGCTGCACTTGGAACTCGGGGATCTGGTCCCCCTGAACGACCACGGTCGAAACGCCCTTGGCGCGATTCAGCCGGGGCTTCATCACGTAGTTGGCGAATTCCCACAATTGGGTTTGCGGCACGGTGTCCGATGTGAGGCTGTAGCCCATGATCGGAAACGCGGCGAACGTCATCCGGTTGGCCCGGATCTGGACGGTGGACGGCAGGCTGGCCTGGACGCGCGCCAGAGCGGCGTTGACCAGTTGCAGCGTGAGATTCATGTCCACGTTCCACTGGAAGAACAAGTTGATCTCGGCGTCGCCGCGGCTGGTGATGGAATAGACCCGGTCCAGGCCCTGCACCGTGTTGACGGCTTCTTCGATGGGCCGGGTCACGGTGACCAGCATCTGATCGATGGGCATGACGCCGTTGTCGACGCCCAGCACAATGCGCGGGAAGTTGGTTTCCGGGAAGACCGCCACGGGAATGCTGAAGGCCACATAGATCCCGACAACGATTAAGGTGAGAATGACGAAAATGACCGGCTTGCCGAAGCGGTCCGTCCAATGGCGCTCTTCGGTCCCGGGGGGCGGAGGCGTCGCGAGATCGCTCATGGCTCGTCGCTTTCCTCCGGAGCGGTGAGGACCTTCACCTTGGCCTTATCTTCCACGCCCAAGCCGCCTACGATGACCACCGACTCCCCTGGCTTGACGCCGTTGAGAAGTTGGACTTTGTCGCCCTCGCGGATTCCCAGATCGACTTTGCGGAGATGCGCGACGGAATCCGAGGAGACCACCAATACCGCCGTGCCGCCCTCCTCTCCCGGCAGAATGGCCGCCACCGGCACGACCATGGCGTTGGCGGCTTCCCCGGTGACCACTCCGACGTGGACGCTGGCGCCCGGCTTCAGGCGTCCGCCGGGATTATCCGCCTGGACCCAAACCTGTACGGTGGTGCTGGCCGGGTCGGTGGCGGGGCTCACCACGGTGACTTTCCCCTCCACCTTCTCTCCGGTATCGGTCATGGTGATCGTAGCGGGCTGGCCGGCCTTGACCGGCGCGGCCAGCGCCTGCGCGATGTTCACCCGCGCCACCACGCGGCTGGTGTCCATCACCGTAAGAAGCGGCGTGGTGGGACTGGCCATCTCTCCGGCCCATAGCGGGCGGTCCGCGATCACGCCGCCGATGGGGCTGTAGATCTTCGAGTAGCTGAGTTGCACATCCAGGTTCTGCCGGTGGGCCTCGGCGGCGCTCACTTGCGCCGTGGCGGTCTTGAGCTGCTCTTCCTTGGCGACGGCCTGCAGCGCTCTCAGATGTTCCTGCGAAGCGAGGTAATCCCGGTTGGCCTGCGCATAACTTACCTGGGCCTCGTCCACCTGCCGCCGCGCCAACGCGCCGTCCTTGAACAACTGCTGGCGCGCATCCAACAGGCTCTTGGCGGCTTCCGCGGCCGCCCGGTCGGCGTCCACATCGGTCTGCGCCTTGACAATGGACTCGGGAATGGAGGCGCCGGATGTGGACCGAAGGTTGGATTCCGCCTGCAGCACCGCCCCCTGGCCCTCCGCCACCTGGGCGGTCAGGTCGCGATTCTCCAGCTCGGCCAGAAGCTGGCCTTGCTTCACGTGGTCGCCGCGGTTCACATAGAACTTCTGGACGGGCGCGGAGATTTTAGGCATCACGCTGGCCTGGTCGTAGGGGTAGAGTGTGCCGTCGCCGCCGACCACATTGTGGATGGTAGCCTGCGTCACGGCGGTCACCTGGACCGGGGCGGGCTGCAAGGTTTCCGTTTTCTCCGTCTTCGAGCAAGCGGAAGCCAGGAGGGCGGCGGCAATCAGAACGCCGAAGAGCGGGTCCAGGGGGACCCGCGCAGACCAGGGGGTCTGCCCCACATGGTTCCTTGTCATGATTTGCATTGGCTAAAACGCCCCCGTGAGTGTTTGAAGATTCGCCAGCGCCACGCGGGACCGCACCAAGCCGTCGTCGTACTCGTTGCGCGCGTCCGCCAGCGTCGATTGCGCTTCCACCACCTCAAGCGCGGTGGCCTCGCCGGCCTGGTATTGCTCCAAAGTTAGCTTTAGGCTGTCGCTCGATAGTTCCATGGAGCGGCGCAGCGAGGCGATCTGAAGGCCGGCGATGTCGGCTTCGCGGTAAAAGGAATTCAGGTCCGCGAGAAGCTCGCGCTGGGTGAAGCTGAGATCGTTCCTGGCCTGCCGGAGACCCAATTCCGCCTGCCTGATCCGGCTGCTTGCGGCTCCGCTAGTCCACAGCGGGATGGTCAACTGGGCCTGCGCCGCCGAGCCGTAATTTCGGAGGCCCTCGGGGGTGTGGAGCGCGAATTGATTGGCGTTGAGGCCGAAGAAGTAGTCGAAGGAGACCGACGGCAGCCTGGCAGCGCGGGCCGCTTTGAGGTCCCAATTCTGCATTTCCAGGGTGGCCTGGGCAGCGCGGATATCGGGGTTGTTATTGGCGGCCATCGTCTGGATCTCGGGGAAGCCGGGCAGAATGCGGGCGGTCTCCAGGTCGTCCTCCACCGCGAAGTCCTGGCGGAAATCCGGAAACAGCAGAATGGAGAATTCCAGCCTGGCTTTGTCCAGCGTGAGCTGCGCCTCCTGGGTTTCACGCTGGCGCTGTTCCACCCCGATCTGGGCCTTCACCACGTCGGCATGCGCCACCTCGCCACCCTTTTCCTGCTTCTGGGTGATATCGAGGAATTGCTGCGCCTCGCGAAGGGTCTGTTGGGCGTTGGCGAGCTTGCGGCCGGCGGAAGCCATCCCGTAGAAATCCGCCACCACGGTGGCCACCAGTCCGCGAGCCGCAATCTCCAACTTGGCGTGCGCCAACGCTTCGGCCACCTGGGCCTTGCGATATCCGGCGAACTTCTCAGGCGCGTAGATATCTCCGTGTACGATGGCCTGATTGTTGTACACACGCACGCCGTCGTTGGAGACGAACACTCCGGAGGGCGCTCCATTGGGCTGCGTATAGATGAACTGGTTGAACGAGCTGGCGTTGGGCAAAAGCGCGGCCTTCGCCTGCACCGTATCCTCGCGGGCCAGCAGCGCGTCGATGCTCGCGCGGAGGACCTCGGGGCTATTGGCGCGTGCCCGGGCCAGAGCGTCTTCCAGAGTCAGGCGCAGAGTGGCATTGGGCGGCGTGGGGGGCGGGTTCTGCGCAAACGCGGCGCCTTGGCACAGGGCCAAGCCTAGCCCCAGTATCGGCAGAGTGGAAGACATGCGGAAAAGTCCAGTATAGAATCCGGGAAATGAACGCACAATGAATCAGCGTGGCAAAGTCACAGTGAATGCGCTGCCGGCCCCCGGTTGGCTGGCAAGCTCCACCGCGCCATGGTGCGCCTCCGCGACCCACTTCACAATCGACAAACCCAGGCCAAAGCCGCCATCCTGCCGCGAGCGCGCCTCATCGGCGCGGTAGAAGCGCTCGAAGACGTGCGGCGCCGCCTCCGGAGCGATGCCTCTCCCATTATCGGCTATTCCGATTCGCACATCCGAAAGGTCAACTTCCAGAGTGGCGACGATCTTCCCTCCGGGCGGCGTGTAGCGGATAGCGTTATCGAGCAGGTTCATCACCAGGCGGCGGAGCAGTTCCTCGTCGCCGCGGAATGGGGCGTCGCCGGCGCACCGGCACTCCAGTTCGATACGCCGCGCGCCCGCTATGGCCTGCGCGGAGCGGCAGCACTCGGCCAGCAAATCGTTCAAGTAGAAATCCTGCACTTGCAGCGTCACGTGGCCGCTGTCGGCGCGCGCCAGGTTCAGCAGGTCGTCCACCAGGCGGGAGAGGCGGCGGGATTCGTCCAGGATGATGGCCAGCGATTCCCGGTAGGAAGCGCCGCTGCGGTCCTGCGCCAGCGCCACGTCGGCTTCGCCGCGAATCACCGAAAGCGGCGTGCGCAGCTCATGCGAGGCGTCGGCCACGAAGCGCCGCATGGTTTCGAAGGATTGATCGAGGCGCGCCAGCAGTTCGTTGAAGGAGGCGGAAAGCACGATCAGCTCGTTGGCGGCGTTGCCGATTTCGAGACGCCGGTGCAGGCTGATGCCACTGATCTCGCGGGCCTGGACGGCCATCCAGCCGAGAGGCGCAAGGCCGCGGGTGGTCAGCAGGTAGCCGCCCAGACCCGCGATCCCCAGCAGCAATGGAAGCGCGATGAAAATGACGCGGCGCACTACCCGTAATTCGGCGACGATAGGGTCGAGCGGCGCCAGCGCGACCACCAGGACCTCACGTCCCCCGGCCGGGACCGGAACCCTGCGCACCATGGCGCGAGCTCCGGACTGGCCATAGCGAGGCAGTTCCTCCACCACCCCATCCTCGGGCGGATGGGCGACCAGCCCGGCGATGGACCCGGTTTCGCGCAGCCTCGACGGGTCGCTGGCCGCGAGCAAAACGCCATCCGCAACCACCGCCACCAGCGAGTCGCGCACGCGCATTCCCGAGGCTGTTTCGGCGGCCGCCGTGGGCACGTCTCCCTTGGCCTCCTCCAGTTCGTCCGCGAACATGCCCGCCGCGGTTTCGATTTCCGAGCGCAGGGATTCATCCAGGCGGTCCCGCAGGGCGCTCGCCAACATACCGTAAAGGAAGACGCCGAACAGGACAAATAGCAGCGAAAAGAGCGCCAGGTACCACGCCGTGAGACGCACGTGCAAGCTGCTACTCATCGCCCGGCTCCGTCGCGGCGCTCAGAAGATACCCCTCGCCGCGCCGCGTGTGAATCAGCCGCCGTCCGGCCCCCGCGTCGAGCTTGGCGCGTAAGCGCTTGACGTACACGTCGATCACGTTGGAGAAGGCGTCGAAGCTTTCGTCCCAGACATGCTCGGCGATCCGTTCGCGCCCTACCACGCGCCCCTGGTTCAGGACCAGAAACTCGAGCAGGGCATATTCCTTGGCGGTGAGGCTGACGGGTTTGCCGCCGCGCGCGACGGCATGGCTGGCGGTGTCGAGCGTGAGGTCGTCCACGCGAATCGACGCCGGCCGCACCTCGCGCGGGCGCCGCAGCAGGGCCCGCAACCGCGCCAGGAGTTCCTTGAAATCGAACGGTTTCGTCAGATAGTCGTCGGCCCCGGAGTCCAGTCCCGCGACCCGGTCGTCGACTGCGTCGCGGGCCGTGAGCATCAGGATAGGAGAGCGGAACCCGGCCCCGCGCAGTTCCCGGCACACGGCGTGTCCATCCTTCACCGGCAGCATGACATCGAGAATCACCAGGTCGTATTCGTTGACCGCGGCCAGGTACACTGCCTGCCCGCCATCGCCCGCGACATCGACCGCATAAGCCTGCTCGCGCAGCCCTTTGGCGATGAAGCCGGCGACCCGGGATTCGTCCTCGACCAGCAGAATGCGCACGCTGCTTTTATTGTGCGGGATGAGAGATGAAAGGACAATGAATGGGAGCGGGCGGAGGCCCTCATAGGCGATCTGTCTGACTGTGGAGTATAATGTGTAGTGGGTTCCACATATGCAGACGATTCAGGTTGTACTCGATGTGAAGCTGTTGCATGCGGCGGACAGGGTGGCGCACCGCACGAAGGTGAATCGCTCCGCGCTTATTCGCGATGCCCTCCGTGAGCACCTGAGAAGACTTGCGATCCGCGAATTGGAGGAGCGCGACCGAAAGGGCTACGAAGCGCGGCCTCAGGCAGACGATGAGGTGGGCGCCTGGCAATCGGAGGCCGTGTGGCCAACGGAGTAGCCAGGGGAGACGTCCGTCTTTACCAGTTTGCGCCACCGGACAAGCGGCGGCCAGTGGTCGTTCTCACGCGCGATACCGCCATCGGCTACTTATCGTCCGTCACCGTCGCGCCGATCACGTCTACCATTCGCGGCGTGCCCTCTGAAGTATTGCTCGGCGAGGACGACGGCATGAAGGGTCCCTGCGTGGTCAACCTGCACAACGCGGTCACCGTATCGCGCCAGCGCCTGGGAAAACGGGTGGTGCGGCTCGGCCCGGGGCGAATGCGCGAGGTTTGCGCGGCCCTGAGCTTTTCGCTAGGCTGCGATTAGGCGCGGTAGGGTCGGGCATGCTCGCCCCTGTCTGGCCCACGCCCCCCGACCCAGTTGCTTTCGTGCTCTTCCCCAGATACTTCCAGGCGCCGCACGTCGCCCGTTTCGCCGTCGTAGCGGCGGTTCGGGCTATAATCGTGCTTGAGGCGCTTAACGTGGCCAACCGCAAGGGCGACGGTAGAACGGGCAGATTGATCGGTCGATTCGTCGTCTCCGATCCCGCCATCTGCCATGGCCAGCCGACATTCCGGGGAACCCGGATTCTGGTGGCCGATGTCTTGGAGCAGGTAGCTGCCGGCATTGCCTGGGAGACGATCGTCGAAGAGTGGCGCGGCGACGTGCCTTCGGAGGCCATTGCGGAAGCGGTTCGACTTGCGCGCCAAGCGTTTCGCGATCATTCCGCCGAGTACGCCGCGGCGGAATACGTGCTCGAACGAGCCCGGGCTTGATCATCCTAGATGAGAATGTCCTCGATGGACAGCGCCTTTTGCTAGAAGCGTCGCGGATGGCAGTGCGACAAATCGGAGTGGACATCGGGCGTAAGGGCTTAAAGGACGAGGGGATCATTGTTCTGTTGCGGCAGCAGCGCAATGCCACGTTCTTCACGCGCGATGCAGGTTTCTACAGGCCGATTCTCCGGCATCGAAGCTACTGTCTGGTTGTGGCGAGCGTGGGGCAGTATGAAGTGGCCACGTTTATTCGCCGCTTTCTACGCCATCCGGATTTCGATACGAACCTGAAGCGCGTGGGCAGCGTCGTTCGGGTTTCGTCCGCCGGAATCGCTCGATGGCGGCTGCGGTTTCAGAAGGAAGCTCATTTCGGCTGGAGTCGGGCGAGATAGCGGCGGGCAGGCGCGCACTACAGGCACGGACCCACGAACGACGCGGGCAACCCCCGCCCCACTTGCCTTCCATGTTCTTCCCTGGTGCGCAGGCTATTCCGGTCGATGGCGCGGTCGACCGCCAGGATGCCGTCCAGGTGGTCCATCTCGTGTTGCAGAAGCTCCGAAAACGGGCCGGATGATTCCAGGCGCCGCACGTCGCCGGTTTCGCCTTCGTAGCGGATGCGTACGGTCGCGAAGCGCTTCACCTGGACCAGCAGGTTCGGAAAAGAGAAGCAATCGTTCCACAGCCGGAACTTGTCTTCGCTTTGGAATTCGAAGGCCGGATTCCGCAGGCGCCAGGCGTTGCCGTCCAGTTCGATATATATTAGTCGTTTCGGTTCGCCGATTTGCACCGCGGAGATGCCGCGGCCGAAGCCGTGCGTGCGGCGGAATTCATGCAGGGTGGCACGGAGGTCGTCGAATAACGCGCCCGCTTCCTCCGGCGATGGGACTGGCGCGGAAATAGCCCGAAGGAGCGGGTCTCCCAATTGAATTATCCGGCGGACGGGCATACACACGAAGATATCAGGCCAGGCGGGGCGGCAGCGGTAGCCCCCGCGCGCAAGCGCAAGGACCCGCTGCGGCTGGCGATCCGGGTGACCGTATTCGTGGTGGTCTTTTACGGCCTTGGCTGGTTTGTCCTGGACCCGCTGCTTCGCTGGCTGGCGGGAAACCTGGCCGGACCGACCGTGGCGGTCCTCATTTCGGCGGTGTTCACGACGTGGCTGTCGCTGCGGATCTATGAAGACATTCCGGTCCTGGCGGTCGGGCTGTGGTGGAACCGGTCCTCGGCGCGGAACCTGAAACTGGGCTTGCTGGGCGGCATCGGCGGGGCGACGGTGGCGCTGGTTCCACCGCTGTTGACGGGCGCGGCGCATATCGTTGGAAATCATGCTCCCGACTACGGGGCCATCGTGTTTTCGGCGGTCTGCGTAGCCGCCGGATCGGTGGGTGAGGAGTTGTTTTTCCGCGGATACGGGTTTCAACTCCTGATGGCCAACTGGGGACCGTGGGCCGCGATTTTGCCCGTGGGCGTGGTTTTCGGGTGGATGCACAGCGCCAATCCGGACGCCAGCCCTCTGGGCTTGATCAACACCGCCGGCTTCGGAGTTCTGTTCGGATACGCATTCCTTCGCAGCCGTGATCTTTGGCTCCCCATCGGGCTGCATTTTGGCTGGAACTTTACATTACCGCTATTTGGCGCCAACCTCAGCGGGATTACAATGTTTAAGGAGATTACCGGTCATGAGATGGTGTGGCGCGCCGGCGTGCTGTGGAGCGGCGGGGGGTACGGCCCGGAAGCCAGCATCCTGACTTCCGTTGTGCTGATCCCCTTGTTTGTGTACATATGGAAGGCTCCGATCCGCCGGCAAACCTCGCCGCTCACCGACCCGCCCGGGGAGAGTGCGATATGCGAGCCTTCGCCGCCCTTGCAATCCTGAGTCTGCTGCCGGGCGTGTGCCTGGCGGGAAACAAACTGACTTTCGACGACCGCGTGGAACTCACCCGCGGCCTCATGGCGGAGTACGCCGTCACCAAAGCCGCGCTTCCGCGCTCCAGGACGGCTCTCGCGTTCGACGTTGGCAGCGGAATCGACCGGAACCAATGGGCCAAACTCGCTCAGGAGAACGGCCCAGCGGCGCGCGCGGGCGCCACGGTCCAGGTGACCAAGGTCGAGATCGGCGAAGACAAGATTGTGCTCCAGATCGACGGCGGATACAATGGCGGCCGGAAGTGGTACCGGAACGCGACCGTCGCCGCCGGACCGAGCACCATGCCGGACCAGACTCGAATCGGCGATGGGGTCGACGACACCGCGCCGTATGGCACCTCCATCGCGATTCTCTTTCATAAGCCCCTGGAGCCGATCAAGGCCGCGGACATCAAGAAGATGCTGGCGCCGGTCCTGGACTTCGACAAACACAGCGTCACGGAAATCTATTCCGAAACGCTCTCGCCCGAAGTTCGGGCCGCTTTGAAGACCAGGCGCGCTCTGGTGGGAATGAACCGCGAGCAGGTGACACTGGCGTTGGGCCGCCCCGAGCACAAGGAGCGCCAGACTAAGAACGGCGTGGAATTGGAAGATTGGGTTTACGGGGAAGCTCCGGGCAAGTTCACTTTTGTCACGTTCAAGGGTGACAAGGCCATTGCGGTGAAAGAGGAGTACGCCGGTTTGGGCACCCAATTGAGCGACCCTACGCCGCCGCAATAGAGGCCCGTCTGACGTCGTCCAGCAGAATCTCCATATCCCGCTCGGTGGTCCGGTAGTTCAGGACGCACCCGCGCAGCGCGAACTTGCCGCCGATCCGCGCGTTCGAAAGATAACTGCCGCCGCCGCGTTGCAGGTTCACCAGAATGCGCTCGTTGAGGGCATCCAGGTCGCCCGCGAACCCGGGCGGAGCGTGGCGAAAGCAGAAGACGGAAAGCTCCACCGGCGCGAGCATTTCGAAATCGGCGCTGCCGCAGACCAGTTTCTCAAAGCGTTTCGCGCAGGCCATGTTCCGCTCGATGGCCTGGCCCAGCCGCCGCGCTCCGGCGTACTTCAACAGCAACCACAAATCCAGGGCGCGGAAAGGGCGCGAGAGCTCGGGGCCGTAGTCCCAGAATGCGAACGCTTCGTCGCGCTCCAGGCCGATCACGCGGGTGTACTCGGCGTCCTGGCTGAAGGCCGCGCGCGCTGTCGCCGGGTCCCTGAACAGCACACAGCCGCAGCCTACGGGCAGGTACAGCCACTTGTGGGGGTCGAGCGTCACCGAATCGGCCTCGCCGATGTGCTCGAAGAACCGCCGTCCCGATGGCGCCAAGGCCGCAAAGCCCCCGTAAGCGGCGTCCACATGCAGCCAGAGACCAAGGCGGCGCGCCACTTCGGCTACCTCTGCGAGGGGATCCACCGCGCCGCTTGCGGTGGTCCCCAGATTCGCCACCACGCACAGCGGAAGATGACCGGCGGCTAAGTCGGCGCATACCAGGCGCTCCAAGTCGGCGACGTTCATCCGGAGACCTTCGCCGGTCTTCACGGTCCGTACGTTTTCTTCCCCCATCCCGAGCATCCCGGCAGCCTTACGTATGGAGTAATGGCCTTCCTCGGAGACATATACGCACAATCGCTTACCGGCGGCGCCCACGCCCTTTCGCACTACGGCCGGAATGCCGGCGCTTCGCGCCGCGGCGAGGGCCGCGAAATTGGCCATCGATCCGCCGCTGACCAGCAGGCCAGCGGCGCCGGCGGGATAGCCCAGCATCTCCTTCAACCAGTCGATCGCCAGGCGCTCCAGTTCGGTCCCGGCGGGCGCCGATCGCCAGCAGGTGACGTTGGCGTTCAGGGCGGCCTCTACCATGCTGCCCACGGCCGCCACCGGAGCGGCCGGCGAGGAGACGTAACCGAAGCAACGGGGGTGGCCGTTGTGCCGGCTGAAACGAAGGATGACGTCGCGCACCGTGGCCAGCAGCGTATCGAAATCCACGCCCTCCTGGGGCAGCGGCTCCCGAATGGCTTCGCGGATGGCCGCCGCGGTGGAGGCTTCGATGACCGCCCGTTCCGGCAGCGACTCGTAGTAGGAAGCGATCAGGCAGGTGGCAGCCAAACCAATGGCGCGGATCTCCTCCGCGGGCATGTCGAGTCTGTCATCGGTGGCCATTCAGACTAGAAGAACCGAACCAAATAATAACTCTTCTTGCCGGTTCGCAGGACCAGCGTCGATGTTGACGCCAGATCGGCTTCGGAGAGGGCGCGGTCGCCATCCACGCGGGCATTGTTGAGATAGACTCCGCCGCCTTGGATCAGCCGGTTGGCTTCTCCATGGGAGCCGCAGGCCCCGGCCTGGACCAGGATCTGCGAGAGCCGGGGGCCGGCCGCAAGCGCGCTTCGTTCCAGGGTGACGGAGGGCACGTCGCTGAACACGGACGCCAGTTCTTCATCGGAGCGGCCGGAAAGTTCCTTGCTGAAGAGCGCTTCGGAGGCGCGCAGGGCGTCCGACAGGGCATCCTGCCCGTGAATCATTTCGGTCATGTCCGCCGCCAAACGTTTTTGCGCCGTGCGCCGCTCGGGGTGTTCGGTGTGCTCCTTCATTGCCTCCGCGATGGCTTCCAGGCTTTCAAAGGTGAAGAGCTTGAGATAGCGCTCCACGTCGCGGTCGTCCGTCTGCATCCAGAATTGGTAGAACCGATAGGGCGTGGTGCGGGCCGGATCGAGCCAGATGGCGTTGCCGGCAGACTTTCCGAACTTCTCACCGCCGGAGGTGGTCAGCAACGGCAAGGTCATCGCGAAGACTTCCGCGCCCCTGGCTTTGCGCACCAGATCGATGCCCGCCGTGATGTTTCCCCACTGATCGCTGCCGCCGGCCTGGATGGCGCAGCCGTAGTGGTCGAACAAGTGAAGGAAATCGTTCGCCTGGATCAGCATATAGCTGAATTCGGTGTAGGAGATGCCCTGCTCGCGGTCCTCGAGGCGCCGCCGCACCGACTCTTTCGCGGCCATGTAGTTCACCGTGAAGTACTTCCCCACGGTGCGCAGCCACTCCAGATAGCTCACGGGCCGCGTCCAGTCGCTGTTATCCACCACGATGGCGGCGTTGCTGCCTTCAAACGACACGAACCGGCTCAATTGCGGCCGTATGGCTTCCACGTTGGCGGCGATCATTTCGGGCGTCAGCAACTGCCGTTCGTCGGAACGTCCGCTCGGATCGCCAATCATCCCCGTGGCGCCGCCGACCAGTACGATCGGCGTATGCCCGCGTTTCTGCAAGCGCGCCAACAGGAGAATGGGCAGCATGTGCCCCACGTGCAAGCTGTCCGCCGTGGGATCGAAACCGACGTAGATGGTGGCGCTGCCCGCATTCAGCAGAGCTTCGAGAGTCTCTTCGCTACTGACCTGTTCGATGATGCCGCGGGCGCGCAGTTCGGAAAGCGTGGAAGTGGAATTCATAAGCAGGAAAATGACAGGCTGAGGCCTGCCCCACCAAAGCAAGCGCGCACCGGAGTCACATCTTGTAGCGGCCGAGGTCCTCGTCGTTGAGTCCCTCCAGCCAGCGGCGCAGCTCTTCGTTATTGACCTTGTCGGACACCGTGGAAGCCAGCTTGGAGGATTTCAGCACGGTTTCTTCCACGTAAATCGGGCAATCCAGGCGGAGCGCCAACGCCAGAGCGTCGCTCGGACGGGAATCCACGCTGATCAATTCGCCTTCGCGGTCCAGCCAGATCACCGCGAAAAAGGTGTCGTCCTTCAGTTCGCTGACCACCACCTTACGCAGCCCGGTGTTCAAACCCAGCAACAAGCTCTTGATCAGGTCGTGGGTCATGGGGCGCGGCGTGGACACTTTTTCGATTTCGAGGGCGATGGCATTGGCTTCGTAGACTCCCACCCAGATGGGGAGCACGGTGTTGCCGTTCACGTCCTTGAGAATGACGATGGGCATATTGGTCACGGGGTCCATCATGAGCCCGCGAATTTTCATTTCGACTTCCATTACGCCCTCCAAGCCCTTATTACACCATAGTTGCGCTCTCACCGACCAAGGAGTTGGGGCCGGAGCGCGTCACGCGCACCGGTAAATACCGGCCCGCCAGCGAGTCTCCATTGCCGCCCGGATGCGTGAAATTCAGAATGCGGTTATCCGAGGTCCGCCCGATCCATTGCCCCAGCGCCGGGTTGCGGCCCTCCACCAGGACTTCGGCCGTACGCCCGATCCACTCCGCATTGCGCCGGATCTGAATGGCGCGCTGCTTCTCCTGGAGGATGACCAGCCGCCGCTGCTTTTCCTCCTCGGGAATGCGGTCTTCCATGCCGAGCGCGGCCGTGTTGGGGCGCGGCGAGTACTTGAAGCTGAACATCGAATCGTATTCCACCTCGTCCAGCAGGTGGAGCGTCTCTTCAAAATCCCGTTCGGTTTCGCCCGGAAAGCCCACGATGATGTCGGTAGTGATGGCATACCGGCGCTTAGCCGTCTTGATCCATTCGATGCGGCGCATGTAATCGTCGCGCGTGTAGAGACGGTCCATGGCGGCCAGCACCTTGCTCGATCCCGACTGCGCCGGCAAGTGTACGTGGTCGCAGATGGCGGGGTTGGAATCCATCGCGTCCACGATGCTCTTGACGAAGTCGCGGGGGTGAGACGTGGTGTAGCGTACGCGGCGAATGCCCGGAATTTCGGCGACGCGCGCCAGCAGCCCGGCGAAATCCCAGCCCGCCGGCGACGGGTCGCGATAGCTGTTCACGTTTTGCCCCAGCAACTGGATCTCGGTATATCCCCGCTCCGCCAGGCCGCACGCCTCCGCCATGACGCTCTCGCCGGTGCGGCTGCGCTCCGGTCCCCGCGTGAACGGCACCACGCAATAGGCGCACTGCTTGTCGCAGCCTTCGATGATCGTGATGTAGGCCCGGTGCGGGTTATCGCGCCGCGTGAAGGGGGTCTCGAAAGCCTCGTCGATGTCCAGGCTCAGCCCCGTGACGCGCCGGTTGCCGGCCTCCAACTCGGTCAGCATCTCGCCCAGCCGCGTATAGCTGGCCGATCCAGCCACCAGGCTGACGTGCGGCGCACGCTCGAAAATCCTCTCGCCTTCCTGCTGCGCCACGCACCCCAGTACGCCAAAAATCTTGCCCTTGCCCGCTTCGCGCTTGAACTGCTGAAGGCGGTTGAACACCTTCTGCTCCGCCTTGTCGCGGATGCTGCACGTGTTATAAAGCACCAACCCGGCATCGGCCGGCGTCTCGACCGGCTCGTATCCCCTCGCCATGAGCGTCCCGATCACCTTTTCGGAATCGTGCGCGTTCATCTGGCATCCGAAGGTCTCGAGGTAGAAGGTTTTCCCAGACACGGTACTTATATTGTAGTCCGCGGCACGAGTGGTAAACTGTGGATTATCGGGGGGACTAAAGAGACGTGAAATTTTTCCTCGACACCGCCAATGTGGATGAACTCAAGCGCGGCTCGGCTTGGGGAATTGTCGATGGCGTCACCACCAATCCCACGCTCATCGCCAAAGAGGGGAAGCCCATCGAAGAACAGATCCGCCTGATCTGCGGCATCGTGGACGGCGACATCAGCGCCGAAGTGGTGGCCACCGAAGCCGCCCTCATGGTGAAGGAAGGCCTCAAGCTAGCCGCCATTCACAAGAATGTGGTAGTGAAGTGCCCGCTCACGCGCGACGGCATTGAGGCCACCTCGGCGCTGAGCAAGCAGGGCATCCGCGTCAATGTCACGTTGTGCTTCAGCGCCGGCCAGGCGTTGCTGGCGGCTAAGGCGGGCGCTTATATCGTGAGCCCGTTCGTAGGCCGTCTGGACGATGTGGGCGCGGTGGGCATGGACCTGGTCCGCGAGATCGTCAAGATTTACGGGAATTACGGATACAAGACCCAGGTTCTGGCGGCTTCGTTGCGCTCGCCACTGCACGTGATCGACTCCGCGCTGGCCGGCGCGCATATCGCCACGATGCCTTTCAAGGTGATGGATATGCTCTTCAACCACCCGCTCACGGACAAAGGGTTGGAGCAGTTCCTGAAGGACTGGGGCAAGGCGTTTCACGAGCCCCCTTCCGGACGGTGATCGGATTCACAGTGCCCGCTCTGGGTGTGCCGCTCTTGGCGATGCAAGCCGTCGCGCTGACGGTGGCTGGAGCGGCTGTCGCCCTGATGGCGGCGCTGGGCTACCGCGCGTGGCGGCGCTCGCGCGTTACTCCCGAGGAACGCGAGCGCCGGCGCCGCGCCGCGCTGGTACGGCGCGGAAAGCTCACCGACGCAACTTTGGTGGATATCGGCGAGGGCGTTTTGTTCTATTCGTACGTGGTCCGCGGCGTGGAGTACACGGCCTCGCAGGACATCTCCGCGCTGAGAGCGCATATGCCCAGCGAGATTGGCTTGGGCGTTGGCCCCGTCTCGGTGAAATTCGACGCCAAGATCCCCGCCAATTCCATTGTCCTCGCCGAAGATTGGAGCGGCCTGCACGCCGCCAGAGTAGGATAGGCGGCGCGCCGGGCGCCGAGCCTATGAAATCCGGTATACGTACGCGTCTTCAACGAAGCGGTCGCCAAACATCTGGCCACCTAGGCGCATCCCTTCGACGCTCTTGGTCTTTCCGAAGACTCGACGCAGATCTCTGATGAACGGATCGGCCATCCGGAGGATCATTACTGGCGGGGTGTTCCTCGGCGTGAATCCCGCGGGGGCCAGCGAATCGTAAAGTAAGCCGTAGGCGTCCCTCACGTCGGGCAAGTTGAACTTGCGTGCGGAAATAATCAACCGCCAATCTTCGTACTCGGACAAAAACGCCCAGAGCGCCACGCCGACCTTCACTTTCGCACGTTCAAGCGTATCGAGAAGCTCCGTACCCCGGTCTATGTCCGGGCTCACCATTGCAGCTTTATCCATGAGATCACCCCGTGCCGCCGGTCGGCGACGGCCGCCAGCAATATTTGTGCGGATTCCGGACGGTGCCTTTGGTACCGGCTTTGCTCAGACCAGGCCTGAACGGCATCCCAATTCTTTCGGAAGTCGGGATCCTTGCCAGCTTGTTCGAGACACGCTCCATCCAGACCCGCAACCTTGATAAGTTCTCCCAATTTGTGAGAATGACTGGACTCGACCTTCTTCCGATCCGGGAATTCGCCGCGCTACGTTGCCTTCGCGATGCAAGCCTTGAGCGCACACTCCACCGCATAACCCGCCAGATAATAGGCGCCATCGAATAAGCCCAGCTTGAGCAAGGCGGTGGCCTCCTTCAACCTGACGCGCGAAAGCTCTTGGAGGTCTTGTCGGTCCACCAGATTCATCATACCGTCTGCGAAGCGCCCCCGCATTTCCGATAGAATCGAATTAGCCGGAATCCGGCGCCATTGATGTTTCGTCCCCTAGCAGCCCTGATCGCCCTGCTTCTTTGCGCCACCGCCTTGCCCGCGGCCGACGACCTCGAGACGCGGATGAAGGCGGTGACCGACGCCTACGCCCTCATTGAAGGGAACGCGGCCGATCCCATCACGGCCGACCAGGCCCTTTACCAGGGCGCCATCCCCGGACTGCTGCGCAACCTCGATCCGCATTCGGTGTTCTTCGACCCCGATCAGTTCCAGCAAGTCAAGCGCATGGAGCGGTCCACGCAGAAGGGCTTCGGCACGGTCGTCTCCCTCTTGCCCGGGCGCGTGATCGTGCTCCAGGTGCTGGCCGGCACGCCTTCGGCTAAAGCCGGATTGACGCCGGGAGACGAAATTATCGCCGTGAACGGTTATGAGGTCGCCCGGCTCGATCAAGATCAAATCGCGGAGCTGCTGACCGAGTCGCGTCAGGGCCAGGCGCGGCTGGTGGTGAGGAGGCCCGGCGCGGTGCGCATCATGCAGCTCACCCTCACGCCCGAGGAGGTGTCGGCGCCCAGCGTGGACCGTGCGTTCTTCGCCGGCGCCGGCATCGGTTACATTCGCGTCACCAGTTTCGAAGATGACACCGCGCAGTTGCTCAAGGCGGCCATCGAGAAGCTGGGCGGGCGCGGGCTGGCCGGCCTGGTCCTGGACCTTCGCGACAATCCCGGCGGGCTGCTGACGGCGGCCGTCCAAACCGGCTCCCTTTTTCTCCAGCCGGGGTCGAAGGTGGTCACGCTGCGCGGCCGTAACGTGCCGGAGCAGACCGAGGTGGTCCCCACCGTTGCCGAGCCGTACGATTTCAAGCTGGCGATCCTGCTGAATGCCAAGTCGGCTAGCGCCTCGGAGATCGTTTCCGGGGCCATGCAGGATCACGACCGCGCTACCATTCTCGGCGAGGTCAGCTTCGGCAAGGGGCTGGTGCAGAGCGTTTTCCCACTGAGCGAAAACACCGGCCTGGCGCTCACCACGGCGCTCTACTACACGCCCAGCGGCCGCTCCATCCAGAAACCGCTCGACGTCTCCAAGTTCGAGCTTGCCGGCGCCACCGCCCATCCCAACGCCAAGTCGTCGTTCCGGACGGACAAGGGCCGTACGGTGGCCGGCGGCGGCGGCATTCAGCCGGATATCGTGGTTTATCCGGCGCCCATGAACCGTCTTCGGGCGGTGCTCGATGCCAGCGGATCCTTCCCCGATTTTGCCACCGAGTACCTGCGCGACAACAAGGTTACGCAGGACTTCGAGGTCGCGCCGGGACTCCTCGACCGGTTCCGCGTCTTTCTGGCGGAGCGCCGCATTCAACCTGGCGTCGCCGAATGGTCCGCGGAGAGCGGTTTCATTTCCAATCGCCTGTTGACCGAGATATTCAACCAGGCCTTTGGAGTGGCCACGGGCGACGAGGTGGAAGCGCGCCGCGACCCCGTGATTCAGAAAGCCGTGGATATCTTGGGGTCGTAGCGCCCCCTAAAAGTGCTGGCATAATGAAACCGGAGGCTTGAAACAGTGGCTACCCTAACCGTTCCGCCCGCCATGTCGCTCGCAAACGAGAAGAACCCCTGGCTGGCCGCCGCCGCCCGCTTCGACGAAGCCGCCATGCGGCTCAAGCTGGACGACGGCATGCAAAAAGTGTTGCGCACCCCCGCGCGGGAGATCTGCGTGAACATCCCCGTGCTGCTCGACGACGGACGCCTGGAGGTCTTCACCGGCTACCGCGTGCAGCATTCCATAGCCCGCGGACCGGCCAAGGGCGGCATACGCTTCGCTCCCGACGTCACCCTGGACGAGGTGCGCGCCCTGGCCTCCTGGATGACTTGGAAATGCGCCGTGGTGAACATTCCCTTCGGAGGCGCGAAAGGCGGCGTCATCTGCGATCCCAACGTGCTTTCCGGCGCCGAATTGGAGAGGCTGACACGCCGCTACACCGCCGAGATCTTCGACTTCATCGGGCCGGAGCGGGATGTGCCCGCGCCCGACGTCAACACCAACGAGCAGGTTATGGCGTGGATTATGGATACCTATTCCATGCATGCGCGCCATACCGTCACAGCCGTAGTTACCGGTAAGCCCATGGCTTTGGGGGGCTCGCGCGGCCGCCCGGAAGCCACCGGCCGCGGCTGCATGATGGTGACCCTGAAAGCGCTGGCGCGGTTTGGCCTCCAGCCGGAAAGCGCCAGCGTGGTGATTCAGGGCTTCGGAAACGTCGGCGGGATGGCCGCCAGGCTGATGGCCGCCAGAGGATTCAAGATCGTCGCCATCGTGGAATACGATGGCGCGGTCTACAACCCTCAAGGGCTCGACATTGGCGCGCTTCAGAAACATCGCAAGGAAACCGGCTCCGTTACCGGGTTCTCCGAAGCCGAAGACATGGACCGCGAGGAAGCCATGTTTCTTCCGTGCGACGTTCTGCTCCCCGGCGCCACCGAGAACGTCATCACTTCGCAAAACGCCGCCGGCCTGCGCTGCAAGATTCTGTGCGAGGGCGCCAATGGTCCCACCACGCCGCTTGCCGACATCATTTTGGGGGAGAAGAAGATTTTCGTGATCCCCGACATCCTGGCTAATGCGGGCGGCGTCACGGTGTCCTACTTCGAATGGGTGCAGGACCGCCAGGGTTTCTTCTGGAATGAGAAACTGGTGAACGACCGCCTCGAAGAGATCATGGTGGAGAGCTTCGACGCCGTGGTGGCTTACGCCGATAAGCACGGCGTCCACAATCGCATCGCAGCCTATATGCTGGCGCTGGACCGCGTCGCCGCCGCCATCAAGCTGAGAGGAATCTACGCGTGAGGCCTCCCTCTGTCCTCTGACGCATCCACGCCGCTGATGCGGCAGTACAACAGCATCAAGCAACAGGCGCCCAACGCCCTGCTGATGTTCCGCCTGGGCGATTTCTACGAGCTGTTCTTCGAGGACGCCGTCACGGCCGCCCGCGAGCTGGAAATCACGCTCACGTCGCGCAACAAGGAAAAGGGTGCGGCCATCCCCATGTGCGGCGTCCCTTACCACGCGGCGGATGGCTACATCGCACGCCTGATTCAGAAGGGCTACCGCGTCGCCATTTGCGACCAGATGGAAGACCCCAGGCTGACCAAGGCGCTGGTGAAGCGCGAGCTCACCCGCATCGTGACGCCCGGCACCGCCATGGACGCCAACCTGGTTCGTTCGCGCGAAAACAACTACCTGGCCGCGGTGGCGCGCGTGGGGGCCCGTTCCGCCGTGGCGCACGTCGATCTCTCCACGGGCGAGTTCCGCGTGACGGAGATGGACCCCGCGGAAGTCGCCGGCGCCCTGGAGCAGCTCGGCGCGCGCGAGGCTTTATTTCCCGGCGATCTGCCGCTAACCGCAACCGGGGAGCGCGCCCCGCGCTTCGTGCGCACGGAGATCGAGGAGTGGGTCTTCACGCCGGATTACGCCGACCGCACGCTGCGCGAGCACTTCAAGCTGCTCTCGCTCGATGGCTGCGGTCTGGCGAACCGTCCCGCCGCGGTGGGCGCCGCCGGCGCCATCCTGCACTACCTGCGAGAAACCCAACGCGCCGCGCTCGACCACCTGGACCGCCCGGCTTTTTACGACCGCGCCGATTCCATGCTGCTGGACGCCGTCACGGTCCGGAATCTGGAGTTGGTGGAGCCCTTGTTTGCCGCCGATGCCGGCGAGCGCGCCCAGCCCACCGTGCTCGGCGCGCTCGACCAGACCCAGACCGGAATGGGCGGACGCCTCCTCCGCCAGCGCCTGCTGCGCCCCTCCATGGACTTGACGGAGATTGAACGCCGCCTGGACGCGGTGGGCGAACTGCTCAACCGCACGATCCTGCGCGCGGAGCTTCGCAAACAGCTTGGAGGAGTTCTGGATATCGAGCGCCTGCTCGCCAAAGTGACGCTCGGGTCGGCCTCCCCGCGCGATGTACTGGCGCTCGGACGCTCGTTGGAGAAAGTGCCGGCCCTCAAGCTCCTGGTGGCCCCCGCCGAGGGAGCGTCCCCCAGCGTGCGCGGTCTTCACGACGGTCTGAACGAGCTTCCCGATGTGACCAACCTCATCCTCGAAGCCATCGCCGACGAGCCGCCCCTGGCCATCGCCGACGGAGGGACCATCCGCGCCGGCTACAATTCCGAGCTCGACGAGCTGCGCGATCTCAGCCGCAACGGCCGCCAATACATCGCGCGGATCGAAGAGCGCGAGCGCCAGCGCACCGGCATCCAGTCGCTCAAGGTGCGCTTCAACAACGTCTTCGGCTACTACATCGAGATTACGCGCGCCAACCAGCACCTGGCGCCGGCCGATTACGAACGCAAGCAGACGCTGGCCAACGCGGAGCGCTTCACTACGCCCGAGTTGAAGGATTACGAGCGTAAGGTGCTGGACGCCGAAGACAAAATCCTGACGCTCGAAAAGGATCTTTTCGCGGACGTCCGCAAGCGCGCCGCCGCCCACGCCCAGCCCATCCGCGCCACCGCCGCCGCCATCGCCGAATTGGACGTGGCCGCCTCGCTGGCCCAGGTGGCGGCCGAGAATCGCTACTGCCGGCCGTCGTTTCCGCAAACCGGCGAGATGCGCATCCTGGCGGGCCGCCACCCCGTGATCGAGCGCCTTCCGGACCAGGACGCCGGCCGCTTCATCCCCAACGATCTGTACCTCAACGACTCCACGGACCTCATCGCCATCATCACCGGTCCCAACATGGGCGGCAAGTCCACCTATCTGCGGCAGGCCGCACTGATCGCCATCCTGGCGCAGATGGGATCGTTCGTTCCGGCGGATTCCGCCAGCCTGCCGGTGCTGGACCGCGTCTTCACGCGCATTGGCGCTTCCGACAACCTCTCGCGCGGGCGCTCCACATTCATGGTGGAAATGACCGAAACAGCGGTCATCCTGAACACCGCCACGCCGCGCAGTCTCATCGTGCTGGACGAGATCGGCCGCGGCACCGCCACTTTCGACGGCTTGGCGCTGGCCTGGTCCGTGGTGGAACACATTCATGCGCGCACCCAGGCCAAAACGCTGTTTGCCACGCACTATCACGAGCTCACGGAGCTAGCCGAACTGCTCGCGGGCGTGCGCAACTTGAGGGTCTCGGTGAAAGAGGCCGGCGACCACATCATCTTTCTGCGCAAAGTGGAGCCGGGACGGGCCGACCGCAGCTACGGCATCGAGGTGGCGCGTCTGGCCGGCTTGCCGCTCGGCGTCATCGAGCGTGCGCGCGAAGTTCTCAAGTTGCACGAGCGGACCGAGCACGCCGTCAGCGGCGAGTTGGCCCATAATACGGAGAAGCCTGGTCCGGTGCAGATTCAGCTTTTCGAGCCCGTGGGCTACGGCATCGCCGAGCGCATCCGCGGACTGAACCTGGACGAGTTGCGGCCCATCGAGGCGTTGCAACTGTTGAGCGATTTGCAGAAGGAGCTGAAGCATTCGTGAGAGTAGCCGGCGTGATGAGCGGCACGTCGCTCGACGGAATCGACGTGGCCATCGTGGAAATCCGGGGACGCCGCGTGGAGACCATCGGCTTTCAATCCACCCCCTACCCCGGTCCCGTGCGCGCCGCGATCCTCTCGGTGTCCGGAGGTGGGGCAGGCGGTTCCGCCTGCCTTCTGCCATCCCGGGAAATCTCCCGCCTTAATTTCCAGTTAGGCGAACTCTACGCCCGCGCCGTCCTGAAAGCTGTGCGAAAGTTCGGCCCAGTGAAGCTGATCGGCTGCCACGGCCAGACCATCTATCACGAAGGCGGCGCCAACACCTTGCAGATCGGCGAAGCCGCCGTCCTCGCCGAGCGCACGGGCGTCCCGGTGGTATCCAATTTCCGCGCTCGCGACATCGCCGCCGGTGGCCAGGGCGCGCCGCTCGTGCCCTTCGTCGATACCGTCCTCTTCCGGCATCCTAAACGCATGCGCATCGCGCTCAACATCGGCGGCATCGCCAACATCACCGTGATCCCACCGAATGCGCGGCCCGAAGACGTCACGGCGTTCGATACCGGCCCCGGCAACATGGTGATCGACGCCCTTGCCCGCGAGTTTTCAAAAGGCAAGCTGAACTGCGACCGCGGCGGCAGGATCGCGGAATCGGGCCGAGTCGACACGGCGCTGCTCGATAGCTTGCTGGCGGACGGCTACTACCGCCGCAAGCCGCCCAAGAGCGCCGGCCGCGAGCAATACGGCGCCGAATTCGTGGCGCGCATGAAGCAATCCGGACTTACGCTGCCGGACCTGATCGCCACAGCCACCGTTCTCACGGCGGCCACCGTGGCGATGGCCGTCGCGCCTGTGGCGGATTCCAAGGCCGACCTGATCGTTTCCGGCGGAGGCGCGCACAACCCGCGAATCATGGCGCATCTGGCCGCATTCCTGCCGGGAGTCGCCATCTCCACCTCCGCCGATCACGGCATCGATATCGACGCAAAGGAAGCCATTGCCTTCGCCCTGCTGGCGCACGAAACATGGCTCGGAAGGCCCTCCAATCTCCCCTCCGCCACCGGCGCGAGGCGCGCCGTTGTGCTGGGAGATATCACAGCCTAGGTGTCCAGCTCAAGGCGCTGGCGTTTTTGCCTCCGTTGGTTCGGCCTTCAATTGTGCGTTCTCCAGCGCCTGCGCCAGGCACGCCAGGCTGGCCGGCGCCATCGCTTCGTCAATGCCGCGGACTTCCGGCTTCTCCGGGGCCTTGCATTCAGGCGCCGGCGCGATGGCCTCGGACAGCACGGAGCGCCCGAAATAGAGGCCATTGTGGTATTCGCGCACGGCCCCCTCCGGGCTGGTCCCTCGCGCCCCGAGTTCCAGCGCCTTCTTGTATCGGGAATACGCCGCCGCGGCCCCTACCGCGATCCATCCCGCGGAGAAGACGACCTCGGCGGCAATCGAGCTCACAGTCATGCCAACCCCCTTATCGGCCCGGAACGAGCTTTTCTTTAGGGAATCTCCGCCGTCTAATCATCAAGCGGCGCGCCGCCGATTACACTGGTTGATAACGAATGAGATCCTCGGTTCTTTTCTTGCTGTCCATCGCACTTCTGGGTCAGACCACTGCTCCCGGTTATTTCGTTCCCACGCGCCTGATACCGGGAATCGGCGTGGCGCGTAACGCTCTTTCCGACGAAGCCCTCGCCGCGCGCACCGATCTGATGATCCAGACCCAGACCTTCGCCATTATGCGCGACCCCATGGCGGTGGAGGGCGCGCGGCGCGTGACCACCGATTCCAAGCTGCAATCGCTGTTCCGCTCCGCCGCCCAGCACAGTGGATTTCCGGCGCAGACCCTGGAGGCCATCGCCTATCTCGAAAGCTGGGGCGACGCCAAAGCCGAAAGCCCGTCCGGCCCCAAAGGCATCATGCAGGTCTCGGAATCCACCGCCCGCCTCATGGGGCTGAGCATCAGCCACGCCACGCGCTATCACGTGACTCGCGAGCGGGTTCAAGTCAAGAGCAAGAGCAAGAAGCCCAAGTACAAGACCGTCACCCACAAGACCCCCTACACCATGACGGTTCGCGACGACCGCCTCAACCCCGGCCGCGCCATCCCCGCCGCCGCGGAATACCTGGCTGGAATGGAGCGGAAGTTCGGCGCCCGCGACTGGGCTATCTTCGCCTATCACTGCGGCCAGGGCTGCGCCGCCCGCCTCCTGGATTTGACGCGCGCTTCGAGCGGCGTCCCCCAGGATCAAGCCACCGTCGCGCGCATGTTCTTCTCGGCCAACCCGGTTTGGAATCGCGAGGTCTACGAGACCGTCGAGCGCGAGATGCAGCGCGATTGGTCGCCCACCTACTGGTTCCGCATCATGCGCGCCCAGCAGTTGCTCGCCCTCTACCGGAGCGATCCGCGGGAATTCGTTTCCCTCGCCCAGCAGTACAAGAGCGAGTTTGTCTCCGGGCGCGCCCCGCACCGGCTTACCGTCTGGCTGTCGCGGAACGATCTCTTGTTCCATAGCGGCGGCGATATACGCTCGGCTCTGGGCGACAGGCTGCTGGTGAAGGCGCTCGACCAACCCGACTATTTCGGTTACTCCCTGAAGATTCAGGCGGACACCGCCGTGGACCGCGAGGACCGCGCGAAAGGCGCCCCGGCCGCCATCGGCGCGCTCCTCTACATCGCGTTTGAAACCCGCCGCCTGTACGACGCGCTGGTCCCGGCGGGCGATCCGTTCAGGCCCCTCGACGTCGTCTCCCTGGTCGAGCCGGAGGACTACGCGCGGCAGTTGAGCGAACGCGAGGCCCTCTCCCACGTCTCGGGGCAAGTCTTCGATATCGACGATTCGGCGCTCACGCCCCCCGAAATCGAATGCTTGCGTTTCGTGCTGGACGACCTGGGTTGGGCCGGCTACCTGGGTTTTGTGGACGAGACGCCGACCACCCTGCACATCGGCTGCGCACCCAGCGCACGCGACTTCTTCACCGCGGTTTTCGCGGACGCTTTCGCCACCCGTACGGCGGAATGAGGGCCTGAGGCAGCGAATCGACGATCATCGCGGCAATCCGCGGTCGTCGTAAAGCAGGTCGCCGTGTTCGGCGGAACGAAAAGGCTCTTGGAGGCGTGGCGCGCAGTCCTGGCCGATTGCCAGCAGACGGTCGGCAAGGCCTCCGCCTCTTCCCGCTTGCAGATTCCGTAGCGCGCTCAGTCCCATGGCTTATGCCAATCTACCACGGCAGAGGCTCGGCAGAGTATGGGTACGCAAGGATTTGCTCTTTTGGGTTTTGTATCAGGGCATGGCTTTAGCCGTGCCGCGGATCGGGAGAGAAGTTTGGGCTTCAGCCCCTGCGGGCTCATGAAAAGCCCAGGGGCCAAGGCCCATGGTTCATCGGCTTGCGGCACGGCTAAAGCCATGCCCTGATACAGAGCCCGCCACTGACTACCGGATCAAATGGGCCGCCAGGAAAGCCCCGGAGTAGGCCAGCACGCTCATATATCCGAACTGGAGCGCCGGCCACTTCCATCCGCCCGTTTCGCGCCGCACCACGGCGATCGTGGAGATGCACTGCATGGCGAATGCGAAAAAGATCAGCAGCGCCACGGCGCCGCCAGGCGTCAGATCGTGGTGGATTGCGGACTGCAAGTCGCGCGAGTGCGTCGCCGGGTCCATACCGTAAATCGCCCCCAGCGTCCCGATAATCGTCTCGCGCGCCGCCAGCGAGGTGATCAGCCCGATTCCGATCTTCCAGTTGAAGCCCAGCGGCTTGATGACGGGCTCGATGGCGTGACCGATCTGTCCCGCGAAGCTGTGCTCTATGGCGGGCGCGCGCCCGTCACGCGTCGGCACGTGGGCCATGACCCACAGCACCACGGTGACCAACAGGATCACCGTGCCGGCGCGGCGCAGAAAGATCTTCGAGCGATCCAGCAGGCGCAGACCCAGGGATTGCAGCGTCGGCCACCGGTAAGAGGGCATCTCCATCAGGAACTGCGTGCCGCCGCTCTTGAGGATCGAAGATTTCAGGGCTTTGGCCGTGGCCACCGCCGCCAGAAACCCCAGGAGGTAGAGGCCCAGCAGCGCCGCGGCACGCGAACTGAACACGCCGGCGAGGCGCCGCTCGGGTAGGAACGCCGCGATGATCAACGTGTAAACCTGCAGGCGTGCGGGGCAAGTCATGAACGGCGCCACCAAAATGGTCGCGGTGCGGTCGCGTTTGTTCTCGATGGTGCGTGTCGCCAGAATAGCCGGCACCGCGCAGGCGTGCGCCGAAAGCAGCGGAATGAACGACTTCCCCTGCAGTCCCACCCTTGCCATGGTGCGGTCGGCGATCAGCGCGGCGCGCGCCAGGTAACCGGAATCCTCCAAAATGCCGATAAACAGAAACAGCAACAGCACTTGCGGCAGAAAGACCACCACCGACCCTACGCCCTTCCACACGCCTTCGGTAAGCAGCGAGCGGAAAACCGAGGGTGGCAGCGTGGCCGCAACCCAGGCGCCGGAAACGTCGAACAGCCAGCGCACGCCGTCCATCAGGGGGATGGCCGCCGTGAAGAGGGTCTGGAAGACCGCCAGCACGACCGCCGCGAACACCAGCGGCCCGGCCACCGGGTGCAGAAAGACCGCGTCCAGGCGATGCGTCCACTCGGGCGGCGCGGGCGACCGGTAGCCCGCTTGTTGGCCTACGCGCCCCGCCCATTCGCGGCACTGGGGCACATCGTTCAGGACCGGCAGTTCCATCGGCTTTGGCATGGGCAGAGCCCCCGCCATGAAGTCGAACACCCGATCGATGCCTTCGCCCTGCCGCGCGCTCACCAGGGCCACCGGAGCCCCCAGTTGCGCCGAAAGCTCCGCCAGGTCCACATGGCCATCGCGGTTGCGCAAGTCGTCGGCCATATTCAAGACGATCAGCGTGGGTACACCCAGCGCCAGGATCGGCGCCGCCAGCATGAGGTGGCGCCGCAGATTGGTGGAATCGAGCACCAGCAGAATGGCTTCGGGCTTGGGCGTATCGGTCCGCTTGCCGGTGAGAACGTCGTATGCCACCTGTTCGTCTTCCGAGCGCGGCGCGAGGCTGTAGATTCCCGGCAGGTCGACAACCTGGACGGTGCGGCCGTCCGGCAGTTCGGCCACGCCGGTATGCTGTTCCACGGTCACGCCGGGGAAGTTGGCTACCTTCTGGCGCAAGCCCGTGAGACGATTGAAGAGAGTGGACTTGCCGGAGTTCGGCGGGCCGACTACCGCGATGCATTTCGGCGCTGCGGTCCGCGTGTCCGTGGGGATTTCAACAACGGAGGTTGTGCCGCAACCGTGGCAGCTACCGCAAGCGCTCACCGCGACCCCGTATTGGCGCGCCGGGACCCCTTCTCGGCCTTGCCAACCTTGCCCTCCGGCCGGGTCCTCAGCCGCCTCGCGGTTTCACGGCGCAGGGCGATTTCCGATCCATCCACCTGGAACACGCGGGGGTCGCCGCCGGGAGCGCTGAACCCCGCCGTGACGCGCGCGCCGGGCAGGAATCCCAACTCCATCAGACGGCGGGCTTCGTCGCTGGGGAGGTCGATGCCGTCGAGAATGGCCGCGTCGCCCCGCCCCAGATCGACCAGCGTCGAGGAGACGCCGGCCTGTTGGTTGTTGCCACTCAGTTGCAACATAGTTTCAGTATGCGCGAGTCCGAAATAATTGTCAAGATGCCTCCGCCGAACACTGCGAATTCGCCCGCCAGCGGCTGGACGCCTGCCTCCAAGTGCTATCAAACAAAGGATACCAAAATGCCCGCGCTCTTCACGGTCCGGAAACTGCGTTTGAAGGACCTGGATCGCGTCCTGGAAATCGAGCGCGCCAGTTTCGGCGCCGATGCGTACGATCGCAAGCTATTTGCAGATTATCTCCACACTTGCGGAGATCTCTTTCTCGCCGTGGAAAGCGGCCGGGAAGTTTGTGGGTATTTGATCGCCTGCGCCCGCGGGGAACGGGCCGAATTGGTCTCCATCGCCGTGGACCCGGCGGCCCGCGGCCAAGGCGCCGCTTCCGCCCTCATGGAGAGTGCGCTGAGGCGGTTGAATCGCCGCCGCGCCGCGCGCCTCTCCCTCATGGTGAAGACGGCCAACCGCGAAGCCGAGGCGTGTTACCTGAAATATGGCTTCCGAAAGGTGCGCCGGGTGCGGGGTTATTACGAGGACGGCTCGGATGGCTGGTTGATGGCGCGAAACCTGTAGTTTAACGACCATCGGTAACCGCGCCCATCCTCGACTCACTGTCCTGGCTTATACTCTTGTTTCATGCCCTTTAGTCGCAGATCCTTCGTTGCCGGTTTGTTGGCGTCGCCCGCCGCGGCGGCTTACCTGGAGGCGGCGCAGAGCGCGCCCCCAATGCGAATCCGGCGCATCGAGACGGTCTACTGGAAAACGCGCGAGGACGCCCCGTTCTGGCCGCACTGGACCTGGGTGAAGATCGATGCCGACTCCGGCGTGTCCGGAATCGGCGAGACCTATCCCCGTAACTCCAACGAAGCGGCCGCCATTCACGGCGTCGCCGACCAGTTGATCGGCCACGACCCGCGCGACATCGAGCGCATCTGGGCGGACCTCTACCGTTCGTTCGACTACCAGGTGACCGGCGGCGCCGAGATGCGCGCCTTGAGCGCCATCGACCTGGCGCTCTGGGACTTGCTCGGGAAATCGCTCAATACCCCCGTCTACCGGCTCATCGGGGGAAAGGCGAATCCGCGCGTGCGGCTCTACAATACCTGTTTCCCGTACAAATACGATTTCAACCGTGAGCCCGAGAAGATCATGCGCGAGCTGATCGATACGCGCGGCATCAAGGGCATCAAGGTGTGGCCCTTCGATGGCGCCGCGCAGCGCAATGCCCATCAATACATCACGCAGCAGGACATCGATCAGGCGCTGGGACCGATTAAGAAGCTGCGGGACGCCTTCGGGCACGATATCGAAATCGCCATCGAGTTTCACGCCAATTGGAACCTGACCTCCGCCATTCGCATCGCCAAGGCGCTGGAGCCTTACCAGCCGATGTGGCTTGAAGATATGCTTCTGCCCGGCAACCCCGATCAGTACCGCGAGCTGGCGTTGTCCACCTCGCTGCCCCTGACCATCGGCGAACGCATGGCGAGCAAGATGCAGTTCGAGCAGCTTTTGGCCGCGCGCGCAGCCAAGTTCGTCATGTTCGACGTGACTTGGTGCGGCGGGCTCACCGAAGCGCGTAAGATCGCCAATATGGCGGACGCGTACGAGCTTCCGGTGGCGCCGCACACCGCCGGCGGTCCGCTGCTGTTCTACGCGACAACCCACCTCACCACCGCATCTACGAATGTGTGGATACAGGAAAGCTGCCAGCGCTTCTATGAGCGCGACTGGCCGGCCATGCTGGAGGATCCCATCGCGCCGCGGGACGGATTCATCCAGGTTCCCGAGGAGCCGGGCTTCGGCATGAAGATCAAACCAGAGGCGTGGAACCACCCCGCCGCGGTAAGGCAGATCAGCGGGCGTTAGCGCCCTATGCCCGATTCACACGCGCCGCACGTCGACGTTCTTAGCCAGGAACGGGGCGATAGCTTCGTCGCTCGCGCCCGTATCGGTGATGAGGGCGTCGATTCCGTCCAGCGGCCAGAACTCGTAAGTCGCCGCCACCCCTAACTTGCTGTGATCGGCCACCACGATTTTCTTCTTCGCCCGGGCGATGATGGTCCGGTTGAAGGCGGCTTCGTCCGGGTTGAAGGTGGTCAGGCCCCAGCGGGCGTCCACCCCGTTGGCGCCGATGAACATCTTTTCTAGGATGAGATGGCTGATTGCCTGCATCGCCGGCGGGCCAACCATGGAAAACCAGATTCCCCTCAGGAAACCGCCGATGACCAGAACGTCCAAATCCGAGCGCCGGCTCAATTCCATGGCGATGTTCACCGCGTTGGTAACGATGGTGACTCCCGCCCGGCTCGGCACGCTCCTCGTGACCTGCGTGGTAGTGGTGCCGGGCGTTACCCCGACGGTGTCTCCGTCCACGATCATTTCGGCGGCCGCCACCGCGATCCTGCGTTTCTCGTCGGCATGCTGTTCAACCTGCTCTTGAAACGACGAATCGTGCCGGAACGCCTCATATAACAGCGGCTGGGATGGAACAGCGCCCCCGTGGATCCGCTTCAGGCGCCCCTGTGACGCCAGGTGGCGCATGTCGCGCCTCACGGTCGCGACGGAGACCCCCAACTGGGAAGCGGTGGTCTGTACGGAGAGCGTGCCGTCCCGGAACATCTGTTCCAGGATGCGCTGGCTGCGTTCTTGTATTGCCTCTTTGCGTGACATGCGCGGCCGAAACGCTCCAATCCGAGCACTACTCTACCAGAAAATGATTGAATTGCGTGATTTCGTGTTCGCTTGACACACGGCGCCTTGGGTGTTAAATGATACTTGCAGGCGCGCGCGCCGCCGCTCAATCGGTATGCGACTGGTTTCCTTTGTCCTGGCGTTTTGGCTTCTGTTCGTTCCCGGAGCGACGCTTCGTGGTCAGAACCCCATCGTGCGCCAGCTCGCCCCGGGGGTGTTCTACTACTGGGGCGACGAGCTTCAGCAGAAATCGGCCAATTGCGTCTGGGTGGTGTTCAAGGATTACGTCCTTGCGGTGGACGCCAACTACCCATGGGGGGCGCAAGAGATCCTGACCGAAATCAAGAAGACCACCGCAAAGCCCGTGCGTTTTCTCTTCGATACGCACTACCATGACGATCACACCATGGGCAATAGCGTTTTCGTCGATGCCGGCGCAACCATTGTTTCTTCCGCGGAGACCGCCAGAGAATTGCGCGCCGCAAGTAGAGCGGCGTGGAACCGCGGGGTAGGACCCGCGGGACACAGCCTGAAGGAGTTCCGGCCGGAGTACCCGTCATTGGTTTTTGACGACAAGCTGGTCTTCGACGATGGCGAGCACCGCGTCGAGCTCATACGGATGGGCCCGGCCCATACCGGAGGCGACGCGGTGGCGTACCTGCCCAAAGAGAAGATTCTGGCCACCGGCGATCTATTCGTGAACGGCAATCCGTGGGGCAATAACGTTGCGGATGCGAATGCCGACTACGATAAATGGCTCCAGGTTCTCGATAAGATGGCGGGTTGGGACGTAATTATGGTCGTCCCAGGCCATGGCGATATCGGCACAACGGATACGCTAAAGCAGCAGCGCGCCTTCCTGGCGGATATGTTGGAACAAGTACGGGCCGGCATCCGGGCAGGCAAGACGGCGGAGCAGCTAGTCAAAGAAATCGACCTGACAAAACACAAGATTTGGGGCCCAAATACAGTGTCCAACGAGCGTTCTATCCGCGCCATGTATCGAAAACTGACCAGCGCCGCGCACTGACGCGGCGCGCTCCAATCGAGCACAATTCTGGCGTGAAATGATCGGATTACGTAATGTCGCGCTCTGTTTTGATCGAAAACCGATCACGGACGCATTTTGTCATTGACACGCGAGGTACCGCGTGTTACACCACACTTTCAGGCTTAGCGCAGTTTTCAGGGGCGACTCGACTTGCGCTCGTGGACTGCCTGGATGCGGAGTAAAAAATGATAAACAGTTCTCAATACCGTTTTTTAGTGAATCGGCTGGGAGTGGTGGGGATTGCGGCCGCTCTTCTGAGCGCCGCTTTGGCTCCTGCCTTCGCGCAGGGTCCGGGCCGGGCGGCAACGCCGGCGCCAACAGGTCCCTGGATGGATAAGAGTCTGCCGCCGGACCGGCGCGCCGACCTGGTCATGGAGCAGATGACCCTTGAAGAGAAAGTGGGCCTGGTTCACGGCGGCAACGCCTATTCGGGACCGGCTACGCCTCAAGTCTCGCAGTCGCTGGGTGGCGCCGGCTTTATTCCCGGCATTCCGCGGCTGGGAATCCCCGATTTCCAGATGACGGATGGCAGGTCCGGCGTGGCGAATACCGGCCGGCGGGGCCGCTACGCCACGGCGTTGCCTTCATCGCTGGCGGCCGGCGCCTCCTGGGACGTCAAGTTGGCTTATGAGTACGGGGCGCTGCTTGGCAAGGAAACCCGCGACCTGGGCTTCAACGTATCTCTTGGCGGGACCGCGAACCTCATCCGCGAACCCCGCAACGGCCGCAACTTCGAGTGCTGGAGCGAGGACCCCATCGCCATCGGCAAGATGCTGGGACGTTCGCTCAAGGGCACGCAGGACCAGGGGGTGATCGCCGATATCAACCGGTACGCCGTCAACGACCAGGAGAATGGGCGCACGATTTATAGCGCGAACGTGGACAAGCGCGCGCTGCGGGAGACCGATCTGCTGGCTTTCGAGATCGCTATTAAGGAATCGGACGTCGGCACGGTCATGTGCGCTTATAGCAAGCTCAATGGCACTTATGCCTGCGAGAATCCCTACCTGCTGAATGAGGTCCTGAAAAAGGACTGGGCATACAAGGGATGGGTTATGTCGGATTGGGGCGCCGTCCATAGCACGGTTCCCTCCGCCCTCGCCGGATTCGACCAGGAGATGCCCAGCGGCAGATATTTCGGCGACGCGCTTAAAGCTTCCATCGACAAGGCCGAAGTGCCTCTCTCGCGTCTGAACGACATGGTCCACAGGATCTTGCGGACCGAGTTCGCCTTGGGGATCTTCGATAATCCCCCCTCCGTTCACCCCGTCAACCCGTTCACGGGCGCTGAAGTAGCGCAACGGGTTGCCGAGCAGAGCGCAACGCTGCTCAAGAACGCCGACGGGCAACTGCCGCTGAAGGCCGCCGTGATCAAGTCGATCGCGGTGATTGGGTCTCACGCCGATGTGGGCGTGCTCTCCGGTGGGGGATCGGACCAGGTGGATGCGGCCGGCGGTAATCCCGTTCCGGGCCGTGGCGGCGTATACCAGCCCTCCGCGCCGCTAAAAGCGATCCGCGAAAAGGCGCCCAAGGCCAAAGTGGACTACGACGCGGGTACGGACCCCGCTGCGGCTGCAAAACTGGCGGCGTCGGCGGAAGTGGCCATCGTGTTCGTCAACCAGCACACCACCGAGGGCCGCGACGTGAACAGCCTTTCCCTGCCCGACAACCAGGATGAGTTGGTCGCCAAGGTGGCCGCCGCCAATCCGCACACGATCGTTGTGCTGGAGACGGGTGGCCCCATAACCATGCCTTGGATCGACAAAGTGAGCGGGGTGCTGGAGGTTTGGTATCCGGGCATTCGCGGCGGCGAGGCTACGGCTAACATCCTGTTCGGCGCCGTGAACCCGTCCGGCAAGTTGCCGGTTACGTTCCCCAAGAGCGAGGCCGACCTGCCTCATCCGGTTCTCCCGGGACCCCCTGCGCCGCCGGCTCCGGCGGCGGCCCAGGGTGGAGGCCGCGGGCCCCAGGCACCCTTCGATGTCAACTATACGGAGGGTCTGAAAGCTGGCTACAAGTGGTTCGACGCGGAGAACAAGGAGCCGCTATTCGGGTTCGGCTTCGGTCTTTCCTACACCACGTTCGCATACTCGCAACTCAAAGCGGCGGCATCCGGCCAGAACGTGACGGTGAGCTTCAACGTGAGGAACACCGGCAAAGTGGCCGGCGCGGAGGTCGCCCAGGTTTACGTTTCCTTGCCGGCCAACGCGGGCGAGCCGCCTAAGCGCCTGGTGGCCTGGGACAAGATTCCACTGGCCGCCGGTGAAAGCAAGGCTGTCAGCCTGACGGTCGATCCGTTGTACCTGTCCATCTTCAACGTCGACAAGGACGGGTGGGAACTCTTGCCGGGGGATTACAAGGTAAGCGTGGGAGGGTCCGAGCGGAGCACCCCGCTTGCCCAGACAGTGCGGATCGCCGGCCGCTGAGCCGGGCCGCGGTGGGAAGGAGCAACCAATGACCAATCGTCGTGAGTTTCTAGGAGGCCTCGCCGTAGGCCCATTGTTGATCCCGCGCGCCGCGGCTGCCGCGCCGGAACAGCCGGGATCGATTCTCGCGAAACCGCGCTTCGGCGCCGAGTTCTTCCTGAACAACGGCGAGACGCGCGATGGCGTGTTCCATCATTTCAGCCGCATGGCCGACACCGGCCTCACCATCGCCCGCATCTTCACCATCTGGGACCAGATCGAGCGAGAGCAGGGCAAGTGGGATTTCTGGGGTTACGACTGGATCTACGATGCCGCCGCGCAGAATGGCATTCTCGTCGCCAACACGCTGTGTTCCGAAGACCCGCCCGGATGGATGGGCACGGCGCCTTTCTATCACCAGTGGGCCGACCTCTCCAATCCGAAGCTGCGGCCGTATTCGGAAATCTACCTCGATAAGGTCGTCAACCGCTACAAAGGCCATCCGGCGCACGGCGTGTGGCTGCTGCAGAACGAACCGGGCATTTCGGGACCCGGGACCGAGCCGTTTGTCATGGCCGAATTCGCGCGCTGGCTGCAGGCCAAATACGGCACGGTGGCGAACCTGAACAAGGTCTGGTACAAACAGCTTCACGCATTCGAGGAAGTGCAGATCCCGCAGACCGGCGGCTGGTCGGATTACGCCGCTGCGCTCGATTACCGGCGCTTCCGTTGCGATCACCTGGCCGATCAGCTTCGCTGGATCAAATCCCAGATCTACCGATACCATCCCAATTCGCTCACCCACGGCAACCCGCCCGGCGTACTGAGCAACATGCCGGGCAGCGGCCGCGACCTGTGGAAAATCAAGCAGGTGGTGGATTTCCTGGGCACCTCGATCCACGCTTCGCACCATTTCGGATTGTTCGGGCGCGAAGACTTCGGCATGGCTTACGGCTTCTGCTGCGACCTGGTCCGCTGCGCCTCGCCCGCAAACTGGTGGGTCACGGAGTTGCAAGCCGGCCCCACCATGTTCACCGGCAGCCGCCATTTGAATCCCACGGGAGGAGAGATCACGCGCTGGCTGTGGGACGGCATGGGCAACGGCGCGCGCGGCATTGTCTTCTGGCTCTGGCATCCGCGCACCGAAGGCAACGAAGGTGGCGAGTGGGGCCTCGCCGGTCCCAATGGCGAACCCACCGACCGCACGCGCGCCACGCAGGCCGTGGCTCGCGCGGTCAAAGACCACGAAGATTACTTCACCTCGGCGAAGCCGGTTCCGGCCCGCGCCGCCATTCTCTACGACCGCGACGCCATGCTTCTCAACTCAATCGATCACAGCGCGGGCGGGGCGGCGGCGGCCCGCGGCGGCCCGGCGGTAGACGAAATCATGCACCCGCTGATCGGCTGCTACAAGGCGCTGCACCGCGCCCACGTGCCCGCCGATTTCCTGGAAACCGGCGAACTCGAAGCCGGCGCGGCCTCGCGCTATCGCGTGCTCTATCTGCCGAACTGCTACGCTCTCTCGGCCAAATCCGTCGCGGCGATACGTGATTTCGTGCGCGCCGGCGGAACGCTCTGGGCCGATGGCCTGGTCTGCTGGAAGAACGAAGAGGGCGTCACCAGGCAATTCCCGCCGGGTCCGCTTTCGGACGTTTTCGGCTTTACGGTGGAAGACATCGTCGCGGCGTGGGAGCCGTTCTCTCTATCCGGTAAAGGCGATAGAGCCGGCGAGTTGTGGCACTGCCTGATTCCGGCGGGCACGGCCAAGGCGCTGTTGAGCGGCGCCGATGGCCGGCCGACCGCCATCGAGCACGCTTTCGGCAGCGGCCGCGCGATTTATTACGGCTCCGCTGTCGCGCTCAGCTATCTGCATCGCGATGACCCGCAGGTCCGGGACTGGATTGCCGGACCGGCGCTCGAAGCCTCGCGCGATCTGCCGCTCCGCCTGACCGAAGGCCCCGCCATGGTTTCGTTCCGCGCGTCACAGGCCGGCGAACGCTCGGCGGCGGTTCTGAACAACTGGGGCGCGGCCGCCCGCGCGACCGTCCAATTCCCAGCGGGCACGCAATCGGTGGTCGAAGTCCTTTCCGGCGCGAACGTGCCGGTGCGCCGCACGGGCGCGACGGTCGAAGCGAGCGTCGATTTGAAGGAAGGCGCCACCGCTGTGCTGCTAGGCACGAACCGCTCGTGAAGCGAGCGGAGGAAGCCATGAGTGCTCGAAGCGATTTGTTTGAGGATCAGGCGGCAGGCCCTCCTTTAGCTCCGCAAGCCGCCGCGGCGGCCGCCCAATCGGCCCCGATCCTCTCCAAGCAGCGCATCGGCGCCGAATTCTTCCTGAACCGCAGCGAAACGCGCGAGGGCGTGTTCCGCCATTTCCGCGCGATGGCCGAGGCCGGTCTTACCATCGCCCGCATCTTCACCATCTGGGATCACATCGAGCACGAGCAGGGCAAATGGGATTTCACGCGCTACGACTGGATCTACGATGCCGCCGCCCAGAACGGCATCCTCATGGCTAATACGCTGTGCTCCGAAGACCCGCCCGGCTGGATGGCGATGGCGCCCTTTTATCACGCCAAGAAGGATCTGGCGGACCCGCGGCTTCGGCCCTACTCGGAGATCTATCTCCAAAAGGTAGTGACGCAATATCGCAACCACCCGGCCCACGGCGTATGGCTGCTGCAGAACGAGCCCGGCATGGAAGCCGGAAATGAACCGTTCGTGGTGGCCGCGTTCGCTCGCTGGCTGGAGAAGAAATACGGCACGGTCGAGAACCTTAACAAGGCCTGGTACATTCAGCTCCGCCGTTTCGAGGACGTCAAGCCGCCGAGCAGCGGCGGATGGCCGGACTACGCTGTTGCCCTGGATTTCCGGCGCTTCCGCACGGATCATCTGGTGGACCAGCTTAACTGGATTCATGCCCAGATCGATCGCTACCATCCCGGCGCGTTGACCCACGCCGGCGGCGATCAATGGGCGTTCAGGACGGCCGCGCACTTCCTCGGCGCGTCGGTTCACGCCTCGTGGGGTTTTGGCGCCTATTCGCGCCCCGATTTCGGCCTGGCCTACGGCTATACCTGCGACATGCTGCGCAGCGTTTCCCCGACGTATTGGGTGACCGAGCTTCAGGGCGGCCCCACCATGTTCACCGGCGCACGGCCTCTGGAACCCACCGCGTCCGAACTCACGCGCTGGCTCTGGGACGGGTTCGGCAACGGCGCGCGCGGAATCGTGTTCTGGCTTTGGCATCCGCGAGATGAGGAAAATGAGGGCGGGGAATGGGGCTTGGCCGGACCGAACGGCGAACCGACCGAGCGCACGCGCGCGGCCCAAAACGTGGCCCGCGTCCTACGCGAGCACGAGGACTTCTTTACCGCTGCAAAGCCTGTACCCGCGCGGGTGGCCATTCTCAATAGCCGTGACACGCGGCAGCTCTCTTCGATTGAATCGGGCGGCGCGCGGGGCGGCGGGGGCGATGAGGTCGGCAATTCGCCGATCGGCTGCTACCGGGCGCTGCACCGCGATCACGTGCCGGTCGATTTCCTGGATATCAGCGAGCTCGAAGACGGCCAGGCCGGGCGCTACCGCGTGCTCTACCTTACCGGCTGCTACGCCGTTTCGGCCAAATCCGCGGCGGCCATTCGCGAATTCGTGCGCGCGGGCGGAACCGTCTGGGCCGATGGCCTGGTCGCCTGGAAGAACGAGCAGGGCGTCACCCGGCAGTTCCCGCCCGGTCCGCTCTCCGATGTCTTCGGCTTCACCCTGGAAGACATCGACGCTGTCTGGACGCCGTTCTCTCTCTCGGATAAGAACGACCGCGCCGGAGAATTGTGGCGCTGCCTGATTCCCGCGGGCGCGGGGCGGGCGCTGCTGACCGGCGCGGACGGCCGGCCAACCGCCGTCGAGCACGCATTCGGCCGCGGCCGAGCAATCTATTATGGTTCGGCTGTCGCGCTGAGCTATTGGCGCCGGGAAGAGCCGCAGGTCCGGGAATGGATCGCGGGGCCGGCGATCGAAGCCTCGCGCGATCTGCCGGTCCGCATGACGGAAGGTCCGCCCATGTTCGCGTTCCGCGCCATGCGGAACGGCGCGCGCTCGGTGGCAATTCTGAATAACTGGGGAGCGGCCGGCCGGGCCACGGTTCAGTTCCCGGCGGAGACCGAATCGGTGGTGGAAATCCTCACCGGGGCGAGCGTTCCGGTGAGGCGGGTGGGCGCCTCGGTGGAAGCGACTGTCGAATTGAAGGAAGCCGGCAGCGCCGTGCTGCTGGGGACGAGCCGGGCCTGAAGCTCCGGCCGGGCAGAACGGATTAAATGACCTTTTCTTCTGGCATGTCGCTGAAGAGGCGCGTATAATAGATTCCAACGGGCTATCTCGTAAGAAAACAAGTGGGAAAATTTGGGAGGTTAGTCATGTCTCTAAAACGAATGGCGCTGGCAGTATGCGCCATATCGCTCCTGTGCGGCTTTGCTTTTGGCCAATCGATTACCGGTTCGCTAACTGGAACCTTGGTGGATTCCAGCAACGCGGCCGTACCGGGGGCGCAGATCGAAGTCAAGAACCTCACGACCGGGGCCGTCCGAAGCACGGTTTCCGGACCAGAGGGTATCTTTGTATTCAACAGTTTGGAGCCGGCCAGGTACAACCTGACCGCTAAGGCTACGGGCTTCAAGACATATATTCAGAACAATATCGACGTCACGGCCGCCGCGCCTCGTGACTTGGGGAAGATGACGTTGGCGCTTGGCGCGCTCACCGAGGAAGTCTCGGTTACCGCCGCCGCGACGCCGGTACAGACGGCATCGAGCGAAAACTCCAAGATTGTGGATAGCGACCAGATTGTAGACCTCACCTTGAAGGGCCGCGATCTGTTTGCCGTCCTCGTCACCGTCCCCGGAGTCAACTTGGCGAACACCTATTTGGCGGGCGGTGACGCCACCAGCGAATCCAACGGTTTGGGAAACCTGTCGATCAATGGCGGCGGCGGCGTCAATACCGGCTTTACGGTGGATGGAATCACCGACATGGACACCGGCTCCAACCAGACCGTCCACTTCGAGCCGACCATGGATACCATCGCCGAAATGCGCGTGCTGACCACCAACTACCAGGCCGAGTACGGGCACAACTCCAGCGGAATGATCAGCGTGGTCACCAAGGGCGGGAGCCAGGAGTTCCACGGCACGGCGTATGCCAACAAGCGGCATGAGATGTTCAACGCCAAGAACTTCTTTAACAATTACAACGGTACGCCCAAGAGCCTTTACCGTTTCTTCGTTTGGGGCTATACCATTGGCGGGCCGGTGTACATCCCGAAGCATTTCAATTCCCAGAAGAAGAAGCTGTTCTTCTTCTTCTCCCAGGAGTACACCAAACAGAAGCCAGCCACCCAGACCGGGTACTCGATGGTACCGACGGCGGCGCAGGAGAGCGGCAACTTCTTCGACCGTTGCGCGGCGGGGACTGGTATCAATGGCGTGGCCTGCTCGGCGGCATACACGGATGGCAACGGGGTCAACCGAAACTCCACCTTGCGCGATCCCACCAGCGGCAATGCGTTGGCTGGCGGGAATCTGAACTCCCTGAAGGGAACATCTTTTTACGACCCGACTTCGGCGACCTATGGCCAGGCAATCCTGGGATTCCTGCCCCCGCCGAACCTTTGCACGGCAGCCGCCGGCATCTTTAACGGCGCTGCGATCAGCAATAGCAATTGCCCCTCCGGTTACCTGCAAAGCTCCAACCCCGTCAACAACTACGCCTACAACTATTTCTGGCAGTTTAACGAGGTACATCCGCGGCGCAACGATACCGCGCGCATCGATTACAACGTGACGCAGAAGCTGACCTCGTGGGTGCGCTACAGCAACGACTACGATCTGGACAATACCAGCGGCGGCGCGGCCATGAAGAACGCGGCGGGCCAGTACGTCCCCTACTCCTCCGACCACCCGAACCCGGGGCATGGTTATGCCGTAGGCATCACCTACACAATCTCTCCGACCACGGTCAACGAGTTCACGTTCGGCAAGAGTTACAATAACTGGTCTTACTACCCGCATGACCCGAGCCAATTGGCGCGGGCGAACATGGGCAACCCGCCTTCGTTCGATAATTTCACGGCCGATCCGAATTTCGTCAGCGATAAGGGCAACCCCCGCGCGGGTCTTAGCGCCGGCAGCCAATTTTACGCGGTCTTCGTCCCCACGGTAAGTTTCGGTGGCGGCCAGGAGCCCAACGAACTGAGCCCGCCCACCGGCAATTGCAGCGGACAATGCCCTTACACGAACTGGCAAGACATCTACAGCTTCGACGACGCCATCAGCAAGGTCTATGGCAAGCACAACCTGAAGGCGGGCATTTTCATCGAGCGTGACGGCAAGGTGTGGCCGGGAGGCTCCGGTTCTTATCTGGGGGCCTACAGCTTCGCCAGCGCCGGCTCGATCATGAATGCGGACACGCAAGACGGCTTCGCCAATGCCTACCTTGGCAACTTCAACAACTACAGCGAAGGTCAGAAGAACATCGGGAACGCCTGGTACTCGCAGATTGAGGGCTTCGTGCAGGATAACTGGCGCGTCAGCCGCCGGCTGACCCTCGATTTGGGCGTGCGCTTCTACCATATGGGCCCGGTCACGAATCTGAACGTCGGATCGAACGGCTCCGCCGAGTATGTGCCTTCCACCTACAATGCCGCGGCGGCCGAACGGATTTACTTTCCTGGTTGCACCATCTCGACGTCCGCCGGCGCCTGCCCCACCGCGGACGAGTATGCCATAGACAACGCCACCGGCTACAAGACGTTCTACACTCTGAACGGAACTATGGTGCCGGCGGCGATAGGCGGCTACACCACCACGCCGACCCCCTATCCCGGCATGGTGGTCGCGGGCCCCAATTCTCAACTTCCGCAATCGCTGTACACGGTAAGTAAGGTGTCCCCGACCGCCCGTTTCGGGTTGGCGTGGGATGTGTTCGGAAACGGCAAGACGGCGATTCGCGCGGGTTTCGGGCAGTTTATCAACCGCATGAACATGAACCCGATGATCACCGCCCTCGGGGCGCAGCCGGTTACTCAAACCCGGACGGTTTACTACTCGAACATCAACGCCATCACCAACCCGTCCCTGCTGGCCAACGCGGCCATTTCACCCATCTCGCCGCAAACCGATTTTCTTGGCCAACAGCAAAACGAATCGGCCTACAACGGCAGCTTCATGATCCAGCAGGCCGTGGGCTTTTCGACGGTGGTGGAAGCGTCCTGGGTATTCAACCTGCACCGCCACGCCCCCTCCACCCAACTGATTAACTACACGCCGAATTACGCGCAGTACAACCCGGCGTGGGCCAGCCCGATGAGCCAGTACCTGCTGAACCCGGCCAAGAACGGCGGCTTCACGCAGGGCAATGAATCGGGCCTCGACCTCAGTTCCAATTACTTTTACGGGCCCTCGCTGTGCGGCGGCTGCGTGTTCGGACTGGGAGGTCTGGTCAGAAGCAATTTCGATACGAGCAGCGATTACAACGCCCTGCAGATCGTGGTTCGGCGCAACATGACCAGGCACCTGTCCTACGGCCTGTCGTATAACTACGCCAAGCTCATGGGATTGACGACCGCGGAAAGCGACGTCTTTCCCGACAAGTTCCGGAACTGGGGGCCGTCGTTCCTGCCGGCGCCTCACACTATCGTGGTCAACTACGTCTACGAGGCTCCGAACCTCGGGAAGAAGTTGAATTTCAAAGCGCTGGGATGGGTCACGGACCATTGGGTTTGGTCCGGCATCACCCAGTGGCGCAGCGACGTCATGACCGGCGTGCCGGGAATCTCCTTCACCGGGACCAACGCCACCACCAACCCCCAGGAGAACTGGACGGGCGGGTCTGAAGGCGCCAGGATGTTCGTGGTGGGCAACTACCGCTTGTCCAGCATTGGCCAGTCCCCTTCGTTCGTTGGCGGTACCGCGGTGCCTACAAACGAAGGCAACCCCGCGACTGGCGGCTACGGCGCCAACGGGACGCCCGGCAACCAACTCATCAACACAGCCGCGTTCCAGATTCCTTTCCCGTGCAGCGCCACGCCCGCGTCAAATCCCATCTACGGTGTGGGAGAGAACATGGAATGCTTCGGGAACGCCGGACCGGGCAGCGTCATCAACGTTCCGGGGACGCGCGTGTCCAACTTCGACATGACGTTCTCCAAGAACTTCCCGCTGAAGAGCGAGAGGCGGGTGCTGATCTTCCGCGCCGAGATGTACAACATCTTCAACCACGCCGATTTCAGCAGCTACAGCATCAGTCCTACTTACGATTGGAGCAACTGGAAGAACGGCACGCAGGTTCAGACCAACAGCGGTCTGGGCCGTTACAGCGCCGCCCTGAACCCGCGGCAGATGTCGATGTCGTTGCGGTTCCAGTTCTAGCAACGGTCCTTCCGAGCCGCGAACGTTAGAGAGCGGTTGGCGCCGCGAGGTTCCACCGCCTCTTACGTTCGCGCTTCGCCATGTTGCGCACACCCCGCCAGCCTCCCTTGACCGCGATTTCCGAATGCTAAAATCGGGCATAATGCTCTCATTTAGCGCTAAGCCCTGGCTGTTTCACACCCTGGCGGGCGCGCTGATTCTCATCTTCGGCATACAAATCTACACGGAGAGCCGCCTCAAGAGCCCGACTTCCGACGAACCTCCGCACATCGCCTCGGGGCTCTCCTACGTCGAGACCGGCGTGTTTGTAGGGAACCCGCAGCACCCTCCTTTGTTGAAAGAACTCAGCGGATTGTCCCTGGTCCTGGGAGGCGTGCGGTGGCCGCGCGACCAGGTCACCGAGCCTTTTATTCGCGGAGAGATTCCGCGGGGAGCGGAACCGGAATGGAAAATTGGGGGCCATATCATCGCCTCCGGCGGACCCGATCGCGTTCTGTTTTGGGCGAGGCTGCCGTTTCTGCTCATCGCATGCGGCCTTGGTTTCCTCATCTATTGGTGGGGCCGCCAACTTTTCGGAGGCCTGGCCGCGTGCTGCGCGTTGTTCCTCTTCTCTTTGGACCCGACAATTCTGGGTCATTCCTTCCTGGTGACCATGGATGTGGGGCTGGCGGCCTTCTCAATCCTTTTCCTGTTTGCGGTCTGGAATTATATCCGCCGGCCCGGCGCGCTCCGGTTCGTTCTGTGCGGCCTGGCCCTGGGCGCGGTTCTCTGCACGAAATTCTCGGCGCTCTTTCTGATTCCGGTAGCCGCCGTCTTGTTCCTGGCGGCCGTCGTTTGGCCAGCCGAATCTCCCGAGGGCGGCCACCGCAGCGTCTGGGATCCGTTTCACGCCGCGAAGGCGCGGAAAGCGGAGCCTCGCGCGGCGAAGCGGACCTCCGGCGCCAGGACCAGCCAGCCATCGCGCAATGCTTCCGGCGCGAATCCGTGGACCCTCCAGCGTCGGCTGCTGCTGGCCGCGGGCGCTCTCCTGGGTATGTGCGTTGTGGCGGTGGTGGTCATCCAGGCCGTCTACTTCTTCCCGAAGGATTCTCTGGCGTACTACCACGGCCTGCAACTGGTGAACGCCGACCGCGATCCCAATGGCGAGGCGTTCCTGGCGGGCGATTTCCAGCCGCGCTTCCCCAGCTATTTTGCCGTCGCCTATCTTCTGAAGGAGCCGATAGCGCTTATTGTGCTGGCCGCCGTCGGACTGGTGCTCCTGATCGGATCGAAGCGCATTTCGCCCGTTTCCAAGCTGTTCCTGACCCTCCCGCCCCTGGCCATGTTCGCCGCGCACACGCTTTGGGCCGACAATCTGGGGGTCCGCTACATCATGACCGTGTTCCCATTCGCGCACCTGCTCGGTGGATTGGGACTTGCGACTCTTCTGACGGCGCGGAAGAAGTGGGTTCCAGGGGTAGCGCTGGCTCTTAGTGGATGGGCGGTTCTGGCGGATGCCGGGGTCTACCCCGACCACTTGTCCTATTTCAATGAAGCCGCCTGCCTGCTGCAGGACCCCAGCCACATCGGGATCGACGGAGGCGCCCGGTGCGGGCCGGCGTGGCTCGCCGACAGCAACGTCGATTGGGGACAAGGGCTCAAGCAACTCAAAACCTGGCTCGACCGCAATGCCAAAGGCCGCACCGTAAAGCTCATGGACACCTTCTTGTTCGGTTTCCCGCCGGAGGCATATGGCATTGCCGCCGTTCCCATGAGGGATGAGGAATTGGCGCGCCGCCCGCCTCCCGGACTGTACGCCATCAGCGCGCACATGATCGCGTGCCTTCCGCCCGGTTCCACTCTGGACAACTGGCTGCAGACCACCCCGCCCACGGCGATTGTCGGCCACGCGTTCTATATCTACGATATTCCCGGGGAGAACGGGGCGCCGAAATGAGATTGGCGTTTTTCTGCGCAATCGGTTTTTTCGCGATGCATCTCACTCTGACAGGCGCTCCGCCAGCGCCGCGGCCGCGCCTGTCGTTCCGGCCCATCTCAGGCGGTCCGATTGCCACCGTTCCGCCGGGCGCGTTGCGTCTGCATGCGAACTGGAGGATTCAATCGAGCTACCTGGTTTCAGCCTCGGGTGAAGCTCTCTCGAAGCCGGGATACATTACGCGTGGTTGGTATCCCACCAGTGTGCCAAGCACGGTGTTGACGGCGCTTGTGGTCAACGGCGTCTACCCCGACCCGTACGTCGGGACCAACAACATGCGAATCCCCGACGCCAGCGACGCGCTGAACGCCAGATACGATCTGGCCAGGTACAGCCACTTGCCGGACAAATCCAATCCATGGTCCGCGCCGTATTGGTACCGGACGGAATTCGCGGCGCCGGCCAGTTTTGCGGGCAAAACCATCTGGCTGAATTTTGCCGGCATCGATTACCGCGCGGACGTATGGTTGAACGGCCATCGAATCGCCGGCGCCAAAGAAATGGCGGGCATGTTCCAGCGTTTCCGGTTCGATGTCACCGCCGCGCTGCGGGCCGGGAAGCCGGCTTGCCTTGCGGTGCGAGTTTACCCGCTCGACGTGCCGGGCGATCCGGTCTTTGAGCAACTCGACCTGATGGGCAGTTTCGGACCGAACGGCGGCGACGGGGAGATTGTCCGCAACGTCACTCACGTGGCCAGTATTGGCTGGGACTGGGTCCCCGCGGCCCGCGACAGAAACATGGGAATCTGGCAGGACGTCTGGTTGGAGGCCACCGGACCCGTGGCCGTGCGCGATCCGTTCGTCGTTACAAAGCTGCCTTTCCCCGACACCAGCTCCGCCCGCCTCACCGTGCGATTGAGCCTTCAGAATGCAGCCGCCGAAGAGAAGCTGGTCGCCTTGAAAGTGCGGATTCTGCCGGATGGCATTGAGATGGTGAAGTCCGTGGCGGCGCCTGCGCGATCCAGCGTCGACCTGTCTCTTACGCCCGAGGAGTTCCCTCAACTTCTCCTTCACGCTCCCAGATTGTGGTGGCCGTTGAACTACGGAGCCCAGAATCTCTATCGCCTCTCGATCGAGGCCACCGTGGACGGCAGGCGGTCCGACTCCATCGAAACACCGTTCGGCATTCGAGAGGTCGGCTCCACAATCTTCCCCACCGGCGGACGGGCGTTCTATGTCAATGGCCGCAAGATCCGTATGACTGGCGGCGCCTGGATTCCAGATTTTCTGATGAATTTCGACGCCCAGCGCTACCGGGACGAAGCGCGCCTGATGGCGCTTGGCAACCACACCATGGTGCGCATCAACGGCTGTAGCATTACGGCGCCCGACGTCTTCTACGACGCCTGCGACCGGTTGGGCGTCCTGGTATGGCAGGAGTTCTGGCGCACATCTACCGCGGCCGGTTGGTCTCCCAAGGAGACCGACGCCGCGCTCTTCATGAATTGTGCTCGCGACGCCATACGGCGTATCCGGAACCACCCCAGCCTCGTGTTGTGGGATGGCGCCAACGAGGCATACCCCCAACGCGACATCCTGGACCCACTCTACGACGCCGTGCGGGAATTGGATGGCACGCGCCTATTGCTCCCCAGTTCCGGCGGGACGGATCCCGAATGGGCCAAGACCAAATCCGAAGTGTACACAGGCGGACCTTGGCATTGGGTGCCCGAGAAGCAATACTTTGAGATGTACGCGAAACAGCGCGAATTCGGTTTTCGCGACGAATTGGGCATCCCCTCCATGCCGGACGTGAATGCCATCCGGAAAATGATTCCCGATTACGGCCAGCCTGCCTCCAACTACAACGCCTACTTCCCAATCAACGTCGCGATGACCTACCACGACGCGGCGGCTTTCATGTTCCGCACGGCCCACGAAGCCATGCTGGCTCGCTTCGGCCGTCCAGCCGGCCTTGCCGACTACGCCATGGCCGGCCAGTTCATCAACAACGATAGCTACCGCGCGATCTTCGAAGCCATGAACAAGAACTACGGGCGGAACGGCGGAACGCTTCTCTGGAAGACCAACGCCGCCTGGCCGAGTTTCATGTGGCAGGTGTTCGACTGGAACCTGAAGACAAACGCCGGGTATTACTCGATGATGCGCGCCTGCCGCCCTCTGCATGTTCAATTCAATGAGGACGACAACACCGTGTCCGTGCTCAACACAAGGGACCGGGCAGCGGAGGGCCTCGCCGTTTCCATTGACGTGTTCGATGCGGAATCGCACGCGCTTCAACACATCCGCAAGACCATCTCCGCCGCGCCGGACCAATCGACCGAGGCCGCGCGCATCGACCTGGCTGTTCCCACCGGATCGAGCCATCCTTGCTTCCTCCGGCTGATCCTCAGCGATGCCGCCGGCCGGGAACTGGACCGGAATGCGTATTGGCTCACGGGGGAGAAGAAGCCGGAGGTTGCGCAACATCTGCCACCTGTCGAGTTGGATGCCGGAATCGTCGAGTACCGGGCCGAGGGCGGGGAAGCGGTCCTGCGCATCGCGGTTTCGAACCCGTCGAAGCATCTCGCGATGCTGGTGAATCTCTCCGTGTTGAAAGGGCTCGGCGGCGATGATGTCCTGCCCGCATTCTGGAGCGATAACTATCTCTCCCTGTTCCCTGGCGAACGGCAAGAGGTGACCGTTCGTTTCCGCAAGGCATCTTTGGGAATGGCAAGGCCGTATCTTGTTCTGGAAGGCTGGAACGTCGTGCCGAGACTGTACGACGTGTCCACCGGCCGCCGGTCGCCACTCGCCCTCGATGTCGTGGAATTGCGTTCCTCAGGTGGCGCAGGCGATTCGCCTGCGCGTCGCCGCAGTGGCCCAGTGCAGTTCCTGGACATCGCTCTACGCCAGTCCGGCAGCGGCGGAACACGCATCACGACATGGCCGGTCGCAATCCGCGATGAACGCGGAATCCTGAGAACCATCCGCGCTGGGCTGATCGGCGGCCAGACCGCGACCATCAGAGTACCAATCCAACTGACCCAGAGCGGAACACACAAGCTGGAAGCAGGCGGAAAGAGCTTGTCGATGAAGGTTGAGTTGGCAGGCGCGACTTTGGATCCTGAGATATTCCAGACTCAAGCCCGCGCGTTCGCTACGCCGAGCCAGACTCAACCATCGCTGGCGATCGACGGCAGGCAGGACACCGCCTGGGTGGCGCCCTCCGGGGATGGGAGTTGGTTCGCTATCGATCTCGGCGCATCCTACGCAATTTCGAAGCTCGGTCTGGACTGGGGCGCCAACTACGCGACTGAATATGAGGTCCAGGTTTCGAGCGACGGCGACAATTGGAAGGACATAGTCCATGAGCCGCGAGGCCGCGGCGGTGAGGAAACTAAATTTTTCCCCTCCGTCGAGACCCGCTACGTGCGAGTGTTCGGTATCCATGCAGCGGCTCCGCAGCCTGGTGTTTCGCTGAAGGAAGTGACCGTGAAATGAAAAGGAGTCTATGCGTTCTCTTATCGTTCTGACCCTGTGGGCGCTGCCGGTTCTGGCGGCTTCCAGCACCGGCGGGCGCGTTACCGTGCCGCTCGATGGCAATTGGCAAGTGGCGGATTCCGTGGCCGCCACCGACATTCCCACGTCGTTTACTCACACGGCGCCGGTTCCGGGGCTGACTAACCTCGCCACCCCGGCGTTCCCCGACGTGGACCAGTACGTTGGCCGGGAGAACATCCGCAATCGGGTCCGATTCAACGAGATGCCCGCTTCGGCTAGTACCGACAAAGTCGGCCTGCCGGGACAGACGCGAAACTATTTCTGGTACCGCACCACCTTCCGCGTTCCGGCGAAGAAAGCCTTTGCCCTCCTCAAGGTGAATAAGGCTCAGTTCGGCACGGCTGTCTGGCTCAACGGCGTGAAGATCGGCGAACACCTGGGTTGTTTCGACCCGGGGTACTTCGATCTGACATCGGCGATTCATTGGACCGGCGACAACGAGCTGGTGGTGCGGATCGGCGCGCATCCGGGCGCATTGCCCGAAACCGCTCTGGCCGGGACCGACAGCGAAAAGCGGAGATGGACGCCGGGCATCTACGACAGCGTCGCGGTGTTTCTCTGCGATAACCCGGTCATCGAGAGCGTCCAGGCGGCCCCGCGCATCGCCACCTCCGAGGTGCTTATCGAGACCCGCATCAAGAACTACGGGCCGGCGGGCTCGTTCAGTCTGACGCACCGCGTCAAGACGTGGAAGGACGGGCGTGAGGTGGCCGGCTCGGGCAGCCTGAAGTTCTCGTTGAAGGCCGGCGAAGAGACCGTACGGAAGGACGTGGTCAAGATTCCGTCCGCGACCCTATGGACGCCCGAGAACCCGTTCCTGTATGTGGTCGAGAGCACCACCGGCGGCGACAACACATCCTCCCGCTTCGGCATGCGGGAATTCCGCTTCGACACAGCCACCCAAAGGGCCTACCTGAACGGCAAGGTCTACTTCCTGCGCGGATCGAACATCACGCTGCACCGGTTCTTCGAGGACCCCCTGTGCGGGCGGCTACCCTGGGACGAGAAATGGGTGCGCCAGCTCCTTACGGACATTCCCAAGAAGATGCACTGGAACAGCTTCCGGTTCTGCATCGGGCCGGTCCCCGATAAATGGCTGGACATCGCCGACGAGGCGGGCCTGCTGATCCAGAACGAGTTTTTCATCTGGGGCTACCACAAGAATTGGGACACGGACGAGTTGATCCGGCAGTATAAAGGGTGGATGCAGGACAACTGGAATCACCCCAGCGTAGCCTTTTGGGATGCCGCCAACGAAACTACCGAGGATACGCTCGGGAACACGATTATTCCCGCTGTAAGGGGACTGGATCTCTCGAACCGTCAGTGGGAAAACACCTACAACCTGCCCGCCGGGCCGGACGATCCGGTGGAGAACCATCCTTACT
>OBLW0100000171.1_pt1 | contig 52992 bp, 46 predicted proteins | sample 1520161 | NCBI WGS metagenome assembly OBLW01 (sample SAMEA3539309, study PRJEB22396) | soil metagenome | biome: tundra; feature: field; material: soil | place: USA | collected 2010-05 | depth 0.15 m
ACGTCCACCTCCCCGTGCAGAGCGGCTCGACGCGCGTCCTCGACGCCATGCAGCGTCTCTACACCCGCGATCAATATCTCGAGCGCATCGCCTGGATGAAAGCCGCGAAGCGTGAAATCAGCATCACCACCGATGTGATTGTAGGATTCCCCGGAGAGACTGAGTCCGACTTTGCCGAGACGCTCGGACTGCTGGAAGAAGTCGGCTTCGACGCCGTCTTCGCCTTCAAGTATTCCCCCAGGCCGAATACGCCGTCACTGAAATTAGACGACGCGATCCCCGACGAAGAAAAAGCGCGCCGCCTCGAAGTCCTCATGGCGAAGCAGCGCGAGATTCAAACCACAAGCTACAAGAGATACATCGGCACGAACTGTGAAGTAATGGTTGAAGGTAGGAACGAAGCCCGAGTTCAGTGGATGGGACGCACTACCCACAACAAAACCCTGAACTTCACCGCCCCCGCGACCGCAAATCCCAAACCGGGAACCTACGCCCCAATCCTCGTAACCTCCAGTTTCCCCAACAGCCTCCTCGGCGAATTGGTGTTATAAGAATGGAAATTAGCAGGAGACCCCCATGGAAGTAGAAATGACAATCCGCGGACTTTTGATGGACCCCGTTTCCAACATGCCGATCGTCGTGTTGAAAGATGTTGGCGGCGAGACGGTGTTGCCGATCTGGGTGGGGGTTTACGAAGCCAATGCGATTGCGCTGGAGATGGAGAAGGTCAGCACGCCGCGGCCGATGACGCACGATCTGATTAAGAACGTGTTGATGGGCCTGGAGACGCAGGTGCACAAGGTGGTCGTGACCGAACTGCGCGAGGATACGTTTTATGCGGTCATCTGGCTGGAGCGTGGGGGCGAAATAATCAGCATCGATTCGCGGCCCTCGGATGCGCTCGCGCTGGCTCTGCGCGTGGATTGTCCAATCTTCGTCGAGGAAATTGTGCTGAAGACTTCGAAACTCGCGGCGAACATGTCGGACCGGGTGACCAGCGAGGAGTTGCGGAAATATCTCGAAGGCCTGAACGACGACGATCTGGGGAAGTACAAGATGTAGGCTCCCGGGCCGACCGAGCATATCCCGTAGAAACCTGTCATTCCGAGCATATCGTTCCGCGAGCATACCCCGTAGAAACCATGTCATTCCGAACCGTTCTTTGGTGAGGAATCTGCTTCTCCCGCGCTACTGGCGGACCCTGTCTCAGTTTACATAATACCTGTTATCGGACACTGCATATATCGACCCGCCAATCGCGGCTTCCGCCAAATTCAAGGCCCGCTCCCACACGGTTCTAACTCAGCGTGTACTTGACCAGGCACCACAGGGCGTGGACGCCATCCTTCCAGCCGATCTTTTTCCCTTCTTCGTAGGTGCGTCCCCAGTAGCTGATGCCGACTTCGTAAACCCGCAGACGCCGCTTGGCGATCTTAACGGTGATCTCGGGTTCGAAGCCGAAGCGGTCTTCCTCAATTGGAATGGACTGCAGGATCTCCCGGCGGAAAGCCTTGTAGCAGGTCTCCATGTCGGTCATGTTCATGTTGGTGAGGGCGTTTGAGATCAGGGTCAGCATCCGGTTGGCGACGTAGTGCCAGAAATACAGGACGCGGTGGGGCGCGGCGCCGAGGAAGCGCGAGCCGTAGACCACGTCGGCCTTGCCTTCGATCAGCGGCCGAAGCAACCCGGGATAGTCCGAGGGGTCGTATTCGAGGTCGGCATCCTGAATCAGGACATAGTCACCGGTCGCTTCCTGAATGCCGCGCCGCAGCGCCGCGCCCTTGCCCATGTTCCTGGGTTGGAGCAGCACTCGCACCTGGGCGTGACTGGCGCGCAGTTCCTCCAGAATCTCTCGGGAGCCATCGCGGGAACCGTCGTCGACGCAGATCAACTCAATCTCTAAATCGACGGCGAGCACGCGCGAAACGGCTTCCCGCAGAGTAGCCTGCTCGTTGTACACGGGCATGACGACGGAGAGTTTCATGGGGAACGGTCCCCGTCACAGTAACGGTGCAGGAGAGAACGCGTCAAGGACGACTGACGAGCGTGTCCGTCCCACACAAAACGAGCTTGGGATGGAACAGCGTGCCGGCCACACGCGTGGCGATGGCGATCAGGTCGCGTTGTCCGCTGAAGACCTTAACCTGCCGCGCGCGGGAGAGCTCCGGCAGATTCACCGTGCGCCCGCTGCGGATGCGGGCAACCGTGGCCTCGTCGGCGGTAACCGACGGCAGTTGCGGCAGCAACTTCCGCGGATGGACAAAGATCTCGTCGATCGCCCCTGGATTCTTCGCGGCATCAAAGACCTGGTCGAGAGTGTGAGCTTCTTCCAGGTTGAATTCGGCCACAGACGTTCGGCGCAGAGATTCCAGATGCGCGCCCCAGCCCAGTTCCCTTCCCATTTCGTGAGCGACCGAACGCATATAGGTTCCGGAGGCGACGCGCGCGCGGAACCGGACGCGATCGACCTCGACCGCCAGGATTTCGAACTCCTTGATCTCGACTTGCACCGCCTTCAGCACAACTTCTTTCTGCTGCCGCGCCAGCTTGTAGGCGGGGACGCCTTTAATCTTCTTCGCCGAGAACGGAGGCGGTGTCTGTTCAATGACTCCGCGAAAGCGCGCGGCGAGTGCTTCCACTGCTTCGGCCTGCAGGCTGACGGCCTGCGGCGTGGTCGTGGCTTCGCCTTCGGCGTCATAGGTATCGGTGGCAAAGCCGAACCGCACCGTGCCTTCGTACGTTTTCTCGGAAGCGAGATAGAACTGCGCCAGCCGGGTCAGGTTGCCGGTCACGAGCGGGAGCACGCCAGTTGCCATCGGATCGAGCGTGCCGAGATGCCCGATCGAGCGTTCGTGCAAAATGCGGCGCGCGCGATTGACCACGTCGTGCGAGGTGAATCCAGCGGGCTTGTCGATGATGAGGACGCCATTCATGAGATGTTGGGTAATTGTGTGCGGACGCTGCCACGCGGCTCAATCCGACGCCGATGCCGAATCCTGTTGTAGTCTGTAGTACTAACTTACCAAATCTTTTATGTTCCCGATCAAAGACGACCAACCACGATACAGCACGCCCTACGTAAACTGGTTCCTGATCGCGCTGAATATTCTTATTTATTTGTTTCAGTCCATGCTCGATCCGCGCAGCTACGAACTGTTCGCCCTCGAGTTCGGCGTGGTGCCCAGCCATCTGACGGCGTTTCTGGCGGGCTCGCCCAAGTATCCGCTACTCGCGATCGTGATCCCCTTCTTCACCTCTATGTTTCTGCATGCCGGCTGGATGCACGTGCTGGGCAACATGTGGTTTCTCTACATCTTCGGAGACAACATTGAAGATTATCTTGGACATTTCCTCTACCTGGTGTTCTACCTGCTCTGCGGCCTGTTTGCCGTCGCCACGCAAATCGTGATCTACCCGCACTCGAATCTTCCTATGGTAGGAGCCAGCGGAGCGATTGCCGGCGTGCTGGGAGCGTATTTCATCCTCTATCCGCGGGCGCGCGTGCTGACCTGGTTCTTCGTCTTTGTCTTCTACATTCCCGCCTGGATCACTCTGGGATACTGGTTCGTCCTGCAGTTTCTGTCGGGCGCTGCGACTCTGTCGGTCGCGCAACGAGGGAAAGATGTGGGTGGAGTCGCAGTCTGGGCCCACGTCGGAGGATTTGTGGCAGGCCTGGTGATGGTCAAACTATTCCCCGAACGCCAGCGGCGCACGCCGTACGCATATCGGTAGAGTCCCACTCCAATCCCAAGTTCTGTTCCCAAGTTCTGTCATTCCGAGCGAAGTCGAGGAACCTGCTGCTCCCCGGGGTAGGCACGGACCTAAGGGCGGCCGTCCTTGAACAAGCGATGGTGCTGAGAATCCGTGGAAGAGCGGCCCTTCGGGGGCCGCGTTGCGCGCCCCCCCAATCAGGACCGGCCTTCAGGCCCTGCGCCGCCATCAACGACTGCGGCCGCCCCCTCCGTCGCGGTTTCCGACGGATGGGACCCCGTGCTGCGGACAGCGAGGATTGCCTCGCGTCCAAGAAGGGGGACAATTGCCGATGTCGGGCAAGCGAACGCTGCCTTCGGCAGCGGGTTGCTATACGGTTGTCACCTGGTTTCAGAACTGAGGCGAGGTGAAATGAGAAGATAAACCGTGTTCACCGTGACTGCGTGTTTTCCCCGCCGGGCTTTCTGAAGCCAGCGTGCGGACTTCTTGGGCTGTAGGGGCAGTCTTTGCCTGTACAACGGGTAGAATGGCAGTCACCCGTGTGCCGTGTCCATTGGACTGGATTTGCAGAGTGCCACCTGACTGCCGCAGGCGCTCGCGCATTCCGCGAAGCCCGACGCCACTGTGAGCCGACAAGCCGAACCTGGACTGCTTTTCAGGCGGAATCCCTTTGCCCGCATCTTCGATCTCAACTCTTAAACAAGCGTCGTCTTGAATAATGCGAATTTCCGCCGTGGGACTCCCAGCATGACGATGAATATTGGTGAGGCACTCCTGGACGACCCGGAAGATGGAGAGTTCCATTTCTTTGGACAAACTCGCAAAGGTCTGCGGGATGTCGAGCTTTGCGTCGATTTTGCTGCGTTCCGAGAATCCCTCAACATACCAACGAAGCGCAGAGGCCAGACCTACTTCATCTAGCAAGGGAGGATGCAGCAGGTGGGAAATGGTACGAATCTGCCTACTAGCATCCTCGACCATCGCAGCGTTTTCAGAGATGCGTCTCGCCGCCTCAGGGCTTAGCTTATGAGACTCAGCCTCCACCAAGACACTGTTCATACTGATGGCGGCAAGTAATTGCCCAACGCTGTCGTGCAACTCTCGCGCAATGCGTCTCCGCTCGTCGTCCTGTAGCACAGCCATCTGCGCGTTAAGCGCTTCCAGTTGGCGCGTTTTGCGATGCAACTCCGCAAACACTTTTACTTTTGCCCGCAGCAACTCTGGAACAACAGGAACGGAAACGTAGTCCACGGCTCCGTGTTGATATCCCTTCAGCCGGTCCAGGTCCGTCACATGAATCCCGGAGACGAAGATAATAGGCGTGTTTTGAAAGCGCGGGTGATCGTGGATCATCTGCGCCGTTTCGAAACCATCCATTCCGGGCATGCTGACGTCCATGAGCACGACGGCAACGTCGGTTTTCAGCAGGTGTTCCAGGGCTTCCATTCCCGAATGAGCCTTGATCAGGTTCTGACCTAGTTCACCGAGAATGGCTTCAAAGCTGAGCAGCTTGCCCGGCTGGTCGTCGACCATCAGGATGTTGACCCCGTCATCCATAGCGCGCTTGGGTTCCAGAATCCGCAGGGAAGCCACCGCACGTGCGATTGCGGTGTACGGACCCACTTTACACTACTGACGAGTCCTCGCTGCACAGAATACGGGGAATCCTGTATTCGCCATCGAAACTGGGGTCAGCACCCGACGAGCGCCCGCAGTACCGCTGAGCGACTTGAACTCAGCTCTTCGATGCTATCGATCTTTGCAGTGATGGGAATATCGCACAAACCAATGTAATTTACGGCAGCAGCCAGGATGGTATTCACACGGATGATCCATGTTCGCCATCTACTGGAAGCAACAACCTCGTGACCGGTAATACGATTAACGAAGCTTGCGCCGGGATTCTTCTGGGTTCGGGCACGGGCAACACCATTGCCCCGAACACCTTCTTGAACGTGACGAATACGACGCTAGCGGGTGATGTATGTACACCCGCCGTTGGAGCCCTAGCGAACGGGATGGAGAGCGGCGCTACCAAACATCTCTCCTTCCGACCCTCACCCTTAAGACCGATCAGGAATTGAACAAGTTCTTGCATCCTGGGCGCCGAGGTGCCAACACACCTCGGCGTCTCTCTGTCGCTAATCGAAGATAAATTTGGTAAACCGGCGACAGACGTTGGAGTGCACCCAGGTTTCCTTGCACAGGCGGATTGTGACCGCTGATACTGGAAGCCTTTAGATCCATCCCTAAGACTGTTGTCCCTAAAGACTGTTGTCATCAAGAGTGTTGTCATTAAAACTGTTGTCATTAAGCGTGTTGTGATTAAGCGTGTTGTGATTAAGAATGTTGTGATTAAGAGTGTTGTGATTGAGAGTGTTGTCATTCCGAACGGCTTTTAGCCGTGAGGAACCTGCTGTCCTTTGGAGTGGCAATAGTGCCTGACAGGCGCTACTATGTGTACATCATGGCGAGGGGAGGACCACCCAACGATGCCTGCCCCGCCCTTGCGCTGCTTTCGCAGAGTGGAATCTGCACTGCCGCGACAAGGTCAACAATGCTCAGATGAGCGAGTCCTCGATATTCCCTGGCCAGCCAGCGGAAAAGCAGGTTCCTCACCGGTCTTTCAGACCGATTCGGAATGACAAAGGTGTTTTTGCACAGGCGGATTGTGACCGCTGATACTGGAAGCCTTCAGATCAATCCCCAAGACTGCTGTCATGAAGACTGCTGTCATGAAGAGTGTTGTGATTGAGAGTGTTGTCATTCCGAACGGCTTTTAGCCGTGAGGAACCTGCTGTCCTTTGGAGTGACTTGACCACCCAACGATGCCTGCCCCGCCTTGCGCGGCTTTCGCAGAGTGGAATCTGCACTGCCGCGTCAAGGGTTAACAATGCTCAGATGAGCGAGTCCTCGATATTCCCGTGGAAGAGCGGCCCTTCCAGAGCCTGACCTGAGCGAAGTCGAAGGGATCTCGCGTGGATCAGAGCAGCTTTGCCCCAACCGAGGTACTCCCCATGGTCATTTCGACTTGACCATATCTGCTACAATATGACCATGAAGGAAATATCCGCAGCAGCCTTCAAGGCCCAGTGCCTCGCGCTGATGGAGGACGTGCGCTCCACCAAGCGCCCACTCGTGATCACGAAACGCGGCAAACCGGTCGCGAAACTGGTTCCCATCGATGAACCGAAGGACGAATTCATCGGCAGACTGAAGGGCGTGTTTGAAGTGGTCGGCGACCTCGAAGCCGATCCGCCGGAGGACTGGGAGTCTGCGTTTTGATCCTGCTGGACACGCGTGTCCTGTTTTGGGCGGTCGACAATTCGAAGTCTCTGTCCCGCCCAGCGGCTTCCGCGATCCGCCGCGCCCGGCGGCAAGGAGGGATCGCAATTTCTGCCATCAGCCTTTGGGAGCTTGCGTCCATGCTGGCGCGTGGTCGCATTCGCCGTTACGGCACGCTTGAATCCTCACTCAACTTGCTGATCGAGGGCGTCACCGTGCTGCCGATCACGCCCCAGATCGCCACTTTGGCAGCCCAATTCCCGCGCGACTTCTCCGGCGACCCGGCCGATCGCATCATCGGCGGCACTGCCCGCGCCGAAGGCTTGACCCTGGTCACCCACGACGAGAGAATCCGCAGAAGCCCGCTGATCAAGACAGTGTGGTAGGGCAAGGCGCCATGTTGGGCGCCTTCCTCCCCGCCAGGTAATCAGTCGTAATACTCCAGTCCCAGGTGCGTGATCAACTCTTCACCCTTCAGGTGCCGCAGGGTATTCTTCAGCTTCATCAACTGGATGAACAGATCATGCTCTGGGTAGAGCCCCGGAGGCGTCATCGGAGACTTGAAGTAGAAGCTGAGCCACTCCTGAATGCCCAGCCCGCGCAGTTCGGAGGTGCGCTTCGCCAGATCGAGGAACAACACGAGGTCGAGCACAATCGGCGCGGCCAGAATAGAGTCGCGGCACAGGAAGTCGACCTTGATCTGCATCGGATAGCCGAGCCATCCGAAGATGTCGATGTTGTCCCAGCCTTCTTTGTTATCGCCGCGTGGCGGGTAATAGTTGATCCGCACTTTGTGGAAGATGTTTCCATAGAGTTCGGGATAGAGCGCAGGCTGCAGGATGTGCTCCAGCACGCCCAGTTTCGATTCTTCCTTGGTCTTGAACGATCCCGGATCGTCGAGCACCTCCCCGTCACGATTGCCGAGGATGTTGGTGGAATACCAGCCGCTCAGGCCCAGCAAGCGAGCTTTGAATGCTGGCGCCAGGACGGTCTTCATCAAGGTCTGGCCGGTCTTGAAATCCTTGCCGCAGATGGGAGCTTCGTTCTTACGCGACAACTCCAGCATCACTGGAAGGTCGACGGTCAGGTTCGGCGCGCCATTCGCAAACGGAACCCCTTCCATCAGAGACGCATAGGCATAGATCATCGACGGCGCGATCATCTCGTCGTTCTCGCGCAGCGCCTTCTCGAACGCCTTTACCGACTGGTGCGCTTCGGTGGGCTCGATATAGGACTCAGTCGATCCGCACCACATGGTGACCAACCGGCTGGCGCCGCTGGTCTTCCTGAAGTCACGGATGTCGTCGCGCAACTGCTCGGCGAGATCCATTTTGGTTTTGCCCTTCTTCACATTGGGGCCTTCGATCTTCTTGACATAGTTGTGATCGAACACCGCGGAGCGTGGTTTTATAGTCGAAAGAAACGGCTTCAACTGTTCGAGCAGCCGGTAGTCCAGAACACCGGCGTTCGTCGCCGCTTCGTACATGTTGTCTTCGAAGATGTCCCACCCGGTGAAGACCAGATCGTCGAGGGTAGCGAGCGGAACGAATTCCTTGATCTTGGGAGAGCGGCCGTCGGTGCGTTTGCCGAGCCGCACGGTTCCCATCTGGGTGAGCGATCCGATGGGTTTCGCCAGACCTTTGCGAATCGCCTCGACGCCGGCAACGAACGTAGTCGCCACGGCGCCCATGCCCGGAATCATCACGCCTAGTTTGCCTTTTGCCGGCTCGATGGTGGCTTTATGCGTCTCTGTCCGGGCCTTCTTGCCGCCACCCGTCCGGGCGGCCAGTTTCATTTCCCGGCTGGCCCGCTCCGCGTGCGCGAGAGCGGTTTCACGGTGCTCATGTTCGCGTGCTGCAGGGCTATTTGCGAATTGCTTGCGATGACGCTTGCCATCAGCGTCCCACCAATCGGCCATGAATACTCCCGGACGTTTTTGATACATTCATTCCTCTTCTGGTGGCGGTGGCTAGTCACCGCCACTGCGACTGGAAATGATCTCACTTTGCCAGGCAATTGGCAAATCCTCCCGGCCAATCGTGGAAAATCTCCGCTCAACGGTGCTGCTTGCGCAGCAAGCGGAGAATCGACGCGCAGCATTCCCTGTTGAAATCGCAGGCTTTGGCAGGCCAAACTCCCGAGCCGCTGCCGACGCCAAGTCGAATGGCGGTTGTCGTTCCCGCGACTCGTTGCACTCTGGTTCGTTGCACGCACATCGTTACTTTTGTCACGCTGCCCGCGTGAATGACCTCCATAGATTTTTTGAGTTGGACTGCTGCACTGGTTCTGTTGCATAGTGGAATCACTTCGCAGCTGGCTCTGCAGCCAGTCCCAGCGAAGTCGCTGTTTGCGTGCCAGCCGTGCAGCGGCATGCAATTCTTCTTGACCCCGTTGATCTCCACCTCAATCTGAGCCCACGCCATCCGGCTCGCACCGGTAGTGTGCTCTTCAGACGAAGAAAGGGAGATTCCATGAAAACCATTCGCAACTACGTTTACGCCGCGATTCTCGCGGCCAGCGCTCTGAACTTTACGCCCAGCCTGGCTTCAGCCCAGGACGTGGCACACGGCAAGTTCACCCTTACCCACGAAGTTCACTGGGGAAACGCCAAATTGGCGGCGGGAGACTACACATTCTCCTTCGATCCCGAAAGTGGTTCCCGCATGCTGACCCTCAGCAAACTTAGCGGGACACGCGCCGGGTACATCCTGCTGGTGCCCGACACTGAGGATGCCAAGCCGTCGGATCTAAGCCGGTTGGTTCTCGAGACGACCCCCGACGGCAGCTACGTCAGCGCCATGCAGTTGCCGGAATTCGGCATCACGCTGCATTTCACGGTGCCGTCGCACACCTCGGAGAGACAGATCGCCAAGGCCGGTACCTCGGTCATGGCATCAGGCCAATAGTCTCTCTGCTTGCCCACAAACCGAGGGCGGATAGCGAACCAGCTATCCGCCCTTGGTTTTTGCAGTTGAATTCGTTGAGGGATCGATTTCGTTCGGCCTGACTACACACAGCTAGCCGACACCAAGTTGGTGGAAGTTCGGCCCGACGGAGTCGGGCCTTTTTTCATTTCGCTTAATCTCTTAGGCGGGCGGGATTTGTGAATTTCCCCGAACATCGTCGCTCAGCACGATGGCTTCGGCAATTTCTTTCATGGGCTTGCGCTTCTGGCGGCTCTGCCGCTGCAGAGCCAGATAGGCCTGCTCTTCATTGAGGCCGAGATCGCGCTGCAAAATCCCTTTCGCGCGTTCCACAATCTTCCTGGTCTGCAACTGTTCGGCGAGGGTAGAGTTGGCTTCCTCGAGCCGCGCCAATTCGAGTTCGGCTCCCACCAGAAATCCGACCGTCGAAATCATGCGAATCTCGCGGCGGCGGTACACGTGGTGCTGCCGGTGCTGCAGGTTGATCACGCCGACCACTCGTCCCCGGCACATGAGCGGCACCGAAAGAAACGCTTCGTAGCTGTCTTCCGGCAACTCGTTGAAAAACTGGAAGCGCGGATCGTGCGCCGCTTCTTCGGGAATGGCGACCGGCTCTTGGTGTTCTGCCACCCAGCCTGTAATGCCTTGTCCAACACGGAGTTTCAGTCGGTCAACCACTTCCGGATGCGGGTTCTTGGAGGCTCTTAGAACCAGTTCGTCGCCTTCCAGGATATAGATTAAGCAGGAGTCGCACTTGACCAGCGCAGAGGCAAATTCAACGACCCGGGTCAGAACTTCATGAAATCCATCCGCCGAACCCAGGCGTTCGGAGATCTCGTGCAATACGTCTACGTGTGATTCCTCAACCGATATTAAGGTGTCCATGGCATACATTATCGATCTTGTAGAGATTATGTCTAATTCCAAATTTTGATCGGCGCGATAAAGGATTTCCTTCGTGATTGTTACGAAGGTTTAACATCCTTTTCGGAGTTCACGCATCCGAGCCCGGATGGGATTGAACAGAAGGCTGTGCAATAACTTGCACAACGGCTTCGCGGAGCGACGCCTAAGACCTGTCAGCGTGCCGGCACGGCCAGAAACCATACCAGCAATCCAAACAGGATCAAGGTGCCAACCAGCGAGAACAAAGTGTGCAGGGGGTGAAAGTGGAAGTAGGGATTCCGCGTGAGGCGATAGCGTGTCGCCAGCATAAGACCTCCTCGGCACATGCCACGAGTGCGAACGGACGGCCTGTCTCCCTCTATTCTGTCACCAACTCGCGCCCTGGGCTTCGTTTTTTTGTGCAGGATTGTGTTACACCATTGCCATGCCTGAAAAAGTAGCTTTGGTTACCGGCGCATCGAGCGGCTTCGGATTGCTGACCTCGATCGAACTGGCGAAAGCCGGATTCCGCGTAGTGGCCACCATGCGCGATGTGGGGCGGCGCGAGCGTCTGGATCAGGCAGTCGCCACGTCGGGAGTGTCCGCGCGCATCGACGTTCGCGCTCTCGACGTCACCCGGTTCGAGACCATCCAGAGCTTCGTCGAGACCGTCGTAGGCGACTACGGACGGCTGGACGTTCTCGTCAACAATGCGGGATTCGCCGTAGCCGGGTTTGCCGAAGACATCAAGCTCGACGAATTGCGGCGACAGTTCGAGACCAATTTCTTCGGCGCTGTCGCCATGACGAAGGCCGCGCTGCCCACGATGCGTCGCCAGCACTCGGGACACATCATTCAAATTTCCTCGATCGCGGGATTGCACGGATCGGTTACCGTGAGCAGCTATGCTGCGTCGAAACATGCTCTGGAAGGCTGGAGCGAGTCGTTGCGCCTGGAAGTGAATGCCCTTGGAATCAAGGCTGTGCTGGTCGAACCGGGCGCCTTTCAGACCGATATCTGGACGCGCGGCGCGGTCATGGGAGAGCAGGCCACGAAAGAGACCTCGCCCAACCTCCGCGCAGTTTGCGCATGCGCTCGACCATCGAAAAGCTTCCCAAAGCCGACCCGATCGTGGTCGCGAAGCTCATCGTCAAGATCGCGCAAGATCCCAACCCCAAGCTTCGCTACCTGGCGGGCCGCGACGCGAAACTCCAACTGGCGTTGAAGCGCATCCTACCCTGGAAGTGGCACGAGAAACTAGTCGCGAATTTCCTGAAGATCGACGAAAAATCTTAACCACGGAGGACGCAGAGGACACAGAGATCTGTCAGAAAACCCCTCCGTATCCTCTGCGTCCTCTGTGGTCAAAAGCCTTATGGCTTTGCGTCCAGGTCCATCATCTTCACCGGCAAGTCCCAGTGCGAGTCGAGGATCTCGAAGCGCCGCTGCTCTTCGCGCTGGAACGTATCCTGGTCGGGATACATCTGCTTCTGCAGCGCGGCTTCGTCAAAGGGTTCGTTGGCCACGGTGGCGTTCTTGAATACGATGGTCACGCGGAAGTCCCAGCGGCCGTCTTCGGTGGTGTGATAGCGCGGCTGGTCCATCCATACCTTGGCGATGCGCCCCATCTCCGCTTCTTTTTTCAGCACGGGATAGTGGTTCTTCTTGAAGAGCTTCAGAAATTCCTCGGCGTGGCCCCACTTTGTTTTGTAGTAGTACTCCACGACAAAGGGTTTGTCAGAGGCTGCTGGAGCCGACTGAGCGATGGAAACAATCGGCGCGGCGAGGATGATGAACAGCAAGGCGGCGAACAGGCGGCGCATGGAATCCCTCCAGGGATGAGAAATTGATAGCTTGTACACTACCATTTTGATGGCGAACGACGAACAGCTTATCTTGCAACTCTTTGAGGATGGCGACCGCGCGTTGATCGCCGGCGATGTCGCAGAACTCTCGCGCATCTTCGCCGACGACTACGTGCAGTACGACGACCAAGGCAAAGTTTCCACCAGGTCAGAGGTGATCGAGAATCTTGGTTCCGGGACGATTCGCTATGTGTCGATGGTCTCGACCGGCCGGCGCATCCGTCTGTTGCGGGACGACGTGGCCATCGTTCACGGGGCGGAGGACGATGTGGTCGAGCAGGGCGGAAGGCGCTTCGCCGTTCGCTACCTGTATATGGATGTCGTCATAAAGCGCAGCGGAATGTGGCAGATTGTGGGGTCGCAACTGGCCAAACCGACCGGTAACGAACCGGAACGCGACGGATCACGCTGACGACTCCGGTCCGCTATTCTGCCGTCCGCAGTCTATTCTGCCAGTGACTCCACACAAAATACGCCACCCCGGCCACCAGCACTACCCCGATCACGGCATCGAACTTGTGGAAGCACTTTCCGAGATCACGCCAATTTTCGCCTAACTTCATGCCGAGGTAGGCCAGGCCGAGGCACCAGGGCCACGATCCCAGGAACGTGTAGAGGTGAAAGCGGCCGCGGGGCATGCGCGCGATTCCGGCGGGCAGTGCGATGAACGTTCGGACCACGGGCAGCAGACGGCCGAAGAAGACGGCCAGATATCCCCAGCGCGCGAAGAAACGGTCGGACCAGTCGAGTTCGCGTCGCCCCATCAGAATCCAGCGGCCATAGCGTTCGACCAGCGGACGGCCGCCGTACGCTCCAATCTCATAGGCGATCAGCGAACCCAGGTTGCATCCGATGGCCCCGGCGGTGGCTAGCCATAGCAGTTTGAATGTGCCCTGAAACACCAGGTATCCGCCAAAGGGCATGATCAATTCGGAAGGCAGTGGGATGCACGCGGATTCAATCGCCATCAGGAGCATGATTCCGGCATAGCCAGTGGCGGCGATTACCTTGCTGATAAAGACGAACAGGATTGCCAGAAGTTTTTCAGTCATAGTAAGGAACAGTTGCCAGCCCGCCGGGCAAAGCGCGCGGTTGCTCGCTTCACCCAGAACGCTGCCTTCAAGTGTATCGGAAACCTGCGGCAGAAACGCCGCGCTAGAACGAGCCTTCCTGAGTAAACGCGTAACCGGGCAAGGAGGCGCCTTGGGGGCCCTTGGTGACCTTCACCCGGACCGTGGGCGCGTCGGGAGCGGTGATTCCCGCCGGCCGCAGCATGGCAAATTGCGAAAAAACTTCGTTATAGACCTTGGTGACCAGATAGTCCAGGCCATCGGCTTCGCTGCGCCACACTTGTCCGAGTTGAATGGAATTCACTGCCACGGGATTCTTCCTGACTTTCGCTGGAGTACTTCCAGACTACCGGGGGCCGCGAGAAGCGTCAATGCCAGCGAGGTTACCGAGGGCCAACACTCGGCCTTGCTGTCTTCCTGCGCGGCTAGCAAGAACCCAGATCCCTCGCTTCGCTCGGGATGACAAACTTCGCGGACTTTTGGTTGTTCAGTCTGCGGATCGCATTGGCGCTGTCCCCCACGATTCACAGGAAGATCGCTGGTAAGATGTTGGTCGCAAGGAGACGTTCATGCCTCGTGGTGTCGTTCCGCGCCAGCCCGCCCGTACCGGCCGTCAAGACAAGGTTCGTGTGCCTCAGTCTGCAGGTGGTAAGAATGCTCATGTGGGGACGGGCGCCCCCGCAAGCCTGCCCCGAGCGAAGTCGAGGGGTCCAGGCCGAGGCAAAGCTCCCGTAGCAGCCCCGAAGATTCGTCAGAAGACCGCTGCAAAACCTGCCGCGAGCTCGGTTGCGAAGATCAAAGGCTACAACCCTGTGGCTCCGGAACGCGTGGCCGACATTCTCAAGCGCCTCGACCAGCTCTACCCGGATGTCACCTGCGCCCTCACCCACGCCAACGCCTGGGAACTCGTGGTCGCGACAATCCTCTCGGCGCAATCGACCGATGTGAACGTGAACCGGGTGACGCCCGAGTTGTTCCGCAAATATCCAACGGTCCAGGCGTTTGCCGCGATCACGCCGGAGCAACTGGAACCGGATGTGCGTTCCACCGGATTCTTCCGCAACAAGTCGAAGTCAGTCGTGGGTGCGGCGAAAAGGATCGTCGCGGAGTTTGGCGGGCAAGTCCCCGACGACATGGAAAAACTGCTGACGCTGCCCGGCGTCGCGCGGAAGACCGCGAACGTCGTGCTGGGATCTTGGTTTAAGAAGGCCGAAGGCGTTGTCGTCGATACGCATGTACACCGCATCTCGCGGCGGCTGGAACTTACCACGCAGAATGATCCGCAGAAAATCGAGCAGGATCTGGTGCGGATCCTGCCGCGCGAAAAATGGATTCTGTTTTCCCACCAGATCATCTGGCACGGACGCAAGCTGTGCATCGCCCGCAAGCCCAAATGCGCGGATTGCGCGCTCGAAAACCTGTGCCATGCCGGGGACAAGACCTGGAGCACGGTCGAGATGCACCAGGAAGCGAGAGTATGAGCCGTTGTCTCACTTCATCGCTTTGTCATCCTGAGCGAAGCGAAGGACCTATGCACTCTTCCCGCGAGGCGAACCTGATGACGCTCGTGCCCTAATCGCTTCCCATTTCATTCAGTACCGGCGCTCGCAGTTCGCGAGTATGCACCGTCGTCGTTTGCTGGGTAAACACTACAACCTCATTGGTTCCCACTTTCAGCCACGGAGCGGGTACGTATAGCGTTTGCTGCGGGCCGAGATTCCAGAAGCGCCCCAGCGCATGACCGTTGATCCAGCCCGCGCCCTTGCCCCAGCCGCGCGTATCCAGAAACGTGTCGCCCGCGTCATGCAGATCGAATTGGCCTCGATAGAACGCGGGGCCTTGCGGCACCTGGGCGTTTGCCTTCGAAAACTGAAGCGGCGAGAGATCGTCCATTGGCAACGGAAAGACCTGCCAGCCCGACAATTCCTTGCCTGCCAAAGTCACTGAGCCGTTGATTCCCTGCCGTTCCTTACGCAACTCCACAGTGAAGTTGATGCGGCCCGTGCCTTCCACGAGGATGTCGAGAGTTGAGCCTGCGCCAACTTCGATGCGCAATCGATCCTGCTTCTTCCTGCGGTCCAGCGTGCCGGCGAGTTTGCCATTCAAGAAGATGCGGGCGTAGCTGCGCAACTCGGGAATCAGCAACTCGCCAGCGGCCGCCTCTTTAATGTTCGTTCGGTACAAGATGTATCCGTAGGACTGGCCGAACGCCTCCATGGAGCGCGGTCTCTCCACGCTGACAGGATTCGGCAGGTTCGACCATAGTGACGCACTCTCTGCCAACGCAAAATCCGGCACTTCGATCACGGGCAACGCAGCCGGCGGATCAGGAAGCTTCACGCCCGGTCGCTGTTTTTCGATTACGTCCCGGAAGGCAAAATATTTCTTGGTCAGCGCGCCCGACTCGCTTACCGGAGAGTCGTAGTCGTAGCTGGTGACGTCTGGCTCGTAGACTTTCTCCCAGTTCGCGCCGTTCATGAATCCAAAACTCGTTCCGCCGTGAAACATGTAGAGATTGATCGAGTATCCCTGCCTCAGAATCCAATCCAGTTCCTGCGCCTGCTGCTGAACGTCGGTGTCGTGATGCTTATCGCCCCAGTGATCAAACCATCCGTCCCAATACTCCCCGCTCATCATCGGACGGCCGGGACGAAACTTCTGCAGCTTGGCGAATTCTTCTTTCGCGTCGCCCGGGCCGAAGTTGACGGCAGCATGAATGTCCGGCAAAGTTCCGGCTGGCAGTTCGTCGCCTCCGTCGGCGGTATAGAGCAGCACTTCGCCCAGACCTGCATTCCGGAGCGCGGCGAGAATGCGCCTCATGTAGTTCTTGTCGTTTTCAGACGATCCGCCGAACGAGCCGTATTCGTTCTCGACCTGTACGGCGATGATCGGTCCGCCGCGCGTGAGTTGCAGTGGCGCCAGTTCCCTGCCCAGACGCTGCAGCCAGCGTTCCGCCGGGCCCAGGAACTTCTCATCGGCACTGCGCAGAACGATGTCAGGATCGGCCAGCAACCATGCAGGCAGGCCGCCCAGATCCCACTCGGCACACGCATACGGCCCTGGCCGCAGGATGACGTAGAGGCCTTCTTCCTGCGCCGTACGGACGAAAGCGGCCACATCGAGCCCACCGCTGAAGTCGTAGACTCCTGCCTTGGGCTCGTGCGCATTCCAGAAAACATAAGTCGAGATCGTGTTCAGGCCCATGGCGCGAGCTTTCTTCAGCCGGTCCCGCCAGTACTCGCGCGGAATGCGCTCGTAGTGCAGTTCGCCCGAGATGATCTGCAGCGGCTTGCCATCGAGTGCAAAGTGATCGCCCTCGATTCCGATGTGATGGGTCGGAGCCGCAGCGCCCTGGGCACGGGCAGGCGGCGGGACGATGAACGCACCGCTCAGAACAATCGCGATGAAGATGTGACGAAGTATCGAAGTACCCATGAATTGCACGACCTGACGATTTGATAGTGGATGAATTCCGAGGATTTCCTTCGTGATACTTCGTGCCCTTCGTGGTCCAAGCTTTTCGCTCTTGGCGGTAGCAAAGCGCCGCCAGCCGATGCTTCGAAGCGCAAACCGAACGGAAACGGCCTCTGCTAGACTCTCCTTTTTACCTTACCTTGAGGTTCCGCGCCATGCGCCGCCGCGCACTCTTTGCTATCGTCATGTTTATGAGCACTGTCGTCGCCGAATCCACCGCCCAGACTCTGCCTTCGCCTCAGGCTGTGACCGATCCCAAGCAGATTGCGTCCAAGCCCAACGCGCAGGTCGACCCGCGCAGCCTGACCATCGAAAAGCTCTACATGACGCGCCAGATCGGCCGACCGACGTGGTCTCCCGACGGCAAGAGCATCGCCTTCATCTCGAACATGAGTGGACGCAACAATCTGTGGCTCGTACCGGCGGAAGGTGGATGGCCGGTGCAGTTGACCGTGAGCGACCAGCGGCAGACCGCGCCGGCGTGGTCGCCGGACGGTAAATGGATCGCTTACCAGTCCGACTATGACGGCGACGAGCAATGGGATATTTTTCTGGTGTCGCCAAAGACCGGTAAGGTCGTGAATCTTACGCAGACGCGTGAGATTGCTGAACTGAACCCCACGTGGTCTCCCGATGGCCGCTACCTCGCGTATGAAGTCAAGCCGAAGACTTCAGCGGCGTATGAGATCGACATCTACGACACGGTCATGCGCGAGGTGAAGCACCTTACCACGAACACGCCACAGGATCGAGGAAATTACGGGATCATCTGGTCGAAGGATGGAAAGTCGATTATCTACACCCAGGAGCAGGCGAAGGGGACGGATTCGAATATCTTCATCGCCGACGTGGCAACGGGTAAGAGCCCGCTACTTACTCCGCACAAGGGGGAACAGCGGTTTTCAGCACACGACATTTCGCCGGACGGCAAGCGCGTTTTGCTGACTTCGAACGCCGCCAACGGGTACGAGAACGTCGGGTTGGTTGAGGTTGCGACAAACAAGATCTGGTGGCTCACGAAGGATAAATGGGAGATTCGTGGGTGTGAGTTCGCACCGGATGGCAAGCACATCACCTTCACCGCGAACGTTGATGGCAATGAAGACATTTATTTGCACGACCTCGCAACCGGGAAGTCCACGGCTCTGCCCATTCCGCAAGGTCTGAACGAGCCGGCGGGTCGGCATTCTGCCTTCACCTCGGACGGCGAGCGCTTGCTCTACTACCACAACGGTCCTACGGCTCCCGGCGATCTGTGGGTATATACCATGGCGACCCGCAAGTCGCATCAAGTCACGCACTCGCTGGTTGCCGGCGTGCGCTCCGAGGACATGGTGGAGCCGTATCTGGTGCATTATCCCAGCCGCGACGGCAAGTGGACCATCTCCGCGTTTCTCTACGTGCCGTTCAACATGGCGCGCAACGGGCAGAATGCCGCGATCGTCTATATCCACGGCGGCCCGACGGCGCAGAGCATGAATTCCTTTAACCGCTTCGTACAGTTCGCCGCCAATCAGGGATACATGGTGCTTGCGCCGAACTATCGCGGATCGACCGGATACGGCAAGGAGTTTCAGCAGGCCAACCTGTTCGACATGGGCGGCGGCGATTTGCAGGACGTGCTGGCGGGCGTGGACTGGATCAAGCAGACGGGGCATCTCGATCCCAAGAAGATTGCGGTGATGGGGGGAAGTTACGGCGGATACCTGAGCATGATGGCAGTGACGAAGGCGCCGGAAGTCTGGGCCGCGGGCGTTCCCATTGTGCCCTTCGTGAACTGGTTCACCGAAATTGAAAACGAAGATCCGGTGTTGCAACAGTCTGACCTGGCCACCATGGGCGATGTCGTGAAGAACAAAGCGCTGTACGAAGACCGGTCGCCCATTAACTTCATCGATCAGATCAAAGCGCCGCTGCTGCTGTTGGCCGGCGGACATGATCCGCGGTGTCCAAAATCAGAGACGCAACAGGTGGTCGATGCGATCAAGAAGCGTGGCGGCACCGTGGACTCGAAGATCTACGAGAACGAAGGCCACGGATTTGCGCGGGTGGAGAATCAGATTGACGCGTACAAGCGGGTCGCCGATTTTCTGCTGGCGCACGTCGTCCCGGCCGATTGCAGTTGCTCAGTGACCGAATAGGACAGGTAAATGTAATGTACGTACAACGTTGTATGGATTAAGCGCTCAAGTGTTATCAATAACTTAGGGGCAAGTTATTGATTTCACTAGCGGCCGCTATTGATGCCCGCCGTTTCTACGGCCTGTTTTCCGTGCTGGCCTTCGGGTCGACGAGACACCAAATTGTCGTCGCCATGTGCCCTAGCGGCTCAGGAAACGGCATTCTACGCTGCGATGGGCTCTAAAGGTCGACCACAGAGGACGCAGAGGACACGGAGTATTTGCTCGATCTTCCTCCGTGCACTCCGGGTCTCCTGTGGCTAACTCCGCTTGACTGCCCCGACAATGGCTTGGACCAGCCCTGGGATTGTGAACTCCTTAGCCGCGATGTCAACTGGCAGGCCGACCTCTCTCAGTGTTGCTGAGGTGACCGGACCAATCGAAGCCATCAGGATGCCGTCAAGTCCAGTGTGGCCCGGGCGCCCTCGCCCGCGCACTCCTTGCGCCGGCTTCAAAGCCGCGGCGGAGCCCAGCAATTCCACAAAATTGCGCACCGTCGACGAACTCGTGAAAGTCACCACATGAGGGCGTCGATTCTTAAGGGCCGTCCGCAATCGGCGACGGGAACTCTGCGGCACAACTGTCTCGTAGGCTTCGACGACGTCTACGTGCGCCCCTGCCTTACGCAACTCGTGCGGGATCACATCGCGTGCCACCCGGGCGCGTACCAGCAGAACGCGCTTCCCCTTCACCTTGTTCTTCAGACTTCGCACCACGGATTCAGCCACGTATTCTTTGGGAACGACGTCCACTTGCATTCCGCGCTGCTCGATGGCCTTCTTGGTGGCGGGGCCGATGGCGGCGATGCGCATGCGCCGGGCCCCAGCGTCTAAAGCCGACGTCGATTTTGACGCCTTTACGGCAAAACTGAAGTCGTGCCCTTCCCGCGTTTTCTCCATTCGCGCCCACATGGCCTCGACGCCGTTCACGCTGGTCAGAATCAGCCAGTCGTAGGTGGCAAGGCTCTTCAGTGCGGAATCGAGAGGTTTGAACGACCTGGGTTTGCGAATCTCGATGAAGGGGATTTCGATTACGCTCGCACCCAGTTTGCGGAGTTCACTGGAAAGCGCGCCGGCCTGATGCCGGGCGCGGCCGACGAGCACGCGGAGTCCACTCAGTGGCTGGGTCGTCGAATTAGGCTTCTTGCTCATGGTTAGGGTTGGCGGGCAAGAGTTCCTTCGACTTCGCTCAGGACAGGTCCGCCCCACACGGGGTCACTCGCTCTCTTTCTTCACGCCGAGTTTCTGCTCGCGCATTAAGCGCGACACGCCCGAGATTGCCGTATCCTCGGCCCTCTCCAGAGAAATGATCACGTTGCTCTGCTCTTCCAGGGTGCGGTTTTGGCTGAGCTTGAATTTGGCTTCGATCTTTGTGACCGTGATTTCGAAGCCAACGATGTGGCTTAACATGCGCTCGCGGTAAGCATCGCTCAGGCTCTCCCACTGCTCGGCGTAGGCGGGCTCGAAGGTACCGATGAGTTGGTGGAGAATGCCTTGCAAATCCTCCGGGGATGCAAAGGTGCGGGCGTTGCCATAGACATGCACGGTGCCGTAATTCCATGTGGGAACATTTTCGCGCGTCGTGTAGTTGGAGGCGGACACATAGGCATGCGGGCCGTGGAAGATGGTCAGGGAGTTCGAGTTCTGTTCGAGATGGCGCCAGTGCGGGTTCGCCTTCGCCACGTGCCCCCGGATGACCAGCTGATCTCCGGCCTTGCTCACGAATACCGGCAGGTGGGTCGCAAAGGGCCCGTCTTCCGTGGACGAGACCAGGATCGCGAATGGATTCGCGTGCATGAAGGCGATGGCCTCGGCATGATCGTGCACGCGGAAATGTTCGGGGATGTACACAAGCCTGCCTTCTTACACCGATTCTGGACTGCTTTTCAATCTTAACTGGTTGGGGACCGGCCATGGTAGCGGATCACGGTTGCGGAGGCAGGGCCAGGCCGCGGCCATAGACGGCTTCGAGAATCTGGTCGCCGCCGCGAGCCAGCAGGGCCGCGCCGGCAGCGTTGCCGAGTTTTTCGGCGTCTTCAATCCTTCCGTCGCGAGAGTCGCGGAGGAGTTTCGACCCATCGGGGTCGGCGACGATGGATTCCAGATGCAGCTTGCCATTGCGAATTTCCGCGAAGGCGCCGATGGGGACCTGGCAGCCTCCGCCAAGGCTATTCAGCAGCGCGCGTTCGCAGGTGGTGGCGGCGCGGGCTGCGGGGTCGTTCAGAAATTTCAAGTGCTCGCGGGTTGCAGAGTCGCCCAGGCGGATCTCGATACCGAGCGCGCCTTGTCCGGCGGCGGGGCACATAATGTCGGCGGGGATGATTTGCTTGACCAGCTCTGTCTTGCCGAGGCGCTTCAGCCCGGACGCGGCGAGGATGATGGCGTCGTACTCTCCCTGCTCGAGTTTGCGCAGGCGCGTGTCCACGTTGCCGCGCAGAGGATGAATGTCGAGATCAGGACGGACCGCCTTCAGTTGCGCCTGGCGGCGCAGGCTGGAGGTACCGACGCGCGCGCCCTGGGGCAGTTCCTGAAAACTGGCATAGTGGCGCGAGCAGAAGGCGTCGCGCGGATCTTGTCTTTCCGTGATGGCGGCGATTTCGAATCCTGGCGGAAGTTCGGTGGGCAGATCCTTCAATGAGTGGACGGCGAGATCGACGCGTCCGGCGGCGAGGGCTTCTTCAATTTCCTTGGTGAACATGCCCTTGGTGCCGACCATGGCCAGGGCGACGTCGGTGATTTTGTCGCCGGTGGTGTGGATGATTTCGATTTCGACTTCGTGGCCGCGTTCGCGCAAGAGCGCGGAGATGTGATTGGCCTGCCAGAGGGCGAGTTGGGAGCCGCGGGAGCCGATGCGGAGCTTAGGCATTACTGGCGAGTCTCCACTTCGCTCTTCTTTTCCGGAGGTGTTGCTTCTTTGTCGTGCAGATTGAACAGGCGGCGGACTACGTCGACAACCGTCGTTGCCTCGGATTCTTTCGCCGCCGTCTTCAGAGTTGTGATCGGGGTGTGCATGACTTTGTTGATGATGCCGCGGGTCAGCGCCTCGACTGCCATTTCCTGCTCGGGGGTCAGGTGGCCCATACGCCCACGGACACGATCGATTTCTGCCTGGCGAATTGTTTCCAGATGATCTTGCAGCGACACGATCGTGGGCACGACGTCGAGCGTGTGCAGGCGGGCTTCGAAGCGTTCGACTTCGCTGGTGATGATGGCCTCGGCGAGTTCAGCTTCCTTGCGGCGGTCGGCGACGTGGCTGCTGACAGCCTGCTGCAGGTCGTCAATGTCGTAGGTGAAGATACCGTCGAGCTTGCCCATTTCCGGCGAAACGTCGCGGGGCACGGCGATGTCGATAAAAAACATCGGCCGGTTCTTGCGCCGGGAGAGGAACTGCTCGCCGTGTTCGCGGCGGAAGATAGCGTGCGGCGCTCCGGTCGAGGTGATAACGATATCGGCGCGGTCGCAGGTGTTATACAAATCCTCGAACTTGATGGCTTGTCCGTTGAACTTTTGCGCCAGGCCAATCGCGCGGTCGTAGGTGCGGTTGGCGACGAAGATGGAGGCGCAGCCGTGAGCCATCAGGTGGCGGGCGGCGAGCTCACTCATCTTGCCGGCGCCCACGATGAATACAGTCTTCCCTTCCAAGGTGCCGAAAATCTTTTTGGCCAGTTCGACTGCGACCGAGGCGATCGACACCGAGGACGATCCCACGGCGGTTTCGCTGCGCACGCGCTTGGCGACGGCGAAGGCGCGGCTGAAGAGCTGGTCGAGCTGTCCGCGCACTGCGCCCACGGCGCGGGCCGTGGCATAGGCTTCTTTTACTTGCCCGAGAATCTGGGCCTCGCCCACAACCATCGAATCCAGGCTCGAAGCCACGCGGAAAAGGTGCCGCACCGCGTCTTTCTCGCGGAATTCGTACAGATGCGCATCCAGTTCGGCGGCGGTGAGATGAAAGTAGTCGTGCAGAAATCCGCGCAGGTCGGCGTGGCCGTTGGTGGTGTGGGCAACAATCTCCACCCGATTGCAGGTGGAAATCACCATGCCTTCTTCAATCCCCGGGTAAGCCGTGAGATCGCGGCAAGTGTCGGGCAGGCGCGACTCAGGGATCGCTAACCTCTCGCGCACTTCGAGCGGCGCGCTCTTGTGATTCACGCCAATGAGCTGGAATCTCATGAGGCGGCGAACCTGTGGATCGCGGAGAAATAGTTAGCCGCCCAGGCGGCCAGCGCGGCCACGAAGGCGAAGGTCGCGAGGAAGGCGGCGCGGCGCCCGCGCCATCCGGAATTCCAGCGGGTGAAGACCATCACCATGTACACAACCCACATCAGCACCGACAGCAGAATCTTGGGGTCGAGAAAGTCGAGGTGTCCGTAGGCGGAGATGGCCACCACCGATCCGGTCAGCAGGCCCAGCGTCATGAAGGGAAACCCGAGCAATAGCGAGCGGTAGCCGATCTGGTCAATCACTTCGAGGGCGGGCAGGAAGGAGATCAGGCTGGTGGATTTCTTCGCCTTCAGGCGGCGCTCCTGCAACAGATACAGAAGGCTCGCGCCGAAACTGACCAGCAGCGCGGCGTATCCGATGAAGATCAGAAAGATGTGGGCCGCCAGCCATCCTTTGTGCGAGACGAACTGGGTCAGCAACACGGGCTGTTCGTCGAGGGCGGCAACGAACGTCAGAAAGAACACCACGGGAAACACGACCACGCCGGGCGATGTGGTCTGATAAATCGCATAGATGAGCATGAAGAAGGACATCGAAAGGAAGGCCAGCAGCGATTCCCCGTTGTGCACCGATGCCCAGACCACATGTCCCGAAAGGAAGAGTTCGGTCAGCGAAACGAAGTGGAAGACCATGCCCAGGCTCGCCGCGTGGAGGGCGATCCGGCTGAACAGGTCGCTGGTCCGCGTGAGCGCCACGAAGGCGTAGACCAGTCCGATGAAGTAGCACCCCAGTGCGAAACGCAGCCAAAGCAGAGACATAGGCCTTATAAGTTCCGGAATCCCTTGAGTCTACCCCAAATCACAGGTCCGGTCGTTACTCCTCTAGTACGTGTTCTATTTTGCACGGGGGCGGGGCTAAGGTAAACAAAGGGGGTCACTTAAGGATGTGATTAGGATCACAGACGAGCGACTCAGCCTGCAAGTGCCAGCCGATGTTGCGGTTTTTCAGTTCTGAGCGCGGATTCCGGTTCAGGACCATCCATCATTCGTTTCGTCTTGATTCATTTGGTCTTGGGAGCGGCAGGTGCATGCGGATTGGCCATCCCGGGCGGTATGGCACCAGCCGAATGGCCTGCACCCATGGAGCCCATGTCGCCGGGAGCAAAGCAGGTGACGCGTCCGCTGGAGGCGATGCGCAATTGCGATGGGCAGTCGCCGCTGGTCAATGCCGCCGACGGTCCCGTACCTTGCGACTGCACGGTGAACATTTTCCCATTGGCGTTCCCGGCGACTCCTACTGCCATGCCGGGCATGTCGTAGGCAACGTAGAACGGGCGCTTGCTCTGGCTGGCTTGCATGGCACAGTTGCCGGCCGTCTTCGATTGGTCGGCGGTGGCCTGCACGCTGAGGCGGCCGCAATCGGTGGCACCCGAGCCGGAGTATTCCTGCAGTTTCTGTTGCACGGCGTCGGGAGGCTTCTGCGACGAAGTTGCGCTGGAGGACGTAGCCGAGGACGCGGCAGGAGTTGCGGACTTATCACACGCGGTGAGGCAGCAGAGCACGATCAGAGTAATGGCTGAAGTCTTCATGACGACGTGATTGTAATGGAAGGGGCGACAGACGGAAATGATCTCGCACCAAAACCTTTACCACAGAGGACACGGAGGTACACGGGGAAATTCTCCGTGTCCCCTGTGTCCTCTGTGGTTTTGTTTTCTTGCTTCAGGGTTTGGTTGTTAGCTGGCGGATCAAATCCACTTCTGCTTGCCGGTAGGGAGTTCCGTCGGAGTGCAGCACCTCGTGAAACCACACGGGCGGTTGATTCTTAACGTAAGGATGCTCCCAGGACTCCCACGGATAGTAGGTTTGAGTCTTGCCGGCAACGAATCCCCAGTTGATGGCACCAATCCGCTCCTGTTTGGCAATCGGCAGGACTCCGTCGAACGTGCTGCCGACGGAGCGGGCCATGTACTCCGTGCAGATGACAGGCCGATGAAACCGTCTCAGCCACGCAATTTCCGCTTTGAATGACTCCGGCCAACTGTAATTGTGAAATGTAATGATGTCCGATTCGCGCAGCTGAATCCGTTCCAATTCGTCTACAGAGGATTCATCGCGAGAGGTGTCGACTTCATAGACTCCGCTAGTGAGCGGCTGCGTGGCATTCACTTCTCGTGCCCACGCGAAGACCTGGGGCAAGAGGGCCGCGACGCGGGCGACTTTGTCTTTGTTCTTCAGCTCCGTCTTCGGGTAGTTGCCGGTTTGATCGGATCCGGGCTCGTTCCAGACGTCCCAGCCGAGAATGCGGTCGTCTTTCGCGAAGGCGCCCACGACCCCCTGCACGTATTCTTTGAGCCGCGAATATTGGCTGGAATCGGCCAGAGCCTTTGCGCCTGGACTCTGCACCCATCCTGAGTTATGCACTCCGGGAACGGGAGCGTGCTGCGGACCGAGACGTGGGAGCGGATCCCAGCAGGAATCGAAGAGCACGAACAGGGGGCGGATGTGATGGTGCGCCGCGATTGTCAAGAACTGGTCGATGCGCTTCCGAAACCCGGCTGCGTCCTGCTGCCACAAGAGATCGTGGAGAAAGACACGCATGGTGTTCATGCCCATAGCCTCAGCCCAGCCGAGTTCCCGATCGATCTGCGCGGGATCGAAGGTAGCCTCCTGCCACATCTCCAACTCGTTGATCGCGGACTTGGGAATGTAGTTACTGCCGACCAGCCAGGGTTGCTGCGCATACCATTCGTTGGCCTTCTGCTCGGGCCAAGGGGCCGTTTGAGAGAGTACGGCGGTCGAGCACAAGACCACTGCGATCAAGACCGAGAATAGAAATGCGTATTTGCGTATTTTCACGTGGGAACTCCGCGATCCTTTATATGCTTGGGTTCACCGGTTATCAATGCAGGTGATCGAAATCATCGCCAGGATCGATGGACTCGTGGTAGTTTCATGGCGCGGAATTTCGCGAGCCGGAGGGGTCGATATGCGAAGTGCGGCGATGGTCCTGGTATTGGCCTGCCTGATGGCGCCTGTGCTGGCCCAGGAGAAAACGAACGAGGGTCCGACAAATGAGAAGGCGCAGAAAACCTACAAAGAAGCTCTCGTTTATCTGGACAAGGGAGCGAGCCAACTGGCCCTCGACGACTTCAAGAAAGCCGACAAGCAGGACGGCGGGCATTGCCTGGCTTGCCAGAAGCAAATGGTGAAGTGCGGAATACAGGTCCACGACTGGAAAGCCGCCGAAGCTGCGGCAGGAAATCTGATCACCGAGGCCCAGCGCCCGCAGGATATAGCGCTCGCACACTACATGCTGGGAGCAGTGCTCGCGAATGAGGGGAAGGAGAAGCGGAAGGATGATCTGTTCGCCCGCGCTCATGAAGAGATGACGAAGGCGTTGGCGGCGGAGCCTCAGCTCTCGCCGGCCGTTCTGGTCGATGGCGAGGCGCTCGCATGCCTCAAGCAGGATGACGCGGCAAAAGCGTGCTTTGAGCACTTCGCGAAGATGGTACCGGCAAGCAATCCGGGGCGGCAGCGGGCCCTGCGGTACGCCAGCCGGCCAGAACTGGTGCGGGCTCGGATGGCGCCGCCGTTCGTGGTCACGACAACGGATGGGCAGCAGGTTTCGCTCGACGACCTGCAAGGCAAGGTCGTGCTCCTGGACTTCTGGGCGACCTGGTGCGCCGAGTGCGTCACGGCTGTGCCGCATATGCGGGAGCTGGCCAGGAAATTCCAAGGAGAGCCCCTTGTGGTGATCAGCATCAGTCTCGACACCAATCGAGAGGTATGGAAAGACTTCATCGCGAAGCACGAAATGACTTGGCCGCAATATTTCGATGGCGGGTGGACGGGACCGATCGCCAAATTGTTTGAGGTACACGCGATTCCGCACACCTTCACCATCGATGCCGATGGCGTGCTGCAGGACGAGCGGATCGGCGACGTTTCAATCGAAGGGAAACTGAAGAAGCTCGTGAGCCAGGCCCGAGACTTGCAGACGGCAGCAAAACAAGGACAGTAGAACGGAATCAGCCCGTTAGTCGACTCCTAGGCTGGCCAATGCCTCCTCGAGCAGTCCTGCGTCGATGCCAAGCCGGCGTCCATTGGCTTTCACATCTTCAAGCTCATCGAACGCGCGGAAGAGCCGGAGTTTGACCGCGGCATATTGTTCGGCATCGTTCAAGGCACGGCCGTGCGTCTCGCTCCACGTGGCACGTGTGCTGTCCGGTAGAAACACACTTATCGCGTAGGTCAGCTTGCGGTCGGAGGTGACGTCGAAGACAAATTCAGTGGCGGGAGTTTCAGGATCATCCGGCAGCGCGGGACGTTTGCCCACGAAGTAGTACTGGTAGACGTATCCCTGGGCGCCCGTGTAGGTCTTCAGGCGCCGGACTGGCGGATTCGTAGACATGCGGACATTATGGTACGCCGACCCAGACCTTGTCGCCTCCGGTGCGGCCCAAGCTCAGCATGGCCTCGTACTAAGTGCTGTGACCAGCACACTGCAGCACGCCCAGATACGCTTTCCACGGACCGACTGCCTCGCGATACTGGTGGGCCATCACGCGGGATAGTTGATGTACATGGGTGAGATCGTGAACGGCCCATGTGGCCAGCAGTTCCGATAGCGTTACCACTCCCAGCGCGGGATGCGTTCCGCGCCGGATCAAATCTTCCGGCTGTAGATTCAAAGCCTGCAGCGCTGCCAGATTTTCCGTTCGCAGGCGCGCGAAAGCGTCCAGGAGTTGCTCCAGCGACTTACCCTGGCTCTCTCGTTCCTGTGCAAAGCGGTCAAAGGGATCGAAGGGCCGCGCCTCTCCGCTGTCAAGAATCACGCGCACCCGCGGCATCCAGTCGGTGCGCTCCCCGACGATCAGGTGGCCTACGATGTCGAATGCGCTCCAGGTATCGGTTCCCTCGTTGCCGCGCACCCAGACGCTGGGCATCCCGCGCAGTAGGGCATCTAAAGTTGCGGGAGTGCGGGTGAGAATCTCGATGCTGTCGGCCAGATGGAAATCCGTCAAGTTTGCCATGCCCAGTAGATGCATGCCCGGCGTTTTCGACGCAAGCCACGAGCGAAAGTGCTGAAGATCCGAATTGCCCAGTTGTGCCATCTCCGAGGCTGGACAATACTTTCCGAGTAACGGCAAAAGGGGAAACTGAAACGCTATAGCAGGTCCCGGTAACGTTCCAACGCGACCCGAACGAGTTGGCCGCGGGTACGCACCTCGGTCTTGGCGAATAGTTGCTGCAGCGTGTTTTTGACCGCACTTTCAGAGATTTCCATGCGTGACGCTATTTCTTTGTTTGCCAGACCCTGAACTACCAGCCGGAGCGCATCCAGTTCGCGGGTGCTCAATGCGACTCGCTCCTGCTGGTCCGAGGCAACCGAGTTGGAGGAAGAAGGAGCAGACGGGTGCGCCTGTTCTTCGCTGACGTCCGCGATGATCGCCGCCAATTTGGGCTTTGCCCCATCTTTGTAACTGGAAAACCACACGTCTGCGAGAAATGTTTCGCCGTTGCCCCGGTGGCCCCGGCATTGCATCGCCGTCCTGAATTGGGGCCGATCTTCCCAGCGCAATGCGTGGTGGAGTTCGGGCAGGAAGGCAGCGATGGGGTAGCCAATCAATTGTCCATCGCGAGGCGCCATCAGTTCGATGGCCGCCCGGTTGGTTAATTCGATGAAACCATGCTCGTCGATGGTAACGATGGCCGCGGGACTGGTTTCCACCAGGACGCGCAAGCGCTCCTGCGACGACAAGCTCAATCGCCGGTTTCTCAGGACTTCCGAAGTGAAGAGTCCGCAACCGCACAGCGCAAGAGTTTCAAAGATCAGACGAATTGTGGAATCCGACGGGTCCAGGTTGCTAAAGCGTTCACTGAGTAGCGCACATCCAACTCCCAAACCAACAATTGCCCAACGCGGAAGAAATCCGGCCGCGAGCATGATCGGAAACAAGTAGAGGAACCCCAGCGAGAAGTAAGGCTTCGTCCACCAGTCCAGGCCGGCAATTGCCAAGACGGCAGTCCCGCTGGCGACCAAAACGGTAGTTCGGCTCCGCTGATCCCATATCCGTTCAAACATAAATATCTTTCGGATGTGGGACGCATTATTTCATTTTTGGACGGCGCGAGGAACCCAATCAAACGATTTGTCCGCAAGATTTGCCTTGTCAGGCCCAAGGATTGCAAAACGCGCGAAGGCCCTCGCAATAGCAAGGTCCTTCTAAAGGTGCGAACCAAGCGCGCTCCCACTCTGGCGGCTGAAACGTCACCTCCGATCCGGGGAATCGAAATATCACCGCGGCGGGACGATTGAGTGCCTCAGTCTCAACCCTCTTCGCGATAAAAGGGACTCATGCCCCCGGGGACACAGCGGCTGGGTTCTACGAGCTAGAGGCGACGCAAAGAAAATGATCCGCTACCTGGTTGATCTGGCGCTGAACAATCGCATCCTGGTACTGAGCCTTGGTGCAGTTCTTTTTATTTGGGGGATCATCTCTTTCCACAACCTGCTCATCGAAGCCTACCCGGACGTCGCCGACACCTACGTCCAAATCATTTCCCAATGGCCCGGCCATGCGGCAGAAGAGGTGGAACAGCAGATCACCGTCCCCCTCGAGGTCCAGTTGAACGGCGTGTCCCACCTGACTCACCTGCGATCTGTGTCGCTGGCGGGACTCTCCGTAATCACCATTATTTATGACGATGAAATCCCGACATTTACAGCGCGGCAGGAGGTGCTGGATCGGCTCGCGCAAGCCACCACACCCCCTGGAGTAACCCCCGGTCTGGGTCCCGACTATAGCCCCACTGGCCAGATCATGTTTTACACCCTCCAGAGCACCAACCCGCAATACGACACGATGGAGTTGAAGGCACTGCAGGACTGGTTTGTGCTCAACCAGCTGAAGTCTGTGCCCAACGTGGTCGACGTGAATATCTTCGGCGGGCCCACCCGTGAATACCAGGTGCAGATCGATCCCGGAAAGCTCGTGTCGTTTGGCCTCTCCTTAAGCCAGGTGGAACAGGCGCTTATCAATAACAATACCAACGCCGGTGGAGGATTTATTCAACGAGGGCAGCAGGCGTTGAATGTGCGTGCCGTCGGCCTGATGCAGACGACGGACGACATTGGGGCGACCGTCGTCAAAGTCTCGAATGGAACACCAGTTCGAGTTCGCGACCTTGGTGCCGTGGTACAAGCGCCGAAGGTTCGGCTGGGGCAGTTGGGCAAGGCAATCCGGCATGAAGACGGCACCGTCATCAATGACGACGATGTGGTGGAGGGCATCGTGCTGCTCCGTAAAGGGGCGGAGGGGCAGGCAACGCTAGCCGCTTTGCACGACAAGATCGATCAGCTCAACCATGGCTTGTTACCGCCTGGGGTCAAATTTGTAGCTCATCTGGATCGCAGCGACTTAGTCAAATACACCAGCCATACGGTCCTGCTCAACCTGACTCACGGCGTCCTGCTCGTCACCTTAATACTATTTCTGTTCCTGGGGAACGTGCGTGGGGCGCTCGTGGTGGCCATCACCATCCCGTTTTCCTTGCTGTTCGCTTCCATTCTGCTGGACTTGAATCACATTCCCGCCAATCTTCTGTCTCTGGGCGCGCTCGATTTTGGAATGATCGTGGATGGCGCGGTGGTGATGGTGGAGAACATCCTTCGCCACATCGAGTCGCACGTGGATGAACATCGCACGCTCGTTCAAGTCATTGGCGATGCCGCTCATGAAGTGCAGCGTCCCGTCTTTTTTGCCATTCTCGTCATCATAACGGCCTATCTCCCTATCTTCACCCTGCAGCGCGTGGAGGGCAGGCTGTTCCATCCCATGGCATGGACGGTTTCGTTTGCGCTCCTTGGAGCGCTGCTTTTCTCACTGCTGATTGCCCCGGTGCTCAGTGGCTTTCTGTTCCGGGGCAGCCTGAAGGAGTTGCGCAATCCCGTGTTTGAGCGGGTACTCCACCACTACCGGCGCGGCTTGGAATTCTGCCTCGACCATGCTCGTGCGACGGTCATTGCGGGCGGCGCGCTGGTGGTTGTCATGCTTTCTCTAGGGTTCGGCGGACTCATCGGTTCTGAATTTCTTCCTCATCTGGATGAAGGCGCCATTTGGGTGCGCGGAACGCTGGCACCCAGCACCGGCCCCTCGGTCGGCATTGACCTGGCCAACAAGGCACGGCTGATCATGGCCGGTTTTCCTGAAGTCACGCAGGTAGTCAGCCAGGTGGGACGGCCCGACGACGGCAGCGACGCCAGCGGCTTCTACAACACGGAGTTCTTCGTCGACCTCCGGTCGCGGGATGAGTGGCGGAAGGAATACCACACGAAGGACGAGTTGATCGCTGCGATGGATACGGCGCTGAGCAGATTGCCGGGTGTGATCTGGAATTTCTCCCAGCCGATTTCCGACAACGTGGAAGAAGCCGTCAGCGGAGTAAAAGGCGAATTGGCCGTCAAACTCTTCGGCCGCGATTTGAAGATGCTCGAGCAAAAGGCCGAAGAAATGCAACGTGTGATGAGCCAGATTCCAGGCGTGGCAGATCTAGGGACATTCGAGGTCCGCGGGCAGCCCAACGTGAATCTGCTTGTCGATCGCGCGGCCGCTGATCGTTTCGGCATCAACGTCAGCGACATTCAGGATGCCGTCGAAGGCGCGGTGGGTGGCAAGGCCGTGAGCCAGATCCTGATTGGCGAGCAACGCTTCGACTTGACGGTGCGCTACCAGCCGCAGTACCGAGCGACGGTGGAAGACATCAGCGGCATTCGGATTCTTGCCCCCTCCGGTGAGCGTGTTGCGTTGAGCCAGATCAGCCACATCAGCCTGGATGACGGCGCATCGACAATCTACCGCGAGGGAAACTCCCGCTACATCGCCGTCAAGTACAGCGTGCGGGGACGCGATCTAGGCAGCACGGTCCGGCAGGCGATTGAGGAAGTCGCGCACAAGGTCTCGCTTCCCGAGGGGTATCACCTGGATTGGACCGGCGAATACGAGAGTCAGCAACGAGCCAACCGGCGGCTGGCGTTTATCGTGCCGATCACATTGCTGCTGATGGCGTTCATTCTTTATGCGGCGTTCAGTTCGTGGAAATGGGTCTTTCTGATTTTGGCCGTGGTGGCGCTTTCTCCCATGGGCGGATTCCTCAGCCTGCTCCTGACCGGGACGCATTTCAGCGTGTCGTCCGGGCTTGGATTTCTGGCGCTGATCGGAGTGTCGGTCCAGACCGGCGTGATCATGGTGGAGTACATCAACCAGCTCAGAGTGCGCGGCAGGACTGTCCGGGAAGCGGCTGAAGAAGGGGCGAGTCTGCGGCTGCGTCCCATCATGATGACGATGCTGGTCGCGACGCTCGGGCTGTTGCCAGCAGCTATGTCGCATGATATTGGTTCCGATTCCCAACGGCCTTTCGCCATTGTGATCGTGGGCGGGCTTACCTTCGAGTTGCTGATCAGCGTGTTCCTTCTGCCGACTCTGTATTGCTGCATTGCAGGTCCGGCAGACCGGCTGCCCCCAGCGGAGGCGCGGTTCACGGAGGAAGGCGAACATGTTGACTAACGCCGACCGCGGCCGCCCCGTGGTCCATAAGGGGACTGAAGATGCTTTTATCGCGGCAACACGCACTAGCCATGATCGTCTCTCTCTGCGATTGCAGGCCGCACCTGCCGGCGCCATCACGCTAGTTGCGATGGTCTCTGGTTTGTTGCTTATCCCTATTGGGGCGCATTTCGGGAAAGGAAGCGTACTGAGCAGAGTGTTGTCCATCGTTGTATTTGTATTTGCACCGGCCATACTCGGCGCCCTGTACTCTCTCTTCTTCGAGGAGTCCAAACTTTACGGTTGCGTTGACCTGCTGCTTGCCGGCGTTGTGCTTCTGAAGCAGCCTTTCACCTGGTTTTGGGTGGAAATCTACGTGCCGTTCGCCTGCGCATTCACTATCCTCTGCGTGATCGTCCGGCTACTGAAACGCATACGGAGATGATGATCTGGCGCGATTTTCGGCTGGCCAGGCTAGAGCGACCACCGTCGATTCAATCTCCCGCGGTTTCCCGCCGATAGATCCTCTCAGGAGACCTCCGCATGCCGCTGCAATGGTTCTGGATTCCTCTGGGAGCGCTGGCCCTTCTGGTTCTCTACCAGCAGTTCCGGATTTACCAGATTCATCGCGACTCGAGGACGCACGAGGAATTGTTCAAGATCGTGACCGAGAACGCCGCCGATATGATTGCCTTGGTCGACGTAAAGGGACGCCGACTCTACAACAGTCCGGCCTACAAGAGAATCCTGGGCTACTCGGCGGCGGAGTTGGGTGAGACTTCTTCCTTCGAACAAATCCATCTCGACGATCGCTTCAAGGTTCTCGAAGCGGCGCGAGAGGCACGCGAGACGGGCGTTGGCAAGCGGCTCGAGTATCGGATTAAGCATAAGGACGGGAGTTGGAGGGTGCTGGAGTCGCTGGCGAGCACGATCCGGGATGCGAAGGGAGAAGTCGCGAAGCTGGTGATCGTGAATCGCGATATCACCGAGCGCAAGCGCGCGGAACAGCAACTAGAACACAATCTATTTCACGATCCGCTGACGGGACTGCCCAACCGGCGGCTGTTTCTCGACCGGCTGCAGCGCTCGTTCCTGCGATCGCGGCGGGACGTGGGACGACCCTACACGCTGCTGCTCGCGAACATCGATCACTTCAAGGTCTGCAACGAAACGATGGGCACCGTCGCAGGCGATCATGTGTTGCTGGAAATCGCCCGCAGGCTCGCGGCGCAATTGCGGCAGGACGATACCCTCGCGCGCCGCGAGAGCGCCGGCGTTTCGGCGGAGGTCGTGCTGTTTCGGCTGGGTGCGGATGAATTCACCATCCTGCTCGACGCCGTCGGCGATCCCAGCGATGCCATGCGCGTGGCCGCGAGCATCCAGACCGCCATCGCCGAACCTTTTTTTGTCGAGGCCCGCGAGATGCGGGTATCGGCGAGCGTGGGCATTGCCTTAAGCACGCCCACGCACGAGCGTCCCGAGGACGTATTGAAGGATGCGGATATGGCCATGCGCCGCGCCAAGGCTTTGGGTGGATCGCGGTGCGAAGTATTTGATGAGGCCATGCATACTCGCGCCGTCGGACGATTGCGCCTGGAAGCGGATTTGCGGGCGGCATTGACCGAGCGGCAGTTCCGCGTCTTCTACCAGCCGGTAGTGCAACTGGACACGCGGCGCATTGTAAGCTTTGAGGCGCTGCTGCGCTGGAACCATCCCGCGCAGGGATTGATTTCTCCCTACCGCTTCATCGAAGCAGCCGAGGACACTGGGATTCTGGTTTCCATTGGTCACTGGCTGATCCAGCAGGCTTGCGGGCAACTGCTCGATTGGGAGGCCAATCACCTTTCCGAGCAGCCCATGAATATTACGGTGAACGTATCCGCGCGGCAGTTTGCCGACGCGCGGCTGGTGAACGACATTCAGGATGCTCTGCAACAGACCGGCATTGATCCTTCGCGGCTCCAACTGGAGATGACGGAGAGCGTCGCCGCCGCCGATCCCAAGCTTACGGTCACCGTGCTCTCTCACCTGAAGCATATGGGCATTGGGGTGATTCTCGATGATTTCGGGACGGGAACGACCTCGTTGCGCGGGCTGAGGCAGTTTCCAGTAGACGCCTTGAAGATCGACCGGTCACTGATACGGGAAATGCAGTCGGACAACACCGCCTGCGACACTGTTGAACTGATTGTTGCGCTGGCGCACAAGATGAACCTGAAAGCGATTGCGGAAGGCATCGAGACCGTACGGCAACTGGAGCGCCTGCTGGAACTTGGCTGCGAGTACGGGCAAGGATATTACTTCTCTCAGCCGATGGAAGCGAAGGCAGCGCAGCAGTTCATGCGACAGCAGCTTATGCCGGCACGCACGAAAGGGGCGGCGAAGTAGGGCGCAGCTACGTAGTTCAATTCAAGATCAAAGCAAAAGCAGCGGACAAGAGTGTCCGCTCTACACGAACTTATCTGGCGCCATTTCCGGGGGAGACGACTCTTCCATATTCGGTGGCGCGGCTGAGACGGTCGAACATGCGCCAGGCTTCGAGGGAGACTTTGCTGATGGCCTCTTCTCCATCGCGTTCGTGGCGGAGGAACGACGTCATCACACAGATCACATAAGGACGGCCTTCGACGAACACAACTCCGGAATCGTTGCGCACGGCTTCGAGCGCGCCCGGTTTGTTGGCAATCCTGAGGTCGGCGGGCAGATCGCGCGGGATCCAGGAATCTTTGTTCGTACTCAGCATCTGAAAGAAGTCAGCGGTCGATTCCCTGTTCAGAACCTTGCCGTGGTAAATGGCATCGAGCAGAGTCATCATCTCGCGGGGAGTGGAGATGTTCTCGCGGCCTTCTTTGGCGGCCTGAAGGTCCATCATCTTGCGGCGCAGGCGCGTGTGGGTGAGGCCGAGAGAGTCGAGCATGGCGTTCACGTTCTGCATGCCAACGCGGTCGATGAGTACGTTGGTCGCGGAATTGTCGCTCACCGCGACCATCATCGTCGCCAGATCGCGCAGGGTAAGGCGCGTGACGCCCGGCGTGAGTCCGCCCATGATGTCGCTGTCGGGAACCAGATCGGACGATTGCACCGTGTAGGGATCGGTCAGCTTGAGCTTGCCTTGCTGGACCTGCAAGTAGAGATTCGCCAGGACCGTGATCTTGATGGAACTGGCCTGCACGAAGACTTCGTCCTCGCGCAGAAAGTAGTGGTCGCCGGTGGTGAGGTCTTCGATCGCCATCCCCATCACGCCGTCGAGGCGCAGGTCGATGTCGCTGATTTCCGCTCCGAGTTTCTGCCAGAGAACCTTTGTTTTTTCGCTGGATGGACTCGACGGTGCAGGACTTGCAGTCTGGGAAAAAGCAAAGTAAGGGGAGAGGAGCACGACACAATAGAGCAAGGTTTTCACGGGACGGGTCTCCTGACCGCAGGGATTGTAGCAGTCGGGAAAGTGGGCCCCTAGTTCGCTTGGCCTATCAGGAGCGTGTAGCCATCAGGGTCATCGACGCGAATCTCACCCTTGGGCATGTAGTCGGGATAACTGATCGCCGAAACTTTCACGCCGCTTGCCACAGTGTGCTCGCGTAAAGCGATCAGGTCCGGCGAGTAGAGGTAGAACAATACAGCCTGCTGGCTGGGGATGACAGGGTCGGAGGCAGAGGAGAACATCAAATCGGCTTGCTCGCAGGCCAAGTGGACCCATTTCAGTTCTCCCGCGGGATTGCGCAGGCTGCCGCGAACTTCCATCCCCAGGAGTTTGTAGAAGTCAACGGAGCGCTGCAGGTCGGCGGCGAAGGCCATGGGGATGAGGCCTGTGACTTTGGCGGGCATGGTTCGAGGAACCTCCTTCGACGGGCCAGTCTATCAATCCAAGGCTCTGAAACGCCGCCGGGCTACGCCCGGCGGACAGCCGAGGGCGGCTGTCCCCACATACTGCTCTCGATGGACGATCCTATCTCGAGCTTCAGCCGTCGATCTTCGCTTCTCGCAATTGCTTTACTGCAGTTTCGGAACTGACGGGGGAATAGTACACCTCTTTGAAGGTATAGGAGCGCGCCTTGGAACCGACGATGGGGAGAATTTCGATGTGCCAGTGGTAGTCGTCGTCAATCGTCTTCCAATAACCCAGATTCTTCGACGGATGGATGCTGCTCGGCGAGGTGTGCAGCACGAGATGAAAGTCCTCGGTGACGGACCGCACGCGCTGGAGGGTGCGGCGGAGGAGCGCGGCCAGGTTGGTACGGAGGCCGGGCTTGTTCAATCCTGTGCGCTCGAAGGAAGCATCGTGGTTGCGCGGCAGAATCCAGGTTTCGTAGGGGACTCGTGGAGCGTAGGGACAGAGCGCGAGATAATCGCCCCGAATCTCGAGAACACGCTGGGCCTGCCGTTCTTCCTGTTGGAGGATGTCGCAGAAGACGCAGCGTTCCTTGCTGACGAAGTAATCGCGGCCGGCGCGGAGTTCGTAGAGGACGCGGCGGGGAACGAACATCGTTGCCGTAATCTGCGACGTAGGATGGCTGAATTCCTGCCCGGCGTTCTTGCCGTAGTCCTTGAACAGGCTGACATACTTGATGCGGGGATCGCGCTTGAGGTCGAGGATGCGTTCGGCGGCGAGGCGGAGGAAGTGCGCGATCTCGTCGTCGCTGGCGCTCCACAGATGGCGGTCGTGGCGCGGGTTTTCGACCAAGACTTCATGCGCGCCCACCGAGTGCATGCGATCATAAATGCCGTCGCCGCGGCGATCAGGTTCGCCCTCGATGCGGTAGAGAGGTTTGGGATGCACGACGGAACGCGCTGACCACGGACTGCCCGGCGAGTTCGGGGATTTCGCAATTACCTGCAGCGGCGCCGAGCCATCGCAGAATCGGCAGGCAGACTCAGGATGTGGACTGGTTTCAGCGGGATCATCGCCGGTCATGATCCAAGAGCGGGTGATGGGATCCTTGCGGAGTTCCATAGGACAAGAGAACACCGCGAGAGAACCGGAGTCAACCGGGATTTTAGGCTGTAATTTTGGGCCAGGCGATGCGAAATGCGGCACAAGGAAAACGGCGCGCTTTGTTATAATCCGCCGAAGCCCGCCCAGATGACCGAGCCGTCCACTCCGCTAATGCGGCAGTATGCCGCCGTCAAGAAAGACCATCCCACCGCGCTTTTGTTTTTTCGTCTGGGAGATTTTTACGAGCTGTTCTTCGACGACGCGATTGTCGCAGCGAAAGAGCTGCAGATCACTCTGACCTCCCGCAACAAAGAAAAAGGAATTGCCGTGCCCATGTGCGGCGTGCCCTATCACGCGGCAGAGGGGTACATCGGGAAACTGATCCGGAAAGGTTTTAAGGTCGCGATCTGCGAGCAGATGGAGGCCCCGAGCCAGGCGAAGAAGCTGGTGCGGCGGGAAGTGACGCGCGTGATGACGCCGGGGACCGCGGCGGATTCGTCGTTGGGATCCGACGAGAACAATTTTCTGGCGGCGCTGGCGCAGGTTGGAGATCGCGTGGGATTTGCGGCTCTGGACTTATCGACGGGAGAGTTTCGCGCCACGGAGTTTTCGGGCGAGGGAGCGATGCGGCGGGTGCAGGAGGAGTTGGAGCAACTGCGGCCGAAGGAACTGCTGTATGGGTCGGCGGCGCCGTTGTTCGAGAGCCGCGGAGCTCGAGAGGAGCCGAGCGTTGCTCGGTCGGACGGCCGAGGGCGACCGTCCCCACATGGTTCTTCTCTGAGGAAAGCCACAGGGACGTGCACCGAGACGCCACTCGATGACTGGATCTTTGCGCCGGATCATGCCCTCCCGCTGCTGGAGAATCATTTCGGCGTGCTGTCACTGGAGGGGTTTGGCCTTGCGGGCCGGACGGCTGCCGCTGCGGCAGCGGGCGCGATCCTTTATTACGTGCGGTCGACGCAGCGCGGGTCGCTGGATCATGTGGACCGCATCGGCTGGTACGAGCGGCAGAGTTGCCTGGTGCTCGACGCGGTCACGGTTCGCAATCTGGAGTTGATTGAACCGCTGTTTGCGGGGACGGATGCGGGCGTCACGTTGTTTCGCTCGATCGATTGTGCGGTCACGCCCATGGGCAAGCGGTTGTTGCGCGCATGGGTGCTGCGGCCGTCGCTCGATTTCAGCGAGATCCATGGCCGGCTCGATGCCGTGGAAGCGGGCGTGAAAGAAATCGTCGCACGCGAGGAGCTGCGGCGGGCGCTCGATGGCGTGCTCGACCTGGAGAGGTTGCTGAGCCGGGTCACGCTGGAGACGGCGAATCCGAGAGACGTGCTCGCACTGGCCGCGTCGCTGAGAAAGATTCCGGCGGTCAGGGCCGCACTCGCGCGGCTCGTTGCAGAGCGGCTGAAAACTTTGCATGGCTCGCTCGACGAACTGGGGGACGTGCGCGAGCGCATCGAAAAGACAATCGTGCCGGAACCGCCTCTGAGTTTTACGGACGGCGGGGTGATCGCTACCGGCGTGGATCGCGATCTGGACGAACTGCGGGAACTCTCGCGCAACAGCAAGCAGGTGCTGGCGCAGATCGAGCAGCGGGAACGAGGGCGCACCGGAATTTCGTCGCTGAAGGTGAAATTCAATTCCATCTTTGGCTACTACATTGAAGTTTCGAAGCCGAACCTGCACCTGGTCCCGCAGGACTATGAACGGAAGCAGACGCTGGTAGGGGCGGAGCGCTTCACCACGCCCGAACTGAAGGAGTATGAGGTCAAGATTCTCGACGCGCAGGAGAAGATTGTCGAGATCGAGCGGCGGCTTTTTACCGAGGCGCGCACGGCGATTGCGGCGGAGGCCAAGAGGATCCGGCAGTCAGCCCTGGCACTGGCGGAGATTGATGTGCTGGGGTCGCTGGCGCACATCGCCGCGCTGCGCAACTACTGCAGGCCGACTTTTGTGGAGTCCGCCGACGGAAGCGAAATCGAGGTCATCGAAGGCCGCCATCCCGTGATCGAGCAGCAGGAAATGGCGGGCGGCAGCGAACGCTTCGTGCCCAACGATCTTTACTTGAACGGTACGACACACAACATCATGCTGCTGACCGGGCCGAACATGGGCGGTAAATCGACTTATTTGCGGCAAACGGCGCTGATCGTAATTCTGGCGCAGATGGGATCGTTTGTGCCGGCGCGCTCGGCCCGGCTGAGCGTGGTGGATCGAGTATTCACGCGCATTGGCGCTAGCGACAATCTGGCGCGCGGACGCTCGACGTTCATGGTTGAGATGACGGAGACGGCGGCGATCCTGCATACGGCGACGGCGAGGTCTCTTATCTTACTCGACGAGGTGGGCCGCGGTACGTCCACGTATGATGGGCTCGCGATTGCGTGGGCTGCGGTGGAATATCTGCACGCGCGAGTGCGGGCCAAGACTTTATTTGCGACTCATTATTTCGAACTCACCGAACTGGCCGAGCAGCTTTCTGGGGTGAAGAATTATCACGTCTCCGTGAAGGAGACCGGCGGCGGGATTGTATTCTTGCGGAAGGTCGAGCTCGGTGCGGCGGACCGTAGTTACGGCATCGAGGTCGCCAAGTTGGCTGGACTGCCGAACGAAGTTATTCTGCGGGCACGGGAGGTTCTGGCCGAGCACGAGTTCGCGGAGCAGCAGGCGACCGCGCATCTGTCGCCGGGGTCATCGCCTCCTGCGACCCAGCTGACGATTTTTACACCGCTGTCGCAGCCTGTGCTGGATCGGCTACGCGAGGTTGATTTGAACCGGTTGACGCCACTGGAAGCGCTGAATCTGCTGGCGGAGTTGAAGAAAGAAATCTAACCACAGAGGACACTGAGAACACGGAGGAAATTCCTCCCCAGAGTTATGACGGCCCTACGCACGGCTCGCGGTATCGAGAGTATCGGACAGCTTCTGATCGTTGGCTTCGAGGGGACGGAGATGACGCCGCAGGTCAGTTCCCTGCTTAAGCAAGTGCAGCCAGCGGGCGTTATCTTGTTCGCGCGGAACATCCAGAATCCGGAGCAGACTTGGCGGTTGCTGCGGGAATGTCAGAAGAACGTCGCCACGCCGCTGTTTACCTGCGTTGATCTTGAGGGCGGAGCGGTGGACCGCTTTCGCGATGCTCTGGGAGCGACGCCTTCGGCGGCGGATGTTTTCGCAACCGGGGACCGTGCACTCTATCGCAAGCACGGGGAAATCATCGGGGCGAACTGCCGTGCGCTGGGCTTCAACGTCGATTTCGCGCCGGTGCTGGATCTGGCGTTTGAGGCGTCACGCACCGTGATGGGGTCGCGGGCGGTGTCGGAGGATCCGCGCGTGACCGCCACTTACGCCGGGGAATTTCTTGCGGGACTTCGGGCCGCCAAGATTTGGGGATGCGGAAAGCATTTTCCTGGACTTGGGGAGGGGAAACTGGACAGCCATCACGAGCTGCCAGTGATTGAAAAGCCGTTGAAGAGGCTGTGGACCGAGGATCTGCTTCCCTACCGGACGCTCCGCCGACAACTGCCGATTGTGATGGTCTCGCACGCAGCGTATCCGCAGGTCACGGGCGATCGGACTCCGGCATCGCTGTCAAAGATCTGGATTACGGACATACTGCGCAAGCGGATCGGATACCGAAATCTGATCGTATCGGATGATCTGGAGATGGACGGGGTGCTGTCGGCCGCGCCGATCGGGGAAGCTTCCGTAGCGTTTGTTCGCGCGGGCGGTGACCTGTGCCTGATTTGCCATCGGGAGGATTACATTCTTCAGGCGTATGAAGCGCTGGTCAAGGCGGCTGAAGGGGATTCGAAGTTCGCGCGGCGGGTGGCGGAGGCGGCGCGGCGGGTGGCAGCGTTTAAGAAGAAATCGGCGAAGACTCTGCGCCGCGTGACCGTTCCCTCGATCGCTACGGTCGAGAAGTTGACGCGGCGGCTGTGGGAGTTTGGGGAGCAGGTGCGGCTGGAGCCTTTCAGCCGGCGGGCGGACAAGCGGCGGTCGCGCCGATGAGCGAGAAGGCCATGATAGTCGCCGGAGTGATGAGCGGGACTTCGGCTGATGGAATTAATGTTGCGCTGCTGCGTGTAGTCGCATCGGAGTTGGGCGCCGGCGCGAGGTTTGGTTCGGCTACCGGCAGTCGCGGGCAGGAGTCCCTTCGACTCTCGCTCAGGGCAGGTCCGCGCTACACGATCACGCTACTGGGGCATGCGGAATATTCTTATCCTGCGAAGGTGCGCGCTGCGGTGCTGGCCGCGATGAATGCTTCGCAGGCAAGCGTGGCTGATCTTGCACGGCTTAATTGTTTTTTGGGCGAGTTGTATGCGGACGCGGTGCTGGCTACGCAGCGGCAATTTCGGGTGAAGGCTGATCTGGTTGGCTGCCATGGGCAGACTTTGTACCACCAGGGTCAGGCGCAGCCATTTCTTGGACGAAAAGTGGCCGCGACATGGCAAACGGGAGAGGCCGCCGTGATTGCAGCGCGGGTGGGCGTGCCCGTGGTTTCGGATTTTCGTCCGGCGGATATGGCAGCCGGAGGTAAGGGCGCGCCGCTGGTTCCCTACCTCGACTATCTACTTTTCCATGATCCGAAGATTGGGCGGATTGTGCAGAACATCGGAGGGATCGCGAATCTCACGGCGATTCCTGCTGGAGCAGTCTCCAGCCGCGTGTTGGCCTTCGACACCGGGCCGGGGAACATGGTGATCGACGCAGTTACGGATGCGCTGTTTGGCCGCGCGTTTGATCGCGGCGGGAAGATCGCGGCATCCGGCATGGTGTTGGAGCCTTTGATTGGGCAGATGCTGGGGAGTAAGTTCTTCCGGGCAAAACCTCCGAAGACCGCGGGGCGGGAGGAATTTGGCCGCGAATTTGTTCGCGAGTTCTTGCACGCTTGCGGGCGCGCTCGCAAGGAAGACGTGGTGGCGACGGCCACCGCCTTGACCGCGCGCTCGATTGTCGAGGCGGCGCGGCGATTCGTAACGCAGAAGTCGGGCTCAGCCCCGAAAAATGCTTATCGCGAAATGATTCTGTCCGGAGGCGGCGCAAGGAATACCACTTTGGTCAGCATGCTGGCGGAGGGCCTCGCTCCCCTTGGAATCCAGGTGCGATTCTCTGACGAGTTTGGCTTGCCTTCCGAGGCCAAGGAGGCGGTGGCCTTTGCCGTGCTGGCTTACGCGACCTGGAACCGGCGAGCTTCGAATGTGCCTTCGGCCACGGGGGCAAAACGAGCGGCGGTGCTGGGGAAGATCTCTTATGCGTAAGAGGGCGCTGCTCTGTTTTGTCGCCATCCTACCTTTTCTATCCTGCTCGGCGAAGCCTGATCCCAACACGCTGGTGATGATCATCGAGTCGAGTCCGACGAATCTCGACCCTCGGGTAGGGATCGACGCGCAGTCGGAACGGATCGACAATCTGATCTTCGACGACTTGTTGTCACGTGGTGACGACTTAAACGTGGCTCCTGGGCTAGCCGAGCGCTGGGAGATTCCCGATCCGCTCACTTACGTTTTTCATCTTCATCGCGGGGTTAAGTTTCACGACGGGCGTGCGCTGACCGCGCGCGATGTGAAGTGGACTTTCGACTCGCTGCTGCAAGGGAAGATTCGGAGTACCAAGGCGGCTGTCTATCGCTTCGTGGACCGGATCGATACGCCGGACGACGCCACGGTGGTCTTCCGCATGAAAGAGCAGGACGCGACGTTGCTATGGAATCTGTCGGACGGCGCGATCGGGATCGTCCCGGAGGGCAGCGGCGACGAGATGACGCGGCACCCGATCGGCTCCGGGCCGTTCAGGTTCGTCAGTGCTGAAACCGATCGGGATGTGATTGTCGAACGCAACGAAGACTACTGGGGCGAGCATGCCAAACTGGCGCGCGTGCGTTTTGCGGTTGTGCCCGACGCTACAACGCAGGCACTGGAACTGCGGAAGGGCAGCGGTGATATCGCCATCAATTCGCTCACGCCCGACACCGTGTTCACTCTGGCGCGCGATCCCAATCTCCTGGTGGAGCACGCGGCCGGGACGCGGCTGGCTTATCTGGGATTCAACGTGCGCGATCCGATCCTGAAGGATGCCCGGGTGCGGCAGGCGATTGCGTACGCGCTCGACCGGCGGCCGATGATCGACTACCTGTGGCACGGACAGGCGCAACCGGCACGCAGTGTTCTACCGGTACAGAGTTGGGCGTACAACGGAGCCGTGCCGGCTTACGATCATGATCTCGACCAGGCGAATCGGTTGCTCGATGCCGCGGGCCATCCGGCGGTGGAGGGCGTACGTTTCCACGTCACCATGAAGACGTCGACCGATGAGAACACGCGTCTGATGGTGGCTGTGATGCAGCAGCAGTTGCGCGAGGTGGGGATCGCGCTCGATATCCGGAGCTTCGAGTTCGCCACATTTTTTGCGGATGTGCAGCACGGCGCGTTTCAGATGTACGGGCTGCGCTGGATTGGAGGAAACGAAGATCCCGACATTTTCGAATATGCGTTTGACTCCGCGAAATTCCCGCCCAACGGAGCGAATCGCGGGTACTATTCGAATCCCAAGGTCGACGCGCTGATCGATAAGGCGCGCCGAGAGATCGATCCCAAGGTGCGTAAGCCTCTGTATGACGAGGTGCAGCGCATTCTAGCCGACGATGTGCCTTCTATTAATCTGTGGTATCTCGACAATGTGCTGGTGCACACGCGCCGGGTGCGGAATGTGAAATTGAATCCGGCGGGAAACTACGACTTCCTGCGCACCGCGGAGCTGGAGTCGCGAAACTAGATTGAAAACGGCGCGCGAATATTTTGCGTGCCGTCCTTTCGCGAAAGGAGCATACTCAGGAGTAATCGTAGTCTCCGCGGAGGAGCCCCGTGGAAAGTGGTACGGCCAAGCAGGTTTACAGTCTCGCGATGTTTCTCTGTTTACTGGGCGCCGTTCCGGTAGCCGGTCAGCAGTCCCTCGACACCTCTGAAGTTCCCTCCCAGTTCAAGCTCGACATGGAAACGGCAGCGCGCTTGCGTCCACAACTGATGGCACAGAGCGTTGCGGTCTCCGGGCGCTATGCGGTGGGCCGGGCGGTTTTCGACAGATTGCTGGTCCAGGTGGTTGCGCCATCGCGCGCCAAGGTAGCGTGGCAGTTGCGCATTGTCGATGACGATCAGCTGAACGCCTACTCCTCGCCGGATGGAACGGTCTATGTAGAGAGCGGTCTGGCACGACTGGCCGGTTCGAGCGCCGGATTGTGGGCGGCCATTCTGTCGCATGAAGTCGCTCACATTGTGCGCCGCGATTGGGCCCGTCGCTATCTGTACCAGAAATACCTCGAGAACCGCGGCGGCGGTGCTGTCGTGCTGGGCGATCCGGGCCTGCCTTCGGGCTCATGGGAGGACTCCGAGAAGGCTAGCGCGGATATGGGCCGTTTCGGCCGACAACTAGAACTGGAAGCTGACCGGGAAGGCCTGATGATGATGGCCCACGCGGGTTACCACCCCGACTTCGTGCCTGCCCTGCATCATCTGTTGCATGCGCGGGGCGTGGGCAGGAATAGGCCGTCGCTGCACGCGATGCATCCTTGCTGGGAGCAACGCGACCGCGACTTGAACCGTGCGTATGTCGCGGCGAGCATCGAATTCGCGCGCCGGTGGCCGGAGTGGTATGCCTCGCCGGGAGGAAATCCACCGGTGGTCGTGTTTGCCGAAGAACCTACGGTTAGAAAAACTGACGGCAAAGAATGGCAGATCCAGATTCCGATGCGGTGTCAGAACCTCGCGGGCGCCGTGGAAGTAGTCCTCGGTAAGGGCTCCGCGCAGGCAGCGGGGGCGCGTCCCGAAACGCTTCCAGAACAGCCCGAGTCTGACACCGACGCGCGGCAGCTGACTGGCTGCACTTCGCCGAAGACCACAGTGACGTTCACTCTCGCAGACACCGCCGTCCACCGGGGCTCAGGCGCGCAGTGGACTGATGTCTACGTGCTGGATGCGTCGGGCTCGGTGCTCGCCCGCGCCGATCTACCGAAGTTGCCTCACTGACCCGCTCCCTTCAGGGCCCTCCGAACGCACTTCAAATCATCGCGCAGGACGATTCCCTCCGCTTAAAAACGAGCTCCGGCCAGGATGACTCCGACGGAAACGGCGACTGTTAGGAATCAGACTGCCGCAATTCCCAATCCACACACGCCGCCAAGGATGCCACCGAGCGCGTGTTACCATCAAATTTCGACCAAGTACACATGCGAATTCTTTTTATAGGCGACATTTTCGGACGGCCGGGGCGGAATATCGTTAAAGATCGGCTGCCGGGAATTGTCCGCGATCACGCCATCAACCTCATCATTGCGAACGGCGAGAATTCGGCGGCTGGATTTGGGATCACTCCGGCTCTGGCTGAAGAGCTGTTCGAACTCAACATCGACGTCATCACGACCGGGAACCACGTCTGGGACAAGCGCGAAATCATCGACTACTTTCAGATGGTCGAGGGCAATGGACACGGGCCGGCGCGGCGCGTTTTGCGTCCGGCGAATTATCCTGCGGACATGCCGGGGGCCGGTGTGTATGAGGGCACTAAGGGAAAAGTCCCATACGCCGTGATCAACCTGCAGGGACGCGTTTTCATGGCGTCGAACGACGATCCGTTTCGCACTGCGGACCAACTCCTGAAGAAGATCGAGGCGAAGATCATTCTGGTCGATATCCACGCCGAGGCGACGTCTGAAAAGATTTCTCTGGGATGGTATCTGGACGGACGCGTCACCGCGTTAGTGGGGACGCACACGCATGTCCCGACGGCGGACGAGCGGGTTCTGCCCAACGGAACTGCCTATGTCACCGATGTGGGCATGACCGGTCCTTACGACGGCGTGATTGGAGTCAAGAAGGAACTTGTCGTGGGCAAGTTCCTGAGTGGAATGCCGGTGCGGTTCGAGCCAGCGACGGGCGACGCCCGACTGTGTGCCGTGATCATCGATTGCGACGACAGCACGGGGAAAGCCAACAAGATCGAGCGGCTGATGCTGTCGTAGAGACGATGCTGGAAGCGTTTTGCAGCCACCGGCAACCAGCACGTGGCGAGACGAGACGTAGCAAGCTACGTCTCTACAGACACAGGGTGCAAGGGTAAGCCCATCTCGCGTTCTTCCCTTGGGGGCACCCAGAGCCATTGAGACCGAAGGTACGAGGTCTATTGGCGTAACCCGAACTCCCGGAAACCAAGATAGAATCAAGCGAATGAGGCGAACTGCGTTCACGATCGCGATCGGGTGGCTGGGAATAGCGCTGGCTTCGTACACGTTCGCCACCGGGGATGAAGGCTCGTCCGCCCCGGTCGTTTCCTGCGGCAACGGGATTCCGGGCGGCGTCAACTGCATCGCATCGAAGAAAGAGATCAAAGAAGCGCGGAACGCCTTCCATGAGGGCGTGAAACTGCAAGACCACCAGCGACTGGAAGAAGCGTTCGCCCAGTTCGACACCGCGACGCGATTGGCGCCGCAGAACCTGCAGTTCCTGACCGCGCGCGAAATGGTAAAGGCGCAACTCGTCTTCAACCACATCCAGCGCGGTAACGTCCTGCTCCTGGAGAATGCGCGCTTGCGGGCGGCAGCGGAATTTCGCGCGGCCGTCGACCTCGACACGGAAAACCAGTTTGCGCGTGAACGACTGGAAGAAGCCACGCGAGAGTCGGCGCCATCGTCGCCCCGAGTATTGCCTGTCCGTCTGGCGGATTCCGGAGAAATTCACATCGAGCCCAACACTGCCCGGGCGACTTTCCACTACAGCGGAGAGATTCGAGGGTTGTTTGCCGAGATATCCGCGGCGTATGGCGTTAAAGTCCAGTTTGACGATTCGGTGCAGACCCGGCAGGTGCGCTTCAATGTCGATGACGTGGAATTCTTCACCGCGCTGAAGCTGGCGTGCCAAGTCAGCAAGACCATGTGGGCGGCCCTCGACTCGCGCCAGTTGCTGCTTGCCGCCGACAACGTGGAAAATCACAAACAATTCGACCGGATGTCGCTGCGGACCTTTATTCTGCCGCCGCATTCCACGCCGCAGGAAGCGACTGACCTGGTCACCACGATGCGCAATATGTTTGACCTGCGCTTCGTCAACTCGGGACAGACCGCGGACACTGTGGAAGTGCGTGGCCCGCAGCCGATGCTTGACGCCTGCTCCAAATTACTCGAGCAGCTCAGCAACCAGCGGCCGCAGGTGATGCTCGATGTCCGCGTGTTCCAGATCAATCACCAACTGACGCGCAACATCGGAGTACACATCCCCAACACCTTCAACATGTACAACATTCCGGCGGTGGCTCTGGCCGGACTGGCGGGGCAAAACATTCAGCAGTTGATCAACCAGCTGATTTCCTCAGGTGGCATCAATCAGGCAGGCAGTTCAGCTCTGTCGGGGCTTCTGGCGCAATTGGGGGGACAAGGGAATTCGATCTTCAGCCAGCCGCTGGCCACATTCGGAGGCGGGCTCACTTTCAGCGGCGTGAGTCTGGATCAGTTTGCCGCTACCCTGTCGCTCAACGAATCGTGGGTGCGCAGCCTCGAGAACATGACGATGCGCGCGAGCCAGGGGAACGATGCTACGTTCCATTTGGGGGAAAAGTTTCCAATCCTGAATGCGAGCTATGCGCCCATCTACAACTCGCCGGCGATTTCGGCGGTTCTAGGGAATCAGAGTTATGTTCCGCCCTTTCCGTCCGTCAGCTACGAGGATTTGGGATTGAACTTGAAAGCCAAGCCGACGGTGCACGGCGATGGCTCGGTGAGTCTACAACTGGAACTGCAAGTGCGCTCCCTGACCGGGCAATCGAACAACGGGGTTCCGGTGATCTCGAACCGCGAATACAAAGGAAGCATCAACCTTAAGGACGGAGAGCCCGCTGTTGTGGCGGGTGAGATTTCGAAGACCGACACGCGTTCGATGAGCGGGATCCCAGGCCTGGGGTTTGTACCGGGTCTGAATATGGCCATGGTCAATAACAGCAAGCAAGAGGACACTGACGAACTGATGATCGTCATCACGCCGCACGTTCTTGCCAACTTCGACCGGAGCACACCGGAAATTTGGATCAGCGAGAAGTAAGAAACGGGCTTCCGGCTTCCGGCGTTCGGCTTTCGCCCTGCAGTCCTCTGAGATCCAAGCTCCCCGTCCGCCAGTGACTTGCCCGAAAAGCCGCGCGCCGGAAGCCGACTTACTTCGCTTGTTTCGCTGCAAATTCGACCAATCCCTTGTAAACATCCGTCATCCGCGGATCGAAGCTTCCGACTTTGCGTCCATTGATGTAAAGAGTGGGCGTACCGGTTACGTCGACAGACTTACCAAGCGCGATTGAGGCATCCACGTGAGCCTTAGTCTCGGGCTTGAGCGCACAGGCGGCAATCTCGGCGCCTTTGACTCCGGCGCCCTCGGCAATGGCGGTCAGCTTCTCATCGGCAGTTTCGGCGGTGATGTCGGACTGGGTCTCGTAGGTTTTGGAAACGAATTTCCAGAACGCATCATTTGAAGCACGACCCACGCAGTCGGCATAGGCCGCACCCTTCGCTGCCCAATTGTGCATCTCAAGCGGAAAATTCTGAAAGACGAAACGGGCGTTGGGCTCGGCGGCTACCAGGGCCTCAATGGTGGGCTGCGCCGCTTTGCAGGCGGGACACTGCAAGTCGCCGAATTCGACAAGGGTCACCGCGGCGTTCTTGGGACCGCGCTCGGGGCCGGTGATTCCCTTATCCAGCAGATTTTTGGCGGGATCAAACGGTTTCGCGCCGAAAGGAATGATCTCGCCGACGAGGGCATGCTTGCCGTCGGGCGCAACGTAAAACTTAGTCAACTGCTGGCCCTGCGGGCTGGCGAGAACGACCGTGACCTCGGCCAATCCTTCCACCGGAGAAGGTCGAATGCCCGAGATTTTCCAGGTCAAATCCGCCTGGTAGCCGAACTGCTGATGCAGAAAAGAATCGACCGTGGCTTCCGAGGGAAGATCCGCAGTTGCGTGTGTGCCAAGCTTTGCCGCTGGTTTGGCAGGGGCTTGCTCCGCCGGAGTAGTCTGAGCTGCCGCTAAACCGCCGGCCAGCAGAAAAATGAAAATCGACTTCAGATAACTGCGCATTGGTTCCTTTCGCGACTCATGATTCTGGAGGACTAGGAAAGCGATCTATCAGAATACTTCAAATTGGAGATTCAAGCTTCGCACTTGGCGGCAATCGGGAAACGGCGTCCGTAGCCGAAGGCTTTGGGAGATATTTTCAGACCGGGAGCCGCTTGTTGCCGTTTGTATTCGGCGCGATCGACCATGCGGATCACGCGGCGCACGGCTTCGATGTCAAACCCTCTTTCCGCCGCGATCCGCTCCGCCGTGTGGGACTCCTCGACGTAATCTTCGAGGACTGCGTCCAGAACTTCGTAGGGCGGCAGAGAGTCGCTGTCTTTCTGGTCGGGCCGCAGTTCCGCGGAGGGCGGCTTGTCCAGCGTCGCCTGGGGAATCACGGGGCGCCGCGAGTTCACATACTCACTGAGACGGTACACCAGCGTTTTGGGCACATCAGAAATGACGGCCAAACCCCCGACCATATCGCCGTAAAGGGTGCAGTACCCCACGCCCAACTCGCTCTTGTTACCAGTGGAGAGAACAATCGCGCCAAACTTATTCGACAGCGCCATGAGCAAAGTGCCTCGAGCGCGCGATTGAATGTTCTCTTCCGTCACATCTTCTTTTTGTCCCGAGAACACGTCGTGTAGGGTCTGGCGATAGGCCTCGCACGCCGGATTGATGGAAAGTAACTCGAACCGGATGCCAAGATTCTTAGCCAGGGACCGGGCGTCGTCGATGGAGCCTTGCGAGGAATAGGGACCGGGCATCCCGACTCCGATGACGTTTTCTGGGCCGACCGCATCGGCGGCGACGACTGCGGTCAGGGCGGAGTCGATGCCCCCGCTCAGTCCGATGATCGCCTTCTGGAATCCGCATTTCTGCATGTAATCGCGGGTGCCGAGCACGAGTGCGGAGTAGACGCTGGCATCGTCGCCGGCAATCTGCTCGTGCATTTCGCCGGTCAGATCCTGAGAGTCGAAGTAGACGAGATCTTCTTCAAAGGAGCGGCCCTGCGCGATGACTTGTCCTTCACGGTTGAGGACCAGACTGGAGCCGTCGAACACGAGACTATCGTTGCCGCCGACCTGGTTGACCAGCGCGACCGGAACCTTGTGCTGGCGGGCGATGCTGGCCAGCATGTCGCGGCGGAGTTCGCGCTTGCCGATCCAGAACGGCGAGGCAGAAATGTTCAACACGAAGTTGCCACCTGCACGAATGAGGGACTCCACGGGATCGACGGTGTACATCTGCCGAGGCCAGAAGCGTTTGTCGTTCCAGGCGTCCTCACAGATAGTAAGCGCCATGCGATTGCCGCAGAAGGAAAACAGTTCCTGACTCTTGGCGGGAGCGAAGTTGCGCATCTCGTCGAAGACGTCGTAGGTGGGCAGCAACATCTTCGATTGGATGAAAGCGATCTTGCCATCCATCAGCAGGGCGGCCGAATTCATGGCGGCCTTGCCGGTATCCGAGTGGGCAGTGGTGACCAGACCGCAGATTACGGCGATGCCCTTGGTTTCGGCGGCAATACGCTCCGCCGACTCACGATTGCGCGCAACGAAAGAAGGCCGCTCGACCAGGTCACGCGGCGGGTAGCCACATACCGACAATTCGGGAAACAGGATAAGGGCGGCGCCGGCGGCCTGAGCGCGCCTGGAAAACTCGGTGATCTTCGTGGCGTTGCCGGAGAAATCTCCGACCGTGGGATTGATTTGGCCCAGCGCGATCTTCACTCTTCTAGTGTAAAGCGGCAGACTACGGAGGCCAAGCGACTCGAGGACCGTAGTTCTGCCGAGCGCCGCGAGGGCATCGCTCGACTGCGGACGGTAGAGCGTTGGCCGCACCAGGTGGGGGCGTGGCGCCATGAGCGCTAACTTAAGCAGAGTTTCTTTCGGTGGGCCGACCATCGAGGAATAGGTCCTCGGTGGACACTGGCGCGTTTCTTAGGACTTATCAGACGGCAGGTGCTGCTGGCTGGGGATCGCCGTCTTGCGACAAAGAAATGTCGTCGGGGCCGCGTAATTCTTGCGCCGAGCTGCACGCAGTCCGCATCTCCTTAATAGATAGGAGAAGTCCAGATCATGCCGAAAGCCATTCGTTTTAATCAGCTCGGTGGTCCCGAGGTCCTTCATATCGAGGATCTGCCCAACCGCCAGCCCGGTCCTAGCGAAGTTCTGCTCAAGGTGGAAGCAGTGGGCCTGAACCGGGCCGAAAGCATGTACTATCACGGCGTCTACTTGGAAAAGGTGATCCCGCCCTCCGGCATTGGGTACGAGGCGCTTGGAAAGGTCGTCGCCATTGGCCCCGAGGTCGATCCTGCCCTCATCGGCAAGCGCTTCGGCACCATTCCGGGTTTTTCGATGTACCAGTACCCCGTGCTTGCGGAAGAGGCCGTCGTTCCCGCCAGCGTTCTCGCAGCCGTTCCAGAGTCCTTCTCCGCGGTGGAGGGTGCCGCTGTGTGGATGCAGTACTGCACCGCCTACGGCGCGCTCGTGCCCTTCGGCAAAGTGGCTGCCGGCGACTTCGTCATCATCACCGCTGCCAGCTCGTCCGTTGGGCTCGCGGCCATCCAGATCGTCAAGGCACAGGGCGGCATCTCCATCGCGACCACCCGTACTTCGGCCAAAAAGGATCGGCTGATCGCCCTCGGCGCCGACCACGTCATCGTCACGGAAGAGGAGGACCTGGTGGCCCGTGTGCAATCGATCACCGGCGGCAAGGGTGCGCGCGTCGTCTTCGATCCGGTGGGCGGTGACTACATCAACACGCTCGCGCAAGCCACGGCCAATGGTGGCACCATCTTCCTGTACGGCATGCTTTCCGGCAAATCTACGCCCTTCCCCATGGCTGCCTTTGCCCGAACTATCGGCATGTTCGGCTACACCT
>OBLW0100000174.1_pt1 | contig 52509 bp, 44 predicted proteins | sample 1520161 | NCBI WGS metagenome assembly OBLW01 (sample SAMEA3539309, study PRJEB22396) | soil metagenome | biome: tundra; feature: field; material: soil | place: USA | collected 2010-05 | depth 0.15 m
ACGACAGTTGGACAACGGCGGGTGGGCAACTTCAGTCACCATTCAGTTTAAGCGTCGATGAATTTGCGTCCGGTTTTTTAGCCGGTGCGAACAAGAGCCAACCTACCGCACCGGCAATGAGAATAAGGCCCAGCGAGGTACGCGGCTCAATGGATGGCCGGTCGATTGCGATGCCTATGAGGATGGCGATCAGCGGCGCAAGCACAAAACGAGTTGTCATGCGTGCAGCAGTCATCCGCCGCATGAGCCAGAACAGCAGGCACAGGCTCGGCAAAGTTACACTGGCCGACCACACGACGTCGGACGCAATCAAGCGCGAGGTGAGGCCTTCAGTCGCGGCACTCACCGCGACCAAACCTGTTGCCGCAGTGGCACCGGCTATGGCGGCCATTGGCACAAGGTCGATGCCTGGTGATTCGCTTGCTGCCCGTACGGCCTTGCAATTGGCTGCGGCCACGCAAGCTGCTGCCACAATTACCGCGGCAAACGCGGCTCCTGCTTGAATTGAAATTGGAAGATTGATGGGGAACACACACAGCGTTCCTAGAACAGATGCGAGAGCAGCCATCAGGTCAGTTCTGCTTTGCGATCCGGTTCCACCACCGATATACGGTTCAAAGACGACGGCAAAGACTGGCGTCAGCGAGAAGAGAGCAACCCGCGTGAACGCGGAAACCCACTGGTGCGAAATATAGACAAGCACGGCGGGCGCTACAAACAGGCCGAGGCCGATGACAACCGCGGCCCACAATTGCCGGCCTCGCGGCCACTTTGCGCCGCGCGCTACGGTAACCAATGTCGCCGCGATGGCCAACAGCGCGAATGGGAGTGATTCCCTCTCCATTGGCGGCACGGAGTTGGCGGACGAATCGGGAAACAGATCGGACCGCATTGCTCCCAAAGCCAACAGGAAACAGAGCAGGAGCAGCGCCGCCAATGCGGCCCCGCCGCCGCTAGTCCGTTTTGGACCATTCGCAGTCACGCATTCGATGAGAACACATCGGCGGCAATCCGCGCGACGCCCTCCTGCTGTCGGTAGTTTCACATCACGTCGATGACAAGCAGCGTAATGTCATCCTGCTGCGCTACTGAGGCAGGCTGCCATTGGCGAAGTTCATCGAGCAGATGGAACGACAATTCGGCGGGAGTATCGCGTCGATGTTTCAGAACCACCCGTTCCAGTTCCCCATCCCCAAATGCTTCTCCGTTCGAGTTCTCCGGCTCCACCACGCCGTCTGTATAAAGCAGGAACCGGTCGCCCGCATGGAGCGCGATCTCACTGACCGGATATTCCACGTCCGGAAGCACTCCAAAAAGCAGGCCGTTGCTCGCGATTGGTTCAAGAGCTTCGGCTCTCCATCTCAGAAGTGGTGGGTGGCCGGCGGAGGAATACCACGCTTTATGCAACTCAGTGTCGATCCACAAATAGGCGGCCGAGATAAGCTGACCGCGCAACTGCCCGGTCAGAATGCGATTCAACCCGCGCAAAACTTCCTCTGGCCGATCGGAACACGACGCGACTGTCTGCATTGAAACTTTCAACATGGTCGAGATCAGCGCGGCTGGAACGCCGTGACCTGAGACATCCGCAACCAGGAACCCAATACGTTGACGGTCGACCTGCACAAACTCGTAAAAATCGCCGCCAACCGCGGTCATGGGAAGGTAAGAGGCGGCAATGCGGAGCGTGTCCGCTTCAGGCGTGGCGGCGGGAAGAATCGAGGCTTGAATCTGGCGCGCAACCTCCAACTCGCTCTCGATTGCCAGCAGCCGGCGCTCGTTGGCAAAAACTTTTTCTGCGGCTACGTACGCAAACGAAAAAAGGAAGAAGGCGAACACAGCCTCGTCGAGCAAGGGCAACTCGACATAGGGCAAGCGCAGCCCGCCCCACACGTTTCTGAACAACGCCTCGGCCATGAAAACCAGCGTGGCAGCGGTGAGAATGCGATTCGGAAATGACAGGTACTTGCTCGATAGACTGGGCAACGAGACAACGGCTGTAAGTGCGACCAATGCGAAGACGGCAAGCAGATTGTTTTCGGGCTGAAGACTGTTGCCGGAACCTGTTGCAATGAATTTGCCAATTCCTGCGAATGCAATTGCCAGCCCCGCAATTGCGAGCCCACGCGTCAACAATCTCATTTTTCCCAGAGTCAAATCGGACCAGACAAGCAGACCCACCACCACCAGGAGGAAGCTGATGGCATTGATGGTGAACGGTGCGATGAATTGCAGCCAGTGCGGCAAAGCTGCCAGGACGACGGGCTGCCTGAGCAGCAGACTGGTCCCATACATTCCGCTCCATGTTCCCAGCCAGATGAGGACACTGACCTCACTTCGCCGGCGAATGGCCGCGACGACGCATGAGGCGAATCCGAAGAATACAAACACTGTTCCCAGCGCTATGTAGGCCAGGTCAAGGCGTGAGACGGCCAGCCTTTGAAGTTGCATGTACGCCTCCACGATCAAACACGATCGATGCCGTTGGCGATGCTTGTGGATAGCAATCTAGCGTCCGGAGGAAGCCTCCGCAGTGACCTGCAATACGATCCAGAAGTTTGCGCTGAAATTCGAGGGCGGAAACGACGCGGAATTGCTCGCCCGGTTTAATGCCCAGGCAGCCCCTAAGCTACAATGGAAGATGGGCTAAGGCCCGAAATCATTGCGCAGTGAGCGCAGACCCGCTGCGGCGGGCAAGGAGTTTCAACTTTTATGGCGATTCCCGCCACTCAAATGCGTCCGGGCATGATCATCAAGCACAATGAACAGCTCCACCTGGTTTTCAAGGTCGAGCATCGTACCCCCGGCAACCTGCGCGCCTTCATCCAGGCCAAGCTGCGAAACCTCAAATCGGGCGCGATGTTCGAACACCGCTTTCGCTCTGCCGACGCCATTGAAAAAGTGGTGGTGGACGAAGTGGACATGGAGTTTCTCTATGCTGATGGCGACGACTACTACTTCATGAATCCGGTGGATTACGAGCAGACCGTTCTGAAGGGATCGACGCTGGGCGATGCGGTGGAGTACCTGACGGCGAACCTGCAAATCAAAGTGAGCTACCACGACGGGCAGGCTGTCGGCATCGAGCTGCCTTCGGCGGTGGAGTTGCAAGTTGTGGAGACCGAGCCCGGACTCAAGTCCGCTACCGCGTCTAGCGTGACCAAGCCAGCGAAGACGGAGACGGGGCTCGTGGTACAGGTTCCTTCATTCATCAATGAAGGCGAGAAGATCCGCGTGGATACCAGTGAAGGGACCTACCTGAGCCGCGCTTAGTTTCTTCGCATCTGGAAATGAAAAACCACCGCTGATTGGCGGTGGTTTTTTCTTTGACTAATGCGAATTGTTTTCAGCCGGAAGTTAGAACCCTGCTTCCGGTAGTTGGACGGGCCGTGCTTCCAGCAGCGCCTCGATTGTGGCCAGTGCCTCAAGGACGGTCGATGAAACCGGCGCGTCGACTTGGACTACCGCCAGCGCCTTTACCGGCTTAGCGCCGGCACGTTCGCGGCCAAGAGCAAAGTTGGCAATGTTGACGCCCTGCTGACCAAGGATCGTGCCAATTTTTCCAATCACTCCCGGCACGTCGAGGTTGCGGCAGACGAGCAGGTTGCCTTCGAGCGGCGTTTCGATATCGATCGAATCGAACTCGAGCAGGCGCGGCTGTTCGCCGTGAATCACGGTGGCGCTGGCGCGGCTGATCCCGTTGGATGTGTGCAGTTCGATGGTGAGCACACTGGCTGCGCCGCCGCGATGGGTCTCGGTCTTTTCCTCGTGAATGCGAATGCCGCGCTCACCGGCAACTGTGGCCGCGTTGATGCGGTTCACGTTCTCCGACCCCTGCAGCAGTCCAGCAATGGCTGCATTGCGCACGAGCTCGGTTTTGGCGTCGGCCAGCGTGCCGCCATAAACAAAATTGATGGACTCGATACCGCTTTTGCCGGCCTGGGCGAGAAAGGCGCCGAGCCTTCCGGCCATGTCGATGTAGGGCGCGAGCACCTTGTATTCCTCGTGGCTCAGCGAAGGCAGATTGACGGCATTCTGGACTACGCCGAGCTTCAAATAATCGCGCACCTGGTGCGCAATTTGAACGCCTACTGCCTCCTGCGCTTCGCCCGTGGATCCGGCGACGTGCGGAGTGAGAATCACGTTTTCCAAATCAAAGTACGGCGATTCCTTTGGCGGTTCCACGGAGAAAACATCGAGCGCCGCGCCGGCCACCTGCCCGCTCTTGACAGCGGCGACCAGGTCCGCATCCTCAATGAGTTCGCCACGCGCGCAGTTGATGATGCGTACGCCCTTTTTCATTTTCGCGAGGGTCTTGGCGTTGATAACGCCGGTGGTTTGAGGCGTGAGGCCCACGTGCAGCGTGAGGTAGTCAGATCCGGCAATCAGCTCGTCGAGCGTGACCAGCTTGATGCCGGCTTCGCGCGCTACGGCAGCAGACACAAACGGATCGCTGCCCAGAATCTCAAGGCCAAAGCCCCTGGCGCGCTTCGCAACTTCAAGGCCAATCCGTCCCAGACCCAGAATGCCGAGCGTTTTGCCGCGCAGTTCCGCACCTTGCAGGTTTTTCTTTTCCCACTTGCCGGCGTGCATGGATGCATTGGCCGCGGGGAGCTTGCGCGCCAGTGCCAGCATCAATCCGATGGTCAGCTCCGCCACTGCGACAGCGTTTGCGCCTGGCGTGTTCATCACAACGATGCCCCGGCGCGTTGCGGCTTCGGCATCGATGTTGTCAACGCCAACACCGGCTCGGCCAATGACGCGCAGCTTGGGTGCCTTCTCCATGAGCGCATCGTCTACCTGCACGGCAGAGCGCACCACAAGCGCATCGGCATCGGCCAAGGCTGCGGCCAATCCGTCAGGAAGCTGGTCGTGCGTCTTCACTTCCCATCCCGGCTCGGCCGCAAACACGGCCAGCGTTGCCGGAGAAACCTTCTCCGCAAGTACGATCTTCATCGTGTCTCCCCTGCCCTTCTGCGTGGTTTCATACTGGTCAAAACGGATGCCCTGCTGCTCGCAGAGCAGATCGAACATGCGCACCACTGCCGCATGCGGCTTGCCTTCGCCCCGTTCGTACTTGGTGATGGAGTTGGCGTGGACGCCCAGCCGCTCCGCCATTTCGTATTGATAGAGATCAAGCTGCTTGCGAGCGAACAGCAGCTTTTCTCCGAAGGTTAGTTCAGCCATGGATAGGGCTCCAGTGGACAGTGAATAGTGGACAGTTGACATTGACCGGTAAAAGCTGGCCACTGTTCACTGCGCACCGTTGACTAGCTTTTCGCTGCTTTTGCATACACCTGCTGTGCAGCGGCTACTGCCTGGCCGTAAACCACCGGCAGACCGAGCGTGTCCTTGGCGATGTGCTCCATGGCGCCGAGAAATGCGATTGTGTCGAGGTAGTCGAAGAAGCCCAGGTGCGCGACGCGGAAGATCTTGCCTTGCATCTCTCCCTGGCCGTTGGCGGTGACCAAAGCGAACCTCGTCTTCAGCGCTTTGACTACGTCGCCGGAGTTCATGCCCTCAGGCACCGCGACCGCTGTGGCCGCAGCTGCAGGCGCCGTGGGCGCAAACAGCGTGAAGCCAAGCGACACGAGGCCAGCCCGCGTTGCTTCCGCATTTACCTGCGCGTTGTCGATGAGCGCGATGCGGCCTTTTTCGAGATCGCCACCTGCTTGCCCGGCGATGTAATCGAGCGCCGCACCGAGGCCGGCGATCAGAGCTACTGCCGGAGTGTATGCGCTCTCGCCCTTGACGGCGTTCTTGCGTTCCTTGCGCAGGTCGAAGTAGTAGCGCGGATTTTTCGACTGCTCCATCGCAGCCCATGCGCGCTCGCTCACGCTGAGGTATGCCAGTCCGGGCGGAATCATGACCGCCTTCTGCGAACCGCCGATGAGCACGTCGATTCCCCAGCCATCCACGTCGAAGTGAGTCGTGCCGAGGCCGGTGATTCCATCGACGACGAGCAGAGATTCTGTGGCCCTGACGATTTTCGCAATTGCTTCAACATCGTGGCGAACCGCGGTGGAGGTTTCGGTGGCCTGCATGTAAACCACGCGATGCTCGGGCTTGATTGCCTTCTTGATCTCGGCCAGATCAAACGTTTCGCCGTACGGCGCGGACAGCACGTCAACTTCGCAACCAAACGCCTTGGCCAGGCCGGTCCAGCGCTCGCCGAATTTTCCGGCGGTGAGAACCAGCACCTTATCGCCCGGCGAGGTGAGGTTCGAGACGGAAGCTTCCATGGCGCCGGTGCCGGAAGACGACAGCAGGAGCACGTCGTTCTTTGTGCCGACAAAAACCTTTAGCTGGGCCAGAACCTTCTGGAACAGGGCGCGAAACTCAGGCGTGCGATGGTGCATATCCGCCGCGGCCATGGCAAACTGGGCTGCCGGCAACAGCGGAGTTGGGCCGGGGGTAAATAAGCGCGTCTTCCGAATCATTTTTTCTCCTCGCACGGAGCCAGACGAGAAGGCAGCCGCGCACATCAACAATCACATAATACACACTTTTGTGATTTATGTGGATTTTGTGGCTGTGCAAATCTTCGTTTCCTGGCAATTTCGGCTTTCCTGCCCCAAAGTGGGTACAATTCTCCTTTGGGCGGCTTCATTGGCGCCTGAGAATCCAAGAAAAGTCAGGCAGGAAATCCATGACCGATGCAGGCGAACTGGAAGCCCATGTAAGCAAACAGGTTGTTACCGCATTGAAGGCACACGACGCCGTCCGCACCGGCACACTGCGGCTGATCAAGAACGCGCTCAAGAACAAGGCCATAGAAAAGCGCGAGCCGCTTACGCAGGCTGAGTCCGAGCAGGTGCTGGCCACCATGATCAAGCAGCGTCGCGACTCGATCGACCAGTTCACCAAGGGCAATCGGCCCGAGCTTGCCGCCATTGAGGCTGCCGAGATCGTTGTCATTGAGGAGTTCCTGCCGAAGGCGCTGGACGAAGCCGGCCTGGCCGGGCTAGTGGCCGAAGCGGTTGGCGAGGTGGCTGCATCCACTGGCCGGAAACCTACGCAAAAAGAAATGGGCCTGGTGATGAAGGCGGTGCAGGCCAAGCTCCAGGCCGGCGGCCGGCGCGCGGAGGGCAGGCTCGTCAGCGAGCTGGTCAAGAAGCAGCTGGCAGGTTAACGCCGCACGAATATGCCACGAGGCGAGTAGACGGCCACGCGAGAAAAAGCTACTATCTGCAATAGAATGTTGGAGCGACCCCGGCCGGTATCCCGGCGCCAACGTCATTCCCGCCTTAAGATCTTGTGCCCGCAGATTAGGATCAAGGAGCGTCAATGAGAATCTCCGGCAACTTCGCGCGCCTGGCGCTGGCCTTGATGTGCATGCTCGCCGTTCCGCAGCTGTGGGCACAGGGACCGCCGTACCAGACCGACGACCCGGTTCCGGTGGATTTCCAACATTATGAGTTCTACATTTTCGGCGCAATGGACGGCACCCCAGCCGAAATTGATTCCTTGGGTCCGGCCTTCGAGTTCAACTGGGGAGCGCTTCCCAGAGTCCAGATCCACGCCATCCTTCCCTTCGGGGCCATCGTCCCGAGCAACAATCCTGTCTATCTGCCTGGGGGCACCGGCCCCAGCGCCGTTGGACTCACAGACACGGAACTGGGCGTGAAGATCGCCTTTATCAAGGAGACGAAGCACTTTCCACAGATCGGCTCTTTTACCATGTTCGAACTGCCGACCGGAAATTATGACAAAGGACTCGGAGTGGGGAAGGTCTGGTACAAACTCCCGATCTGGCTACAGAAAAACATCGGCAAATGGACACTCGACGGAGGAGCGGGCTACCAGGTGGTTCCGCAGACCGATTACCGTGATTTCCCTTACACCGGATGGCTTGTGAAGAAGAAGTTGAACGAGAGGCTGGAGTTGGGGACCGAGCTCTTTGCCCATGGGCGCGAAGGTGCAGCGACGCCGCAGACCGAGGCCTCGGCGATGATTGACCTGGGTGGGTACTACCACTTCAAGCATCACGAAGGCGAGCAGTTCTTGTTTTGTTACGGTCACTCGGTCGCCGGGCAAACGGAGAACTATGCCTATGTCGGCATGTACTGGACGTGGGGAAAAGAGGAAAAGAAATCCGCCAGGAATGCATTGTTCCCGACGCAGAGTTATGGGAATGGGTTCTAAGTCAACGACGGAGCGAGTTAGTAACTCCGCACGGCCCGATTGCACGTCATGCACATTCATAACTGCAAATGAGGAAAGTCAATGGAAATCACATTACGCAGTCTTCTCACGCTTGTTCACGGCATGGGATTCGGCGCACTGTATCTGCTTGCATGCTCCGGCGCAATCGTGGAGTTATACCGCCGCTACTCGCCTGCTGCCGCGTTACCCATTACCGCAAGAGATGAGGCATTTCTCCGCGTTTATCTCGTCGCAATGGCTGCACTCGCATGGCTGACTGTGCTTACCGGCGCATACATCATTTACCCCTGGTATCGCGCTGCTGCGCCGCCAGGGACTGCCAACCTTGCGGCCTTCCCGCAGAGGCTGTTGATGTCGAGCCCAACTACCATTGCGTGGCACTCCATTGGAATGGAATGGAAAGAGCATGTGGCCTGGCTCGCACCTATTTCCATCACCATGGCTGCCGCGGTGTTTGTGAAATACGGCCGCAATCTGCGGCGTCATCGGCAGCTTCGGTCGGCTGTTTTGTGCTTTGTTGTCATTTCGTTTCTTGCCGCCGGTATCGCCGGTTTCTTTGGCGCGATGCTCGATAAGGACGCGCCTGTGCAGGGCGGCCAAACCATTCAACTCATTCACGGAGAGTAACCATGAACGGAAAACCGGCTTCCACATCAACTACCTCCCCTGACCTGCCGAATGGTTCGGGGGCGGCTGCTATTCTCGCTGCCGGTATCGGCTCAATGATGGTTGCGATCTTCGCCATCGCGGCCGACAAATCCGCCGCCATCAAGAGCATGATGATCTTCTACAAGCCGACCGGCCCGCTCTCGGGCGTTACCACCTCCGCCATTCTGGTCTGGCTAATATCATGGGCGATTCTAGACCTGCTGTGGCGCAAACGCGCTGTGTCTCTGGGCCGCATCAGTACGGCCGCACTTGTGCTTCTGGTTCTGAGTTTGCTGCTCACTTTTCCTCCCATCGCAGACCTGCTCTAGAACTGGTCGTATAAATATTGTCCGAGCAACCAAGAAATGTCCCTCAAGGGCTAAAGCCCTAGATTTTATGCGCTTGTGGTGGCGCGGCTAAAGCCGCGCCCTTTCAAAGCCTGATCTACGCAGACCTGCTCTAGAGATTTCATTCAGCGTGGCTTGTCGCGGCAAGCGCAAAAAAGAGCGCCGGAGCCATCCCATTGGCCTCCGGCGCGAGCAATTCTCAGGCGTTGGGTTCTGTTAGAAGCTGAAGGTGCTGAAGTCAGTGAAGTTCGGCCCGTCCACGTGGCGGGCGAGCAACACTACTTGACCGCTGGTTGGATTCTTCAGCAGCAGACCAACCACGCGAACCTTTGCGCCGTCCGTGAGGTCGCCAAATTTCCCTAATCCGTAGCGGAAGTCGGAATGGGCGCCCAGGTAGACCGTTACAGTTTCCGGAATCAGCACGCCGGCAAAGCCGTTGACCGTCATCTGGAATGTGCCGTTGGAAGTATTCTGGCTGCCCGCAACAACAGTGCCGTTAAAGCCCCAGTTGCGCAGCGACACGCGGTTTACGGTAACAGCATTAGCGTTGGCTGCACCGGTTGCCGGGCCGCCGATGGCAACATGCTGGCCGGCTACCAACCCGCTGGAGTTGAAGAGGAATTGCGTGAACGGATTGTGCATCCAGTAGATGGAGAAGATCTCGCTGCCGGTGAGATTGACCTGCGCAATCTGGCCCAGTTGCACGCCGGTGTTGGTGGGCAGCAGGCCGCGCACATAGAGGTCGAAGCTGGTGGCCGCGCCGGTTGGCGGATTTACGTAAGTTATTTGGCCGCTTGCGTAGAAACCATTATCTGAAAGGACCGCTACCTCGTCCGCGTCGAGGGTCTGATCGGCTGGATCGAGCTGGCCCGAGACCTGCACAATGCTGCTGGTGTTCAATGTGCTCAGGCTGGCATTGCCGTCCCACTCGGTTTGGCCATTCACGCTGATGGTGAACTGCTCGCCATGCGGGCCCTGGACAACGAACGATTGTCCGCCGGCATTCAAGCTGACAACGCCGGCGACGAATTCATCGATGTAGCCGCCGTTGTCTGTGCGAGCCACCGTTCGGACATCGAAGGTCGGGTTGACGGTGCCGGTGATATTACCACCCGAGTCAACCTGGATTGATTGAGCCAGATCGAAGTCCATGCGCAGGCCAACGGGCGCTCCCGCATGCGTAACTACGAGGGGCTTGTTGAGGGTGATGGTTACCGTTGATGTGGTGAGCGTGGCTGCCTGGGTGGCAATGGATGGCGGTGGTGTGGTGGTGTTGAGATAGCCGATGGTTGCCGTGCCCAGTGTGATGGATACGCTGGTATAAGTACCAACTGGCACATCATTCATATCCAGCAGTGACTGCAGCCCGTTGTAGCGCGCGAAATCGACGGTGGGCGTGCCGCTGATGAGCGACGCGGTGTTTCCGCTGCCGTCAGTCAATTCGACGCTCTTGATTTGCGCCGCAAACGAGGTCACGCTGGCCAGGGGAGCGTCAGTGCCGACCACGAATACTGGACCGGTTGTGCTCGAGGTTGTGGTGTTTAACATGGAACCGCTGGTGCAGCCGGTTACGAGAACCACGGCTGCAGACAGCAAAAGGATAGCCAGCCTCAAAGGCGTGTAATTTGTTTTGGGGGACATATCGGATACTTCGCTTTCTGCGGGTCTCCGTGACTTATGAAGAGCGAACGCTGAGTCGGCAATCTTGCATGCCTCTCACCCGTACCGACACTAATCGCCACACTGCCGAGGCAGGAGGCCCAAATCCAGGACGCACGAAGGCGGGAACCCGGATGGGCTCTGATCGTCCTCGGCAGAGAGAGGGAATAAGTCGTTCCAGGGCGCGCTCGCGCATGGAGCCGTCGCCGGTTTTTATTTACGAAGGCAGGCATGCCCTTATTGAGTCGTCACCTGCCGTCATTTAGTCCAGACACGGAAGGATTCAGGAAGTTGCGCGCATAGACGAGAAAAATCTCAGATGCGTTTTTAGTTCTCAGTTCTCAGCTATCAGCTTTTTCTTCCAGCCACGGGCGCCTATCCTTTTAGAAGACTTCCGAACGCATACCGGCCGGCAAAGGCACGTGTTTGAGCAGGCCCATTTCGCCGGCCAGGCGCTCCAGGCGCACGCGCGTTGCCGCAGTGGGTGGAACCAGCGGCAGGCGCACATGGTCGGTGCAGCGGCCCATGAGCTTGAGCACTGTCTTGACCGGTCCAGGGTTCGATTCCCAGAAGTTCGCCTCGAAGAGTGCTGCATAGCGGCGTTCCAGTTCGCGCGCTTCTGCCCAGTGGTTGCTCAACGCGGCGTGGACCATCTGTGTGGTTTCCTTGGGGATCTCGTTCGAGACGACGCTGATGAGCCCGTGCGCGCCAACACCAATGGCCGCGAGCGTCAGGTTGTCGTCGCCGGAAAAGATTTTGAACCCGCGCGGAAGAATATGGGCGAGCTCGGCAAACTGGGTGAGCTTGCCGCTGGCTTCTTTGATGGCCTGAATATTTTTAGCGGCTGCGGCCAGGCGCGCCACTGTTTCCGGTTCCAGGTTCGCCGCGGTACGGCCAGGCACGTTGTAGACGCACACCGGGAGCGGGTCAACCGCCCTGGCAAGCGCCATGAAATGCTGGTACTGTCCCTCCTGCGTGGGCTTGTTGTAATAGGGATTGGCCGACAGCACGGCGCTGAGCCCGTGTACGCGCTTGAGCAGGCCGGCCTGGCGCACCAGGGTCTTGGTGCAATTGTGAGTGCAGCCGCCCCACACAGGGACGCGTCCCGCAGCCGCTTCGACGACGATGCGGACGGTGTTCAGCCACTCATCCTCTTCAAGCGTAGCGGCCTCACCGGTGGACCCGCAGGCCACAAGAAAGTCGATTCCTGACTCGATCTGCCAGTTCACCAGCGCCCAAAGCGCCGCTTCATCGACCGACCCATCCGCCCGAAAAGGCGTAACGATAGCTGTACCGCAACCTGTAGTTTCCATCACACCCAAGTTTATAACGAATGGACGCGGCAGTTTCCGGTGGGAATCTCGGTCCATTTGCGGCAAAGAGCAAACCCTGTAGAGTCAGCAGCAATCCATTCGCGGGCGTTCATTGCCCCGCTGCGGGTTACATTTGAAGATGTGCGCCACGGACCACGGAGACAATCGATGAACCGCATTTCGCAGTTTTCCAAAATTCACCTCGCTTCTTTACCTGCCCTGGTCCTTTTGGTGGCCGTTTCAATCGCAAGCTCCCAGACTGCTCCTGCTCCGCACGCCGAGACTTGGCGCTTCGATCAGATTGCGGAAATCGGCGGCCATCCGACGCAAGTGCTCGGACATCCACGCGTGATTGAATCTCCCGACGGCAAGGCGGTGGAATTCAACGGAGTGGACGACGCGCTGTTTGTCCCGGTACATCCGTTGGCTGGAGCCTCCGCGTACACGTGGGAAGTGATCTTCAGACCCGATGCGGACGGCGCGGAGGCACAGCGGTTTTTTCACCTTCAGGAGCAGGATCCGGCAACCGGCGCGGACACGATGAATCGCATGCTCTTCGAGATACGCATTGTCGACAAGCAATGGTGCCTGGACAGCTTTGCTTCCTCTGGCGCGAGCAATCGCACCCTGCTGAATTGCAAGCTGCTGCACCCGCTGGGGCAGTGGTATCGCGTGACGGCGGTCTATGACGGCAAGGAGCTGCGCAACTATGTGGACGATGAGCTGCAGGGGTCGGGATCGCTTGACTTGAAGCCGCAGTTCGCGGGCCACTCATCGGTTGGCGTGCGCATCAACAAGGTCTTCTACTTCAAGGGCGCTGTGTTGATGGCGCGCATGGTTCCGAAGGCGCTGCCGCCGGACGAGTTCCTCAAGATGCCGCCAAAGATTGCGCCTCGAACAAAGTAAGCGCGCGCCTGCATCAACACGAAGGGGACGGGCTCTCGCCCGTCCCCTTGTTTGTTGCCGTTGCAGCGAAGTACTCTACTCGGCCTTTACCGTGCTGAATGCGAAGGTGGTGGTCGAGTGGCGCGTTACGCCGGGCCGCAGAACCGTGCTGGGAAAACTCGGGTGGTTCGGCGAATCCGGGAAATGCTGCGTCTCCAGGCAGAAGCCCTTGTGCTTTTCATACTTCACGCCGTGGCGGCCGGTGAAGGTTCCATCGAGGAAGTTACCGGTGTAGAACTGCACGCCGGGCTCGGTGGTTTCGACCGTCATGCGCCGGCCGCTCTCGGGGTCGGTCATGATGGCTGCAAGGCGCAGCGTTCCGGCATTGCCGTTGAGAACCCAGTTGTGATCGTAACCGCCGCCCAGCTTGATCTGTTCGTGGTCAGAGTTGATGCGTGCGCCCACAACCTCGGCCTTGCGGAAATCGAGCGGTGTGCCGGCTACAGGCGCGAGGATGCCGGTCGGAATCAGGCCGGCGTCCACCGGCGTGTACCGGTCGGCGTTGATTTCAAGCTTCTGGTCAAGGATGGTTCCCTGGTCGTCGCCGTGGAGGTTGAAGTAGGCGTGATTGGTCAGGTTCACTACTGTTGCCTTGTCGCTGGTGGCCGAGTAGTCGAGGCGCAACGTGTTGCCTGCCAGCGTGTACTTCACTTTGGCTGTCATGGTGCCTGGGAATCCCATGTCGCCGTCCGGGCTCACGTGGGTAAATTCGACGCCGTTGGGAACCTCTTTTGCATCCCAGACATAGCGGTCGAAGCCCATGGGGCCGCCGTGCAGCGCGTTGGCGCCATTGTTGATCGGAATCTGGTAGGTCTTGCCGTCGATGGCAAATTTGCCCAGCGCAATACGGTTGCCGTAGCGGCCGACGACGCTGCCAAAGTGTGTACTACTGTCGTTGAGAAAGGCCTCAAGCGTGTCGTAGCCGAGCACCACATCCGCCATCTTGCCAGTACGGTCCGGCGTCCGGATGCTCACCAACTTCGCTCCGTACGCCATCACCCGAACCTCCATCTGCGCGCTCTTCAGCGTGTAGATCGGTACGGCAACGCCATCTTTTGTATGTCCCCAGATCGACATTTTCACCTCTCCTTGCGCAACAGCTGTCAGAGCCATTGCCATTAAGAAAACCATTCCGAGAAATCCAAACGCTCGCTTCACAATCTCCGCCTTTCCCTTTAGATTGCGGATCAAAAACTCGTCGAAGATCCGGCGGAAATGGCTGGAATCCGAGGGGACGCAAACTCAGCCCCAAGGAAACAAGCAGTTTCCACCAAAAGAGAGTGTATACCGACGAGGCGGAGGGGAGGGTTTTGGGCCGGGGAAGGCGGATTCGGGGCCGCGTGGAGGGTGCTGGGCGAGGGTGTCTGCCGGATTTCTGGTGCGGCCGATCGAGTCTGTCGCTTCCCAGGTCTCAAAATCGAGACCTGGGGCACCCGCAGGCTCTGGGCACGCGGATTTGACCGGCTTACAGTTCGGCGAAGATTTCGCGGAACTCCCAGGTGCCGGACTTGCCGGCGAGCCATTCGGCGCCACGGACGGCGCCTAACGCAAAGCCGCGGCGGCTTGCGGCGTCGTGGCGGAGTTCGAGGGTGTCGTGCTCGCTCTTCGCGGTTACGGTGTGCTCGCCCTTGGCGTCGCCTACGCGGTGAGAGGTGATGGGAATCTCGATGCCGGGGCGCACCGAGTGAATGATCGCCTTCAAGGTGAGCGCGGTGCCGGACGGCGCGTCGAGCTTGGAGGTATGGTGCGTTTCGTCGATGGAGAAGCTGTAGCCGTCAAGCTGCGCGAGTTCCGCCGTCAGACGGAAGAGCTTTTGCACGCCGATGGAGAAATTTGTCCCGTACAGAAGGCCGCCGCCGCGCTTGGCGGCCAGCGCTTTCAGCTCGGCGAGTTGCGCGTACCAGCCGGTGGTTCCGACAACGATGCGGCCGCCGAGGGCGAGAACGGCGCGCATGTTTTCAACCGCGGATTCGGGCGCGGTGAAATCGACGACTACGTCGACGCCGGCGAGGTTAGGAGCGGTGAGCGCAGAGGCGTGCTCGTTCTCGTTGATGTCGAGCGCACGCACGCCGTGGCCGCGTTCGCGCGCGACCTCCGCGACGAGGCTGCCGGTTTTTCCTTTGCCGAGTACGAGGATGAGCATGGGTTCCTTTGGAACAGTGAACAGTGGTCAGTGGTCAGTGGTCAGTTGTCAGTTGTTAGTGAACGCGTTCTGAGGGGCGGGCTACTGTTCACTGTCCACTGTCCACTGTTTTACTGTGCACTGTTCACTGTCAACTGTTTGCGCGCTTCCACGTCGAAGATTGCGGGGTCGGGCTCCTTGAAGAAGGCGGCGTGGAGAGAACGCACTGCTTCTTCGGCGTCTTCTTCTTCAATCATGAAGCTCATGTTGATTTCGCTTGCTCCCTGGGAGATCATGCGCACGTTGACGTGGCGGACAGCGTTGAACACCTGCGCGGCAATGCCGTTCTGGCCGCGGATATCTTCGCCGACCATGCAGACGAGCGCCTTTTTGCCTTCGCACTTGACGTCCGCGAGCTTGCCCAGGTCGGCGACTATGGCGGGCAGCTTGTCGTTTGCGTCGACGGTGAGCGATACGCTGACTTCGCTGGTGGAAACCATATCTACCGGGCACTTGTGCTTGTCGAAGATGGCGAATACCTGGCTGAGGTAGCCATGCGTCATGAGCATGCGGCTGGCCACGATGTCGATGATGCTCAGCTTCTTTTTTACCGAGATGGATTTGAAAGGACTCTTGCAGTGCGGCGCGAGCGAAACGATTCGCGTGCCCTCGCAGCTGGCGTTGTGGCTGTTCAAGACCAGCACCGGAATGTTCTTTTTGACCGCCGGCAGAATGGTTGCGGGGTGCAGCACCTTGGCTCCGAAGTAGGCAAGCTCCGCCGCTTCTTCAAAACTGATGACTTTCACGCGCAGCGCATCGGGGCATACACGGGGGTCGGCGGTCATGATGCCGTCAACGTCGGTCCAGATTTCGATGGCCTCGGCCGTGAGCGCGCCGCCTACGAGGGCACCGGTGAAGTCCGAACCGCCGCGACCGAGCGTGGTGGTAATGCCGGCCTCGTTGGAGGCGATGAAGCCGCCCATCACCGGTACCTTGCCCTCGCCGATAAGCGGAAGCAGTATCTCCTGGGCGCGCTTCTCGATGATTGCGTCCTGAGGAATCGCCTTCTGGAACTGCGAGTCGGTAACGATGACTTCGCGCGCGTCTATATGCGCTGCGTCGATGCCCATCTCGCGGAAGGCCGCCGCGACAATGCGGCTGGAAATGCGCTCACCGTAGCTCACAATCAAGTCGGAGATGCGCGGCGTGAGTTCCAGAATTGCCGCGAGCCCGCGCAGAACCTCGTCGAGCGAGTCGAAATTTTCGTCGATCATCTTGACTAGTTTGGAAGCTTCGGCGGCGTTCTTTATCAGCGCACAGGCCGTGTCGCGATGCCGTGAACGCAGGCGCGAACTGATGGCCAGAGAGCCTGTGCGGTCGCCATTTGCGGCGCATGAGGCAGCCCGGAGCAACTGGTCGGTTACCTTGGCCATTGCGCTGACTATCACAACAGGTTGCTTGCCCATGGCAACGCGTCCGGCAACTATGGCTGCGGTACGCCCAATGGCCGCCGGGTCCTCCACCGACGTGCCGCCAAACTTCATCACAACCAGGCTCATGCCAATCTTCCCATCGTTCCCTTGCCGGACCACAAGTTTTTTGAAAGGGTGCGGTCTTAGCCATTGGGCTAAATTTCTATTCCAAATGTTTGCATTCCCTCGGCGGCTAAAGCCGCGATCATTCCGCGAGTCATACGGCACGGCTGAAGCCGTGCCCTTTCAAAACCAGTGCCACTTATCGGTTTCAGGCGCGCGCAGCGGCCTCAGCAACAGGTTCAAGCTTGCCCAGGCTCACCAGCAACTCGGCGTTGAGGATGGTCGCTCCGGCCGCGCCGCGCACGGTGTTGTGCGAAAGCAGCACGAACTTCCAGTCAAGCAGGTTGCAGGGGCGCAGCCTTCCAACGGTGACCGCCATGCCGTTGCCGCGGTTGCGATCCAGGCGCGGTTGGGGGCGGTCAGGCTGCGATGCCCATTGCACGGGGACTGCGGGGGCAGTGGGCAAATCGCGGCCGGCCAGTGGCTGAAACTCAGCCCAGGCCGCCAGAATCTCTTCCTGCGTGGCTTTCGTGCGCAGTTTGAGGGAGACGCACTCGGTGTGGCCGTCCACGACTGAAACCCGGTTGCAATGGGCGGTCATGCCCGCAGCCAGCGGCTTGATCGCATGTCCGTCCAGCTTACCCAGCAGCTTCAGCGTCTCGGCTTCCATCTTCTCTTCTTCGCCGCCGATGTAAGGCACCACGTTGTCCAGGATGTCCATGGAGGCCACGCCGGGATAGCCGGCGCCGCTCACAGCCTGCATTGTAGTGACAAAAATCTGCTCAATCCCAAAGCGTTCCTCGATGGGCTTGAGCGCCATCACCAGGCCGATGGTTGAACAATTCGGATTGGTAACAATGTACCCGCCCGATGCCTGGCGCGAGGGTTGCTCCTCGATGAGATGCAGGTGGTCGGCGTTGACTTCAGGAATGACCAGGGGCACATTCGGCGTCATGCGGAAAGCGCTCGAATTCGAGAGCACCGCGCAGCCGGCGGCAGCGAACTTCGGCTCCAGATCGCGCGCGATGGCAGCGTCGATGGAGGCGAAGATCACCTTGGGCGCGCCCTCAGGCTCGGCAGGGGAAACCTGCATCCTGGCAATGCGCTCGGGCAGCGGCGTATCCAAACGCCACTTGGCCGCTTCGCCGTAAGTCTTTCCGCTTGAGCGGTCGCTGGCGGCAAGCCACGTGATCTCAAACCACGGGTGGTTTTCAAGCAGTTGAATATAGCGTTGGCCGACCATTCCGGTCGCGCCCAGGATGCCGATTGGTTGTCTGTTTTTCATAGCAGTTTAACTCTCCAGTGTACAGGAGGATGGGTTTAACCGCAGAGGCTGGTAGTGGGATCGTCTGAAGGGCATACCCCCAGGGGTGAAGCCCACATTCATTTTGCCAGATTCATGTACGGGCTGAAGCCCGTACCCTTCAAACTGACCCACTACCGCAGAAGCTCATTACCCCATCGCTGCCAGCACCGCGTCGGCAAACTGGCTGGTTCCCGCCGTGCCACCTACGTCGCGGGTGAGGGTCTTGTGCTCGGCGTAGACCGTTTCAAGCGCATTCTGCACCTTATCTGCCGCGGCGGGCTCGTCAATGTGGCGCAGCATGAGCACGGCCGACTGAAGGAGCGCGGTGGGATTCGCCACATCTTTGCCTGCGATGTCAGGCGCGGAACCGTGTACCGCCTCGAAGATGGCGCATTCCACACCCAGATTCGCTCCCGGCACAAGGCCCAGGCCGCCTACAAGGCCTGCGCACAGATCGCTCACAATGTCGCCGTAGAGATTTTCAAGCAGCAGCGTGTCGTACTGGAAGGGATTCATGACCAGTTGCATGCAAGTGTTGTCGATGAGGTGCTCGCCGTAGAAGATATCCGGAAACCCCTCGGCCACCTTGCGCGCGCAGCTCAGAAAAAGCCCGTCGGAGAGCTTCATGATGTTGGCTTTGTGGATGGAGTGAATCTTCTTGCGGCCGTGCTTGCGCGCGTACTCGAAGGCGAACTTCGCAATGCGCGTGGAGCCCTTCTCGCTGATGACCTTGATGCTCTCGACGACGCCGGGAACTACCTCGTGCTCCAACCCCACGTACTCGCCCTCGGTGTTTTCGCGGACGATGATCAGGTCAACGCCGGGCCAGTGTGTCGCGAGGCCGGGCAGATTCTTGATGGGCCTGAAGTTGGCAAAGAGATCGAACTTTTTGCGGAGCGTAACATTGATGCTTTTGAAGCCGCCGCCGATGGGCGTGGTCACGGGGCCCTTGAGCGCGATGCGGTTGCGCTCAATGGACTCGTAGAGCGCGGCGGGAATGTACTCGCCGTGGATTTCGAAGGCTTCAGCGCCGGCTGCGAAACGCTCCCAGTCGAACTTGACGCCGGTGGCTTCGAGGATGCGGACGACCGCATGCGTGACCTCGGGGCCGATGCCGTCGCCGGGGATCAAAGTAATTTTGTGCGCCTTGGTTTCTGCCATTTGGGACTCCGTTCTTTTCTAGCTTGTTGCTGCTGGCTATTGCCGCGCCCCTACGGGGCTCAACTCCTCATTGGCTGGCATTCCCAGCATTCCGTCCGCCGCGGCGGACTCCATGCTGGGCTAGTGTCCTTGGCTCCCTTCGGGAGCGGTGAACTGCAGACAACAGCAACATCTTTTTCACGGTCGCAATCCATGCCTATTTCATGTTCGCAATCCACGTCTATTTCATGCTTCGAATTTCATGCCTCTTTGCGATCCAATGGGTCAAGAGCAATTATCTTTTCGCTTTGCCGACGCGGCTGCCGAGCAGCCCTTCCAGTTCTTCCTTGAATTCGCGCACGTCTTTGAAGTCGCGATAGACGGAGGCAAAGCGGATGTACGCAACGGTGTCGAGCCCTTTCAGGTGCTCCATGATCAGCTCGCCTACTTCGCTGGTGGTCCGCTCCCGCTCCGATGCGTCCATCAAAAAGGCCTCGGTGGCGTCGACGATCTTTTCCAACTGGCTTGAGGATACCGGCCGTTTTTCGCAGGCGCGGAGCAGACCGCTGAGTACCTTCTGGCGGTCAAAACGCTCGCGGCGGCCGTCTTTCTTGACCACCATATAGGGGATTTCGTCGATGCGCTCGTAGGTGGTGAAGCGCCGGGTGCAGCGCTCGCACTCGCGGCGGCGGCGGATGGAGTCGGCCTCCTTGCTTTCGCGCGAGTCGACTACGCGGTCCTGCCCGAAACCACAATAGGGACACTTCATGCTATTTGGATTCTATGGCATCGCCCTGTTTCTTGTTCTCAGGGTACAGTGGCTGAGTGCTCACGGTACCGGCACAAGCATTGTCTTGCTCGCCACGGCCGTCAGACCATCGAGCGTTTCAATAAACGTGCCGGAAACCAGCGGTTCATCTTCCAGATGCTCGAGCAGTTCGGCGTTGTTCCAGGCTGCCTCGCGTGCCGAGGACATACTCCACGCTGCCAGGGTATCTTCGAGGCGTGACACTGGCGGCAGCGCATCCCCCAACAGCCGCACGTGCAGGTTCTTTTTTGCGGCATCGATCAGGCTGTTGAGAGTGGCGTTGAGCGCCGTGTAGTCGTCGTACTGCGTGCTCGCGTGTTGCGGCTCAATGCCCGTCGCCTGGCACACATCCACCACCGCCTGCGGCAGATCGTGGTTGATGTGCGCATTCATGCCGGCGAGCGCGAACTGGATGCGCGCGATCGGCGCCTGGTTGCGCACGTTGAACAGAGCCTGCCAACAACCTGGCGCACCAGACCCCGGCAGCGCTTCTGCTGTCAGCGCGCCCTGGACCGCAGCAAAGTAGAAGCCGGCAAAACGCACATCGAGCACGGCAATCCACTCGGGATCGCCAAATCCCGCCGCGCCCACACGGGCCTGCACCGCTCGCGTCACGTCGAGATAAAGCCCGTTGAACCACTTCAGTCCATCGCCGTCCGCGCAAATGTTCTGGATACTCTCGAGCAACTGGACCACATCGGCAATCGTCTGCGGCGTTTGTTGAACAGCCGCAAGCAGCGCTGAATCGTAGGAGAACATGGACCGTGATCATAAACCGGCTCACGGGCGCATGCAAATGGAAAACCACAGGCATCGGTTCGTCCACCAAACGCAACAACGGCCTGAGAATGAAGCTTCTCAGGCCGCTGCCGGTGGGCTGTTGGGATTGGACTGAGGCCTTCGCGCTTTCGCGAGTGCCAGAGCCATTGCGGAGGATCCGTTACCGGATCTTGGCAGGACTTATCTGGGGGCTGGGGCGCAAGGGCCTCAGGCCTCAGTCACCTCACGTACGAAACAACTGGAACACTCACTTTTCATCAGCTGGATCAACCTCCTTTCCCGTGTAAGCAAAAGCTACAGGCAGTGCGGGTGGTGCGTCAAGGGTGGGGTTTGGCTGTAGCCTCTAGCTGCCGGCCGGGGCCCGGCACTCTTATTGTGGCGGATGTTCTTAAAGAAAAGAGCGATGCCGCGAAAATCCTTTCGACCGGCGAGTCACTTTTGGGGTAGAATTCGCAGAATCTGGTCCATTCCCCGCCTTCAGAGGAGAGAGCGAATGAGATTGCGGGAAGCAGTATCTTTACTGACTGGCGTTGCCGTGGTGGCACTTGCGGCAGGCGCGATGGGCGCGCCGATTTCCGGCTCACAGGGGGCGGGCGAGAATAACCCCGATGTGATCGAGGTTCGTCACTGCGCGCTAACGCTGGACAAGGCGGAAAAGACGGCTACGGCCATGCAAAGCATCAACCATCTGATTGCATCGAATCCCAGCCTGAATGCCGCGATGGATGCAGGCAGCGATACGACGGGCAAGAAGCCGATTACGCAGCAGGCTCATGACATCGATTCTCAATATCCGCAGATCGCCGCGATCATTCATGCCAACGGGCTGACAACGCGGGATTTCATCGTGATGACGGGAGCAATCATCAACGACATGGGCTGGGTATCGATGAAGAAGAGCGGCATGGTTCAGGCTTATCCGCCGGGCATGATTACGCCGGCGAATGCGGCTTTGATTGAGGGAAACTGGGATGCATTCCAGGCACTCACCGCCAAGATGACGCCGCCGAGCTCGAGGTAGGAAGGCTGGAAACTGCCTTTCGCCTACCCTTCTTCGAAGGCGACTCGTGCATCGCCGGCCAGCACGGAATGGCGCTGGAAGTTCCGATCGTCCCGTTGCGGATAGTCGCTGCGGAAGTGGGCGCCGCGGCTCTCGGTGCGGGCCAGCGCGGAGTGAAGAATGGCGTGAGCCACACGGCTCATCGCCTGGGCTTCACGGAGACGGCGGCTGGATTGACCGTGCTCGGCGATCTCTTTGAGGGCAGAGTCGCATTCGGCCTGCGCGGCGAGGCCCTGCTGCAGCGTAGTCTCTTCGCGGAGCAGGCCGGCGTATGCCCACATCGCAGCCTGCAATTGGGTAATGAGGTCCTCGACTAGCGCTGCTTCGGTTGCGGATAAAGGCACAGGTTCGGCTTCGGGCGCGTCAACGGGAACGAACGTGAGGCCGTCGGCAATCATCGACTGCGCGGCGCGGGCGCCGAAGACAAGGCCTTCGAGAAGCGAGTTGGAGGCCAGGCGATTGGCGCCGTGAACGCCGGTGCATGCGGCTTCTCCGGCGGCGTAGAGGCCGCCGAGACTGGTGCGGCCGGCGAGGTCGGTCTTGATGCCGCCCATCAGGTAGTGGGCCGCGGGGCGGACGGGGATGAGGTCGCGGGCAAGGTCGAGCGAGTAGGGCGCGAGGAAAGCGCTGATGCCGGGGAAACGCTCGTGGAGGTTAATGCCGCGCACATGGCGCATGTCGAGATAGACGGGGCTTGCTGTTCCCTGCTCACTCAGGCCTTCGCGGGCGATGGCGCGGGCAACCACATCGCGCGGGGCAAGTTCGAGCAGGGGGTGGTAGCGCTCCATAAAGCGCTCGCCCTTGTCGTTGCGCAGCCAGGCGCCTTCGCCGCGCAGGGCTTCAGAGAGCAGGAAGCGCGGTGCGCCGGGGAGAGACAAAGCGGTGGGGTGGAACTGGTAGAACTCCATGTCGGACAGTTCGGCGCCGGCGTGGGCGGCAAGGGCGATGCCGTCGCCGGTGGCTACGGCGGGATTGGTGGTGTCGGAGTAGACCTGGCCTGCGCCGCCTGCGGCAATGAGGACGGCGCGGGTGTTGATTCTATGTGGGTGTTGATCCTCAACATTGGGGCCGGCGGGGGCTAGATCGACCGCAACGACGCGGCCGCCGGAGGTGACGAGGCCGGTGACCATGGTCCACTCGGCAAAGCGGATGCGCTTTTGTGCACGCGCGAAAGCAACCAGCGAGCGGCTGATTTCGGCACCGGTGGCGTCGCCGCTGGAGTGGAGGATGCGAGGCAGCGAGTGGGCGCCTTCGCGGGTGCGGAGCAGCTCGCCGGCTTCGCGATCGAAGTTCGTGCCCCACTCAATGAGCTCGGCAACGCGGATGGGGCCTTCGGATACGAGCGCTTCAGCGGCGGGGCGATACACTATTCCATCGCCGGCGTTTATTGTGTCCTGGAGATGGAGAGCAACGTCCTCATCGCCTTCCATGGCGACGGCGATTCCGCCCTGTGCGTAGTGGGTGTTGGATTCGCTGAGCGACTCCTTGGTAACCACCAGAACATCACCGTGGCGGGCCAGCTCAACGGCGGCGCGAAGCCCGGCAACGCCCGCTCCCATGACTAGAAAATCAACCTGCGAAGCCCTTGGCATCTATTTTGAGGCTACCACTGGAAGCGCAGGGGTCAGGGATCAGTGGTCAGGGGCCAGCTCTCGGCGTTCAGGTGTCAGCGGGCGGCGTTGATGCGGGTTGAATACGAATTGTGGTAATCTTCGGGCAATTGGTCCCCCTTGGCCAATCCGCGGAGGTTGTGTGCATCACATTTCCAGAAGACATTTTCTTAAGACCGGACTCGCAGCGGGCACACTGGCAAGCGTGGGTACCCTGCCGCTGCTGGCAGAGCGCGGCAAGGCGACCGATTGGGTGACTCTGGGTCGGTCGGGCATGAAGGTCACGCGGCTGGCCTTTGGTACAGGGACGAATAATGGCCGTGTGCAGCGGGACCTGGGCCAGGAAGGATTCACCAGCCTAGTGCGATATGCGTACGACAGCGGGATTCGCTTCTTTGAATCCGCAGAGGCTTACCCGCAGATGCACGAGATGCTGGGGATCGCGCTGAAGGGAATTCCGCGCGAGAACTATCGGCTGATGACGAAGATGACGACAGGCGACGGCAAAGATCCGCAGACGAAGATCGATGACTTGCGCAGAGCGGCGCAAACGGATTATTTCGACATCATGCTGCTGCATGTGCAGCACACGGCGACTTGGCCGACCGATTCAGAGCAATGGCAGGATGTGATTCTGGAGAACGAGCATAAGCAGGCTGTTCGCACGCACGGCGCGAGCGTGCATGGACTGCCGGCGCTGCGCCAGGTTCCGACGGACAAGTGGTTGGAGATCGGCATGATCCGCATGAATCACAAGGGCGCTCATATGGATGCCGAAGACCCGCGGGCGCATGTGCCGGGCAACGTGAGCGAAGTGGTGGAGCATGTGCACGAGGCGCGGAAGGCTGGTAAAGGCGTGATCAGCATGAAGCTGATTGGCGAAGGATCGTTTACCGATCGCGAAGACCGCCAGGCATCAATGAGGTTCGCTTTCAGAAATGCGGAAGTGAATTGCGTGACGGTGGGATACAAGAGCCGGGCTGAAGTGGATGAAGCGATTGAGAATGTGAATCTGGCGTTTGCGTAAAGACAGGGATCAGGGGTCAGGGGTCAGGGATCAGGCGGACTCTTTGATTGAGGTTCACGCTATCCCAGGTCTCAGAAGCGAGACCTGGGGCACCCATTCAACTTTGGGAGTGAGATGGAGGTTTATATGAGCGAGGTTTCGAGGCGGAGTTTTCTTAAGGCTGGAGTGGCAGCGGGAGCGGTGGCGAGTGGGCTGCCCCTGAAGGCGGAGCGCGCTACGGCGACCGATTTGGTGACACTGGGCCGCTCGGGCGTGAAGGCGACGCGGCTGGCGCTGGGCACAGGCAGCTTTGGCGGACGCATTCAGCAGGAGATTGGACAAGAGGGGCTCACGCGGCTTGTGCATCACGCGTATGACCGCGGAATACGGTTCTTCGAGACCTCCGAGTCGTACGGCGCATCGCAGCAAATGCTGGCGGTGGCGCTGAAGGGAATTCCGCGGGAGAACTATGTGCTGATGTCGAAAGTGACAACGCGAGATGGTGTGGATTGCTGGGGGACGCTGGACCAGTTGCGGAGGAATTCGAACACCGACTACTTCGACATCATGCTGCTGCATTGGCAGCATACGGCGACATGGTTCGCAGACACCACGAAATGGCAGGACGCGATCATGGAGGCGGAAGCGAAGAAGCAGATCAAGAGCCACGGCGCCAGTGTGCACGGGCTGCCGGCGCTGCGGCTGGTACCGGGCAACAGGTGGTTGGACGTGGCCATGATCCGCATGAACCACAAGGGCGCAAGCATGGATGCCGAAGCATACGACACGCGCGAGCCGGGCAACGTGAGCGAGGTTGTGCAGCACGTGAAGCATGTGAAGAAGGATGGGATGGGTGTGATCAGCATGAAGCTGATTGGAGAAGGCACGTTCAGCCACGAGGACCGGCAGCGGGCAATGCGGTTCGCGTTCAAGGATGCGGGCGTGGATTGCGTGACGGTGGGGTACAAAAACACGGCGGAGATTGACGAAGCGATCGACAATCTGAACCTGGCGCTGGCGTGAGGTCAGGGGTCAGGGGTCAGGGATCAGGGATCAGTTGTCAGGGGTCAGAAGCTCCCGGGTATGCCAGAACTTGCAATCGAGCGTTGCTTCGCGGCTGTTCACTATCTTCTGTTCACTGTCCACTGTTCACTGCCCTACTCGTACAGTCTGCGTAAACACGCAAAAAGCCATTCATTTTGGTCGAATTTGCCCGTTTTTGCTCATATTTGACCCCATTTAGAGCATTTCAGGGTAGTTCTGGACAACCCATTGCTCAAATTGGGTTGCGTTTCAGCAGCCGGTTCATCAGTTTGGGCTGCAAAAAAGGTTAACCCCTCAAAGAAATGCAACCATCTAAGCGAACATTTCGCTATAAATCGTAACCATTTAAGCGCACCTTTAACATCTGCCGCTAACCACCTAAGCAGACCTTTCAAGCCCCGCCAAACACTGATTACTGACCACTGACCCGCTGCACTTTGCCTCCTGCCAGCGACGAGGCTATGGCACACACGGCCAGAATTATGCCCATCACTACGAGCGACAGCGTGATCGGTATCTCGAGCCAGCGGGCGGCCAGCATCTTCAGTGCTACGAAGCCGAGGAGCGCGCCGAGGCCGTAGTGCAGATAGCGGAACTTGTCGAGCACTGCGGCCAGGGCGAAGTAGAGGGAGCGGAGGCCCAGGACTGCCGCAATGTTTGAGGTGTAAACGACGAAGGGATTGTGCGATACGCCGAGCACTGCGGGGATGGAATCGACAGCAAAAAGTAGGTCGGTGACCTCGACGGCGAGGATTACAGGCAGCAAGGAACCCTTGGCTGGTTGCATGCGCCGAATCCACTCTGGAATGGCTGCCTTGGCTGAGCCGCCGCGGACGAGCCGCCAGGCCGCATAAAGAAGGAACAGCCCGAAGATCCACGTTATCCACTCGAAACGCTGCAGAAGGGTAACGCCCGCGGCAATAAACAGCCCTCGCAGCACCACCGCCCCAAGTACGCCCCAAAGCAGGGCCTTGTGCTGGCGTTGCGCGCTGATGCGGAAGCCCTGGAACAGCACCATGAAAATAAAAAGGTTATCGATGCTTAGTGAGGTTTCGATGGTGTAGCCGGCCACAAATTCAAGCGCGGTCTGGCGGCCCTGGGTCATGGCAATCCAGGCGGCAAAGCAGGCCGCGGCCAAAACCAGCACTGCGGTGCCGAGCCAGGCAAAGGCCTGCTTGTGGCGGGTTTCGCGCCGGTGACCGGGCATGAACGAATCCCCCACCAGCAGCACGGCCACCACGGCGTGAAACCCCGCCCACCATATCCAGGAAACGCCCGCGATCATACGTGGATGCTACAGCACGGGCATGGGGCCTCGCCGCTGCTTATGAAAGGACTTGTCACCGATTGCTGCTGGAGCGCATCTAGAAATTAGAGGCACAAAATTTGAGTGATCCGACAAAATCCCCGCCGAACCAAGGCACGCAGCAGCAATTTCGCCGTCCTCGGGTGGTGATCGTCGGCGGAGGCTTTGCGGGTATCCACGCGGCCCAAGGGCTGGGACATCTGCCGGTAGACGTAACGGTGCTGGACCGGCGCAACCATCACGTGTTTCAGCCGCTGCTTTACCAGGTTGCGCTGGCGGTGCTGTCGCCAGCCGACATTGCCCAGCCTATCCGCACCATTCTGCGACGCCAGCCCAACACCGAGGTGCTGATGGATGAGGTGGTGGGGATCGACATGGGCGGCCGCCGAGTGGCCCTGGCGAGCGGCTACCGGATCGAATACGACTACCTGGTGCTGGCTACCGGCGCGACCCACTCCTACTTTGCCAATCCCGAATGGGCGCCGCTTGCTCCGGGGTTGAAAACTGTGGAGGATGCGACCGAGATTCGCCGGCGCGTACTGCTGGCCTTCGAACTGGCGGAACGGCAGATGGTGGAGCATGGATGGCACCCGCCGCTCAATTTTGTTGTTGTGGGCGGGGGGCCGACGGGTGTGGAGCTGGCTGGGGCAATCTGCGACATTGCGCAGCTTTACATGAAACATGACTTCAGGCACATCGATCCCACCAAGTCGCGGGTGCTGCTGCTGGAGGGCTCGCCTCGGGTGCTGGCGGCGTATCCCGCCGACCTCTCGTTGAAAGCTGAGGCTGCGCTGCTCAAACTTGGCGTCGAGGTACACACGCAGACGCAGGTGACCGCGATTGGGCCGGGGTGGGTGGAGGCGGCGGGCTGCGGACGCATTGAGGCAGCGGTGACGCTTTGGGCGGCTGGGGTGCAGGCTTCGCCGCTGGGCAAGATGCTTGGTGCGCCGCTCGACCGGCGTGGGTGCGTGCTGGTGGATGACCGGCTCAATCCGCCGGGACTGCCGGAGGTTTTTGTCCTCGGCGACCTGGCGCATTTGGAGCAGGACGGAAAGCAGGTGCCTGGAGTGGCACAGCCGGCGATGCAGATGGGCGATCACGTGGCCAAAATGGTGGCTGCCGATCTGAAGGAGAAAAAGCGGCCGGCATTCCGGTACTTCGATAAAGGCGATATGGCCACCATTGGACGCATGTCGGCGGTGGCCAAGGTGGAATGGCCATTCAAGGCGCACATGAGCGGCTTTGCGGCCTGGATTACGTGGCTGACGGTGCACATCTTCTTTCTGATCGGATTCCGGAATCGGATTTCGGTGTTTGCGGCGTGGATTTGGACGTACTTTACGTTTACGCGCGGGGCGAGGCTGATTGTGGGAGATCAGCGACTGCCGGGGTGGCGAGAGCAGATTGATGCGGGGAAGCCGGACGAGCGGATTGGAGTTGATGGGGCTTAGGTTGCAGCTTTCAGCTTTCAACTTTCAGCTTTCAGCTATCAGCTATCAGCTATCAGTTGTCAGTTGTCAGTTGTCAGTTGTCAGTTGTCAGGTTTCAGTTGTCAGATCTGTTGGTTTCGCGTGTTGTGGCTGGCATCCCGCATCTCAAAAACTAGATCTCCACCCCACGGAACTGGGGCGCCGGGCCGGTTTCTCGCCTGCAATTGCAGCTGCGGTCTTGCAGTTCCAATCGGGAGCAGTACAATTCAGTCAAATCGGGTCCGAAAAAGAAATTCCGGCAGTCAAATCGGATCGGAAAAAGAGACTCGGGCAAGGATGAGAATATGAAAAACTTGGGCGCGAGCGAAAGCCAGCCGGCGTCGGAACTCATCTCGAAAAGAATCGCCGAACTCGGGGACTGGCGCGGGGAAACTCTGCGCAGAATGCGCAAGCTGATCAAGGAAGCAGACCCGGACGTCGTCGAGGAATGGAAGTGGAGGGGCACTCCGATCTGGTCGCACGATGGCATCGTCTGCACTGGCGAATCCTACAAGAATGTCGTGAAGCTCACCTTCTCCAAGGGAGCGTCTCTGAAAGATCCGGCCGGTCTCTTCAATTCGAGTCTCGAGGGAAGCGTACGCCGCGCGATTGACATTCACGAAGGAGAGGAAGTTGACGAGACCGCCTTCAAGGCGCTTTTTCGCCAGGCGGTCGCCCTCAACAGTTCCGGCAAGTCGAAACCTTCGAAGAAGGCGACCAAAAAATAGCGCAGCTGGGCGGTTGTTGTCATGGGCTTACGGGGCACACTTCCGGGGCCTTCCTTGGGACTGCGCATTCCTGACCCTGGCCGCAAGGTCGCCCCGAATGAATTTTTCCGCAGCCTGTTAGGACAGGCTGCGGGAGCTAAATGCCGGCACCGGCAGGCGGGAGGCTGCTGTTTCGTCGGTTAAACTGGTAGAGCGATGCTCGATCTGGGATTTGTCAGGGCCAACCTGGAAGTTGTTGAAGGAAAACTGCGCGCGCGCGGGGCTGACCCTGCGGCTTTGCTGGGTGATTTTCGCGCCCTCGATCAGAGCCGGCGCGAGGCGATTACTACCGCGGAACAAAACAAAGCTCAACTCAACCGGCTAAGCCAGCAGGTGGGCGAACTCAAGAAGGTTGGCAAAGATGGAACCGCGCAGATTGCCGAACTGGCAAGTGCCTATGCCGCCATTGGGGTGGACATCACTTCCGGGTCTCCGCTTTTGGTGGAGGCGGCTACTGCGCATCTGATGGAGCAAATCCGTGACATTAAGGATCTCCTTGAGCGCGGGAAGAATGCTCCAGATGTTTACAACGAGAGAATGCGGGCAGTCCTATCGAGCATTCCCAACCTCACGCGGGACGAAGTTCCCAGCGGAACATCAGAGGCCGACAACGTTACGGTGAAGACGTGGGGCGAGAAGCCGGTGCTGAATTTTGCGGCCAAACCTCACTGGGAGATCGGCGAGGCGCTGGGGATTCTCGACCTGGAACGGGCGGCCAAGCTGAGCGGGGCGCGGTTTGCGGTTTATATGGGCGCGGGCGCGCGGCTGGAGCGGGGACTGATCGGCTTTATGCTCGACCTGCACACGCAGAAGCACGGGTACACAGAGGTGCTGCCGCCGTTCATGGTCAACAGCAAGTCGCTGTTTGGCACGGGGCAGTTGCCCAAGTTTGCCGAGGACCTGTTTCGGTGTTCCGACGCGGACGCAGAGGCGGTTGCCCGAGGCGAGTTCAAGGACAACGATCACTGGTTGATTCCGACGGCTGAAGTGCCGGTTACTAATCTTTATCGCGACGAGATTCTGGACGAGGCGCGGCTGCCGATTTGCCTGACGGCATACACGCCGTGTTTTCGCGCCGAGGCAGGAGCCGCAGGCAAGGATACGCGCGGCATTATCCGCCAGCACCAGTTTCAGAAGGTGGAGTTGGTGAAGTTTACGCGGCCCGAGGAATCGGACGCCGAACACGAGAAATTGACGCGCGATGCAGAGGAGATTCTGGAGGCGCTGAAGCTGCCTTACCGGCGCGTGCTGCTGTGCGCGGGCGATACAGGGTTCTCTTCCGCGAAGACTTTCGACCTGGAAGTTTGGCTGCCGGGGCAGCAGCTTTACCGGGAGATTTCTTCCTGCTCGAATTTTGAAGGCTTTCAGGCACGGCGGGCCAACATTCGCTACCGGGCGGCGGCGGGCCAGGGCGGCAAGGGCAAGCCGGAGTTTGTACACACACTGAACGGCAGCGGACTGGCCGTGGGCCGCACCTGGCTGGCGATTCTTGAGAACTACCAGCAGGCCGACGGCACAGTACTGATTCCTGAGGTCCTGCGGCCGTACATGGGCGGGCTGGACAGGATTGTGGCCCGGTAGTTTTTTTATGAATGAGGATTTGTGATGGAACCGATAAGAGATGGCGAGCTCTTTCCAGAGCCAAAGCGCGGCATCAGTGAGATTCTGAAGAGCTATTTTTACTGGACTTATCCGCGGGGATGCTTTCACTACGACGTGATGGTTACGCTGATTTTGGTGTTCATTTTTGTGACGCCGCAGCTGTGGAATTATGGCGACAAACCGTCCTCGAGTGCGGGCCTTTTGCATCCCATCCAACTGACGGGCGATGGCAGCCGGGGAATGATTGTTACGGTACAGGCATCGGATGTGGACGTGCCCGAGTTCGCAACTGACTCGGTGGTGAAAAAAGCTCTGCGCCAGGCGATTCTGCCGGTGACCGGCGATGCCGTGGTCGTGGAGCGTTGGGAGACGGTCACCGATTCCCAGGGAAATCTTGCATGGAAGATCTGGGCGCACCGGTAAACCTCTCTCTTTTGGTGCTTCAACGGGCGCGCCGGCGCGGCAAACAGGATAGGGAGAACTATGTACCTGCATCATTTTTCAGAGATGGCCAAGTTGACGTTCGTTCAAAATTCGCAGGGGCTGAAGCCCCGCATTCTCGGGCTGTTCTCGGCACGAGTGAAGTCGCGCCCTGACACAAAGCTGCGCTTGAGTCATGCGCCCCATTCGGCGGGACTCAAGTCGCGCCCGGATGCAAAGCAGCATTGGAGACATGCGCGGAGGAAGCTGGTTTTTGCCGCGTCAATGATGCTCTTCCTGCTTCCGGTGCGCGCGGCCTTTGCAGCGGACGATCTGGATAAGGTTTTGCGCAGGCTCGATGCCGCGTCGGCCAATTTCCACACCACCTCGGCGGACTTTGAGTTCGACACAGTGACTACGCAGCCAATCTACGACAAGGATGTGCAGAAGGGCACGGCTTACTACAAGCGCGAAGGCCAAACATTCCAGATGGCGGCGCACATAGGCGATGTGAATGGCAGGCCGGTGCCGAAGGTTGTGGTACTGTCCGGCGGGGCTATCAAGCTTTACGAAAAGCTGGTGAACCAGGTAACGACTCTCACCAAGTTCAGCCAATACCAAAGCTGGTTCATGCTGGGCTTTGGCGCCAGCGGCAAGGAACTGGAAGAGAAGTGGAACATCAAGTACCTTGGCTCGGAAAAAATGGACGGCGTGACGACTGAAAAGCTGGAGATGGTGGCCAAGGACCCGACGGTGAGGAAGAATATTCCCAAAGTCACGTTGTGGATGGATGCCGACCGCGGCGTAAGCATCCAGCAGGTTTTCGACCAGGGCCAGGGGCAATCGAGGACCTGCCATTACACCAATATCAAGTTGAATCAAGCGCTGGTTGCCGATGCTTTTACCTTCAAGACCGATAAGCAGACGCGGTTCATCACCCAGTAGAGCGCGATTCCGCCGAGCGCAAACAGCATGGGGAACCACTCCAGCGTATAGCGTGCTTCGGGCGCTTCTACGGTGAGCAACATTGCGCTGCGCAGCGCAATGTAAGCCAGCATGGCCTTCCAGAAACGCGGCCGGAGCATGAGTCCAATTGCGGCGAGCGCCACGTAGAGCAGATTCAGCGCAGCGTAGCCCAGGCTGAAGCGGGTCTCCGCGCGGTGATGCGAATAAACCCACCAATCCAGGTCGATGTCCAGATTTTCAACGCGCGGGCGCAGACCCATGTCGACGACTCGACCGAGCGGCAGCCAGACATAGTAGCGCAGGGGATGGGCTGCAATGCGCTCCTGCGCCAGCGCGGCAAAGCGGGCATCGATCTCGGGGGTGAGATTCTGGCCGGATTTGTTGTAGTCGTCGGCCAGAGCGGCGGTTTCGGCGTATTGTGCCGGCGAGTCGAAGGCCCGGCTGGGAAGTTTCTTCAGATTCAGCGGCCCGTCGGGCACGTTCCAGTAGGTGTCATAGGTGGAGACGAAATCCAGGCACCAGGTTTTGACCCAGCGCTCCCAACCGGGGTTTGTATCCTCTCCGGGATCGTTTGCCAGACGCGGGGCCAGGGGCTCGAAGACATGGAAGACCTGCCAGTTCCGCCACGTCCATGCGGCAAACGGAGCGAGCGCGAGCAGGACGCAGACCAGGGTCATCCGGGCGAGCCTTTTGAGCGGCATAGCACTTGTGGCGTCCTGTTGCCGAACCTGAATCAAGAGCGCCGGAGCCAGGGCAACTGCCACAAGCGCGCCGTCAGGACGAAGCAGGGCAGCAAAGGTGACGGCAAACGTGAAGCAGAGCGCACTGCCCCACCGCGGCCGGTCGTGGAAGCGGGCCATGGCCCAGAGCGCGAGGGCGAGCGCGAAGAGCGTGGGAGCCTCAGTGAGCGGAACCACCGCATAGGAGGCAGTAAAGGGACAAAGCGCCGCCAACCAAAGCGTTGCCAGCCGCGCGCCGGATTTGAGTTTCGGCGGCGCAATCCGGCCGGCAAACTCTGCCAGCAACAGGCAACCCAGCAATTCCAGCGCAATTTGGAGGAGAGCCACGGCGAAGTAGTTCTCCATTCCAAAGAGCTTGAAGCTGAGCGCGAGAAAGATCGGATAGCCCGGCAGCCTGATCAGGGTTGGAACCGGCGCCCCGCCAGCCCAGTTCAACTCATAATGGCCATGCAGCAGGGTCTTCGCCAGGCCCCCATAGACGAGCGCGTCCCCATTTACCACGAAGAGACGTTTCAACATCCACAGTCGCAGGACCAGGCCCGCCGCAAGCGCCGGAGCCAAAGCGAGCACCGAGGCGAAGGCAGCATGCGCCAGTCCGCCGGAACTGGAGGGCATCCGGCGGTGTGGAGTCAATTGACTCTGGGGAGTGGCTTCCATACGATTCGTAATGTATAGCGTATTCCGTCACAGGGGATTTTGCTCGTTGGTACATAAAACCGAATATGCCTGATCGACAAATATTTTTCGACCCGCAACGCAAGCGCTGGAAGCGTCTGCGGCGCATTTTCGATGCCACAGCCGTGATTTCCACGCTGGTGCTCGCCGGCTTTATTTTCAACGTAATTCGCAATCAGCAGCTTCCCGAGTTGCTGCTGCCGACGCCCAAACATAACTACAGGGCTCTGCCCGACCGTTCGGTGCTGATGCGCGGCGCAAAAACCGTGCGGCCGGCACGTCGAAAGACGGACCGCAAACCATCCGAAATTCCCTTCAACACCGGCGAAGGTTTGCGCGCCGCGTATTACGTGCAGGACGACGCCGCCAGCTACTCATCGTTCAAGGAGCACGTCCACCAGATCGACATTCTTTTCGCGCAATGGTTCCACGTGAATGCTCCCTCGGGAACGCTGATGGCGATGAGCGGCGACAATCTCCACGAATACCCGGTGGTGGAGGGCGCTACGGTCCATGACCCGGACAGCATGAGCAAGATCAAGCGGGTCATCCAGGCAGCCAGGGAAGATACCGAAGTCTTTCCCCACCTGAACAACTACAATCCGCGCGCCCAGACCTGGGACGCGGGTGTAGGCGACGTTCTCCGGGACCAGAACAAACGCGCCGCGCTGCGCCAGCAGATTCTCCGGTTCTTCACTGCATTTCCGAACTATCCCGGCCTTTCGCTGGACATCGAAAGCCTCAACGACGACGCAGAACCGGCTTACCTGGCCTTCATTCAGGAACTGTATGCCGGCATGCACGCGCGCAATTTGCGGCTTTATGTCAACGTGGCTGCTACTAGCCCTGACAACGAGCTCAAGTTGATCGCCGCCAACTCCGACGGCATTGTGTTGATGAACTACGACGAGCACGAGGCCAACAGCGAACCGGGGCCGGTGGCCAGCCAGAACTGGTTCATCGGCAACCTGCAGCGGGTTCTCAAAATCGTGCCCAAGGAGAAGATCATCTGCGCCGTGGGCAGCTACGGCTACGACTGGGCCCTCTCCATCCCGGACCCGAAAGACCGCAAGCATCCCAAGCCGCAGGTTCTCGACACGGAAGATCTCTCAGTTTCAGAGGCATGGCAGCGCGCATCCGACGCTGACGCCGATCTCGACCTGGATTACGACTCGCTCAATCCGCACTACGAGTACATCGACGAGGACAACAATCGGCGCCACGTGGTGTGGTTTCTGGATGGCGTTTCGTTGCTGGATGAGATGCGGGGCGCCCGCGCTCTGGGTCTGCAGACATTTGCACTTTGGCGACTTGGTGAGGAAGACAGCTCGCTCTGGGACATCTGGGACAAGCCGAGCGCTCCGGAATCGCTGCAGGCACTCGGCCCGGTGCAGCCGGGACACGATGTGGACACCGAGGGCGAAGGAGACATTCTGCGCGTGACCGGATTGCCCCAGCCGGGCAAGCGCACGGTCACCGTGGACACCGACGAGAATGACCCGCGCAAAAAGCTCATTGTGGATGAGCACATGGATGTGTACCCACGCACCTACACCATTGAACAGTACGGCTACCATCCCAACGAGGTTGCGCTATCGTTCGATGACGGCCCCGACGCCAAATGGACGCCGAAGATCCTTGACATCCTGAAGCAGAAAAACGCTAAGGGCACATTCATGATCATCGGCGCAGATGCTGCCGAGAATATGGGCGTGTTGCAGCGGATTGCGCGCGAGGGCCACGAGATCGGCAACCACACCTGGAGCCATCCTGACATCAGCGAAATTTCGCCGCGGCAATTGGACCTGGAGGTAAAGCTCACCGGCCGGTTGTTCGCCAGCAAGCTGGGCGTGCAGCCGCTCTATTTCCGTCCTCCGTACGACATTGACGAGGAGCCCGACACCGACGACCAGGCTTTGCCGGTAGTCAGCATCCAGCACGACGGCTACACGATTATCGGCAACAAGATCGATACCGACGACTGGAATTACAATCCGCGCAAGACGCCCACGGAGATCGCTCAGTCGGTCCTGGCCCAGCTTGAGACCATGAAGACGAAGCCGCAGTTTCGCGGCTCCATCATCCTGCTGCACGACGGCGGCGGCAATCGGCAGGCCACGATAGACGCGTTGCCGGGACTGATCGACACGCTCCGCGCACACGGCTACTCCATCGTGCAGGTCTCAGCCCTGATGGGCAAGACCACGGCCGAGGTGATGCCCCCGCTCACCTTCTGGCAGCATCTGCGCTCACTCCCCGATTCAATTGCTTTCTCCGCGCTCGACTTCATCGGCAATTTCATTGTGATGGTGTTTTTTGTTGGCGACATCCTGATGAGCGCGCGGCTGATAATCGTGGGCCTGTTTGCCGTGATCGACCGCCTGCGGAAGCCTTACCACCTGGCCTCGCCGCGCTACAACCCGCGCGTCGCGGTGCTCATTCCCGCCTATAACGAAGAGACGGTGATCGTCCGTACAATCCGCTCGGTGCTTAACTCCGACTACAAAAATCTGCATGTGATTGTGATTGACGACGGGTCTTCCGATCGGACCGCAGAGGTGGCTTGCGAGGCCTATGCGGCGGAGATCAAGGCAGGGCATGTCCAGGTGCTTACCAAGCCCAACGCGGGCAAAGCAGCCGCGCTGAACTACGCGCTCGACCGGCTGAGCGAAGAGATCTACATTGGCATTGACGCCGACACGGTGATTGCCGCCGACGCCATCTCCAAACTGATTCCGCATTTCGAAGACCCGATGATTGGGGCCATGGCCGGCAACGCGAAGGTGGGAAATCGCGTGAACCTGTGGACCCGCTGGCAGGCGCTGGAATATATCACCAGCCAAAACTTCGAGCGGCGCGCACTCGACCTGTTCCATGTTGTGACTGTGGTTCCCGGGGCCATTGGCGCATGGCGGACTGCGCCCGTGAAAGCAGCGGGCGGATATCCGCTCAACACGGTGGCTGAGGATGCCGACCTGACCATGAACTTGCTCGAACAGGGCCTGAAGGTGGATTACGAAGACCGCTCACTGGCCTTTACCGAGGCCCCGATCGACGCGAAGGGGCTGATGCGTCAACGATTCCGCTGGTCGTTTGGAACATTGCAGGCAGTCTGGAAACATCGCGCCGCATTTGTGCGCAACAAGGCGATGGGCTTGTTCGCACTGCCCAACATTCTCATCTTCCAGATGTTTCTGCCGCTGGTTTCACCTTTCATCGACATCATGTTTCTCGCAGGTGTGGTCAACTTCCTCGTCGATCGCTATTACCACCCCGAGCAAGCCTCGGCGGCCAGCTTCGAAAAGCTGGTGGTTTACTTCCTCGGCTTCCTGGTGATTGACTTCATTACCTCATCGGCTGCCTTCTCGCTGGAACGCCGCCACCCCTCAAACAAGGGCGATGGCTGGCTCCTGTTCCACATCTGGCTGCAGCGCTTTGCCTATCGCCAGGTCTTCTCCATCGTGCTGTTCAAGACGCTCAAGCGTGCTATCGATGGAAAGCCCTTCAACTGGGACAAGATTGAGCGGACCGCACAGATGAGCAAGGAGACTGACGTGCTGACCGAGGCAGCACATTAAGGCGATTCCGCGGCCACCCCGCATCAACTCCAGAGTTGAACCAATGGCCCCGCTGAACCAAGCACGGGGTCGCTGTGCGGAAATGACAATTTCTCCATGCGGCGTTGCGCAGTTTCGTCCGGGACCGCGCGGCAGATGTCCCAGCTTTGATCGGGCGGATAGGCGCCCACGACCAGAAAATCCGCGCTCGCCGAAATGCGGCAATGCCCGGTACCGGTGGGGAGGACGGCGATGTCGCCAGCGCGAACGGTAATCGCGTGACCGCCTTCGCCGCCCAGCATGATCTCTGCCGTGCCACTGACGAACCCCAGCACCTCGTGCGCAGTCGAGTGGTAGTGATGGAAGCTGTAGACGCCGTTGCGCCACTGCGGAGGCCAGCCGTTACGCGTGAAGAGCACTTCAAAAACCGCGGCCGGATCGTCACTGCGCGGAGCAATTGCAGCGCGATACAAAAGCACCGGCAAGTGGGGATTGTTTGGCATCCACCCGTTGCGCGAAAGGCGAAGAATTTCCGGGTCGGCCGGGCCTCCACCGGCACCGTTCGCAACTCCCTCAGAGCCGAGTGCACTCATCGCGGGAGAAAGGCCAAGCGCGGTAAGAATCTTGCTGAAGCGGCGGCGGGAGAGGTCCATGGAAATTCTCCTGTTTTGAGAATTTGATGCGGAACTGCGATTTGGAGTCAATCCGGGTCCGAGACTGATGAGAGCGTAGACGGCGCTTGAGATGCCTAGTCTATGTCGGGGCTGTACAGGTCGAAGCTGGGCGGCGCAAAGTTGACGTCGACAACGACGGCGGCGGATACGGGCTCCTCATCCTCGATGGCCGGGAAGAAGCGGTAGTCGTTGACGGCAGCCAAAGCGCTGACGTCCAGGCCAGGGTCGAGGGACTTGAGGACGCGCGGATTCTCAGGGATGCCGTATGGATCGACGACGAGAGAGATCTTGCAGATTCCGCGGATAGGCTTGCCGGCGTGCGCTGGCGTGTACTGTGCATTCGCGGAATAGAGGAGGACAGGCGCGCTCTTGCTGGTTCCGAAATAATCGGGGCGCGACACCTTACGGACGAGTTCGCTGTCGGGAACTTCCGTTGGCGCAAATACTACTTCTTCGGGAGGATTTTTCGGTTTCTCAATGTGCTGCAGCGGCGGGGATTTGAGGACCTGCCTTGCACCGATCTTGCCCGAGGGGTCCCCCGTCATCACAATGCAGGTTTCGAGATAGATGCGGAGCGACTCCGCGACCACGACCGGCTTGCCGTCAAGAGTTCCCGGCTGGAACCGATCAAGGCTTGCAACCGAGATCGCGAAGCGGTCGAGGTCCGATCCGTCCACGCTCTGGAACATGATGTTTCGCGCCATTCCTTTGGTATCGACAATAAGGGAAAGCACGACCTCACCCTCCCTGTCGTTCCAGCATTTTTTCACGCGCTGAGGGAGAGGATCCATCGCAATCAGTTTGGCTGGCTTGACTCCGGAGCGGGGAGCATAGACCTTTACGCGATCACGCGGAGGGGCCGCTTGCTGGGATGAGTCTTGCGGGGGCGGCTGCGGAATACTGGTCTGCTGCGCGCTGGCGCGCGCGGTAGCCAGTATCACGAACAACGCAATCGATACAGAGCGCAGCACGAGTCCCTCTCCAAAGGCGAAGCACGATTCTAACTTACGAGCCCCAACTCGCGAAGCAGGAAGGCGTAGTCGAGGGCGATTTCCTTGAGGTAGTCGTAGCGGCCGCTTGCGCCGCCGTGGCCGGCTTGCATGTTTGTTACTAACAGCAATGCATTGTTGTCGGTTTTGAGCGTGCGGAGTTTGGCTACGTACTTGGCCGGTTCCCAATACATTACCTGGCTGTCGTGGAGGCTGGTTTTGACTAACATTGCGGGATAACTTGCGGCCTGCAGGTTGTCATAGGGTGAGTAACTCAACATGTAATGGAAGTAACTCTCCTGGTTGGGGTCGCCCCACTCCTCGTACTCGGGAACGGTGAGAGGGAGCGATGCATCGAGCATGGTGTTCATCACGTCCACAAACGGAACGTGAGAGACAACGGCGCGGAAGAGATCGGGGCGCATGTTGGCGACCGCGCCCATCAGCAGACCGCCGGCTGAGCCGCCCTCGATGGCTACGCGCGCGGGATCGCCATAACCCGTGGCCGTAAGGTGCTCGACTGCGGCGATGAAGTCGGTAAAGGTATTGCGCTTGACGAGCATCTTGCCGGCATCGTGCCAGGGTTCGCCGAGGTCGCCACCGCCGCGAATATGCGCATACGCCAACACGACTCCGCGATCGAGCAGACTGAGCCGGTTGGGACTGAAGCCGATGGGGAGCGCGTAGCCGTAGGATCCATATCCATAGACGTAGAGGGGATTGCTTTGCGTGCGGCGGTCCTTGCGATAGACGAGGGAGACAGGGACCTCGACGCCGTCGGGCGCGGTGGCGTGGACGCGCTCGCTGGCATAAAGAGTGCGGTCGAATCCGCCGGGAATCTCAAGCTGCTTGAGCAGCGTGGAAGCGCCGCTGGCTACGTTGTACTCATAGACCGAGCTGGGCGTTACCAGAGACTGGTAGCCGTAGCGGAACGTGGTGGCCACAAAGATGCGGTTGATGTGTGGCTGCGCATTGTAGGTGGGCTCGGGAAAGGTGATTTCGCCTGCCCTTGCGGCTTCCGATCCGTCGCCGTCAAAGGTCCACAAACGCAGCCGGGGAAGACCATCTTCGCGCTCGCAAGCCATGAAGAAGCCGGCGAAGAGATCGACCTCTTCAAGCATCACGTTATCGCGATGCGGGATAAGTTCGGTCCAGTGATTGCGGCCGGGAGTGGCGACGGGTGCGGTGACGAGGCGGAAGTTGCGGCCAGCATCATTGGTGCGAATGTACCAAAGTCCGTTGCGGTGGTCGATGGAGTACTCGTGATCGTCGTGGCGCGCGCTGATGAGTATAAAGCTGCCGTCCGGCTGGTCCGCCGACAGAACCTGAGACTCGGTGGTGGTGTGGCTGGCCGATTCGACTACAAGAAACTTGCCGTCGCGGGTGCGGCCGACGCCGAGATTGAAGCGCTCGTCATCGTCCTGGTAGACGACCGCATCTTCAGAGTGTGGCGAGCCGAGTGTGTGACGCCAGAGTTGGAACTGGCGTTTCTGTTGCTCGTCCTCGACGGTGTAGAAGAGGGTTCGATTATCCGCGGCCCAGACTACGGAGCCGACACGCTCTACTTCACCGGGCAAGGTGTCGCCGGTTTCGAGATCCTTGATGCGCAGGGTGTACTGACGAAAGCCGGTGGTGTCAGTGGTGTAGGCCAGCCAGCGTCCGTCGTCGGTGATATCGGTTGCGCCGATGGAAAAGAAGGCGTGGCCCTTGGCGAGCTCGTTGCCGTCGAGAACTACCTGCTCGGATGATGATTCCCAGGTCCCAGAATCGGGACCCGGGGCACCCGTTGTTTGTGGAACGGATGCCTGTTTGCGGCAATGGATTGCGTATTGGGAGCCCTCTTCGGTGCGGGTGTAATACCACCAGGCACCGTCGCGGTAGGGGACCGAAACGTCGGTCTGCTTCATGTGCGAAAGCATTTCCTGGTAGAGTTCCTCGCGCAAGCTGGCCAGCGGCTCCATCATGGCCTCGGCGTAGGCGTTTTCGGCGTCCAGGTATGCGGTGACTTCAGGATTCTGCTTGTCGCGAAGCCAGGCGTAGTCGTCGGCGAGGACAACGCCGTGCAGGAGGGTCTCTTTGTGTTCCTTGCGGGCAACGGGGGGCGCGGGAATCGGGTTCTGACTCATCTCTCTCCAGTGTAGAGCTTGCGTGGCAGTGGAACCTTTCGGCCGCCATCCGCGTACAATTGGAAGGGATGAACGGCTTTAGCAACGCACAATCGACCGCGTTTCGGCTGCTTCCAGCAGCTCTTTTCCTGTTTTTCGCCTTTCCTTTCTACGCCCAGAGCGTGGACAGCCTGCCCAAGCCCACCGACTACGTGAGCGACTACGCGCATGTGCTTTCGCCTGAGGCGATTGCGCGGCTGGACTCGCTTTGCGCGCAGCTCGACCACTCCACGGCTAATTCGCAGATTGCGGTGGTGACCGTCCAGACCATGAACGGCGGTGACTCAGCCGACTATGCCAACCAGCTTGAAGACAAGTGGAAGATTGGCAAGAAGGGCACGGACAAGGGCGCGCTGGTGCTGCTGGCCGTGGGGGACCACAAGTACCGCATCGACGTGGGATATGGGCTGGAAGGAATTTTGAACGACGCCAAGGTGGGCGATATTGGCCGGGGGATGATCCCCTATCTTCGCGCCAACGACTACGACTCGGCCGTTACCCTCGCCGTGGGCCAGGTGGCACAGGTGATTGCCGCCGACGCCAAGGTTACGCTGGACAATGAGCCAATGCCGGCTGAACAGCCCGTGCCGCAGGAGCGCCAAAGCCCGGTGCTGGGCAAGCTAATCCTGATTATTTTCGTGCTGATTTTCTTTGGCGGCGGGTCCATTTTCAGGATGCTGCTGGGGTATGGTCTGTTTTCGAGCTTGCTGGGCGGCGGTGGTGGCCGCGGCTGGGGCGGTGGTGGTGGATTCAGCGGAGGCGGCGGCGGTGGTGGTGGTGGTTTTGGCGGATTTGGAGGCGGCGGGTTTGGTGGCGGCGGGGCCGGCGGTAGCTGGTAGGGTTTGAGATTTGATTGAGGTTCGTGGTATCCCAGGTCTCAAAATCGAGACCTGGGGCACCCAGCTAATAGGTTTTAAGGTCCGTTGAGCCGGTTTTGCGAAGGGTTCATCTTGGTTTCCCACCCTTGCGATAAAAACAAATCGCAAGGATGGGGCACGGAGCTTTTGTGAGTTGTCCAGTTTGAAATTGGGTTTTTTGGCCCCTTCAGCGGGGCCGGAGGAGAGAAACACTGTATGAGCAAGGGACTTGGTATTACGTTGGGAATTCTTGGCGTTCTGCTCGTGGTTGTTTTCATGGTGTTTGGCAGCTACATCAGCGCCAAGAACCAGATGGTGGCCAAAGATCAGAATGTGAAAGCCGCGTGGTCCGAGGTCGATGTGCAACTGGAACGGCGCGCCGACCTGATCCCCAACCTGGTGGAGACCGTGAAGGGATTCACCAAGGAGGAGAGCACCGTTTTCGGCGACATCGCCAATGCGCGCGCCGGCATGTTGAATGCGCAGGGCCCGCAGGCGAAGATCGCAGCGAACGGACAGCTGGACGGAGCGCTGGGGCGGTTGCTGCTGCTGACCGAGAACTATCCGCAACTGCGTTCGAGCGACCAGTTCATGCGCCTGCAGGACGAGTTGGCCGGAACCGAGAACCGCATCAGCGTGTCCCGCAAGCGCTATAACGACGCACTGCAGGACTACAACACGTTCATTCTGCAATTCCCGAACAGCATTTGGGCGGGGATGGCCGGGTACCACAACAACACTGCCTACTTTACGGCCAGTCCGGCGGCGCAGGCGGTTCCATCGGTCAAGTTTTAAAGCGCTCTTGCTGTTTCTCTAATGTCTGGCGTCGTGGTATCCCACCCTAGGCGCAAAAACAAAGACGCGCCGAGTATGGGGCACCCAGGTCGTTCTCGTACTGTGGTCTGATGGTCAAGTTTTAGATAACGGAGCAGACGCAAGAAAAGGCCATTCCGCGGGGCGGGATGGCCTTTTCTGAATTGCCGTTCGGAGGCTGCGTGGTCCGGGCTCAGCCCGGCCTCCGCCTATTTGAAGGAAGCGATGGCGCTGGCTTCGTCGTCGCTGATGTCGAAGACGGTGTACAGCTTGGTGAGTTGAAGCAGATCGTGAACCTTCTTGGTCAGCTTGAGAAGTTTGAGCGAAGCGCCCTGGTTCCTGGCCGTGGTATAGGCGCTCACCATCTCACCCAACCCAGAGCTATCGATGTAGTTCACTTCTCCCAGATTGAGCAGAACTTTTTTCTGCCCCTTGCTGATCAGGTCGCGAATGGCATCGCGCAACTGCACACTGCCCTCGCCCAGGGTGATCCGCCCGCTAAGGTCCAGAACGGTGACGCCGTCCACTTCACGGGAAGCAATAGTTAGAGCCACGGAATTTCCTCCTTGTTGGTATTACGGTTATAGCACTTTCACAGTGCCGATTTGCAGAAAAATCCCACTCGGCCCAACCGCGAGTGCAAGTAGATGATTCACGTTAGCCCGCGCTGGTGCGCTGGCCCTTTACGTCTTTTCGCCCGCCGCCGCCAGATGCTTTACAAGCGTCAACTCGGTCCCGGGATGCAGTTGTCGAAAGTGTACCTCATCCATCAGCGAACGGATAAGGAAGATGCCCCGCCCTGTGCCGCGCAGCAGATTTTCCTCCGCCAGGGGATCGGGCACCGATTCTGGAGTGAACCCCTTACCCTCATCCGCGATGGTAATTATCAGCGCCTTGCCCGTGTTCTCAAAACCGACTGCGATTTCCCTGGCCGGGTCGTACTCGTTGCCGTGCAGGACAGCGTTTACCGCAGCCTCCCTCACCGCCATGGTCACGTGAAATCGTTCGTCTTCGTCTAATCCTGCTTCGGCGGCCAACTTGTCCGCGGCCGCTTCAACCTCGCCGACGCTTTCCATGGTCGAGCTTAGCCGGAAACTCCGTCGTCCTGGCCTGGGTTCGCTCACCGGGTTTGTTTTCCGCCTTCTCTGGATCGGCCGCGGAAAATTTGCCCACGCCGTTCCTCACCAGCCTTGCTGGCAGTTTCATTGCTGATAAGGATTTGTGTCAAGCGAGGGCTGATTGGAGCCCTTCAGCGGGTGGGACGCTGGTCCCCTTCCCTGCGAACCACCGGCCGGCCCGTGGGGAGATGGCGCCGGGTTTGCAAGGCGAGCCTGGTCCGGGATGCGGGTCGATGCGGCGATCCATCGCATTGCACTGGGAAAAAGCGAGAGGCCGATGGGCGCCAGGTCGCGGCCCTGATCGGTTACGATGGCTCGCGAGAGCAATGTTGCAAGCGACATACCTCGGCCTAGTTGATCGCGCAGCTTGCGACTGTATTGGAGAGAGCTCTCGCCGGAGAGGTACATCTGAGCAGCAAGGGCCGCGCTGTGCAGGGCGATCGACATGCCGTCTCCGGTGAACGATGGGATCACCGCGGCCTGATCGCCCACGCACCAAAGGCCGGAGGGACAGTTGGAAATATAGCCGTAAGGAATGGACGAGAGAGCGAGGGGGCGCGGCCACATGGGCTTTGCACCCTGCAGGCGCTGGCGGATCAGGCGGTTGCCCTCAAGTATCGAAGCGAGCAGTTCAGCCCAACCGCCGAGGGCGCGCAGCCGGGTGCGCCGAACCACGAGGCACAGATTCGCCACATCTGCTTCGATGAGGGAGAGCCCTCCATATCCGCCGGGGAAAAGAAATATCTCGATGAAGTCGCGCAGCGCATTGGTCTGGACGGCGTTGAGCTGCCAGTGCAATTTGAAGGCGACGAGATCGTTTTGGCCGCCGTGCGAGCGGGTCCAGCCGCGGAGATCGTGTTTGCCGTTGGCGAGAAAGACTGTGCGCGCGCACAGCGGCTTGCTGTCGCGAAGTTGCGCGAACCAGAGATTGTCGCTGGTTGTGAGGCCGTCAACAAACATTCCACGTTCAACTGTGCATCCGCACTCCTCGGCGCGTGTGAGCATGGCCTGATCAAGAGCGAACCGGGAAAGCGAAAGCGCTGTGAAGGGCAAAGCTGATTCGACTGCAGTCTGCTTTGAGGAAAGACGCACGAAGCGAATGGGTGCTGCGCCGAGCGCCAATGGATCGACCCCGACCTGGCGCAGATAGTCGATGGCTTCGCGGCTGAGGAACTCGCCACAGACTTTGTGATGCGCGGAGATTTCTTTCTCAAGCACGGTGACGTTGCGGCCGGCGGTGGCAAGTCGAATGGCAACCATGGCGCCCGCAAGTCCGCCACCAATTACGAGGTTGTCGACGGTGGGGCTGGGTGTGACCATCTGGGCTCTGGCTTTCTGCAGTTCTTAACTCAACATCGGCTTGCGCCTGGACACGCACAGGCGGCCCGGCTTGAAGCTTTGTATTTGGATTTCACTGTTTTCGAAACCAGCGGCGGTGCACATTCTTCGCCAATCATCAGGCACGAAGGAGCGGGCAATTGAGACGGGGCCGTCATGCTGAACGAACGGATGCAGACGCACTAGCTTTGCGAACAGACGGAAGAAATGGTAGGGGATGGCGGCGCGGGAGAGATCGTTGATGAACCATCCAAGTTCGGCGTGCTCCTCCATCCACAGTAAAAAACGGACGATCTCATCTTCGGCAAGATGATGCGTGAAGAGCGAACTGACAACAAGATGAATCGGCCGCGGCGGCGTGTATTGAAAGATGTCCGCGCAGACCCACTGGATTCGGCTTGCAGCAGGGCTGGCCTCGGCTGCAATGACAGCGGTGTCCGGATTGAGGTCGAGTCCGATGAGTTCGACGGGGATTCGGCGCGCCATTGCCCATCGCTCAATTCTGCGCAGGCCGTCTCCATAGCCGGAGGCAACGTCGAGGATGCGGAGGGGCTCGGCGTGCGCGGGCAGCGAATATCTGACGCTCTCGAGGAAGGCGTCGAGCCATTGGAGCACGGGCCGATAGGCAAACGTCATGCGATTTGTTCTGGCGAGGTCGCGCAGGCAGGCGCGGAGTTGGTCGCGGGTACACGGCTCGTCCATTAATTCAGTGAGCTGGGAGCGGCGGCGAAAGTCGGGCGCGCTATGCGGCATGGAAGAGCATGGTCTCCGCGGTGAGTCCGGGCCCGAATGACATGGCACAGCCGGGTTGGCCGGATTGCGCCTGCTCCGCGAGCTGTTGCAGCACGAACATGACAGTGGCCGAGGACATATTGCCGTAGCGCGCCAGCACATCGCGCGAACAGGCGAGTGAATCGGGGCTTAGTCCGAGACTCTTTTCTACGGAGTCGAGAATGGAGCGGCCTCCAGGGTGGACGGCCCACAAGGCGATGGACAACGGGTCCCGGCCTCGTGTGATTTCAGTTCCGGATTCCTTGAGGGCGCGGCCGATCTCTCCTGGAACTTCGCCGGAGAGATGCATGTCGAATCCGAGTTCACCGACGCGCCAAGTAATCAGGTGGCTTGTGTCAGGGATCTTGAGAGCGAGAAAGCTATCGATGGCCAGCCCCTGCGGCAGAGCACTTACCAGGCTGGCCGCGCAACCATCCGCGAAGACCAGGAATGAAAGCACCTGCTCCAGTTCGTGGGTTTCTTGAAAGTGCAGCGTGCAGAGTTCGAGATTCAGGATCAGGACTGTCGCATCCGGTTCGGAGCGGACGATGTGATGTGCGGACTTGAGGGCGTTGATGGCGGCATAGCAGCCCATGAAGCCGATCATGGTTCGCTCCACGGACGGAGATAGCCCGAGATGGCTGACGACTTCGAAGTCCAGGCCCGGGGCGTAGAGTCCGGTGCATGAAGTTACGATGACGTGGGTAATGCCGCGGCGCTGGTCTTCAGTCAGCTCGAGTTTATCGAGCGCGCTGTGTGCCAGAAGCGGAGCAAAGCGCTCGAACAATTGCATGCGGCGCGCAGTGGCGGGAAAATCTCCCGGCACATAGATCTGTTCTTCGTCGCGCCACGAGCCGTCTTCAGTTGGGCTCGGATTCACAAATGAGTAACGGTGATCGATTGCGGACAAGCGCGCCATGCGCCGAAAAAGTTTGCGTTGCGTTCCCTCGGCGAGGAGGTTGGCTGCAAAATCGATGAATGCTGTGTGGACATTGTGTTCCGGGACCGCCGTGGCAATTCGGTTAATATAGGCGGTCGTCATTTCTGTCCCTTCATGGCAATAGGCCTTTCCCTGTGTGCATTTTCAAACAAACCGTTCTGCGATGTGTCGCGCAAATGTAATTATTTAGATGCTGAAAGTTCCAGAAGAGAGAGAAATGCGCGGGGAACGGAAAAAAGAGCCGGATCAGCGCAAATTTGAGGATAACAGCCCTTCCTCGACCGAGCGTGCAGATTGCGTGCATGAAGACAAGCGGTCTCAAGAATCATCACAGTGCCTCTCCGGGTGCTGCACGGCGCACAGACTGCCCGCGAGGGAATACACTTTCCTGGTGCAACCTCGCACCACGACCCGGGCTCTGTAAAGACGCGCCGGGCACTCTGCGGAGAAAGCTGACGCGGTGTTTGAAATGATTAAAAAGCACTTTGCCATTTTGGTTCTTCTTTTGTTCTCATGGTTCGCCACGGGGATTATTCCGGCCCTCGCCCAGCAGCATCCTTATCCATTCAACGATCCGGCACTGGCAATGGAGAAGAGGATCGACAGCCTGCTCTCGCTGATGACCGTGGACGAGAAGGTCAACTGTCTGGGCACCAATACCGGCGTGCCACGGCTCGGCGTGATGAGCTACGGCAGCTCCGAGGGCATCCACGGGGTCGTCCAGAGGGAAGCGCGGGGAAAGCGCCTGCCCGTTACGACCACGCAGTTCCCGCAGCCTCCGGGTATGGGCGAGTCATGGGACCAGGACCTGGTGCGTCAGGCAGCGGGTGTCCAGGGATACGAAGCGCGCTACATCACCCAGACCGCCAAGTATGACCGCCAAATCCTGATGCTCTGGGGACCGCAATCGGACCTGGCGCGCGACCCCCGCTGGGGACGCAGCGAAGAAGTTTACGGTGAAGACCCGTTCTTCAACGGAACCATGGCCGTTGCCTTTATCAAAGGGCTTCAAGGCGACGACCCGAAGTACTGGCAGGCGGCCGCACTGCTCAAGCACTTCCTTGCCAACAGCAATGAGAATCTCCGCACCAGTTCGTCTTCGGACTTCGACCAGCGCCTCTTCTGGGAGTACTATTCGGTGCCCTTCCGGATGGGCTTCGAGGACGGCGGCGCCAAGGCCGTCATGGCTTCCTACAACGCGTGGAACGGCACCACGATGGTCGTTAATCCAATTCTCCGCAGCATTGTCCATGAAAAATGGGGCGTCGACGTGATTTCAAGCGACGGAGGTGCAGTCCATCTGCTTGTCGATCCGCGCCATCTCTTTCCAGACCAGAAGTCCGCGGTTGTCGCCTGCCTGAAAGCAGGCATCAACCAATTCCTCGACAAGTACCAGGACGAAACCAAAGCCGCCCTGAAAGATGGTTCGATCACCGAGGCGGAGATTGACGCACTGCTCCGCCCCAAGTTCCGGGTAACGATCCGTCTTGGGTTGCTCGACCCTCCGGAGATGGTTCCTTACGCGAAGATCAAGGACTCACCCGAACCCTGGAACACGGAGCGGGATCGCGCGGTCTCGAAACAGATAGCGCTGGAATCGGTGGTGCTGCTGAAGAACGAGAATGCGTTTTTGCCTCTGAAGAAGGACGCTATCAAGTCGATCGCCGTCATCGGGCCGCTGGCCAACTCCGTGCACTGGGACTGGTACGGCGGTACGCCGCCGTATGCGGTTACACCGCTCAAGGCGATTACGGACGAAGTTGGAACGAGCGTCAAAGTGAACTACGCTGCCGATGAGCTCGGCAACGCCGCCGTCAATGCGGCAAAAGCTTCCGATGTGGCGGTCGTCGTGGTTGGCAACGACCCTACCTGCGGCCCGGATATGGCGCACGATTGGCATGACACAGTGGATGGAGGCGGCACGCTGGCCTGTACGGTGCCGAGCGACGGCCGCGAAGGGCGCGATCGCGAAAGCATTACTCTTGAACAGGAACAGCTGGTAAAGCAGGTTTATGCAGTCAATAAGAAGACGGTTGTCGTGCTGATCTCCAGCTTCCCTTTCGCCATCAACTGGACGCAGACTTACGTCCCAGCGATCCTGCACATGGCCCATGCCTCGCAGGATGAAGGTACGGCGCTTGCCCAGGTTATTTTCGGCGACTACAATCCCGGCGGCCACCTGACAGTCACCTGGCCGAAGTCCCTCGATCAACTGCCGCCGATGATGGATTACAACATTCGCAATGGCCGCACCTACATGTACTTCAAAGGCGAGCCGCTCTATCCCTTCGGCTATGGGCTCAGCTACACGACCTTCAAATACTCCAATCTCCGCACCAGCTCATCGCAAATGGCCAAGGATGGCACGGTCACGGTCAGCGTCGACGTGACGAATACAGGAGGCCGGGCAGGCGATGCCGTTGTCCAGCTCTACGTAAAACACCTGCGCTCGAAAGTTGAACGGCCTCGCCAGGAGTTGAAGGGCTTCAGGAGAATCGGCGTTCAACCCGGCGAAACGAAGACTGTGCAGATTCCGCTTCAGGCATCCACACTTGCCTGGTGGGACGAGAAACTTCCTGGATTCCGCGTCGAGGCAGAACCTGTTCGCGTGATGATCGGCAATTCGTCTGCCGATATTGAACTGTCCACCGAGGTGCGTGTCCAATAAATCGTCGTCAACTGCATTGCCCATTCGGATGCACCACTGTGCGTAAACTGGCGGCGGGGAATAAACTCACTTCATGCAGCCTCGCACCACAGCCCGAGTAAGCCTGACCGCGCTGCTCGGCACTCCTGTGACCGACTCGCAGGGGCAATTGCGCGGGCGCTTGAAGGACATTGCAGTAGCCACCGGACCCGACGCCGGCAAGGTGGCCGGCCTGGTGCTGAAGACTCGCGCGGGGCTCTTCATTGTTCCCTCGCAGGACGTGATGGAGACCCCGGCCGGCACACTTGAGTTGCGCTCTGCCGGTGCAATGGTTCCGCTGCAGGATCAGGGCAACTATCTTTATCTGCAGCAGGACCTGGTGGACCGCCAGATCATCGATATTCATGGACGAAAAGTGGTCCGCGTGAACGATGTGGACCTGGAGTGGATGGGCCAGGGCGCAGCGCATCTTTTGCGCGTGGCCGAAGTGGAAATTGGCTTGCGCGGAGCCTTTCGGCGGGTCTTCAAAGGCGTGTTGCCGCGCGCGACGCTGGAATCGATTTCGCGCAAATTTCACGCGCACGGCATTCCCTGGCAATTTGTAGACGTGATCGAGGTCGATCCCGCACGCCGCGTGAAGCTGCGCATTGCGCACGAGCGCCTGGCCGATATGCATCCCTCGGAACTGGCGGATATTCTCGAAGACCTGGCGCCGGCCGAGCGCGAAGCTGTTTTCACTTCGCTCGACGAAGAAGTGGCTGCTGATGCACTGGAAGAAGTGGAGCCCAAGCTGCAGAAGGCTCTGCTGGAAAAACTGGACGAAGAGAAGATCGCCGATATCGTCGAGGAGATGGACCCAGGGGCTGCAGCCGATCTGTTGGCAGAGCTGCCCGAAGACCAGTCCGATGCCATTCTCGAGGAGATGGAGCCCGAGGAGCGGCAAGAAGTGGAAGAGTTGCTCGAGTTCGACGAAGACTCGGCAGCCGGAGCCATGACCACCGACTTCGTCTACCTGGGAATGGATTCCACGGTGGCCCAGGCAGTCCAGGCTTTGCGAAGCTTCGATGGCGACCCGGAGACCGTAACCGAGATTTACCTGCTGGATGATAAACGCGTGCTGCACGGCATCATCCCGCTGGCCCGCCTGGTGATGGCCCAGCCGGAGACGCGGTTGAGTGTCCTTGTGGAGAGTCGCGTTCTCTCCTGCCCTGCAGACATGAACGAGAACGAGCTGGCGGAGTTGTTCGACAAGTACAACCTGCATGCGATCCCGGTGGTGGATGGCCTGGGGCGGATGGTTGGCGTGGTCCAGGCAGACCAGGTGATCAGCTTCCTGCGCGAGAAGATCTAGCCGGGGCGGATTAGATGCCAAAAGTAACTCCGCAAATGCCACAGAATGAGCAAAATTGCTCGCTTTCGGTCAACCATCTGCTAAATTTTTGGCAAAACCTGTGGATTTTTCTGTTTCTATGAAACAATTCATAGATGGTCCAGTTCCCAAAGATTATCCAGGGCGGCATGGGTGTAGGTGTCTCGAATTGGCGCCTGGCAAATGCTGTCTCAAAACTCGGCCAGCTGGGTGTGGTCTCGGGAACTGCACTCGATGCCCTGTTTGTGCGCCGCCTCGCCGATGGCGATTTTGGCGGGCACATGCGCAGGGGGCTGGATGCCTTTCCCTTTCCCGATATGGCCAGGCGCATCTGGGCTGAGTACTTTGCGCCCGGAGGCAAGCCAGGCGGGACGCCTTATCCAAACATCCCGATGCACCAGAAGGACAGCCCACGCAAGCTGATTGAGCTCTGCATAGTGAGCAACTTTGTCGAGGTTTTTCTGGCCAAGGAAGGCCACAAGAATCCGGTGGGAATCAATTTTCTCGAGAAGGTACAGATGCCCCACCTGGCATCGATATATGGTGCGATGCTGGCCGGAGTGGGCTATGTGCTGATGGGCGCGGGTATTCCGCTGCACATTCCGGGGGTGCTCGACGCCTTTGCCGCCCACCATGCGGCGGAGTACAAGCTGCAGGTGACGGGCGCGTTGGCGGAAATGGATACGTTGATGATTCTCGATCCGGCTGAATACGCGGAAGGTCCCCTGCCTATCCTGCATCGGCCCAGGTTCCTGGCTATTGTTTCCTCCAACACGCTGGCGACGACCATGTTGCGCCGGGCGAGCGGCCGAGTGGATGGACTGGTGATTGAGAGCCCGACGGCGGGCGGACACAATGCTCCTCCTCGCGGCAAGCTTCAGCTCAACGCGGCCGGCGAACCGGTCTATGGCGAGCGCGACCAGGTAAACATTGCAGAACTGCGTACGCTGGGCGTTCCCTTCTGGCTGGCGGGCGGGTATGGCAACGCCGAAAAAGTGCGCGAGGCCCTGGACCAGGGAGCGGCGGGCGTGCAGGTTGGAACTGCCTTTGCTTTCAGCCGGGAATCTGGTATGCGCTCTGACCTGAAGCGGTCCTTGCTGGCCAAGGCAGTTGCAGGCACCGGCGAGGTGTTCACGGATCCGCTAGCGTCGCCCACGGGATTTCCGTTCAAGGTTGCGCAGTTGGAAGGCACTTCTTCGGCATTCCCCATCTACCAGGAGCGCAAGCGGGTTTGCGATCTGGGGTATTTGCGGGAACCTTACGCTGCTGGAGAGGGCAAAATCGCTTACCGCTGCTCTGCTGAGCCAGTGGAGAACTATGTGCTCAAGGGCGGCAAGGCTGAAGATACGGTGGGCCGCAAGTGCCTTTGCAATGCCCTGATGGCCAACATTGGCCAGCAACAGACGCGCAAGGATGGGTCTGTCGAACCGGCGCTGGTGACGGTGGGCGACGATCTGAATACGATTGCGCAGTACCTGGCGCCGGGACGGACTAGCTACAGCGCGGTGGACGTGGTGGAATCGCTGCTGAGTTTGAGCATGGCCGTGGAAGAGCCGGTTGAGCAGGAGTATGCGGTCTCAGCCTGAGAACCAAATAAGCTGAAGTTTGATGTCATGAACTAGAAAAGGGTGGATTCATCGATGATGAATCCACCCTTTTTGCGTGATGCCCATCCCGGATCATCCCAATAGCGGCAAGAGCAATGCCGGGGGGGGCCATGGATGACTTTATTTCTAAAATTGTCGGGCAAGCTTTGAATTGTTAACTTCCGAGTCGGCGGTAAGAACGAAGCCGCAGGCGCCGCGGTCGCTGCAGTATTGGCTGACGAGTAGTTTTG
>OBLW0100000175.1_pt1 | contig 52450 bp, 43 predicted proteins | sample 1520161 | NCBI WGS metagenome assembly OBLW01 (sample SAMEA3539309, study PRJEB22396) | soil metagenome | biome: tundra; feature: field; material: soil | place: USA | collected 2010-05 | depth 0.15 m
CCGAGATCTACACTCTTTCCCTACACGACGCTCTTCCGATCTGGTGATGGTGTCGTCGATGTCTTGCATCCGCTCTTTCGTCTTCTTCACCGCGCCGTCGTACTCATTTTTGCCCGACGCCTTCTCGAGGAAAGTCTGGAAGACGCCCTTGGCCTGGTTGTAGACGGCCACGGCCTTGTCGGTGCCGCCCGCACCCTTCGCTTTGTATTCCTGGGTGAGGATCCCCTCGTTGAAGTACGAGTCGGGCCGCGCCGCATCAAGCTTCTTGCAGGCCTCGAGCTCGCTCTGGACGGCGGCGACCTGCTTGTCGTAGTTCGAGTCGTCGATCTGACCGCGAAGCGCGAGCGCCAAGCCGAGGTGCGCGTCGTAGTCGTTCGGATGCATCTCGAGCGCCTTGCGGTAGGCCGCCTCGGCCTTGTCGTACCCGCGGAAGCTCAAGTTGATCGCCGCGAGGTTCATCTGCGCTTCGAAGAAGTGCGGATCGAGCTGGGCCGCCGATGAGAACTCCTTGACGGCCGTATTGACCTGCCCGAGCTCGTTCAAGATGAGGCCCGACGTGTTGTGGATCGGCGCGTAAGACTTGCTCTTGCGAACGGCTTGCGAGCAAACCAGCGCGGCGAGTTCGAGCTGCTGCACGTCGCCTCGCTTTCCGAGCGCCGCGTTCGTGGCGATGGTGCGCCCGAACTTCTTGCCACTGCCGGCCTTCTTCTTGGCGCTGCCGAAGTAATAGAGGGCGAGCTGGTTGAACGCCGGCATGTAGCCGTCGTCGATGGCGAGCGCGCGCTGCAGATTCAGCTTCGCGCAGTCGAAGTCCTGGAGGTCCACGTCTCGGCCGCCTGCCTTCGAGTGGCAGTTGGCGCCGACGGTGTCGGAGTCGCGCTGCATCTGGAACATCGCGAGGTCGACGAGCGCCGGGACGTTCTGGAAGTTCGCGTCGTTGACCGCCTGCTCGAGGGAGCTGATCGCGGCGTCGACGTTGCCGTCGGCCTTGAACTGATAGAGAGCGAGCTGCGCGCGCGCGAAGTGGAACTTGGGGTCGTCGGAGAGCGCCTGCTGGAAGTGCGCCTTCGCGTCCTTGTCGTCTCCGCAGCGCTGATAGGCGAGACCGGCGTCGTACGTCGCCTCGGGGAACTTGCCGTTGGCGGACGCCGCGGCTTCGAAGGCCTTCGCCGTATCCGCGCACGCCTGGTCGTTCCAGTCGTTGGCCTTGTCGTGCCCGTTCAGCGTGTCGAGGGCGACGCCGAACTGCTTCTGCGCGCCGGAGTCGACGTGGGTGGTGACGCCGTTGGTCGTCGGGCTCGAGGTGCCGCCTGTGCTGGCGCCTCCCGATTCCTTCGCCCCGCCGCCGCAACCGAGGCCGGTTGCTACGACGAGCAGGCCGGGACCGAGGACGCCCAAAACGCTTCCGATGTTCTTCATGATGTGGGCCTCGGCTACTTCTTCTTCTTCGGCGGCTTCTTGGCGTCGTCGGAGCCGGTGTTGCTGCCGCCGCCCGAGCCACCGCCGGCGATCTCGACCTTCTCGGTCACCGCCGTCGTATCGACGGGGTGCCAGAGCAGACCGCCGATGATGAGCGGCGGGGGATGGTCGTCGAGGCCGCTGTTCGACAGCGTCGGTGCTCCGCGGAGCTCGTCGACCACGTGGTATTCGGTTTTGTAGTTCTTCGCGAGCCACTTCTCGCAGTCGCGCGAGTACTCGTCGAAGTACTGGTACTTCACCGAGTCATCGAGGCAGCGCTTGAGCGCGGGCTTCGCGCGGTCGCGCTTGATCGGCTCCGAGGCCTCGTCGAGGTGCTCGAGGTAGTCGGCGCGAACGTCGGCCCACGACAGCGTGTCGCCGGTGCCCGGGACGAAGCCCTTCTTGTCCCAGTCCTTGGGGTAAGGAGCCTTGCGGAAGTCGTCCACGAAGTTACCCCACATGAGCCCCGCGCGAGACGCCGCGGCGATGACCCAGCGAGGCGGCGGCACCGGCTGGAGCTCGGTGATCGTCTGGTACTCCTTGTCGACGTCCTCGATGGCGGCGCGCTTCTTCTGCACCCAGGGCATCAGCGTCTTGTCGGTGTACTTCTTGATGTCGTCCTTCGTGCCCGGACCCTTGTAAACGGGGAACGGGATCGAATCGACCTTCTCTTTTTTCTTGTCTTCGGAGGCGAAGAACGACGCCTCGCCGACCGCGTCGAGCGCCTTGCCGATGCGGTGGGCGCGCTGGTCGTCGCCCTCGGTCTTGTACGCGTCGTTGATCTTGGACTGCGCCGCGCTGCCGTCGCCCCAGAGCCTGGAGACCTTGGCGTACTCGTTCTTCGCGTCGCGATCCGACTTGAGGTGCATGAGCGAGCGCGCGAGCGCCGCGTGGGCCTGCACCTGGATGTCCGGCGGAGCCTTGTCGAGCGTCCCCATGGCCCCCGAGAGCGCCTTCTTCGCGTCGTCCCACGACTCCTTGTCCGCGTAGTGAGCGCCGATGGCGAAGGCGATCTGGGCCGTCTCGTTCGCGTTCGAGCTGCCGTAGTCCTTCTTGTACAGTGTGACGTCGGCAACGGCGATGTCTTCCTGGCCGAGACCCAGGCGAAGGACGATGGCGTCGGAGAGGGCCTTGTCGGCGTCCTTACGGTGCGGGTTCTCCTTGGCGTACCGCTCGTACCAGTCCGAGGCCTGGTCGTAGACGGCGATCGCCTGCCAGTTGCCTCCGATCTTGAACATCGCGTCCTTCGCGAGCTCGGTCTTCTCCATCCGGTACGTCGGGTTGAGGAGGACCATGCGCGCGCGGATGGCGCTCGCGACGAGGTGGCCGGCCTGGAAGGCGCGCGCGGAGTTCTCGACGATCTCGTCGAGCTTCTCGCACTGCGGCTGCTGGTTCGCGCGGAGCTGAGTCGCGCCGTACTTGTCCCAGAGGTCGAAGTACGCCTTGCCGCCCTTCTCGAAGAGCTCGAGCGCGTTGTTGCCGCCCTTGTCCGCTTCTTCGACGATGTGCTGCGCCCGCAAGCGCTGGATGTCGCACTGCACCTTGGTGAGGAGCGTGCACGTATCCTCGTTCTTCTGCATCTTGTCGCCGGTGCAGAACATGTCGATGAACTTGGGCACGTCGGCGATCATGTCGTCGAGGCACGTGCTCCGGTTCGGCGAACCGTGGAACGTGAGCACGTTGATGCTCTCGAGATAGAGTTGCGACGCGTAGACCGCCGAGTCGTTGTCGGGGTGGTCGTAGGCCACCTGCTTGAAGCAGGTCGCGGCCTCTTCCCAGTGCTGCGCCTCGAAGTAGAGGCGGCAGCGCGCGTACTGGACCTCGACGAGCTGCTTCTGCCCGTCGGCGTCGTTCTTCTCGGGGTGGATGTAGCAAACGTATCGGTTGAAGGACTGGACCATCGACTTCTGCGAGTCGGTCATCTCCTTCGCCCGGTACTTGTCGTCCGTGTCGTTCTTGATGTCCTTGCCGACGCCGGGGAGGTTGCCGCTCCCTCGCTTGTCGGAGCCCTTGGCGTGCTGCGCCAGGTAGATGTTCTGGTAGCAGAGCACCGCGGCGTATGCGGACTCGGCCGCCTCGGGGGCCTTCGGGTCTTCCTGCACGACGGCGTCGAACGCCGGCCCGCACTCTGCCCACTTCTCGCGGAAGTAGAGGAGGTCGGCCATGTTGTATTTGATCTTGTAGATCGTGGGCCAGTCGTCCTTGACCAGGCGCGGGAACTCGAACTTCGAGAAGTCGTCCGCCTTCCAGGTCTCGGCGACCTTCTTGTAGAGGGCCGCGGCGAAGTCCATGGTCTTGGGGTCGCCCGTGCCGCGCTGCCCCTCGGAGCCGACGGCCTCGAGGTGCCACGCCATCGCGGTCTCGGTTGCGAGGGCTCCGGTGCGGCTCGCGCACTTCTGCTTCGCGTCGGCCGCGTGGTTGTCGGCGTTGAACGCGTTGTACTTCTTGAACTGGCTAAGGAGCTCCATGACGATGGCGTTCTTGTCGCCCGACTTCATCGCCATCGTCGCTTCGGTGATGTGCGACTGGTATTCGCACTGCTTGTCGCTCCCGGAGTCGCGAACCATCAGGTCTTTGTAGAGCGAGATGGCTTCGGGATAGTGACCGGTGTCCAGGTAGTTCTGGCCCAGGTCGTCCATCATCTTGAAGGTCTTGTCGGTCGAGCCGGCGGCGTCGCCGCTCAGGTTCTTGAAGAAGTTGTACGAGTCGGTCGGGTTGCCCGCGAGGGCGTACACCGGGATGAGATCCTTCCGGGCGCTCTCCGCGAGCTTCTTCGCGTTCGGGAGCTGGGCGAAGTTGGTCCCGAAGTCGATCGTCTTCTTGAACGCGTCGAGCGCGTGCGGCAGATCGCCCTGGTTCCAGAAGACGTACGCGAGCTTGTACCAGGCGTAGCCGTAGACCTTGTTGTCGGGCGGCGGCTTGGTGATGACCTTCTGGTACGCCTGCTTCGCCGGCTCCCACTTCGACGGGTCACCCTGGGCCTCGTTGAAGAAGAGCTCCCCGAACGCGAGGTACGCGTTCGAGATGTACTTGGAGTTCGGCGTCTTCGTGATGAGGTCGAGGTAGACGCGGCGCGCGTTGGCCGTGTCGCCCGACTGCTCGTACTCGTACGCGAGGTAGTAGTAGACCTCGTCGAGGACCGGGTACGCCGGCGGCGGGTTCTGCGGGAACGTGGTCGACGGCTGACCGGAGTAGTCGTCGACGAGGAGCGAGTAGTAGCGAATCGCGGCTTTGCGCGACCGCTCCATCGTGGTCTTGCGCGAGGTCGCGATCGACTGCTGCGCCTGGGCCTGGCGCGGGTTCGACGTCTTGAACCCGTCGCGCTTGACCTCGGCTTCGGTCTTCTCGCGGAAGGCCGCGTTCTCGAGCTCGACATAGTCTTCCGCGAGGCGGCGGAGGAGCTTCGGCCGGTCGTTCGAGGTGTTCTCGGTCGCCTTCAAGAGCGACTCGAGCTGCTGGATCTCGGTCACGAGGAGCGCCAGCGCCCGCTGCTTGAGCGCGCTCTGACGGGCGTCGCGGACGCCGATCATGCTGATGTCGGCGGTGCCGATGCCGTTGGTCTTGTCGCCCTTCTTGATGTCTTCCACCTTTGAGTGGAACGACATCGCGGGTGCCTTGCCGTGCGGCACCGACTGGATGGCCGGACCTTCGGGGCAGATGTCGAGGGTCTTCTTCGCCTGGTCCGAGATGCATTGCGATCCGGAAGAGGCCGACGAGCCCGAAGAGGTCGACGACGGCGAGGCCGACGAGGAGCCGCCCAGGCCGTCTGGACCCGTCGAGTTCGTGGCCGCCGACGCGAGCCGCGAGCCACCCAACGTGAGACCGAGGACGAGGGCGGGAAACCCGGCTCGCTTTATCCACGCCAATAAAACTCGATTCATCGCTACCTCCCGCACTTCGACGTGATCGTCTGGCGGTAAAACCCAAGCTCATCGCGCCAATATTCGCCCTGGAACGGCCAGATGACGTGCTCCTCGTCGGGGCGCACGATGTTGGCCTTCGACTCCTCGACGGTCATCTGGCTGCCCTGCATGGCCTGATCGAGCTCATTTCGCTTGGCGGCCGTGATGTCGATCAGGATCTTCTGCCCGTTGCGGAGCTGCTCGTTCAAGTCCTGCAGATTGCGCTGGTACCGCCCGCGGGCAAGGTTGCCCGCGTTACGGACGGCGAGCTCGCGCGCGTCGTGCACGGAGTCCTTCACCAGGTCCGCGACCTTCGCATCCTTGAAGCTGTTGGGCGCCTTCTTGAATCGCGCGTCCTCCTCGTCGAGGAGACGCACGTACTCGAGGTTGCGGAGCAGCTGCCGGTCCGACAGCGACGTCTTCACGATCGGCGCGACCTTGGGATCGAGCTGCGCCTTGTCGTCTCGGACGTCCTTCAAGAACTTGAAGAACTCGTTCTCCTGGTTCTCGCCCTTGAACTTGTCGAGGATCTTGGTGAGCTCGTCGCGAATCGGCTGGTAGCGGCCCTGGAACTTCGCGACGATCGTGAGGGCGTCGTCGTACTGGCAGTTCGAGAAGTAGATGACGGCCTTGAGGACGTCGGCCTCCGGGTAATAGGAGTGCGGGAAGTACGGCGCCTCGAGCGTGTGGATGTTGCCGAGGGCGTGGCTGTAGTCGCCCGCCATGAAATACGCCCACGACTCTTCGAAGAGCGCGTCGAGCCAGTACTCGCTACCCTGGTCGACCTTGTTCCAGTACTTGACCGCCGCGCTCAGACGCGTCTGGTCGACGGTCGGCGCGTTCGTGTTCTCGTCGACCTTGACGCTCGCCGAGTAGAAGGTGCGGGCCATCGAGAGGTAGGCGAGGTCGCGCATGCGCGCCTCGTCTTCGACCTCGACGTCTCCCTCTTCGATGGCTCCGAGGATGCGCTGGAACGCCTCGACCGCGGGCTTGCTCTGGCGCATCTGAACGTTGCTGACGCCGCCGAAGAACTGCGCCTGCACGTAGTACTTGCTGCGGCGATCGACCTTTTCGAGGAGCGCGAGACCCTCGGGGTACTGGCCGTTGCGGTACCGGTAGCGACCGAGCAGGTAGTTGAGCTGCCAGAAGATCTCTTGCTGCTCTTTGTTGTTGAACTTGGCGACGTGCTCTTCGTTGTACTTGCCGACGCGCTCGATGATGTCGGCGGGCTCGGGGAGGTCGGTCGCGAGCTTCGCCAGCCAGAGCAGCGTCTCGTTGTATTTGAGGTGGTTGGGCTTGTCGGCGATCTCGCTGAAGATCGAGTAGGCGCCCTGGTAAAACTTGAGCTTGTAGAGCGACTTCGCCAGGTTGAACTGGGCGATCTGCTTGTTGCCCTCGTCGTCGCCGGTCTCGCCGATCGAAACGCGATAGAGCGCCTTCGCGGCGTCCCACCACTTCTCGCCGTCGTAGAGTCGCTTCGCCTGCGCCGCGGCCTCCGTGGGCTGCCCGGCCGTGGCCGGCGGCGAATTATCGACGACCTTCGGCGCCTTCTTGCCTGCGGGCGCGGCGACTGGCGCGTCGGCCGATGCCGGAGCCGGAGAGTCGGCGTCGAGATCGACGGGCGCCGGCTTCGCCGGTTGGGCGGCGGCGGGCTTCTTCTTGTGCTGCTGGGCGTGCGCCGAAGCGCCCGTCAAGCCGATGGCCGTGGCCAGCGCCGCAACCCACACACCTCGCGAAGGCGCGCTTGTCAAAAACCTACGCATCGTCGTGCTCCTCGTCGAATCGAACGACCCCGTGCCGCATTCTCAATTCTCAAGCGTTCTCACGTTCGCAACGCCGTCTCTCGCGATCATGCCCAACCGAGCCTCGATTGGCCGATTGGCCGATTGCGCCCGTCGTGGCACCGGCCGCTAGCACGACACTCACATCGAATCGCTTTCGGGATGCTCGAAGCCAGCATTCTATAAGGTTGGGAGGTCGGCTCGCGTGCGGGTCTTGCTGAGGCCTTAGTTAAGTGCGAGCGCTTGCCGGCGGCGAAATACCCAACGATGTTCAAGAGATAGTCTCGCCGAGCGCGGTGATGGTACGGAGCGCGATTCACGATTGTCAAGGTCAAAAAGTCCCACGCACCGCGTCGAGGGGCGGCGTGGAAACTCGAATCCACTCACAGCGCAGTAACTCACGCACGATGTACGACACCTCTCGAGATCAATGGAGCGCGCAAGCGAGCAGGGGCCAGATCTGGCAGACGAAGCGACCGAGAAGACAACGGGAACGAAACGCTCAAGCAGGCGCGACTCCGGGGCAACTCGAGCTGAGTGTGCGATGACGTGGCCCTGAGAAGCCCACGAGAACGACGGTTCGTGAGGCCCCCGGCCATCGGTGAGGGCAAGGCAGTCGCGCGCAGCCACCTTTTGACAACAGCTGCGCGCGCCGCGCGAGTGAGAAAGACAGCCGAGAGACGAAGGAGACGGGGGCAACGAGAGCAAACGGAGCGCAAACAGAGGCAGAGAGCACGGTAACGGCTTGACGCGTTTCATTGCGCTCGACTAGGTTTCGCACTCGTTGCCAGCCCCGCGAGCACAGACGATGCATCGTCTGGCCGAAAGCTGCGCCTCTCGCTCCACGCCAACGGAGAGCCGACTCTGATGACCCGAACGATCCTGGCAGGACTGGCTGTCGCTGTCTCCGCGGTGGCCTTCGTGGGCACCGGTTGCCAGTCGACCGGCATTGGCGATCCATGCACTCCGGAGCAGGAGTACGACCCGACGTTCTCCGGGTTCGATGAGCACGAGGTCAGCACGGAGAGCGAGAGCTTTCAGTGTCAGACCCGCCTATGTCTCGTGAACCACTTCCAAGGCCGCGTGTCGTGCCCGTACGGGCAGGGCTGGGACAAAAAGGCCCTGAAGGTGACGATCAACTCGCCGGCCACCGCCGCCTGCTCCACGCCCGGCATCGGCACGCCGGTCACGGGCCCGCTCGACAAGACCGGGGCGCCGGTCGATCCGAAGAACGCCGGCGAGGGCGTCAAACCGCAGTGCACGGATCGCACGGCCGACAAGACGGTGTACTGCTCGTGCCGCTGCGCCGACATCAGCGGCACGCAGAACGGCGGGAACTTCTGCAACTGCCCCGACGGGTTCGCCTGCACGCAGCTCGTCAGCTCGCTGAGCGCCGGGTCGGATCAGGGCCTCACGGGCGCGTACTGCATCAAGTCGGGCACGGCGTTCGGCGCGTCCGCAAGCAGCGCGATCGCCACCACGTGCGACCCATGCGGCTCCGGGGGCCTCAAGTGCGGTAACGCGAGCAACAACGGCGGGTCGTGACCCCGGCCGAGCTTGGCCAGCGCGCCGAGCTCGCCGTGGCGGACTTTCTGTTCGTCCTCGGGTTCGATGTCGTCGCCCGGAACCTCCGTCTCGGGCGGCTCGAGCTCGACGTCATCGCGCGTCGCGACGCGTTGCTCGTGATGACCGAAGTGCGCACGAGGGGTCCAGGCTCTTACATCGGCCCGTTCGGCAGCGTGACGCGAACGAAGCGCGCGCGCCTGATCAAGGCAGCCCAGCGCCTCTGGCGCGCTCGCTCCGAGTACGGGTGGATGCGCGGCGTGGGACGGGTGCGCATCGACGTCGCGGCGGTGTCGTTCAACGGCCGCGAAACCAGCGTCGAATACGCCCCCGGCGCTCTCAGCTAGTCTAGACGCGTTCGAGCATCTGCTTCATGGCGTTTCGCACGCGCGACAGCGCGGCGATCGTCTCTTCTTTCGTTCCGCCTTCGAGCGCCTTGAACGTGGCCTCGACGTCTTCGAGCTGCTTCATCTCCATCTGACGGAGGCCCTGCACCATCTGCGTGAAGGTCTCGAAGAAGTCGACGAGCTCGTCGCCGCGCCGGAGGCGCGCATCGACGTGAAGGTGACCGTCACCGACCTGCTTCAAGAGGCGCTTCATCTTGAAGACCGGCCCGGCCACCTTGTGGGTGAAATAGATGCCGAGCATCCCGATCAAGACGACCATGAGCGCGAGGCCGCCCACCATCGACTCGATCATGAGCTGCTGCCGGTGAATGAGCCGCATCTGCTGGTCGCCGAGCGCCTTGTCGTGGGCGTCGGCCTCGCGGTTGAACTCGGTGAGCAGCTCGGGGCTGTCCGACGCGAGGTCACGGATGTTCATCCGGCTCACCTCGGAGACCTTCTTGCTCTCTTCGACGAGGGCCGAGCTCTCACCGACGACGGCCTGCGTTGTCTCGTAGAGGACGGCGCCCATCACCCCGCTGATGACCACGGCGACGAACACCAGAAAGCCCGTGTATTTGAGCTGGAAGTGCGAGTCGAGCAGGTAATTTCGCATGCTGCGCTTGTAGGCCCCCGGACGCTCGGGCGATGTCGCTGCGGTGGTCATCGGATTGCCTCTGTCTCGCTAGAAGCTCGCACGAGCTCGTCGTTCACTTGAAGTTTTGCGCGAAAAGCTCGGCCGCTCGGGCGGCGACGACGCTCATCAGCTGCTCCTCGGCCCCCGAGTCGCCGGGCCGTGCCCCGGGGAGCGTCGCCCCGGCCGGAACCTCGCCTCGCAAGTCCCGGTCGGGATAGGAGAATACCGCGATCTTCACGCGGACGTGCAGGCTGCCGTCGGAGTAGTCGAGCTTGTCGACGCTGACGCCAAGGTAGTAGCCCTTCATCTTTCGCTTGGTCAGGGCGGCCTTCGCGGCGGAGTTACTCTCGCCCTGGGGCGCGAGCTGGTACTCGCCGATGTCGGCCAGCTTCGAAGCAATGGCCCCTCCGACGATGCGCTCGACGTCCGCGGCCGCGCGGGTGGTGTGGTTCGTGACCTTCGAGACGGACACGTAGTACTTGGCGTTGGCTATGGTGGCCGTCGACGGCTCCCGGCCCTGCCCGCCGGCCGGCGCCGCGGCGGCGTCGAGGGCGTCGAGCGCCCGCTTGACCTGCGCCTTCACCGGGGCGTTCGTCTCGACGGCGACGCGCCGCTGCAAGCAGTCGTGAGCCGATGCCCGACCGAGGCGCTTCAGCGCCACGGCGACTGCTTGACGAACCACCTCGCTGGGATCGTCGAGACCGGTGCAGAGCGGCGCGATCGCGTCCTCGTCGTCGGTGGCGCCCAGGGCGAGGGCCGCGTTGGTGCGCACGCGAAAGTCGTCGGCCTTACCCGAACCGGGTGGATACTTGAGGCGCTCGGAGAGAAACGCCACGCGGCCCTCGGCTCGCGTCGGAGCCACCGTGAGAAGGAACGTCGCGAGCACCGCCAGCCACGCCAGCACCCGATGCGGAGCTCGGCACCTTCGCAACGCGAGCGTCGGCATCGCCCAAGCCGGCACAGTCATGCAATTGTTCAGGGTAACATGATGGACGGACGCGCTGCATCGATGCATCCAGCGGCGTCAGTGAGTTTTATTTTTTTCGCGGCGGTTGTCGCACTGGCACCGTCACCGCGCGCGGCGGGGTCTCAGTCACGTGCACGTGAATCGGCAACGCCTGCGGTTAGGCCTTTGCCCGCGCCCGCGCCCGCGCCCGCGCCGAACCTCACCCCCGCCGCCTCTCGGTTTCGCATTCACTTGCGCGGAGTCGCGCGCATCGACGCACACGTCGCGCGCTCGCAGGGCAAGCTCGTCGTCAGCGGAACGGTCACCGACGATCTCGGCAACGGGACGCCCGGGACGCGTGTCGCTGTGGAGATCGCGAGCGCTGCGACCGACGTGACCGGCGCGCCGGCCCACGGCGCGACAGGCTCGCGTTTGCCCGCGGCAGCGGGAGCACGCCTCGATCTCGCGGCCTCGGCGCCCGAGATGTGCACCGACGTAACGCAAGCGCCCGTGCTCGAAGGTGCCGATCGCATGCTCGTTCCCACGGCGATCGGATCGCCGACGTCGACGGCCCCTGCCGGCCGCGCCGCCCGCTTCTGCTTGCGGCTCGTCGTGCCCCTGGGGCGCTACGTCGTGCACCTCGAGTCGCGTCCCGCGGGGCTCGTCGACGCCGCACGTCTCGATCTCCCCGTGGATCTCGCCCTCGAGGCCGTGACGCTTCGCTTTAATCCGGACGCCCCCGTGCGCAGCCTCGACGACGCGGAAGTTCCCGTCGACGTGGCGGCGTCGACCGAAGACGACGGCGTGACGCACGCGGCCGCTGGGCTCGCGCTCAGGTTGTCGAACGAATCGGGCAACCCGCTCGGGAGCATGGTGACGGACGCGGCTGGCGACGCTCGCGTCCTGGTCGCCGGCGCGCTCCTCGGGCCGGCGGGGCGTGGCGAGCTTCGCGTCTCGTTCGCAGGCAACGCGACCACCGGCGCGAGCACACACGCTTCGGTCGTCGAACGGCAGACGCACGTGGCGCTCGAATTTCCCGACGCGATCGGCGGTCGCCTGCCGCCCGGAGCTCCGGCGTCCGGACTCGGGCTGCGCGTCGTGGCCAGGGCGACGTGTGCGCCTCGCGGATGCAAGGGCTGGCCCACGGGCATCGTCGAGGTCCGACTCGCCTCGGGCGACCCGAGCGGCGGACCCGGCGACGGCGTCATCGGCGCCGCGTCGCTTCACGACGGCGAAGCGCGCGTCGTCACGACGTACGGAGCGGCCTTCGATCGCGGCGGCGAAGCCGAGCTCCGTGTGCGCTATCGGCCTGACGCGCCGTGGTTCCTACCGATGGACCCGTCGCCGCTCATCCAACCTCTCCGGCCGCCGAGCGCGTGGCGAGAGTTCGGGCTCGCGGGCGCGGGACTCTTCGTCGTCGCGTGGCTCGCCGGGAGCCGCCTTTCGCTGCGCCCCCGACCCGTTCGACGCGCGGGGCGCACGGAGCTCGAGGAGCGGATCGGGCGCATCGAGATCGTGACCACCGCGGTCTCCCCCGGAGTGTGTGGCGGGCGCGTCGTCGATGCCCACGAAGGGGCGGCCGTCGCCGGCGCACGGCTGGCGATCGAGCGCCCCGGCTTCGAGATCGCGACTGTCGTCGCAGAGACGGTCTCGGACGCGGCGGGCGTTTTCGCTCTCCCTGTTGCCGACGTCCACCCTGGAGACCAGCTCGTTGCCGAGGGGGCCTGGCACGGGCGGGTCCGTTTGCCCATACCTGCGGGTGGCGAGCTCCTCGTGACGCTCGTCGCGAGACGGCGAGCGCTCCTCGACCGGCTCGTGGCCTGGGCGCGACGTCGCGGCCCCCCTTTCGATGCCATCCCCGAACCAACGCCCGAACATGTAAGGAGGGCCGCTCGCTCGAGCTCGCCGCTCGACGCCCCGTCCGGCGGCGGCGCAAACGCGGGGATCCAGGCCTGGGCGGGCGCGGTCGAACGCGCCGCCTACGGGGGCGAAGCCGTCGATAGCGAACGCGAGGCCGCGGTCAACGAGCTCGCGCCGCCGGATGCCGCGGCGAACCCGGGTTCGAGACGTCGTTGACTGCGCTCTCCCACGATCCCTATAGTCCCCAGCCGCCAAGACCAGGCGGACGCCGCACATGACCACGTCTATCGTCATCGTCATCGCGCTCGTCGTAGTCGCCATCGGCGTGTTTGCCGCTCTCGCGCGCGGCAAGGGCGGCCGCCAGCTCCAGGCGCCGCCTTCGTCGCGTGCGGTGCCCGGCCCTCCTTCGCAACCACCGCCCAAGCGCACGTCCGAGCGGCCCGCGGTGCCGCCCCGCAACGAACGGTTGCCGTCGACGGCTCCCGCGCCCCAAGGCGAAGCACGCACCGGCGCCACCGCTCGTTCCCCCTCCACCCCCGCGGCCACCGAGCCGACAAAGCCGCTCACCACGCCTCCGGGCCCGTCGGTTCCTCCGTCGAAACGCGACGTCGCAGGGCTTCGCAAAGGCCTCGCGGCCTCCCGAGGCGGCTTCGTCGCGCGTCTGAGCGCGCTGTTTCAGGGCAAGAAAGAGATCGACCCGGCCATCTTGGAGCAGGTGGAAGAAGTGATGCTCACGAGCGACGTCGGTCCGAAGACGACGCAAGCCATCCTGGCCCGGCTCCGAGGTTCGCTCGAGCGGAACGAGCTGCGCGACGCCGACGCCGTCTGGGCGGCGCTCCGGGCCGAGGCGAGCCGCATCCTCCAGATCGGGGGTGGCGCGGTCCGTCTGTCGGCAAAGCCCACCGTCGTGCTGATGGTCGGCGTCAACGGCGTCGGCAAGACGACGACGATCGGAAAGCTCGCGACACGTTACAACGCGGCGGGCAAGACGGTCATGCTCGCAGCAGGCGACACCTTCCGAGCCGCCGCCGTTCAGCAGCTCGAAGTCTGGGGCAAGCGAGTCGGGTCCGAAGTCGTCCGGGGCAAAGAGGGTGCCGACCCGGCGGCCGTGGCCTTCGACGCGACCAACCGCGCAAAAGAGAACGGGATCGATCTCCTGTTCATCGATACGGCGGGCCGCCTCCACACCAAGGCTCCGCTCATGGACGAGATCAAGAAAGTACGAAAGACGATCGCCAAGGCGATGGATGGCGCTCCTCACGAGACCTTCCTCGTTCTCGACGCGACCACCGGACAGAACGCGTTGCAGCAGGCCGCGCTGTTCAAAGACGCACTCGATCTCACGGGCATCGTGTTGACGAAGCTCGACGGCACGGCAAAGGGCGGTATCGTCCTCGGCATCTGCGACGAGCTGGGCGTCCCGGTGCGATATGTCGGGCTCGGCGAGCGAGCCGAAGACCTGAGAGAGTTCCACGCGGACGAGTTCGTCGAAGCCCTGTTTGGTAAGGGCGAAGACGAAGTCGCCGCAGCTTGAGACGCGAAAGATCTAAAGAAAGTCCTTTGCTCGGCCGAAATGGCGCTGATATAGTCGCGCTCACTTTTGCTGTCAGCCTGATTCCCCAGCAGTTCTCAGAGTTTAGGCACGACGCGTCGAAATTAAATGCGAAGGCCGCTCCCACGGGGATCTTCGGCCGACAATGCCTCGAAGGATGCGGAAGGGGTAGCAATGAAGCAGGCTCGCAGGTGGCTTCTACTCGCGGCAGCCTTGGTGCTGCTGCCGCAGGCGGCGTACGCCCAGAAGAAGAAGCCCAAGGGTGGTAATTCTGGAGCGACTGCCACGCCTGCTGCGGCTCCCGCGGCGGACACGGGTGCGCAAGCAGCTCCCGCCGACATGGACGCAGATCAACCGGCCCCCGCGCCGGGAGCACCGGCGACGCCGGCTGGCGGTGATCAAGGAACTCCTGCTGCCGGAGGCGACACGGGCGCCGGCGGCGATATGGACATCTGCCAGATCACGCCTGACGCTCCCCAGTGTATGGCCACCAAAGAGATCAACCTCGGCCTCGAGGCGAAGAAGGCCGTTCGCGCCGAAGTCTACGCGGTGCAGCAGCAGTACGTCATCAAGGCGCAGCGCTTCGAGATTCAGCCGTATTTCGCGATCACGCTGAACGACCAGTTCGTCAGCCACGACGCGCCAGGCCTCTCGCTGAATTACTACATCACGCAGGTGCTCGCGGTCGGCCTAAACGGAAATTGGTACGGGTCCCTCAACCAGGACTCGGACTTCAACTTTCAAAACCGTCGCGCGGCGCGAATTGCAGTTCCGCTGAATGATTATCAGGCTAGCGGCGATCTGAACTTCACATACGTCCCGATGTACGGGAAGTTCGCCGGGTTCGGAGACTTCATCTTCCACTACGACGCCTACATCGATGGCGGCGTGGGTGTGATTCGAACGAAGCCGATCCCGGTCATCGATCCCGACAACCGATCGTTCGACTGGAACACACTCGTCAACTTCGACGTGGGGATCGGCCTTCGGATCTTCTTCAACCGCTGGCTCGCAGCCGTCCTCGAGGTGCGCGACATCATGTTCTTCGACAAGATCGAGAACACGAAGATTCAACCCGGACTGGCTGCCGCGGACCCGGTCAAGGGCGTGTGGTACGACCCGAACTCGCACTTCACCAACGACGTCCAGTTGCAGGTCGGCCTCTCGCTGTTTCTGCCGACTTCCTTCGACTACACGTTGCCGAAATGAGAACAGAGACGAGGACGGCGATGACGCGGCGTTTCGTCAAGACGGTTCTGGCATCGCTCGCCGTAGTGTGCGCGGTGTCGGCGGCGGGTGCGGCCAACGCCCAGGAACTGCAGCTCACGGGCCCGCTCAAGGGCGCGCCCGCCGTTCGGCACCTCAGGCTCTATCGGCAGGGCCGCTTCGAGATCGCGCCGACGGTCTCGTTCTCCCTGCTCGACGAGTATCGGCGAACGATCCTCGCCGGCGCGACGCTGAGCTACAACATCACCGACTGGCTCGCGCTCGGCATCTGGGGCGGTGCGGGCGTCGCCAGCTTGACGACGGACCTGACGGACAAGATCGACGGGTTGGGGGGGGCCCCCCGCGATCAGCTCACGGCGATCAACGTGGCGCACTCGAAGAGCCCGTTCGGGCAGAATCCGAACAGCCCCGCGTCGTTCGCCGACCAGACCGCGAAGATGTCGTATCTGGTCTCGCCGCAGGTGACGTTCACCCCGTTCCGCGGCAAGCTCGCCATCTTCAACAAGATCTTCGTCGACACCGACCTCTACGTTGCAGGCGGCGTGGCGATCGTCGGGATCCAGGAGCGCGCAGACTGTGTCGCCTCGAAGTGCAATGCGCCGAGCTCGTTCGACTTGCAGTCGCTGACCAAAGTGGCGCCCACGTTCGGGGTCGGGCTCGACTTCTACCCGAGCAACTTCGTTTCCTTCGGGGCCGAATACCGCGCCCTTCCCTTCTCGTGGAACCGCTCCGGGTTCGATTCGCGTGGCGCTGGCCCGAACGGGAACTTTCCCGATCAGCAGGTCAACAGCAGCGACGAGACCTTCAAGTTCAATATGCTCGTCTCCATCCACATTGGCTTCTCGTTCCCGACGGCGCCGAAGATCAGCGAGTAGTCACGGCGCGGCCTCGGGTCGAGCGAGTCTCTTCAGACGAGATTGGCCGCAGAGGCGCGGAGAACGCAGAGTTCTGGGGTTCGGGAAAGAGCCGTCCGCACGGACGCCGCCGGCCAAGATCTCTGCGCCCTCTGCGCCTCTGCGGCCCATCTCGCTCTCCCGCGCACCGGCCGCGTGCCGATCAACGCTTGGTGACGCGGCCGGCGGAGTCTAGCGAGTAGGCCGGGGGCAGCACGTTGCGAATGCCTGCGCGATCGGCTTCGGCGATCGGCCACGCGCGGGTGACCAGACCTTCGGCCACGCGCGACCGGACGCGGACGCTCTCCTCGTCGAGGAGCAGCTTGACGAGGGCGGGGAGGACCGCAGCGTCGTCTTGCGCGATCAGCGTGGAGGCCGCGTGAAAGCGTGCTGGCTCGTTCACGTCTTCCAGGAAGCGCTCGACCTCTTCGCGGATGCGCGGGTGGCGATGGTCTTCGAGCGCCGTGAGGACCTGGACCTTGGGCTCGACGAACTTCGAGTACTCGGTGTCCCACTTCGCCAGCCACTGGAGGAGCTCGTCGACGAATTCGTTCTCGTCGACCAGCGCTTTGACGATCTTCATCGGCCAAGCCAGGCTCTCGGCTCGGGCCGCGAACGCGCGCACGGGCTCGATCGCCTCGCGGCCTGCCCGGAGCACGCCGCGGAAGGCGGCGTCTTTCTCTTCTTGGTCCGTGATCGACGGATCCATATGAAAGGTGAAGCGCCGCAGCAAGACGGTGACTGCCTCGCCGCTTTCCATGTCGGAGAGCGCCTGGATGGCCTCTTGGCGATCGTAGTTCTGGGCCCGCTTCTCCATGCGATCGGCCCATTTCGCGGCCGTGCCCTTCGGGCGTGGCTTTCCTTCCGCCTTTGGGGCGCTCTTGAACCGATCGAACAGACCCATGCTTCTCCTGCCGCTGCCCCGACGGGGCGGCGCAGTCTAGAACGCATCCCATAGTCGCGCGATGCCGGCGCGATCCGGCGGTGGGGGGAGCACCGGCTCCCCTCGATCCGCGATCAGAGCGGGTACCGCTAGCGACCCGCGATCAGAGCGGGACCGCTAGCAAAACGACTTCCTTGTTCCTCGCGTGGACCTGGTAGCGCACGGGGCGACCGTACTTCTGGGTCGCGTCGTGTTCCATGCTCTGGATGCGGGCCGAAAAGGCCTGCTCGCTGATGTGATCCGTCGGCTCGCCGATCGCGCGCTTGGCCGCGATGTACTCGCGGTAGATCCGCGCATAATACTGCGGCTGCGGCTCCGCCGCGAGACGCTGGACGGCGTCGGGATCCACGGAGCCGTCGGTCTGCTGAGTCATTCGCTTGTCGTCGACTTCGAGCGAATCGGTGAAATTGGCAGCGACGCTGGGCGACCGCGAGACGCGGCCCTCGTCGTCGGTCGTGTCTTCTTCCACCCCCATGAGCTGGTTCAGGAGCTGATCGATCCGGAACGCGAGACCGCCGAGCTCGGCGTGATCGAGCTCGAAGCGCTTGTCGGCCTGCCCGTTGAGGATCGCGAGGAGCCCTTCTTCGAGCATGTTGATGGGCCGGGTGATGTAGTTGCCCAGGAGCCAGCCGCCGACGATGACCAGCACGAGTCCGAGACCCAGCGCTCCGAGCGTGGGCAAGAGGGCCAGAGTGGTCGGATCCGCGATGAGCGCGGCGGGCGACGCGGCGACGAGGAGCGCGCGCTTGCCGTCTTCGAACGCGGGCAGCGGCGCAGCCGCGATGAGGTCGTCACCGGCGCGAACGACATCGGTCTGCTGGTGCGAGAGCGAGTTCGTGAGCGTCACCTTCGCTGCGCCGTTGACGCTTTCGTCGAGCTCCGGCGACTGCTCCGCCGAGTGGCCCACGACCTGGAATCCGTCGCCCTTCGGCGCCACGAGCACGAGGGGGCGGCCCGCGGTCGCTTCGCTGACGCGCGAGAGCGTGTCGTCGAGGGGGCGGCCGATGACGAGGGCGCCGATGATCCTCGCCTGCTCGTCGCGCACGACGACGTACGAGGCGAGGTAGCGGTCGTGCTCGTACCAGACGTCGGACCCCGAGTGTCCGGTCGCGAGCGACGACTTCAGCCCGGCGTACATGCCCGCGAGGTCGTCGCCGCGGCTCAGGTTCGAATTGTTGCGGCCCGCGATGCGACCGCTCGAATCGACGAGCGCAACGAGGGTCGGGACGTTCTTCTCGAAGAGCGCGGCGTTTTTCGTCCGGCTCACGAGGTCGTCACACACCTTGGTCGCGGCGTCGCCCCGGGCGCTGGCGGTCGCTTTCGAGAGAGCGTCGATCGTGGCTGGTTCGCTGGCAACCGCCGCGAGCCATCGCTCGGCGCGGAGGCCGTTGAGCTGCACCCACCCTGCCGCACCATTCACATCGCCCTGGGCGCCGGCCGTCAGCTGGTCTTTGTTGCTCGTCGCGGCGCCTACTGCCGAGCGGACGAGCAAGAACGACAGCAGACCGACCACGGCCACGATCAGAGCGTTGACCGCGATGATCTTTATTCGCATTGGCCCTGAGATCCTCCCTGCTTCCGGCGACCTGAACGTCCGCGCGCGGCCTTGGAGAGGGCGAGCGTCTATCAGCCAAACCACGGCTCGTCTGTCGACCGGCTCTCAAAACGCTACCATTCGCGCAGAGAGCGCGGCAACATGCACGTGGGATATCGCACGTGGATCGCCCCCCTCGGCCGGTCTCGCCTCGTCAGCCTCGAGAAAGCGGGCCGCGCGCGCTCGTCGTCGACGACCCGGCGTTCGATCGCCATGCTCCGGTCGGACATCACCCGGAGCGCCCAGAAAGGTTGACCGCGGCACGCGGTGCGGTCGCTCGCCAAGCGGCGGCGGGCACGCGCTTCGATCGGGTCGGATCCCGGCTCGCCACGGACGAAGAGCTCGTTCGCGTTCACGACCCGCGCTTCGTCGAGGCTCTCGCGAAGCTGCGCGGAGAGACCGGCTACCTGGACCCTGACACCTACGTGTCGGCAGAGAGCGTCGAGGTCGCGCGGCGGGCAGCCGGATCGCTAGTCGCGATGGTCGACGCGATGATCGACGGACCGGTGTCGAAGGGCGTCGCCCTCTTGCGACCGCCTGGCCACCACGCCCGCCCGGCGCGCGCGATGGGCTTCTGCCTCCTCAATAACGTCGCCATCGCGGCCGCCCACGCCCGCGCGCGAGGCGTCGAGCGCATCGCGATCGTCGACTGGGACGTGCATCACGGCAACGGGACCCAGGAGATTTTCTGGGCCGATCCTCACGTGCTCTACGTCTCCACCCACCAGTCCCCTTTCTACCCCGGGACGGGAGAGGTCCACGAAGCCGGCCGCGGCGACGGCGACGGCTACACGGTGAACGTGCCGCTCGCCGCCGGAGGGGGCGACGCCGTCTACGCGAGCGCCTTCGAGCGCGTGGTGCTCCCTGTGGTCGAGACGTTCGCGCCGGAGCTCGTTCTCGTCAGCGCGGGCTTCGACGCGTCGGCACGCGACCCCCTTGCGCAGATGGAGCTCTCGCCAAACGCGTTCGGGTGGATGGCGCGTGAGCTCGCTCACCTCGCCAGTCTCTCGGCCAAAGGCCGCATGGCCCTCGTGCTCGAGGGGGGCTATGACCTCGTGGCACTCGAGGCCGGGCTCGGCGCCGCGATCGAGGGCATGCTCTCGCAGCGAGCCGACGACATCGAGGGTGCGCCCGACGCCGACGACGGCGTCCGGAGAGCCGCCGCCCAGGCTGGCCGTCTCTGGACGGGCGTCACCTAGAGCGAGCGCCGGCGTCGTGGAACGGGCCGACGCTCGCTCTAGCCTAGCCCGGCGCACGCGCAGTTCGCGCTGCTTCAGGCGTGGCGATCGAAGACGCGAACCCGGCGCGGCAAGAGAAAGACGTCGTCGCCGGCGCTGAGCTTGAGCGACTGGAAGGTGCGCTCGTCGAGCTCCGCGACCAGCGGGGCCGACGCTGCGTCGGCCTCGAACTCGATCCGAACCGACGCCCCCGCGGAGTGCACGCGTCGGATCTTGGCCGCCAGCGATGCCACGTCGGTTCCCGAGCGCGACAGTTCGATCTCGTGGGGACGCACGTAGCCGACGACGCTCGACCCGCGCTCGCTGCGGACGGGAAACTCGTTCACGTCGCCGAGGAATCGCATCACCCAGGCGCTCGCCGGGTCGTGGAAGACGTCGACCGGCTTGCCCACCTGCTCGAGACGACCCGCGTTCATCACGGCGACGCGGTCGGCGACCTCGAAGGCGTCTTCCCGATCGTGCGTCACGAGGACCGTGGTTACGCCCGCGTCGGCGTGGAGGCGGCGAAGCCAGACGCGGAGCTCTTGCCGGACACGCGCGTCGAGGGCGCCGAAGGGTTCGTCGAGGAGGAGCACCCTGGGCTCCGCGGCGAGGGCGCGCGCGAGGGCTATGCGCTGGCGCTGGCCGCCCGAGAGCTGTGAGGGCAAGCGGCTGGCGAACCCTTCGAGGCGCACGTGCGCCAGGAGTTCGCGCACACGCTCGGCGACGCGCGCCTTGGACGCTCCGCGGACGCGGAGCCCGAAGGCGACGTTCTCGAAGACGGTCATGTGCTCGAAGAGCGCATAGTGCTGGAACACGAGCCCGACGTTGCGCGATGCGGGAGGCGTTCGTGTGACGTCGACGCCGTCGAACAAGACGGTCCCCGAGTCCGCCGTCTCCAGGCCCGCGAGCACCCGCAGGAGCGTGGTCTTCCCGCAGCCCGAGGGGCCGAGCAGCGCGACCAGCTCGCCCTTCGCGACGCGCAACGAGACGCCGTCGAGCGCGACGTAGCTCCCGAATCGTTTCTCGAGTCCGTGAACTTCGAAGCTCATGATTGCACCTTGCCCTTTGCTCGAGTCTTCGCCTCGAGCGAGACCTTCGCCACGAGAGTGACTACCGCCAGCCCCACGAGCAGCGACGAGACCGCGAACGCGGCCGAGAAGCGATAGTCCTCGTAGAGCGCCTCGACGTGCAGGGGCAGCGTATTGGTCTGTCCCCTGACGTGACCCGAAACCACCGAGACCGCGCCGAACTCGCCCATCGCGCGCGCGTTGCAGAGGATGACGCCGTAGAGCAGGCCCCAGCGAACGCTCGGCAACGTCACGTGCCAGAACGTTTGCCATCCGCTCGCCCCGAGGACGACGGCCGCCTCTTCCTTGTCGCGGCCAGTCGATTCCATGACCGTAATCACCTCGCGCGCCACGTACGCGAAAGTGACGAACGCCGTGACGAGCGCGATGCCGGGCCACGCGAAGATGACCCGGACGCCATGCTCGCGGAGCCAGCCGCCGAGCGCGGAGCGGGGACCGATCGCGAGCACGAAGATCAGCCCCGAGATGACGGGCGACACGGCGAACGGGAGCTCGATGAGCGACGTGAGGAGCGTCTTGCCTCGAAAGTCGAACTTGCCGATCGCCCACCCCGCCGCCAGACCGAACACGACGTTCACGGGGACGACGAGCGCCGCGGTGCCGATCGTGAGGCGGAGGGCCGCGAGCGTGTCCGGCTCGGCGATGGCACGAAAGTACGCGGGGACACCGTCGCTGAAGGCCTCGACGAGAACGGCGGCGATCGGCAAGACGACCACGACGCCCAGGAACCCGACCCCGACGGCGATGAGCGCGACCCTCACGATGTCCTCGGAGCGGCCGACGGCGCGCGAGCGCGCCGCGGTCTCCGGCGTGGTCCGACCGTCGAGCACGCCGCTCATCTCCGGAGAGATCTCAGGCGAGTGCACGTAGCTTCTCGCTTGAAGTGCGCGACGCGTGGATGACGACGAGCACGACCAGCGAGAGCGCCAGCATCACGACGCCGATGCTCGCCGCGCCCGCGTAGTCGTACTGATCGAGCTTCGTCATGATGAGGAGGGAGCTGATCTCGGTCTTCATCGGCATGTTGCCGGCGATGAAGACGACCGACCCGTATTCGCCGAGGGCGCGGGCGAGCGCGGCGGCGAAGCCGGCTCTCAGCGCCGGCGCAAGTGCCGGGAGAACGACGCGCGCGAACGCCTGAGCACGCGAAGCGCCGAGGGTGATCGCCGCCTCTTCCACAGCGGGGTCGAGCTCTTCGATCACCGGCTGGACCGTGCGTACGAGGAACGGGAGACCGACGAACACGAGCGCGATGACCACTCCGGGCCAGGCGAACGCCAGGTGAATCCCCAGCGGCGCGAGGCGCGAACCCACCCACCCGTTGTCGCTGTAGACCGTGGCGAGCGCGACCCCCGCCACCGCGGTCGGAAGGGCCAGCGGCAAGTCGACGATGGCATCGACGATGCGCTTGCCGGGAAAGCGATAGCGCGCGAGCACCCACGCGAGCACGAAGCCGAAGACCACGTTGATCAGCGCCGCGGCGACCGACGTGAGCACCGTGAACCGGAGCGAGGCCAGCGCGCGCGGAGACGTCACCGCTCTCCAGAACGCTCCCCAGCCGCCGCTCGCGGACTTCGCGACCAGGAGCGCCAGGGGGAACAGCACGAGGAGCCCCAGATAGAACAGCGTGAACCCCAGCGTGAGCCGGAATCCCGGAATCGGAGAGCGACGCTTCGTGGCCATCAGTTGCCGGGCTTGTAGATCTGGTCGAAGGTCGCGCCGTCTGCGAAGTGCGCGGCCTGGGCCTTGTCCCAACCGCCGAACTCGTCCTCGATCGTGAAGAGGGCGACCCTGGCGAACGGCGGATCGGCGGGGGCCGGTTCGACGGTACGGTAAAACTCCTTGGCCGCGATCGCCTGCGCCTCCGGCGTGAAGAGGAACTGGACGTATGCGTCGGCGACCGCGCGCGTCCCCCGCTTGTCGGCGACCTTGTCGACCACGGACACGGGGGTCGCGGCGACGATGCTCGTGGACGGAACGACGACGTCGAATTTCTCGCCGCCGGGCCGGCTCTTCGCCAGGAGAGCCTCGCTCTCCCAGGCAATGAGCACGTCGCCGAGGCCGCGCTCGACGAACGTCGTCGTGGCCCCGCGCGCCCCCGAGTCGAGCACCGGTACGTTCTTGTAGAGGCGAGCCACGAAATCGCGCGCGTGCGCGTCGTCCCCGCCGGCCTTGCGCTTCGCGTAACCCCAGGCCGCGAGGTAGTTCCACCGGGCTCCGCCGGACGTCTTCGGGTTCGGGGTGATCACCGCCACCCCCGGCTTCACGAGATCGTCCCAGTCGCGAATCGTCTTCGGATTGCCGCGGCGCACGAGGAACACGACCGTCGACGTGAAAGGTGTCGAACGGTTGGGCAACCTCGAGGCCCAGTCCGGAGCGATGAGGCCCGCGCGAGCGACCGCGTCGACGTCGTAGGCGAGGCCGAGCGTGACGACGTCTGCTTCCAGCCCGTCGATCACGGCCCGCGCCTGCTTGCCGGAGCCGCCGTGCGATTGCCGAACCGTGACCTTTACGCCGGTCTTCTCGGCGTAGCTCTTGGCGAACGACGCGTCGATCGCCTCGTAGAGCTCGCGGGTGGGATCGTAGGAGACGTTGAGGATCTCCACCTCCACGGGCGCCACGGTCGCGGCCGCGCCGCTGCCGGACGACGCGTTCGCATCGTTCGCCTCTTTCTTGCTGCATGACACGACCAGCACGGCCGAAGCCAGAAGCCACGCCAACGCTGGGTAACGCACCCTCCGGCTTGTGACTCGTCGGTCCACGTTCGTCAAGATGGAACATGGTCTGTCATAACAAACACGTCTTCGACGGCGGCCGCTGGCCGGACGCGCCTCCGGAGCCGCTCCCGGCGCGTCGCCCGATCCCCCTTGATCGGGAGCCTCCGTCTACTATATTGGAATTCAACTCACCTCGCAGGGACAGCGCCGATGCACGAGAAGCTAGACGCCCTCCCGGTCTCCACTGCGGAAGCGCTCGCGATCGGTGACCCTTCGCCGAGCGTCCCGGTCGACCTCGTCCGTGTGGTGGGCGAGAACCTGCGGCGCCTCCGCACCAAGCGCGGCCTATCGCTCCAGAGGCTCTCGCGGGCTTCGGGGGTCAGCCGGGCGATGCTCGGCCAGATCGAGCTCGGGCGTAGCTCTCCCACGGTCAATGTGGTCTGGAAGATCGCTCAGGCGCTGGCCGTCTCCGTGGGCGCGCTCCTGACCGACGGGCGAGAATCGCGGTGGACCATCCTCCGAGCCGCGGCCGCGAAGCTTCTCACGTCGCACGACGGAGCCTTCTCGTCCCGAGCGCTCTGTCCGCTCGACAGCGCCTCGAACGTCGAGTTCTGCGAGGTTCGGCTCGCCCCGGCCTCCACGGAGAATGCCGACCCCTACCCTCCGGGCACGAAGGAGAGCCTCGTCGTCGCCGACGGAACGCTGCGCATCGTCATCGCGGGCAAGGCCCATCGTCTCGACACGGGCGACGCGATCGTCTTCGACGCGGACGCCCCGCACGCCTACTGCAACGAGGGCATCGAGACTCTTCGGCTGTACGTCGTCATCACGTACGAGCAGGGCGCCGCTCACGCCGCTCGACACCGCTGAAGAGCGCAAGGCCATTCTCGAGAGTATCGCATCCCGAAGGTGGCTTGCCGCGCTTGAATTCGGTACCGCGCGGTACCATAACGCGTCGGATGAAATCTTTTGGAGGGAAGGTCGCCGCGATCACCGGGGCAAGCTCGGGAATGGGCCGCACTCTGGCGCTCTCGCTCGCCCGACGCGGCTGTCACCTTGCGGTTAGCGACGTGAACGAGCTCGGCCTCGCCGAGACCGCGAAGCTCGCGGCGACGCAAGGCGTCAAGGTCACGTCGAAGAAGGTCGACGTCTCCAAGCGCGAAGAGGTCTACGCGTGGGCCGACGACGTCGTCCGCGACCACGGCCGGTGCAACCTCATCTTCAACAACGCCGGCGTGGCTCACAGCGCCACGATCGAGGGCATCGAGTACGCCGATTTCGAGTGGATCGTCGGCATCAACTTCTGGGGCGTCGTGTACGGCACCAAGGCGTTCTTGCCGCACCTGAGAGCCTCGGGCGAGGGCCACGTCGTCAACACCTCGAGCCTCTTCGGGCTCGTCAGCGTCCCGGGGCAGTCGACGTACAACGCGACCAAGTTCGCCGTCCGCGGCTTCACCGAATCCCTCCGTGAAGAGCTCGAGGTCACGAACGCGCCCGTGAGCGCGACCTGCGTGCACCCGGGCGGCATCAAGACGAACATCGCCAGGAGCGCGCGCATGGACCCGAGCCTGAAGGATCTTGGCGTCAAGGACCTCGAGGCCAGCCGCCGGCAGTTCGAGAAGATGTTCAAAGTCACGGCGGAAGACGCCGCCGAGATCATTCTGTCGGGGGTAGAGCGAAACGCTCGCCGCGTGCTCGTCGGGAGAGACGCCCAGGCGCTCGACGCACTGCAGCGCTTGCTCCCCGCCTCTTATCAGCGCGTCGTGGTGGCCGCGGCGAAGCGCCAGCTCTCCAAGGTGGCGCAGCGCGCCGAGAAGGCCGCGAAGCCCAGCTCCTGACGGAAAGACCTCCCCTCGCCTTTTTTCCCGCGCGCCCCCCTCAATCGTGGCACGGTCCGCCCGCGACGGCGCGCCGGGCACGGGAGGCAGGGGACCCTGGGTGCGCTGATATACGTGACCATACAGTTTCGGCCTTGACCGCGAGGCGAGAGATCGCGATGTACGCATCCCCCGTTTCTCGACGCTTAGGAGTCCACGTGGAAGTTCTCTCCATCCAAGCCGCTGGTACCGGCGCATTTGCGTTGTTGCTCGCGCTTGGTTTCTACGTCCGTGTGAAGAGCGCGCCCGAAGGCAACTCGGCGATGGCGCGCATCGCCCGGTACATCCGCGAAGGGGCGATGGCCTTCCTTTCGCGCGAATACAAGGTGCTCGCCGGATACGCCGCGGTCGTCTTTTGCCTCCTGGCCTGGCGCCTTGGACTCGCGGCGGGCCTGTCCTTCGTCGCGGGCGCGTTCCTCTCGCTGCTCGCAGGCTTCTTCGGCATGAAGGCAGCCACGTACGCGAACGTCCGCACCGCCGAGGCCGCGCGCGGCAAAGGCAAGGCAGCGGCGCTCGTCACGGCGCTCGACGGCGGGGCGGTCATGGGGCTTTGCGTCGCGGGCCTCGGCCTCATCGGTATGGCCTTCCTCTTCGGTTACTTTCCTCACGACGAGGCCTTCGGCCCGATCATCCACGCGTTCGCGGTCGGGGCCAGCTCGATCGCGCTCTTCGCGCGAATCGGAGGCGGCATTTACACGAAGGCGGCCGACGTCGGCGCCGACATCGTAGGCAAGATCGAAGCGAACATCCCGGAAGACGACCCCCGCAACCCGGGGGTCATCGCCGACAACGTCGGCGACAACGTGGGTGACATCGCCGGCATGGGCGCCGACATCTACGAGAGCTACGTCGCCGCGGTCGTCGCCGCGATGGCCCTGGGGATGACGCTGCCGGCCCACGACCTCGCCGCCCTCGCACCCGGCGTGACGTCAGACGTGACCCTGCGCATCCTGGCCCTCCAGCTGCCGCTCTTGCTCGCGACGCTGGGACTCGGCGTCTCGATCGTGGCCATCTTCATGATGCGCGCGATGAAGAACCTGCCCCCCGGTACGGTGCTTCGGGTTGCGCTGCTCTTGCCGCCCTTCATGGTCGTCGGCGTATCCGCCGTCGTCCTTCCGATGATGCAGATCGGCTGGTCGGCCGTGATCACGCTGACCGCTGGCGCCATCGGCGGCGCCGTCGTCGGTCTCGTCACCGACTATTACACCTCGATGACGCCGGTTCGGCGCGTCGCCGAGAGCGCCCTCACGGGGCCCGGGACCAACGTGATCCGTGGCCTCGCCGTCGGCCTCGAGAGCGTCGCCATCCCGCTCTTCACGCTTTGCGTCGTCGGCGGCATCGCCAATCACGAGCTCGGCCTCTACGGCATCGCAATCGCCGCCGTCGGCATGCTGACCGGCACCGCCATCGTCATGACGGTCGACGCCTACGGACCGATCGCAGACAACGGGGGCGGCATCTCGGAGATGGCGGGTCTCGGGAAGGACGTGCGCGCGATCACCGACGAGCTCGACGCCGTCGGCAACACGACGGCCGCCGTCGGCAAGGGCTTCGCGATCGGGTCCGCGGTCTTGACGGTCGTCGCCCTCTTCGCGGCGTTCGACATGGCCGTGAACGCCGAGCGGCGCCTGCATGGCGGCCCCGAGCTCGTGCTCCTGCTGACCGATTCGCGCGTCCTCATGGGTCTCCTCTTCGGCGCCGTTCTGCCCTGCCTCGTGGGCGCGCTGACGATGACCGCGGTCGGCCGGGCCGCCGGAGCGATCGTCGAGGAGATCCGCCGGCAGTTCCGGGAGATTCCCGGCCTGCTCGAGGGCCGCCCCGGCGTGGAGCCCGAGCCGAAGCGCATCGTCGACCTGGCCACTTCCGCCGCGATCAAGGAGATGATCGCCCCAGGGGCCATCGCGGTACTCGCCCCACCGATCCTCGGGTTCGCCTTCGGTCCCGAAGTGCTGGCCGGAGCGCTCGCGGGAGCCCTGGCCGTGGGCGCCACGATGTCGCTGATGATGGCGAACGGAGGCGGCGCCTGGGACAACGCCAAGAAGTTCATCGAGAAGGGCGGCCTCCCCGGTCACGCCAAAGGCTCCGACGCCCACAAGGCGGCGGTCGTCGGCGACACCGTCGGCGACCCTTTCAAGGATACGGCCGGCCCTGGCATCTCGATCTTGATTAAGGTCATGGGCGTCGTATCGCTGCTCATCGCGCCGCTCATCGCGTAGCGAGAGAGCCCAGCGCGTCTCACGGCCTTCCCGCGCGTCTCCCTCGCCACATCCGGGCGTCATCTCGATGGGGACGGGCATCTCCCGCGCCTCATGGTCGAGCCGCGGCCGCGGGGACGCTCAGTATTGAGGTACGGCCGCCAGGAGCGCGTCGAGGAGGGCAGCTTGCTCCGCCGCGGCCGGGTCATGCATGTCGCGAGCGAGGAGCGCGAGCGAACGGGCGTGCATCCGTGCGACACTCCGGAGGCCCGCTGCGCTTCCGCCTCCGACGAACGCCGCGTCGAGGCGCGAGAGGGTCGCAAGCGCCGACGCGTAGGCGATGACGTCGCCGTGGCGCGACCCCGCGAGGCGCTCGACGTTGTCGTCGTAGGTGCAGCGAAGCTCGGCGCCCATGGTGCGCCGGGTACCGCCGTTGCCCAGGTCGTCGAAGCTCGCGGTGACGTGGAGCGTGAACGCCTCGCCGGCCGTCCATGCGGGAATCGTGACGCGGACGACCTCGGCTCGTTCTTCGCCCGCTCGGACGTCTCCGAGAGCGAGCTCGCCTCCCTCGATCTGCCAGCGCGTGTCGCCTCCAGACGCTTCGAGCACGTGCGAAGGCGCAGGAGTCCCGTCGAACGAGAGCACCAGGTTGCCGAACTCCGTCGCCCCCGAGGGGGGCACGAAGTCACGAACCTCTCTCGCGCTCGCGTCGAGATCGCCGTCGTCGGGCGCCACGACGGCGATGGGAACGGCTCCGTCCCCGAGGCCGGCGATCCATTCGTCCGTGGCTTTCGCAGCCTGCGGACCGCGAACCTCGCTCAGCACGAGCACGCGCCGGCGCGTCGCCCGCGAGACCCCGTCGAGGGCGACCTGGAGAGCATGGGCGCGGTCGCTCTTGCGCGAGGCCGGAGACGCCAGCGTGCGCTCGATCGCCGCCATCACGAGCGACCGATGCGACGCGGGCATCGCCGGGACGACGACGCTAGCGCCTGTCGCGCAGGCGGCGTCGACGACCTCGATCCGGTCACGACCTCCGAGCTGGTCGACGGCCGCTTCGGCGAGCGCGCGGAGCTCGTCTCGGCGCCCGTCGATGACGACCGCCACGTCTTCACCCCAGCGTGCGGCGCCCTCGGCCGCGGGTGCCAGCACGTCGACGCGAACGAGCATCTCGCCGCCCCACGCCGGAACGCGGCTGTCGCTGGGGCGCAGCGACACGGCGAGTCCGCGCGTCGCGACGAGCGTGGGCACGCTCGTCTTCGTGAACCGACCGTTCGCCGGGATGAGGAAGCCGAGCGGCGCGCGCCAGGCCTCGTACGGATCGCGAACGACGAGGCGACCGGGCACGTCAGCCGAGTCGTGGAACTCGAGCCCGTTCGCCGTCACGACAGAGGCGCCGTGCCCGCCCTTCTCGGGAAAGACGAGCGTGCCGTCGCGCGCCAGAAAAGGGCGCGAGCAGGCGCAGAGACCGAGAGCCACCAGGCCGGCTCCGCACGCTCGCATGGCCGGCATGATCCAGTGTAGCGCTCGAACGGGCCGTAGACCCGTTCGGGTTCCGTGGGCGTCGCGCTCCGGCTTCCGCGAGCTCGCTTCGGGCTCGCGCGCCTACAGCTCGCCGGACCGCAGCACCGCGGCGCCGTTGATTTCGCCGCGCTTCAAGCGGGCCAAAGCTTCGTTGGCCTCTTCGAGGGGGAAGACGTCCGTGGCCGTGCGAACGGGAATCTCGGCGGCCAGCGCGAGGAACTCGCGCGCGTCGTCTCGCGTGTAGTTGGCCACGCTGACCAGGTTGCGTTCGAGCCAGAGCAGGTCGTACGAAAACGATGGGATGCGGTCGAGATGAATGGCGTTGATGGCCACGGTGCCCCCACGCGCCGTCGCGCGCAGCGCCGAGACGACGACGTCGCCGCTGGGCGCAAACGTGATCGACGCGTCGAGCGGAGCGGGCGGGGCCTCGTCGTATCCTCCCGCCCACGCCGCTCCGAGCGCCAGGGCCCGAGCGCGCTCGGACGCGGAGCGCGTACTGACGAAGACGCGGCAGCCCCAGTGAAGAGCCACCTGGATCGTGAGGAGCGCCGAGGCGCCGAAGCCGTAGAGGCCGAGGACGCCCCCGGGCCGGATACCCGAGCGCTTGAGGGACCGATAGCCGATGATCCCTCCGCAGAGCAGCGGGGCGACAGCCAGGTCGTCGAAGCCGTCGGGAAGGTGAAACGCGAAGTCGCCCCGCACCACGGCGTGCGTGGCGTACCCACCGTCCCGGTCCCAGCCGGTGAACCGCGCCTGCGGGCAGAGGTTCTCGCGCCCGCCGAGGCAGAAGGCGCATGCGCCGCACGTGCTCGCCAGCCACCCGATGCCCGCTCGCTGGCCGACCTTCCACCCGTCGGCGCCGGGGCCTATGGCCTCTAAGTGACCGACGATCTGGTGACCGGGCACGATCGGCAGCGTGCGCGCTTCGATGTCCCCTTCGCAGATCTGCAGGTCGGTCCGGCACACGCCGCAGGCAGCCACGCGGAGCAAGAGCTCGCCTTCGCCCGGCGACGGCACGCTCCGGGTCTCGAGCGCGAGAGGCGACGCCGTGAGGGGCGCCGGTCGCGAAAGGGTCATGCTCCGCGTCGTCATCGCCGCACGGTCCGGGGGCGCGTTCGCACCCTGATCGAGGCCGTCTTTCCCAGAAACTCCCCGTAGTCGTTGACGACGCCCGGTAGCGCCTTCGAGTCGACGGCCTTGAGCGGCTCGAAGGGCGCGAGCGCGACGGTGACCGCGGCCCCCCTGAGTTCGCGGCCCCACGTCCCGGCCACGCTACCGTTGACCAGCACCGTAGGCGACAAGAGACCCCAGCCGTTGTTGACGCTCTGGTTGGCGGCGAGGACCGCGCGGCGATCGCGGTAGCCGACGAGGTACTCGTCGAACGCGGGCAACAGATGCACGCGCGACACCTTCGGGGACCGCCCCGCCACCGCCGCTCCGTGTCGCGAGTACCAGTAGGTCCCGTCTCCGACGACCTCGCGTTCGAGGCGCGCCCTGACCGACTCGAGCCCCTCTCGGGCCTTGCCCACGGGCAGCCCCGACCACCAAGTGAAGTCGGCGAGCGTCGCCGGACCATGACCGCCGAAATAGCGCTCGGCGATCGCGGCGAGCGCTTCGTCGGGCTGAAGGGCCGGCGCAGGCGGCACCCACTCGTCGAGGAGCACGAAGGTGGGCTGCTTACCGTCGCGCGCACCGAAGCAGACGAGCCCTTCCTGGGCGAGGCGCCACAAGACGTGAATGCCGCGCTGGCCGGCCGTGGAGACCTTCGCCGCCTCGAGCACCTCGTAAACGTTCTTCCGTGTTCGCTGGCGACCTCCCTGGAGGGCTCGCACGAGCGCCTTCCGGCTCCTTCGCAGGTCGGCCTCGCCGATGTCGAGCTCGGCGAGGCGGCGCGCGCCCCGGGCGACGATGGCAGGCGTCAGGAGCGCGAGCATCCAGCGGACGTCGGCCGCCGCGACGATGTGGAGCGTGCCGCGCATCGGCCACGTGCGAACGATGCTCTTGTCGGAGAGTGCCCGCTCGATGTCGGCCTCGCGCGATCCCGGCAGGCGCAGCCCGATCGCCCAGAGGGACCCGAGGTAGTCTTGCGCCTGAACCGCGCCGAACGATTGGACGACGTCGCTCGGCGTCTCGAAGGCTCGTAGCGACCGGTGGCCGAGGTGCTGGCCGAGGCGCTGGCGCACGAGGTCGAGTCGGCCGCGGCTCACGGGTCGAGCGGCTTCACGAGGAAGATGGCGTTGGCGCGCGCGATCGGGCGCGAGCGGTCGTCCTGCCACGCCTCGACGCTCATGTTCACGATGCGACTCCCCTGCCTCGTAAAGACGCCCTTCGCGAAGGTGTCGAGCGGGCGGCCGGACCGCAAGAAGTCGATGGTGATAGTCACGATCTTCGGCAGCATCAGCGTCTCCGATTCCCACACCGTGGCGAGGCGCGGCACGCCGAAGTTCGAAGTGCTCGCGTAACAGGGGACGAGCGCGCCGTTGATGTACGGCGCGTCGGTGGCGTTGCCGATGATCTCGCCGCCTCAAGAGCCGGTGGAGCGCGCCCTCGCGGTCCGGCGCGGCGAGGTCACTTCTTCTTGGCCTTCTTAGCGGCCTTCTTGGCCGCCGGCTTCGCCTTCGACCAGACGCCGAGCGTGGCGCCGCCGGGGTCGACGAAGATGCCGATGATTCCGTTCTTTCCGATGTCCATCATCGGCAAGATGACCTTCGCTCCGCCCTTCTCGGCTTTCGCGAGGGACTTCTTGACGTCATCGACCTCGACGTACGGGAGCCACGTGATCGGCGCCTCCGGCATGGGCTGGGCCTGCATGCCGCCGCCAGGCCCCTTGCCCGGCGCAATCATCGTGTAAACGCCGCTGGAACCCATCGACATATCGGTGAGCTTCCAGTCGAACAGCTTCTTGTAGAACTTCTTCGCCTTGGCGAGATCGCCGGTCGTCAGTTCGATGTGGGCAAAAGGATTGGCCATGGTCTCTCTCCGGTGGTTGCTCGCGCGCGAGCGCTCACCAAGAGACCACGTTTTCGTCTCGATCGGCGCGGCGAAGATCGGTCCGAGCACATCAGGATCGCCGCCGGCGCCGTGCCGGGCGCGGGCCCGTGGAGGGCAAATGGTTGCCGCCCCGAACGGTCGCGGCGCCCCACGCGCGCCTACGCGGGACCGGGGGGGGCCCCCGACATCGCGGAAGATCCTCTCGTCGGTGCCGGACGAGCCTACCTAGAACACGGCCTCTTGCGCCGGCCTCTCCGAGCGCATCACGCGCGGCGACCGCGTGGAAGCAGGATCAAGACCCCGGCGACCATCGACGCGGAGAAGAACCACACGTTCGTGACGAACGCACCGAAGGCGTGAATGCCCAGGACCAGCGCGGCCGCGAGCCAGTACGGCCGCCTCGCGAAGAGCACGACGCCGAGGGCGATCTCGCTCGCCGCGCCGGCTTGCGACAGCCGCGCATCGACGGCGACCGACGAGAGTGCCCTCTCGACGATCGCCGGGTACGGCCAGTTCTGCCCGTTCCAGAGGTACTGACTGCGGACGAAGAGCTGACCGCCGTCGAGCCAGTCGGGGTTCAGTTTGAGGAGCCCCGTCGCCACGTAGATCCACCCGAGCTCGGCGAGGAGGACGTGACGCACCCACGTGGGTCGCGTGCCGCGCTGGAAGGGCCCGCCGTCCGAGTGCGCGAGGATCAGATAGAAGACCGACGCGAAGAAGAAATCGTTCAGCGCAAAGAACTCGAAGGCTTCGACGCCACGCGCCAGCGCCGCGATCATCCCGAAGATCCAGACGAACCTCCCGACCACGAGCATCACGCCGCTGACGACGAGCACCGCCTGCAGCACGAGAAGCTCGACGCTTCGGTCGTGGGGGAACCAGATGCGGGAGCGCTCGGTCATTCCCCATGCGAGATCCACGACGTCGTAAACCACCCAGATCGCCGCGAGCACGCGGCGAAAGGTGACCAGCGCGTTGCCGGTGTCCTGGGCGTCGAGCCACTGCGGGGCCCGATCAAGGGCAGTCGAAGCTGAGCTCATGGACCCCGCCGTCGCTGCTGAAACACATCAGGCTCGCGAGCGTCCTGGCTTCGGTGCGGTAGGTGCATCCCCTCTCGGCGCTCGCCTTGTACCAGTCGGCATCGTTGAAGACCGTGTCGAATTCGATGGCAGGTTCGCGATCGTGCCACCGTGCCACGCGCGCGCCTTCGACCTCGAGCGGCGGGTCCCAGCCGACCACGCAGCGGTCCAGGCGAATCGCGAACATGTCCCATGAATACGGCACCCGCGTCGGCGGATGCGACAGCGGGCGGTACCCCGCGTCGAGCTGCGCGAACTGGGCGTGGACCTGCACCACCACGAGGACCGTGAGCAGGGTCACGAAGTAGATGGCGCGAGCGCGAGGCTGCATGGGCGTCGACGTGGAGGATAGCGTTTCGCGCTCCCCCGACGAAGCCGCGTCGTCTACTGTAGCGCGGCTAGAGCCCGCCGATGCTCGTTCAGGTCGTCATCGAATCCAAAGGCCGCGCCGAGCGGCGGCTCATCGACGTGACGACGGGGATCCTCACGATCGGGCGCGCCCCGACGTGCACCTTGCCGATCGAGAGCGCCCTCATCTCGCGAACCCACGTCAGCGTCGACATGAACGGCCATCGGATGCGGGTCACGGATTCGTCCACCAACGGGACGCTCGCCGGCGACCGCTTCGTCCGTGGCTCGTCGACCGACGTCCCCTTCGGCGTGCCGATCGTGCTGGGTGATCACACCGTGTGGCTCGAGACCTCCGATCCGAGCATCGCCAAGACGGTGGAGAGCGCCTCCGAGAAGGCACTGAAGCCCACGATGCCCGCGCCGATGCCCGTGAACTCGAGGGGCCTCACGCTCCAGGGGTCTCGACCGGCTGGCGAGGCGCTCGCCCGGCCCAACGGCGCGGATCCGTCGAACGAACGGGCCGCGGAGCGATCCGAAGAGAGGACGAGGCACGAGAACGTCGAACTCCGGCGCGAGATCCACAAGCTCCTCGTCGACCACCTCGAGCTCGCGACGGTCGAGGCGTCGAAGATCGAAGACCCCTCGCTCCGTCCGAAGGTCGTGAACGCGCTCCGTCGGATCGTTCGCTCCCTCGACGGCCGCATCCCGGAGGGTACGAACCGCGACGCCCTGGTGGGCGAGCTGGCCGACGAGGCGCTCGGCCTGGGCCCTCTCGAGCGTTTCCTCGCCGATCCCAGCATCAACGTGATCATGGTCGTGGATCCCGACACGATCTACATCGAGCAAGGGGGAAAGCTCTTCCGGACAGACGCGCGCTTCACCGACGACGAGCGGGTTCGCGCGGTCATCGAGCGGATCCTCACGCCGCTCGGGCGGCGAATCGACGAGTCGTCGCCGCTCGTCGACGCGCGGCTCAGCGACGGATCGCGCGTCAACGCGATCATCCGGCCGCTCGCCCTCCGCGGGTCCTCCATCACCATCCGCAAGTTCTCGCGATCGCCCCTCACGCTCGAGAAGCTCATCGAGTTCGGCGCGCTGACACCCCAGATCGGCACGTTCCTCACGCGGAGCGTCATCGCGAAGAAGAGCATCGTCATCGCCGGCGGAACGGGCAGCGGCAAGACCACGCTCCTCAACGTGCTCTCGGCCGCGATCCCCTCCGACGAGAGCATCGTGACCATCGAGGACGCGGCCGAGCTGCAGCTCCAGCAGCCCCACGTGGTGTCGCTCGAGACGCGGCCCGCCAACATGGAAGGCTCGGGCGAATACACGACCCGCGACCTCGTGAGGAACGCGCTGCGCATGCGGCTCGACCGCATCGTGGTCGGCGAATGCCGTGGGGGCGAGGCGCTCGACATGCTGCAGGCCATGAGCACGGGCCACGACGGATCGCTCACGACCACGCACGCCAACAGCCCTCGCGAAGCCGTCTCTCGGCTCGAGACGCTGGTCCTCATGGCGGGCATCGAGCTCCCGGTCCGCGCCATTCGAGAGCTGATCGCCCGGAGTGTCCACGTGCTCGTTCAGCAGTCCCGGCTGTCGGACGGGAGCCGAAAGATCACCGCGATCTCGGAGATCGTCGGCATCGACGACTCGGGCGAGATCGAGATCGTGCCCATCTTCGAGTTCCACCGCACGGGCACGGGCCCCGAGGGCAAGGTCCTCGGCGTGTTCCGCGCCACCGGCTTCTTGCCGACCTTCCTCGACGACTTCATCGTGATGGGCCTGGTCGGTCCCGGCGAGGCTTACCTGTGAAGCTCGACGCCGACCGCCAGCCTCGCGAAAACATCCGGCCTGGCCGCGAGGACGAGCATGCGGAGGCGGCCCGCACATCGCTGCTCGAGAGTGTCCCATGATCCCCAAGAACGTCTTCGAAGAAACGCTGCTCCAGTTCCTCGCTCCCGTCCGTCCCTATCTCGACGACCCGTCGGTGAGCGAGATCATGATCAACGGGCCCGACCAGATCTACATCGAGCGAGGGGGCATCCTCGAGCGCGTGCCCGCGAGCTTCGCGAGCCGGGAGGCGCTGCTCGCGGCGCTCCGGAACCTCTCGCAGTACGTCGGCAAATACGTCGACGAAGCGCACCCGATCCTCGAGGGTCGGCTCCCCGACGGCTCGCGCGTCGAGGCTCTCCTGCCTCCCATCGCGCCCGATGGACCGCACGTCGCGATCCGTCGCTTCTTCAAGGAGGCGCTCACCGTGGAGCGCCTCGTGCAGTTCGGGTCGCTCACCGGCGTGGCCGCGGCGGCGCTCCAGGTGATGGTGATGTCGAAGCTCAACATCATGGTCGCCGGCGGCACCGGCAGCGGCAAGACGTCGATGCTGAACGCGCTGTCGGGCTTCATTCCCGACGGCGATCGCGTCGTCGTCATCGAGGATTCGCGCGAGGTGCAGTTCCAGAAACCGCACGTCGTACAGCTCGAGGCGCGGCCGGCCGACGCCAAGGGCCAGGGGGCCGTCAGCATTCGCGATCTCTTCCGGGCAACGCTCCGCATGCGCCCCGACCGCGTCGTCGTCGGAGAGATCCGGGGCGGAGAGGCGCTCGACATCGTACAGGCCATGACGAGCGGTCACGGCGGATGCATGGGGACGCTGCACGCGACGCACCCGCGCGACACCCTCACGCGCCTGGAGACGATGTGCATGATGAGCGACATCGACATGCCCTTGCAGGCGATGCGCCAGCAGATTGGCTCCGGCGTGCAGCTCGTCGTGCAGGTGTCGCGTCTGCGAGACGGGTCCCGCAAAGTGACGCACGTCACCGAAGTGAAAGGCTACGATCTCGAGTCCCAGCGCTACGGGGTCCAGGATCTATTCGTCCGCGAATACCGCGGAATGGACGAGAACAACCGCGTCGTCAGCGACCTCGTCCCGACCTGCGTCGAACCCGGATTCCTGCCGCAGCTCCAGGAGCACGGGCTCGAGTTGCCCGACGCGATGAAAGGGCCCCCGCGGTCGTAGTCGCAGCATCTCTCCGCGTCGCCCGTTGTCTTCACGCCCGAAGGAGAAAAGAGATCCGCCCCCAGCCGGCGAGTCTTGACGCCCGGAGGAGGACTGTTCATGTGTTCCGTATGAACCTCATGGTCCGGGCTCTCATGCATCAGATCGAAGAGCTGGCTCATGCCCGCGGCTTCGAGCGGGTTCGGGTGCTTTCCAAGGTGAATCATCATGGCGAGCTCGTGATCGGCCTGCTCATTCCGCCTCGAACGCTCGACGAATGGGGCGAACCCCCCAAGCTCACCCGCGACGAGAAGCGGGCCAGCCGCGAGAAGCGCTGACCGCCGTGCTAAGCAGCCGCGCGCAATGACCGCGCCGATTCCGTACCAGCTCGAGGCGTTGAAGACCACGAGCGCCAGGCGCGCGACGGTCGTCATTCTCGGGGCAAGCGCTGCGGCGTTGTTGCTCCTCGTCGGCGTCATCTACGGGCACGGCCGCGCGGTCGAAGTCCCCGTCTGGGTCTCGTGGCTGCCCGCCCTCAACGCCCTGCTGAACGGAACGAGCGCGGTGTTCCTCGTGCTCGCCTACCGCGCCATTCGCCGCCGCGACATTGCGACCCACGCCAAGCGCATGCTCGTGTCGGTGGGCGCCTCGGCGCTCTTTCTCGTCTCGTACATCGTCTACCACGCGGTCCACGGCGACACGAAGTTCGGCGGCCACGGCGCGGTGCGCCCCGTTTACTTCTTCATCCTGGTCTCGCACGTCTTGCTGTCGGCGGTTGCACTGCCGCTCGTCTTCTTCAGCCTCTTCTTCTCGCTGTCGGCGCGCTTCCCCCGCCACAAGGCCGTCTCGAAATACACCTTCCCGATCTGGCTCTACGTCTCCGTCACCGGCGTGCTCGTCTTCGCCCTCTTGCGTCTTTACTCCTAGCGGTTTCTCCCTCAGTCGAGGATGGCGCCGTAGACGATCGATTTGAGCTCGCTGCGAACGGTGAGCGCACTCGAGGGGACCAGCTGCGTCATGAAGACGACGGTGAGGTCCTCGGCAGGGTCGACCCAGAACGCGGTGCTGGCCATGCCTCCCCACCCGTACTCGCCCACCGAGCCGGGGACCTGGGCTCGCACGGGATCTATGCTGACGTGGAAGCCGAGGCCGAAGCCCACGCCTTCGTAACGCACTTCGCTGAACGACGACTCGGTGGCGATCGCCGCGAGATCGGCGCCGCCGGGCAGGTGGTTGGCGGTCATGTGGCGGACCGTTCGCGGGCCCAGGATCCTCGCGCCGTCGAGCTCTCCGCCGCGACGGAGCATCTCCGCGAACCGCAGGTAGTCAACCGCCGTCGACACGAGGCCGGAAGTGCCCAACAGGAGCGTCTTCGGTCGCGCGTACTTGCTGTCGACCGCGTCGTCGAAGAGCGTCATGCCCCCGTCGGGCGATCGCACGTAGTTCGAGGCGAAGCGCGGCACCTTGTCGGCGGCTACGGTGAAGCCGGTGTCGACCATACCCAGCGGCTGGAAGATATGGTTGAAGAGGTAGTCGTCGAATCGCTCGCCGCTCAAGATCTCGACGAGGCGCGCGACCACGTCGGTTGCGACCGAGTAGCCCCACCGTGCGCCGGGCGAGAAAGCGAGCGGCAGCTGCGACAGCTTCGCCATCATGTCGGCGAGCGTCCCCGGCCCGTCGCCGATGGAGAGCTTCCGGTACGCGGCGTCGAGGTGCGTCCGCTCCATGATGCCGTAAGAGAGACCGGACGTGTGCGTCAGCAAGTCTCGTACGGTCATCGCGCGGTCGGCCGCGACAGTGACGAAGTTCGGATGTTGCCCGTACTTGTAGACGCGCAGGTGCTCCCAGGCCGGCAGCCACTTGTGCACGGGATCGCCGAGCTGAAAGGCCCCGCGCTCGTGCAGCATCATGAGCGCGACCGACGCCACCGGCTTGGTCATCGAATAGATGCGAAAGATCGTGTCGGCTCGCATCGGCTTCGAGCGCTCGCGGTCCATCTGCCCGACGGGCGAGAGGAACGCGACCTTCCCCCGCCGGGCCACGAGCGTCAGCGCCCCCGCGATCCGCCCCGCGTCGACGTAGCGCGCGCGCAGGTGGTCATCGATGCGTGCGAGTCCGGCGCTCGAGAGCCCCACGGCTTCCGGAGAGACCCGATCCATGCGGCGCAGTTTCGCAGCGTTCGCGCGTCTTGGCTAGCTGGGCACGCCTTCCCGGACGGGCCCACCCGCACGCGACTCCGAACGCCTACTTCGACACAACCGCCGCGTCGGCCACCGGCACGAACGTGGTCCCGTTGAACCGCACGAGCAGCAGCCGCTCGAACAAGGAGAAGTCGTTCGGGCCGGTGTCGAGCGCGATCCCCGGCAAGAGGAGCGGCGGCGCGAACCCCTTGAGGCTCGCGGCCTGCTTCATCACGTTCGCTCGCGACAGGTCGTCGCCGCACTGCTTGAGCACCTGGATCATCGTCTGCGCCGCGATGTACCCGTACGTGTTGTTCTGATCGGACGTGCTGAGCTCGGGCAGCGACTCCTTCATGAAGGCCCGCCATTCCTTCATGGCCGGATCGTCGTCCCACTGCTTGTCGGTCGGGTCTTTGAAGTAACCGACGGTGTTGATTCCGACGGCCTTCTCGAGGCCCGCCGGCGTCAACACGGAACCGACCGAGCCCGACACGCTGCTCAGGTACTGCTTCGGCTTCCAGCCGATGTCGTACGCCTTGCGGATCGCTTGCGCCGCGAACTTGGGGGTCGTGACGTTCACGAACGTGTCGGCGCCGGACGCTTTCAGGGTCGCGACCTGCGAGTCGACCGTGGGGTCCGAGACCTCGTAGGTGGCCTCCGCGATGACGCTCTTCGCCTGGTCCCCCAGGCCCGCCTTGAGGCCCTTGAGCAGGTCCTTGCCGTAGTCGTCGTTCTGGTAGAGGACGGCGATCTTCGCGCCCGGCTGGTGGGTCGCGATGTACCTGCCGTAGGTGCTCCCCTCGAGCTCGTAGCTCGGGTTGAACCCGATGGTCCACGGAAAGTGCTCCGGGTCGTTCCATCGCGTGGCGCCGGTGGCCACGAAGAGCTGCGGCACTTTGTTGGTGTTGAGATACGGCTGAATCGCGACGTTCGAGGGCGTTCCCAGCGACTGGAAGATGAACGAGACCTGGTCTTGCTCGACCAGCTTGCGCACCTGCTCGATGGCCTTCGCGGGGTTGTACCCGTCGTCGACGCTCACGAGGTTGATCGAGTGCCCGTTGACGCCACCTTCCTTGTTGACCTTCTGGAAGTACGCGGCCTCCACCTTGCCGATCGTTCCGTAGGCCGACGCCGGCCCGCTGTAGGGCATCGTCTGGCCGATCTTGATCTCGGCGGGCGCCGCGGCGGCGGCCTTGTCGCCGGGCTTTTCGCTCGAGTCGCCGTGCTTGCAGCCGACCGCGACGAAGCCGAGCAACGCGCCACACGCGAGCAGCACCGATCGTGACACGGTCTGTGACGTGGATGGTGACGGAGCGAGCATCATGACCCCTGCTTGGTTGGCTTGGTTGGCTGTGACGTGACCGATCTGGAGTGGCGCGCGTCGATCCAGGCAAAGGCTCGCGCCTTTGCCTTGCGGAGAAGGCCGGAGACGCCGTAGGGCATCAGGTAGACGCTCACGATGAGGACGACGCCGTACACCGCCGACGGCGCGGCCTTGGATACGTCATCGGCGAGGTTGGGAACGAACTGGATGAAGAGCGCGCCGAAGACGGCGCCGGAGATCGAGGCGAGACCGCCCACGACGATTCCCACGAGGAGCGAGATCGAGAGGAAGATCGTGAAGCTGTCGGGCCCGACGAACTGCACGACGAGCGCGCTCAGCGCGCCCGCGATGCCCGTGAGCATCGCGCTGACGCCGAAGGTGGCGGCCTTGGTGAGCGCGGTGTCGATCCCGACCGACGATGCGGCGACGGGGCTATCGCGAACGCCCACGATCACGCGCCCCGTGGCCCCTCGCATCACATTGCGTGCGAGCGCGAACAGACCGGCGGCCACGGCGAGCGCGACGCAATAGAGCCACTGATCGGGCGAGAGCGGCAGGCCGAAGGGCACCGCGGGCTTCTCGAGCGAGATGCCTTGCACGCCGCCCGTCCACGCCTCGATGCCCTTGTACTTGAGGACCTGCGGCAAGACCACGCCGAGCGCGAACGTGGCGAGAGCGAGGTGAAGCCCGTCGAGGCGCACCGCCGGAAGACCGAAGACGAAGCCGAGCGCGAGGCACACGAGGCCGGCGCAAGGGAGCGTGAGGAGGTAGGGGACGTTCCAGCTGTGAATGAGGACGGCCGTCGTGTACGCGCCGACCCCGAAGAACGCGCCATGCCCGAGCGAGATCTGCCCCCCGTAGCCGGTGAGGAGGTTCAGCCCGAGGAGCGCGATCGCGTCGATGACCACGAGCGTCATCTGGAACACCTGATACGGGCTGCCCCAGAGCGGGATCGCGCAAGCCGCGACGATCGCCACCACCGTGGCGACCGACAATGCCCTGCGAGCGACGCCGTCACGCTGCGCCCCGGCGATGCCCCGATCGAAGGCGCCGGCCACCATCAAACCCTCGCCGCCACAGGTTGACCGAAGAGACCCGAGGGCTTGACGACGAGCACGACGACGATGAGCACGAGCGCGACCGTCAACTTCAGCTCCGTACCGATGACGTAGGCGCCCATCAGGTTCTCGAGGACGCCCACGATGAAGCCGCCCACCACGGCGCCGATGGGGCTGTCGATTCCGCCGAGCAGAGCCGCGGCGAAGGCGTAGAGCATGACCCCGGACATCATCGACGGGTCGAGGAACACGATCGGCGCGATCATGATCCCGGCGACCGCGCCTATCGCTGCCGCCAGGCCCCAGCCGAGCCCGAGCATCCGCTCGACGCGAATGCCCACGAGCCGGCTCGACTCTGCGTTGTCGGCCACGGCTCGCAAGACCAGCCCGAGCGTCGTGAAGCGAAAGAACACGTAGAGGAGGCCGAGCATGCCGAGGGTCACGGCGATGACGCCGAGCTCGTGCGACCCGATGTAGTGATTGCCGAACGGCGGCTCCGCGGGGAACGGACTCGGGAACGAGAGGGTCGAGTACCCGAAGATCCACCCGGCCACGCTGTTGAGCGCCACCATCAGCCCGATAAAGACGATGACCACCGAGAGCGCCGGCGCACGCGAGGCCGGCCGGATGACGACCCGCTCGATGACGACGCCCATCGCGAACGACAGGGCGACCGTGACGACGAACGCCACCCAGTAGCTGGCACCCGCCTCGATCAGGGCCCAGGCCGAATACGTGGAGCAGAGCGCGAGCTCGCCCTGAGCGAAATTGACGAAATGGGTGACGCGATAAATCATGACCAGCGCCAGGGCGAGGCTGGCGTAGATGGCGCCGTTGGCGAGGCCGGCGAACACCTGATGCAGCAGTCCTTCCACGTCGGCCTCAATACCCGAGATAGACGCGACGGAGTGCCTCGTCGCCGCGGAGGTCTTTGGGCGGGCCCGCCATGACCACCCGACCGGTCTCGAAGAGATACACCTGATCGGCCAGGTCGAGGGCGATGGCCGCGTTCTGCTCGACGAGCAAGATGCCGACGTGCTCGTCGGCGTTGATGTCGCGCATGATCCGGTAGAGCTCTTCGACCACGAGCGGCGCGAGTCCGAACGAGGGCTCGTCGAGGAGCATCAGCTTGGGACTCGACATGAGCGCTCGCCCCAGGGCGAGCATTTGCTGCTCGCCGCCCGACAGAGTACCCGCTTGCTGGCGGCGGCGCTGCGCGAGCTTCGGAAAGTACTGGTAGACGCGCTCGAAGAGCGAGGCGATCGCCCGCCGATCGCGCGGACCGCGACGGCTGCAAGCGCCGAGGCGCAGGTTCTCCTCCGTGGAGAGATTGGGGAACGTGCCGCGACCCTCGGGCACGTGAGCGATGCCGAGGCGCGCGACATCGGGCGTGGCCATGCGATCGATGCGCGCCCCATCGAACTCGACCGTGCCTTCGCGCGCGATCATGCCGCAGACGGCGCGGAGGAGCGTCGTCTTCCCCGCGCCGTTGGCCCCCAGCACGACGCTGACGCCGGCGGCCGCGACGTCGAGCGAGATTCCGTGCAGCACCGGACCGCAACCGTAGTGAGCACTCAGGCCGGCGAGCGCGAGCAGACTCACGACGCGGTTCCCAGGTACGCGCGGATCACCTCGGGGTCGTTCTTCACCGCCGCCGGAGGCCCGTCGGCGATGCGTCGACCGAAATCGAGGACGACGACCTTATCGGAGACTCCCATCACCATGTTCATGTGGTGCTCGACCAGCAGCACCGTCAGCCCGCGGCGGCCTTTCAAGCCACGAATGAAGCCCGTGAGCTCGTCGATCTCGGCATGGTTGAGCCCGGCGACCGGCTCGTCGAGCATGAGGAGGCGCGGCCTGGCGGCGAGCGCGCGTGCGAGCTCGATGCGCTTTCGGGTACCGAAGGGCAGGTCGCGCGCGGTCCGCTGGGCGACGCTCTCGAGTCCGAGCTCCGCCATGAGCTCCGCGGCCTCGTCCGCGAGCGCACGCTCGGCGCGCAGGGCAGACGCGAGACGGAACGCCTCTCCGAAGAACCGGCGCTTTGCGTGCGCGTGTGCGTGCCCGTGCGCGCCGAGGATCACGTTGTCGGCGACGGTCAGCGTGTCGAAGAGCGCGACGTTCTGGAACGTGCGCGAGATGCCGAGGGTCGCGATCCGATGCGGTGGCTCGGCGAGGAGCGAACGCCCCTCGAAGAGGATGTCGCCCCCGTGAACCGGATAAAGCCGGCTGATGCAGTTGAACATCGTGGTCTTGCCGGCGCCGTTCGGGCCGATGAGCCCTACAATCTCGCCTTTGGCCACGTCGAACGTGACGCCGTCGAGGGCTGTGATCCCGCCGAACTGGACGCGCACGTTCTGGCAACTCAACATCGGCCGGCCGATCCGCCGCAGGGTTCGTCGCGATTGCCGCGATCGTCGCGCTTTTCGCGGCTTTCGCGGTCGGCGGCGCGTTTCACGCGGGCACCGTATCAAAAGTCGTGGGCGCCCGATCAGAAGAAGAGGGCATGGGTGATGCGAGCCCCGATGAATCGGTCGACGACGGGTAAGAGCATGTCGAACGGCACGAAGGCCAGGTTCCCGAACTTGAGAACGTACGTGGAGCGAAAGACCCCCTGGCTCTGGCTGTAACTTTGCGTGTCCGAGGTGGACACCTACGGGCGCGCGTTTGCGGCGGCCATCCTGCGGTTCGAGGCGCCGTTCAACGGGTTCGTGTTCGACCGGGAGCTGCGCCGGTACCAGACACTCGACAAGCAGATCACCACGGGAAACGGCCTCGAGAAGGCGCCCTGCGCGTTCTGGGACACGGTGTCGCTCGTGGCGCCCTGAATTCGTGGGTGCGCGCGGAATAGGCGGCCCCTTCGAGCGTTGCTACCACGCCGAGAGGGATCCTAGGTTTCTCGGTACCGCCCCTGTCCGTGCCTTCGAGGCGTGCGCAGGGGCGTCCCTTTTTTGAGCTCCCATCCGCCGCCGGCCTGCCGCTGGCCGATGTTCGGGGCGGAGCTCGCTGCGCGCGTCGGCGCTCAGGAGCTCGCACGGGTCGAACCCAGTGCTCCGTCTCGGCTCGCGCGAGGATCGGCGGGAGCAGGCTCATTCGAGGACGATCCCGAAGCCTTTCAGCAGGTTCACGGCCTCGGGAAGCGAGAAGCGAGCCTTCTCGACGCGGTTCTCCAAGGGGCTCAACGCGTAGTCGGTGGCGCCGCGAAAGTCGGCGCCGCGAAGATCGCAATTCACGAACTCGGCCATTGACAGGTTCGAGCCACGGAAGCTCGCCTTCGCCAGGTTCGCATCGCGAAAGGTCGTGCCACGCGCAACGCAGTCGGTGAAGGCGCATCCGTCGAGCCGGAGGCCGAGAAAGCTCCCGTCGTTCAGCTGGGAGCTGTCGAAGGAGACAGCCTCTAGCTTACGAGACTGCGACCAGTTGATCCCCCCCAGGCGGCATCCTCGAAAGCGAACCCGCAAGAAAACGCAGTCGATCACCCTCGCCACGACCAGGTCACACGTATCGAACGCGCAGTCGACGAACTTGGCACCGTTCAGTTCGCGGCCCCGTAGATCGCCGTGGTCGAACTTGCAATCTTCGAACTGCGCGCCTCCAAAGTCGAGAGCAGCGCACTCCTTGGCGCCGAACCGAGCATCGCTGGTGACCGCCGACGCCTTCCGTGTGGCCATCACGCCATCTAAGCCACGTCGGTCCATTTCTTCCACGTTCTTGGATCCATTCGCAAGCAACGCCGCCTGGCACGCGCTGGCCGGACGCTTGCCGCAGCCCGGAGCACGTGATCGGCATCGCGGAAAACGCTCGACGCGCCGCCATGCAGTGCGACTCGCACGGCGTGGCGGAGCCCCGCAAACGCCGAGTGGGAAGTTCGGGATAGCGTCACCCGGCGCGACGTGCTGACGTGAAGGGAGACCGTCGCATGCGTGTCCCGCGATCGTTTCGAATCGGGGTCATGGCTACCGCGCTTGGCGCCGCGTGGCCGGCCGCGGCGCGGGCTCAAACGTCCCCCGCCGATGCCCCGGCAACGACCGCGGTCGACCTCGATACGCTCTATCTCCGCGACGGTCGGGTACTCCGTGGAACGATCGTAGCGGTCGTTCCCGACGTCGAGGTGCGGATCCGGCTTCCGGCGGGAGACGTCATCGCGGTGCCCCGACGCGACGTCATGAATTTCATCTACGGGCAGAGCGAGCAGAGCGAGAGACCGTCCCCTCCGACGCCGGCCCCCTCCCCGCCGATCTTCTGGCCGAGTCAGCTGCCGACGACGTACCTGCAACTGCACGGCTCGGGTGCGGCCGAGCTGCAGTACGCGACGCCCGAAGGCGCCTGGGCCACGGTCTGCTCGACACCGTGCGAGCGCAACGTTCCCGCGGAGGGGCGCTACCGCATCGCGGGCCCCGGGGTGAAGCCCTCGGCACCGTTTTCGCTACAGGCCCGGGCTGGCGACCACGTATCCCTCGACGTGCATGCAGCGACGAAGAACGGATTCGTGTCCGGGGTCGTGGTCCTCGCGGCCGGTCCGCCGATCGCGTTCCTGGGCACCATCGCGACGGCCTCGGCATTGAACCCTCCGATCAATGGCGGGGGCCATGGAAGCCCCGTCGGGAATGCCGTGGTCGCCGCCGGGGTCGTGGGTATCGTCGCCTCGATCGCGCTTGGCGTCGGACTCATGATCGCCAACGGGAGCACCACGGTCGACCAGGGCTTTTCTCCCGGGTCCGCTGTGGCGCCGGTGACCACGCCGCCCTTCGATCACCACGAGCCCCCGCTTGCCGGAGCCATTCCGCCGGCCGTGTTCGGGCTCCCGATCGCGACGGTCAGGTTCTGACAGCCCAGCGGACCGCACGCTCAACTTCTGGCCACGGTGGCCAATGAGATCCTCGGAATGACCGAGCTCGTGCTCGACTCGCCCCTGACCGAGGGCCAGCGTCGTATCCGTAGCGGAGCCCCCTGGGGAAGATCACGTGGCCGACAGCATCGGTTCGCGCTCGCCGACCGGCGGGGGCGCGCCGACGACCGGCAGCGACACCCGGCGCAGCGGCAATACCGCGGCCGACGGCTCGGCTTCGACCTGGCGGAGAGCCTCCGCGAGCCGCGGGAGGACCACCTCTTCGGTGTATCGGATCATGTGCTCGCCGCGCACGGCGCACGCGATCGCCACCCGCACGGCGTGCTGTCCGCGCGGCAGAGCGCGCACGAGCAGCCGCCAGAAGAGCGCTCGCCTCGCGCCGCGAATCCCGAGACGATAGATGGAGCGAACCGCGACTTGCACGTCTTCGAAGAGCGGCGTCGTGGGGTGGGCCGGCGCGCCGATGCGGTCGACGAGCACCGCGCTCCGCCGGAAATACGCGTCGGCCTGGTAGAGTCGGGACAGGAGCGCCGCGTAGCCCTCGACGAGCTCGCGCTCGGGCATGGTGGGTCGAAAATTCGGCCGCGAGAAAGCATCGCCATCGGAGTGATCGCGCAGCCGCCCCTCGCGCTCGAGCCTGCGCCACAGGGCCGTGGCGGGGAGAGCGATCAAGAGGCCCGTCATCGCGAGCGGCAGCGGCGCGTCGCGAAGCAGCTCCTCTTGTGCCTCGAAGCTCTCGTGTCCGTCGCCGTCGAAGCCGACGATGAACCCCGCCATCACCTCGATCCCGGCGGCCGTGAGCCGGTCGAGCGCCGCAGGGACGTCGATGCCGATGTTCTGGCGCTTGCCGGTCTTCTTCAAGGCCACGGCGTCGGTCGTCTCGATCCCGATGAACACCGACGTGAAGCTCGCCTCGCGCATCGCTTCGATGAGCTTCTCGTCGGTGGCCAGGTTCAGGCTCGCTTCGGTGTAGAACGTGAACGGGTACCCGGCCTGCGCTTGCCAGCGAGCGAGCTCGCCGAGTGTCGCCCGGACCGCCTTCTTGTTGCCGATGAAGTTGTCGTCGACGATGAAGATTTCGCCCCGGTAGCCCAGCGCGCGCAGCGCCTCGAGCTCGGCGATCGCCTGGTCAGGCTTCTTCAGCCGCGGCACGCGCCCGAAGATCTCGATGATATCGCAGAACTCGCACATGAAGGGACAGCCGCGCGACGTCTGGATGCACATCGAGCGGTAGCTCCCGATGTCGAGCAGGTCGAACCGAGGAACCGGCACCTCGTGAAGCGACGGACGCGCCGCCGGAGCCTCGAGGATGCGCGGCGTGCCGGGCCGCGCCTCGATCGCCGCGACGAGCGCTTCGACCCGACCCTCGGCTTCGCCGAGGAACAAGCAGTCCGCGTCGTCGAATCGCTCCGGCGAGGTCGTGCACGCCGGTCCCCCGACCACCGTCCGCCGGCCGAGCCGCCGTGCGAGCGCCAGGACCTCGTGCAGCGACGGCTCCTGCACGAGCATGCCGCCCGTCAGCACGACATCGGACCAGCGCACGTCGTCGGCCTCCAGCGGCCGAACGTTCATGTCCACGAGCCGGATGTCCCAATCGGGCGGCAACAGCGCCGCCACCGAGATCAACCCGAGCGGCGGCAACGTGGCTCGCTTGCCGATCAGGTCCAGGCTGTGTTGGAAGCCCCAGTACGTGGTTGGAAACTCGGGATGGACGAGCAGCGCGCGCATCGCGCACGCTGTTGCAGGGCGGATGCCAATCGTGTCGGCCGCTTGCGAAACACGCCCGAGCGCGCGAGGCGCTCGAAGCGCGGCCACGCCAGGCGAGCCGAATGCGCGGCCTGTGCGGATCCGACCTCGCCGTCGAGGCCGCTGTGTCCGCCGCTCGGCCAGCGCGCTCGAGGCTGCACCGCCGCGCCTCTTGCAGCTTGCGAACCTCTTTTTGCTCGATGCGAACGCGCCTGGCTGGATTCGAGTCTGTCCACGCTCGCAGGGATGCAGTCGCTCGCCGAGTCCAGCGTGGCGGGGGGCAGCGCGGTATACGGGCCTGGGGCGTGCGACTCGTGGTTCACGGGCGCAGACTTCCGGTCGACGCCGACCTGCATCGCGTCCATATCGGTGGCCGTGAGGAGCGACTCGACGCCAGCCGACAAGGGCAAGGACGGCCATGCCGTGACGTTCAGCGGCTCGGTGCAGCTGCCGGACGCACCACCTGCGCCCAGACCTGCCAAATGAACCTCGAAGAACGCCTCCTCGACTACCAGCGCCGGGTGCGGCCCATCGAGAAAGATCTCCGGGCCTTCGAGGGCGTGCGTCGCGTCGACGTCGGCTACCGCTACGTCGATGGCGAGCGAACGAACCGCGTCGCCGTCCGCCTCTTCGTCGCGGGTCCCAAGGCGGCAAGCGCAGCCAGGTCGCGGAACCTCGCGCCGAAGACCATGGCCGGTCTCCCGCTCGACGTCATGCCGTTCGCGTCGGCGAGGACCGTCGCGCCCGTCGATCTGGTGACGACGGAGCCGGGCCGATTGACGCGGCGCCGATGGACACCGCGGGGCCCTGGCCCTCGCGACGTCTGGTCGACCCGTCGCGAAGCTCATCCCCGTGTCGCTTCGATGCTCGCCCGCGCGTCCACGCGCCGCGAACGCGTCAGCACCAGCCAGGCCGGCAGCGCGACGACGGCGGCCGTCAAGCACGCGATCTCTCCGAGAACCGCGAGCAATCCGAAAAGAAACAGAGCGCGGTTCCTGGCGAGAAGCAGCGACGAGTATCCGATGATCGTCGTCAGCGAACAAAGCGCCACCGCGCTGCCCGTCGACCTCACGGCGCCTTGCACGTCGCGCTCTCCGTCTTGCACGTATCGCGTCATCACGTTCACGGCATAGTCGACGCCGATGCCAAGCGTGATCGGGAACGCGATGAAGTTCGAGAAGTTGATCTTGATCCCCAGCGCCATCGTCGCGCCACCCAGCCAGAGGACGCCGAGCAACAGCGCTCCGATCACGTAGAAGGCCGCCCTTCGAGCTCGGAGCACGACGAGGACGACCACGACGACGCCTAGAAACGAGACGAGGCTCGCGATCGGGGCGTCGCGTCCGATGGACGAGAGAATGTCGCTCGACAACGGGATCGAGCCCGCGACCCGGCCAGCCGTCCCGTCCGGACCGGCCGCGGCGCCCGCCAGGTCGCGCAGTGTGCGGACGAAGAGATGCATCGACGACGCCTTCCAGAGCGCGTCGGACGGTCGCGGATAGACGAGAACGGTGCGCCCGATCGAACCGTCGCGCTCCCGGAGCCCCATCGTGAACGAGTGGGGGAGATCGCTCGTCGCGATGGGCACGAGGTTCGAGTCGCCGAGGAGGCGGTCAATCTGCTCGCGCTTGTCGGGCTCGAGCAGCGAACGAATTTTCGGCGTGAGCGCTTCGCGAATCGCTCGCGCCTCTGCGATCTTGGGCTCCTGCTCCGTCGGGAGCACGTCATCGGCGCCCACCACGCGAGCGACCATCGGCTCGAGCGTGCCGTGGTCTGCCGCATCGCGAACGAGCCTCTCGACGACCCGCGCTTGCTCGGGCGTGTCGCACAGAACGACCGTGGGCGTCAGGTAGTGTCCAAGGATCGCGTCCATCTTGCGACCCCAGTACCCTTCGCCGTTGATCCATGTGTCGGTCCGCCGCAACTTGTTGAAATCGTGCTCTAGAAACGACGAATCGAACCTCGCGACGAGCACCACCGACGACGCGGCCAGAACGGCGGCGACGGCGACGATGGGGCCCGCGCGCCGCTCGACGAAGTTCACGAGGCGCCCGCCGCGCTCGGGCTGCTGCCTCGCGGCGATGGGCTTGCCGTCGTCGAGCCACTTGATGAGGGGCGGCACGAGTAGGAACGCAGTCGCCCACGACGCGAGCATCCCGATGCCACCAATGCACCCGAACTGCCGGAAACCACGAAACTCGGTGACCACGAGCGAGGCATACGAGACGCCGGCCGCGGCCGCGGCCGCGACCGTTCCGAGGCGCGCTCCCCAGACGCCAACGACGAGCGCGTCGTCGACGGAGGCGCCGCGTCTGCGCTCCTCCCGGTACCGAGCGAGCAAGATGAGCCCGACGTTGATGCCGTTGCCGACGATGATTGACCCGAGGAACGCCGTGTTCGAATTGAGCTCAGTGACCCCGAAGACGGGTAAGGATGCGATCGAAAACGCGTAGACCGTCGCGAGAAGGAGCGGCGGAAAGAGGACCAGAACGCTCTTCCACCATCGATAATAAAAGACGATGGCCGACATGACGGCGACTACGACGAGCACCGAGGAGACGGAGAGGTCCGCCTCGAGCGCGTCGAGTTCCTCGACGTTGATCGCAACGTCCGACGCGTACCCCACCCGGAGGCCCGCGGCATAGCGGGCGGGATCGAGGGCCGACACGTCGGCCTTCACCCGGCGCAGGAGCTCGCGGTCTTGTGAGACACCGGTCGTGAACGCTCCTGCCTCGACGGTGAGCATCGCCGCCTTCAGGTCGCGGCTTTCGAGGTGGTCCGCCTGGTCGCGCGACAGCTTCGCGTCGTATTTTTTTTCGATGTCCGAAGCGTCGAGCGACGGGGGCGGGTCCTCCTCCTCGAGGAGCGCTCCCTGCGCCTTCGAGACCTCGTAGTCACGTCGCGCTTCGATGCGTCTCAGGATCTCCTTGAGGTCGGCGAGATCCGCGTAAAGCGGCGCGTTCCGTTCGAGGAAGGCCTTCTCCGCGGCGTTGCTCGATCGCACGTCCTGCACCAGTTCGACGGGGTAAGTGCGGATACGAGCCGCGAGGTCGTCGAGGAACCGCTCTGCCGCCGGTAGGTCCGAGAGATCGGAAACCTGGGCCACGACGCCCAGGAATTCCAGGCCGGGGTTCCGCGCGCGCATTTCGTCGAGCGCGCGCACGCTCGGCGCTTGCTGCGGAAGCAGCTGCTCGATCTCGCTCCGCAGGTGCACATAGAGATGGACCGTTCGAGCCGTCGCAGGGATCGCAAGGGCGAGCGCAACGATCCAGAGAACGAGGCCGTTACGTAGCGACCACTCGACGTAGGCGCGCACCGCGCGCGAGGGGGTACCAGGCGGATTCATGAGCGGGCCTGACTGGGCTCCGCAGGCGGAGAACGTACCCTCGACGACTGAGCGGCGACGGTGCGGGGCGAAGTCGAAACGAGCTGCACCCGCGCACCATACGAAAGGTCTCCCCTCCTAGCGAGTCAGGTACGCGATGGGCAACGCTGAGGACGCCCCAAATTGCGTGCTCGAGCGTGTCGCAGGGACGGTGTCGAGACTCACGATTCCTGCGTCTCTGGCCGGGTCCTGGCGGGCAGCCGCCTTGCGCGGCCATACTGAGCCCGGTGGTTGCCTCGGAGCCGTTTGTTCCGGTGCCGTGCCAGTAAATGATGATCGGGCCGCCCGATCCCGACGTCGACTTGGTCCCCACCCACAGTGCCCAGGTCATTGCCGTGCCGTTCACGTGATGCTCGGCCGCGAACACCGGCGGCGACAACGTGGAGACCAACAGGCCGAGGGCAAGGGCTGTCGTCTTCATTGCGGGATCCTTTCGGATGGCGAGGCCCGCCCCGATTCGCTGCCGCTTGAGCGCAGGTCTCCCATAACTCGCGACATGACTCGCCATCGCTCGAGAGCCAGGTGCCCGTCTCTCGCGACATGAGTCGTCATCGCTCGAGAGCCAGGTTCCCGTCTCTCGCGACATGACTCGTCATCGCTCGAGAGCCAGGTTCCCGTCTCTCGCGACATGACTCGTCGTCGCTCGAGAGCAAGGCTCCCGTCTCTCGCAACATGACTCGTCGTCGCTCGAGAGCAAGGCTCCCGTCTCTCGCGACATGACTCGTCGTCGCTCGAGAGCAAGGCACGTTCCGCTCGCGAGATGACTCGTCGTCGCTAGAGAGCACGTTTCCCGTCTCTCGCGACATGAGTCGTTGTCACTCGAAAGCCAGGTTCCCGTCGGTAGCTAGATGAGTCGTCGTCGTTCGAGAGGATGTTTCCCGTCTCTCGCGACATGAGTCGTCATCGCTCGAGAGCCAGGTTCCCGTCATTCGCGAGATGACTCGCCGTCGCTCGAGAGCCAGGTTCCGATCGCTCGCGAGATGACTCGTCGTCGCTCGAGAGCACGTTTCCCGTCGCTCGCGACCTGACTCGTCGTCGCTAGACACCAAGGTTCCCGTCGCTCTTATCATGACTAGTCATCACTCGAGAGCAAGGTCTCCGTCGCTCGCGTCATGACTCGTCATCGGTCGCG